>OKTM01000145.1_pt1 | contig 47092 bp, 41 predicted proteins | sample 1606401 | NCBI WGS metagenome assembly OKTM01 (sample SAMEA3879583, study PRJEB24766) | human gut metagenome | biome: human-associated habitat; feature: feces | place: USA | collected 1985/1987 | reverse complement strand
GAATTTCGCTACCTTAGGACCGTTATAGTTACGGCCGCCGTTCACTGGGGCTTCGGATCACTGCTTCAGATCGCTCTTAACAGATCCTCTTAACCTTCCAGCACCGGGCAGGTGTCACCCCCTATACTTCGTCTTGCGACTTCGCAGAGAGCTGTGTTTTAGTTAAACAGTCGCTTGGGCCTCTTCACTGCGGCTTAATTGCTTAAGCACTCCTTCTCGCTAACTTACGGAGTCATTTTGCCGAGTTCCTTGGCAACAGTTCTCTCGCTCACCTCGGGATTCTCTCCCTGCCCACCTGTGTCGGTTTTGGTACGGGCCGCATATGCATTGCCAGAAGCTTTTCCTGGAAGCCGTCATCATGTGCTTCGCTACTTTCCGAAGATTTCGCTTACCTGTCACGCTCTAGCCTTTCAGTTACCGGATTTGCCTGGTAACCAGCCGCTTCGCTTCGCCCTCAATCCATTAAGAGGGTCACACTATCCGTCTCCGTCACTCCTTCGCTCCATATACGGGTGCAGGAATCTTTCGCCTGCTTTCCATCCACTACGCCTTTCGGCCTCGCGTTAGGTCCCGACTTACCCAGGGCGGACGAACCTTCCCCTGGAATCCTTGGGCTTTCGGTGTGTAGGATTCTCACCTACATCTCGCTACTCACACCGGCATTCTCACTTCTATACAATCCACCGCTCCTCACGGTACGGCTTCTACTCGTATACAACGCTCCCCTACCACTATAGTTTCCTACAATCCGCAGTTTCGGTATCAGGCTTAGCCCCGGTACATTTTCGGCGCAGGGTCACTCGACTAGTGAGCTGTTACGCACTCTTTAAAGGATGGCTGCTTCTGAGCCAACCTCCTAGTTGTCTGGGCATCCCCACATCCTTTTCCACTTAGCCTGTATTTTGGGACCTTAACTGGCGGTCTGGGCTGTTTCCCTCTTGACCATGGACCTTATCACTCACAGTCTGACTGCCGGACATCCTTAATGACATTCGCAGTTTGATTGTATTCAGTACCCCGGGATGGGGCCATCACACATTCAGTGCTCTACCTTCACTAAGGTTCTTTCCGACGCTAGCCCTAAAGCTATTTCGGGGAGAACCAGCTATCTCCGGGTTCGATTGGAATTTCTCCCCTAGCCACAAGTCATCCGCTAACTTTTCAACGGTAGTCGGTTCGGTCCTCCATTGAGTTTCACCTCAACTTCAACCTGCTCATGGCTAGATCACCCGGTTTCGGGTCTGCAACATCCTACTTTCGCCCTCTTAAGACTCGCTTTCGCTTCGGCTCCGGTCTTTCCTCCTTAACCTCGCAGTCTGTCGCAACTCGCCGGTTCATTCTACAAAAGGCACGCCATCACCCCTTAACGGGCTCTGACTTCTTGTAGGCATACGGTTTCAGGTTCTCTTTCACTCCGCTCCCGCGGTTCTTTTCACCTTTCCCTCACGGTACTGGTTCACTATCGCTCACTCGTTTATATTTAGCCTTGGCGGATGGTCCCGCCTGCTTCCGACAAGATTCCTCGTGTCTCGCCGTACTCAGGATCCCATTAGGCTTTACTCGGATTTCGGTTACAGGGCTTGCACCTTCTTCGGCCGGGCTTTCGATCCCGTTCTCCTATCCTCGCTCTTGCCACTTCATGGTCCTTCAACCCCGGTCCTCGGACCGGTTTGGGCTTCTCCCCTTTCGCTCGCCGCTACTCAGGGAATCACTGTTGTTTTCTTTTCCTCCGGCTACTTAGATGTTTCAGTTCGCCGGGTACCTCTCTTGCAGGCCATGTATTCACCTGCAGATGACAGCTCATGTCTGCTGCCGGGTTCCCCCATTCGGACACCTCCGCTTCTTCGCTTCCTTACAGCTTCACGGAGCTTTTCGCAGTTTGGCGCGTCCTTCTTCAGTTTCGAGTGGCCAGGCATTCGCCGTACGCCCTTCCTTACTTAATCAGTGGTTCTCGTGTGTTTCGAGATGTTCTCTTTCAAGAACTGTTTTTTACTGTTTTCTCAGTTTATCTTACAACTTACGTTTTAGACCTTTTCTGTTATGTCTTTTCTTCTTAGTTGCTCAGTTTTCAAAGATCGATTCACTCTGAGAAGTCCTTGACCTCTCAAAACTAAACAGGTATACTCCCTATCTCCAATTTCCACGTTTCTTCTTTCTCCTTAGAAAGGAGGTGATCCATCCCCACGTTCCCGTAGGGATACCTTGTTACGACTTAACCCCAGTCATCGGTCCTGCCTTCGACGGCTCACTCCCCGAAGGGTTATGCCACCGGCTTCGGGCATTACCAACTCCCATGGTTTGACGGGCGGTGTGTACAAGGCCCGAGAACGTATTCACCGCGACATGCTGATTCGCGATTACTAGCGATTCCAGCTTCATGAAGTCGGGTTGCAGACTTCAATCCGAACTGAGACGTCCTTTATGAGATTCGCTTGCCTTCACAGGCTTGCCGCTCTTTGTAGACGCCATTGTAGTACGTGTGTAGCCCAGGCCATAAGGGGCATGATGATTTGACGTCATCCCCACCTTCCTCCGGTTTATCACCGGCAGTCTGATATGAGTCCTCAACTCAATGTTAGTAACATATCACAAGGGTTGCGCTCGTTGCGGGACTTAACCCAACATCTCACGACACGAGCTGACGACAACCATGCACCACCTGTCTCCTTGTTAACCTCGGATATATCTCTATATCTCTGCAAGGGATGTCAAGGCCTGGTAAGGTTCTTCGCGTTGCTTCGAATTAAACCACATACTCCACCGCTTGTGCGGGCCCCCGTCAATTCCTTTGAGTTTCACACTTGCGTGCATACTCCCCAGGCGGAGAACTTATTGCGTTAACTGCGGCACTGAGTTATTCCCCCAACACCTAGTTCTCATCGTTTACGGCGTGGACTACTAGGGTATCTAATCCTATTTGCTCCCCACGCTTTCGTGCTTCAGTGTCAGAATCCAGACCAGACGGCCGCCTTCGCCACCGGTGTTCTTCCATATATCTACGCATTTTACCGCTACACATGGAGTTCCGCCGTCCTCTTCTGTTCTCTAGCTGATCAGTTTCCAGAGCCAGTACGGGTTGAGCCCATACCTTTTACTCCAGACTTGATCTGCCACCTACGCACCCTTTACGCCCAATCATTCCGGATAACGCTCGCCACCTACGTATTACCGCGGCTGCTGGCACGTAGTTAGCCGTGACTTTCTGGTAAGATACCATCACTCACTCATCATTCCCTATGAGTGCCGTTTTTCTCTTACAACAGAGCTTTACGATCCGAAGACCTTCCTCACTCACGCGGCATTGCTCGTTCAGGGTTCCCCCCATTGACGAAAATTCCCTACTGCTGCCTCCCGTAGGAGTTTGGGCCGTGTCTCAGTCCCAATGTGGCCGTCCGCCCTCTCAGGCCGGCTATGCATCGTCGCCTTGGTGGGCCGTTACCTCACCAACTAGCTAATGCACCGCAGGTCCATCCATGTTCATGGCCTTAGCCACTTTAATAGCAGTCAAATGCTTGTCTGCTACCTATCCGGTTTTAGCATCCGTTTCCAGAAGTTATCCCGGGCACATGGGCAGGTTACCTACGTGTTACTCACCCGTTCGCCACTAGATTCAGAAAAGCAAGCTTTCCTTCCTCTCGTTCGACTTGCATGTATTAGGCATGCCGCCAGCGTTCATCCTGAGCCAGGATCAAACTCTCCATTTGATTTAGCTCTTAGATGTCTCTGACATCTTTATTTCAATTAATTGTTTGTTTCGAAATTGACGTTTTAGTTTGTATTTTTTTCCTGTTCAGTTTTCAAAGATCATGTGCACCTCAGCAGTGCTCATCTATATTACCAAATACTTTATTCTTTGTAAACCCCTTTTTTAAAAAATTTTAAAAAAAAGAAAAGAAGATTCATTCAGCTCCGTCAAACCTACTAAAATCTTCTTCTCCAAAGAAATTTGTTTTGCATACTATATTGATTCGCGCTATCATGTATTGCTTGTTATTCTTACAAGTTTTCAAGTATTTCAAACAAATTCATAAAGCCCTTTAATTTAGCTTTATCTACACCTTTAGTTTACTGAAATTTAACACTTTTTTCAATATGAAAAAGCATTATTTTTGATAGAAAATTTCCGTCAATTCTATTAAAATAAACCTGGTGATAAAAATGAATGAATTATTATATGAACAATGTCGATCTTTAATAGATCCAACCCTTCCAAACATCGCAAACATTTCTAATTGTATTGCCTTACTGTATCATGAAATGAACAATATCAACTGGTTAGGTTTCTATATTTGCGACGACACAAAACAAGAATGTACCTTAGGTCCTTTCCAAGGTAAAGTGGCCTGTACAAGAATTCCATACGGCAAAGGTGTTGTAGGAACATGTGCATCTACTTCAACAACACAACTTGTATTCGATGTGCATCAATTTCCGGGTCATATTGCCTGTGATTGCGCCAGCAATTCGGAAATATGTATTCCTATAAAAAAGGATGACAAGAACCTTGCCATCCTAGATATTGATTCCTTTGAATATGCGAATTTCTCAAAAAACGATCAAGAACAATTAGAAAAAATCGCACAATTATTTATTGAACTTTTCTAAGTGCATAAATAAAATCTAAATCCGATTCGCTCTTTAAAACATCTAAACCATCCAAGAGATCTTTAGCCAAAGCTTCATCCACTACATTGACAAGAAAGGATTTTGTCAATCTTCGTTTAGAATGGAGAAAAGCCCTTTGAACGATGGTCTTACCCAATTGAAATTCATGCGCAAATGCCTGTACCAATAAACTCTTTTCTGGATTCACCCCGATTAGAAGGTTACAGGCATTTTTTTCATTGCATAATGCTAAACTGCCCTTAAAAGTTAATGCATCATTGACATCCACCTTCAATAAAGAGTCATCAAAATTGCCCCAATACGCAAAACTATAAACAGGATGATTCGAACGATATACATCTTTATAGTGTAAAAACAAATTCGTACAATCCTTATATACTTCACTTGGTGTATATAATACATGGTAACCCGGAAGATTTTCTCGTACATTCTTCCATGCTTCGAATGGATATTTATTCTCAAGACAAGCAGGGTCTAAACAAGAATATGAAAAACATGGCATATATAAACAACCCTGATCTGTAATCAACTCCTGCAAAGTTTCAATCAACATTTGATAGTCTCCTACCAAACCACTATATCTTGATAAATCAGCTTCTAAAAGTACAAAGCTTCCCTTATTAATTCCTAAATCGATAAATATTTGTTTAAAGTCTTCTTTTGTATAAATTTCCATGCACTTATTCTAACTTTTATTTATAGCTCTGGCAAGTTTTAACCGCCTTTTTCCAATTTGAATACAATTGATCCATTTCTTTTGATGTCTTTTCTGGAACAAATTCCTTTTGAAGATCTACTCCAAGCTCTTCATGTGTCCAATATCCACAAGATAATCCTGCAAGATAGGCAGCTCCTAATGCCGTTAATTCATTCGTCTTAAAACGTTGCACAGGCATTTGTAATAAATCACTTTGGAACTGTAACAAGAAATCATTGGCTGCTGCTCCACCATCTACCTTTAATGAGGATATATTAATTAGACTATCCTGTTTCATTGCATCTAAAACATCCTTTGATTGGTAAGCCATTGATTCTAAGGCTGCTCGTACGATATGGTTTTTATTTGCTCCAAAAGTCAAACCTAAAATACTGGCCTGACAAGCATCATCCCAATATGGTGCTCCCAAACCTACAAAAGCAGGAACAATATAGACACCATTGGTATTTTCAACACTTTCAGCCATAGCCTGTGTTTCCTTTGTGTTTTCAAACAACTGCATCTGATCACGAAGCCATTTCATCAAGCTTCCCGATACGAAAATACTTCCCTCCAACGCATAATCTACCTTATCGCCAATTTGCCATGCCACAGTCGATAATAAACCATTTTTTGAATGAACGATTTTATCTCCTGTATTCATCAACATAAATCCACCTGTGCCATAAGTATTCTTGATCGAGCCTGCTTCGTAACAGCCTTGACCAAATAAAGCAGCCTGCTGATCACCTACAACTGAGCAGATTGGAACCTCTTGTCCAAAGAAATGATAGGATGCCGTATTACAATATGCATACGATGTTGGCTTTACTTCTGGAAGCATTTGTCTAGGAATATCGAATAAATCCAATAATTCTTCATCCCATTTTAAATCACGAATATTAAACAACAAAGTACGACTCGCATTGGATACATCCGTAATATGTGTTTTTTCTCCGGATAGCTTCCAAACAATCCAGCTATCCATTGTTCCAAATAATACATCGCCTTTTTGTGCCTTTTCATAGACATCTGGATTATGATCTAAAATAAAACGAATCTTACTTGCAGAAAAATAAGGATCAATACGAAGTCCTGTTTTTTCCTTTACAATTTTTTCATAGCCCTTTTCTTTCCAATTATCACATATACCTTTTGTCTGTTTTGACTGCCAAACAATAGCCGGACTTACCGGAAGGCCTGTATGTGCATCCCATAATACACTTGTCTCTCTTTGATTACTAATGCCAATAGCCGCTACTTGTTCTGGACTGATCTTACTTTTTAAAATAACCTCACTCATTACAGCTAAGCATGCCAGCCAGATTTCATTGGCATCTTGTTGCACCCAGCCTGGATGCGGATAGGATATTGTCGTTTCTTTTTGGGCAATTTCAACCACATTTGCCTGCTTATCAAATAAAACAGCACGCGTACTTGTAGTACCGTGGTCAATTGCTAAAATATATTTTTGCATAGAATAAATCTCCTTATATGTCTTATTTTATTCTTTTTGTAAGCCCTTTACAAGATTTCCTGTACAAAATAAAAGAGATGTCAAAAAACATCTCTTAGCTACGAAGTGTTGCGTTGCAATCCTTTTGAATATGCTCAAGAATGGCTTCAAACACTTGGTTAATTTCTTCTTCTTTTAATGTATGAGAATCCGACTGGAATGTGATTGAAAGGGCAACTGATTTTTCATCCTTGCTTACATGTTCACCTTCGTATACGTCAAATACTTCTACATCACGAATGATCATTTCTTTATTTAAACGACCTTGCTTATTAATTGTATCTACAACCTTTTGTACTGGCATTGCACGATCTAGAACGAATGCCAAGTCACGAGACACACTTGGATATTTTGAAACTGGAGTGAATTTGATTTTTGATTTCTTTACATCAATCAATGCGTCAAAATCAATTTCAGCCATCACAATATTCTTTCCATATTGAGGATGGATATCACCTAATAAACCAACACAATCTTTTCCAAGCATGATCTTCGCACTGCGATATGGATGGAAATGTTCTGTATCCATATCGTTTTCTACAAAAGAAATTCTTTGAGCTGCAATACCAATTTGTTCTAAGAATGCTTCAACCAAGCCTTTTAATGTATAGAAATCACTTGGTGTTACATCGTTTGTCCAGCGAGTTTGCTGCAAGTTTCCACTCATCGCAATTGCCAAATGCATTTTAGCTCCACTGACACCAGCAACATCACTTAATTCAAATACATTGACATCTTTGATGTTACGTGCACGGTTATATGAAACAACATCTAATAAGCTAGGTAAAATGCTTGTACGAATATAACGACGTTCTTCGCTCATTGGACTTGCAAGTTCAATTGCTTCATCCTTATTTAAGATCGCATTATCCTTCTTTTCTGTGCTGATCAATGTATATGTTAAGCAATCCTGTAAGCCTTGGCTGCACAAAAATTGGCGTGCCTGACGAATCATTTGTTGTTTATATGTTAATTTACCTTCTGTCATAGGCATTACTGGTAAAGTACTTGGCAAACGATCGTATCCCAACATACGAATCACTTCTTCACTTAAATCAGCCATACCTTCCATGTCTGTTCTTGAGCTTGGAATATGACAAGTGATTGTTGTGTCAGTTACTTCTGGTTCAAAGTCTAGACGTGCAAATACATCCACAACTTCATCTAAATTAAATTCAGTACCCAAACGATTATTAATTGCCTCTAATGTACATGTGATTGATTTTGGTTCGTAAGGAACTTGTCCATATTGTACAGTTTCTTCAATACCATCAGCATCAGCATATTCAATCAATAATTGAACGGCACGATCCAACGCTTTCTTACTTGCCAAAGGTTCAATTCCCTTTTGGTAGCGGACACTTGCATCCGTTGAAAGATTCAAACGACGAGCTGTATTACGAATCGCAACATGATCAAAGATGGCACATTCAATAATAATAGAATCTGTCGTATCTAAGATTTTAGAGTCATCTCCACCCATAACACCAGCAATACCGATTGGCTTACCTTGGTTTGTGATTACAATATCTTCTGGCTGTAAATGATAAGTTACACCATCTAATGCTGTATATTCTTCATCAAAGCCATCCGCTACAACAATACTTTGACTAGGTAAAGACTTCGCATCATAGAAGTGCATTGGCTGACCTGTTTCTAACATAACGATATTCGAAATATCGACAATGTTGTTGATAGATTTTACACCACTGGCAGCTAATAATTCTTTCATCCATTTTGGACTTTCTTTGATTGTTAAATGGTTAATAACTTTTCCATAGAACAAAGGACACTTGTCTGTTTTACTTTCTACATGCAATTGACTAGAAACACCTACATCACTAGCACCTGCATATTCTGGAAGTTTTACTTCACGATTTAAGATAGCCCCAGCTTCTTTTGCCATATTGAATGCAGCTAAACAATCATTACGATTTGGTGTTAAACCAATATCTAACACTTCATCATCTAAACCTAAATAGCCTAATGGATCTGTATTTCCTACAGGTGCATCAGTTGGCAATACTTCAATTCCACTTTTTTGTTCATCATTTAAGCTAGAAGGATCCACTCCAAGCTCTAATAGTGAACAAATCATTCCATTACTTTCAACGCCACGAATAACACCGTTCTTAATTTCTCCGCCAGGTAAAACTGCACCTGGTAAAGCTACGATGACATTTTGTCCAGCAGCTACATTGGGTGCACCACATACAATATTTACAACTTCATTTCCGATATTGACAGTTGTGCAGTGCAAATGATCACTATCTGGGTGATCCACACATGTTTCAACATGTCCAATCACTAAATTTGTTCCTTGTGATAAATGTTCAATACCTTCTACTTCAAAGCCAGCATCCGTAATACGTTTTGCCATTTCTTCAATAGAAAGATCTTGTACATCCATATATTGACTAAACCATTTTCTTGAAATACGCATCTTTAAATCCTCCTACTCATAACGCTTGAACGTAGAATTGAATCGTTTATCATTTGTATAGAAATGACGAATATCATCAATACCATATTTCAACATCGCAACACGCTCAATTCCGACACCGAACGCAAAACCACTACATTTTTCTGGATCATATCCAGCCATCTTTAATACGTTTGGATGTACTTCTCCTGCACCTAGAATTTCAATCCATCCAGTACCTTTACATGTTGGACATCCTTTTCCGTTACAAATATGACAAGAAACATCCACTTCTACACTTGGTTCTGTGAATGGGAAATAGCTTGGTCTAAAACGAATTTGACGGTCTTGGCCAAATAATTTTTTAGCCATGAACTCTAAAGTTCCTTTTAAGTCCGCTAATGTTACTTTTTCACCAATAACTAAGCCTTCCATCTGCATGAACTGGTGAGAGTGTGTCGCATCATCATCGTCGCGACGATATACCTTACCTGGACATACAACTTTGATTGGAAGATTAGGAGCACTTTCTTCTAATACAACCATCTGGATAGCTGTTGTGTGCGTTCTTAATAAACGATTTGGATCAATATATAAAGAATCCTGCATATCACGTGCTGGGTGATCCTTAGGAATGTTGGCTCTTTCAAAACAATATTCATCATCTACGATATCATCACCTTCAATAACCTGATACCCTAAACCAATGAATAAATCCTCTAATTCTTGGCGAACAAGGTTTAATGGGTGAGCATTACCTAATTCCGGTTTACGTCCTGGTAATGTGATATCGATTTTTTCAGCTTCAATCTTTTTCTGCATTTCTAAAGCTGCCAATTGTTCTTTCTTTTCTTCAATCATTTTAGAAAGATCTTGTTTCAACTGGTTGACCTTTTGTCCAAAGATTGGTTTTTCTTCTTTCGACAAATCCTTCATGCCCTTCATCAATTCTTGAACAGGCCCTTTTTTTCCTAAATACAAGACACGTAGATCATTTAATGAAGATGAATCCTTCACATCTTGAATTTTTTGTGTAGCTTCCTGCAAAAGCTCTTCAATTGTTTTCATGTTGTTCTTCCTTTCCCTAAAAACAAAAAAAAGACGACGCAAGAACGACAAATGCCGCGTTACCATCTTGCTTCGTCTTGATAGACACACTTAATTGACCATGATAACCGTATGAAACGGAAGAGGTTTTAACTCTTGCTCAAAGGTGAATTCACTATTCCTACTTATATAAATCTTTCACCAAACGATTTATTCTCTTATCTAAGCGTTAAATAGCTACTATGTCTTCTCATTGCTTTAACATTAAAAATTATATCGAAGTCCATGTTTTTTTTCAAGCCGAAGTATGGTAAACTTTTCGTATGATTCAATCGGTAAACAATAAGAAAATAAAAGAATACGCCAAACTGATTCAAAAAAAAGAACGTGATAAAACCGGTCTTTTCCTAGTTGAAGGCGAACACATGGTTAAAGAAGCATTTAACGCAAATGCTCTACAGGAGTTATTTATACTTGAAAACATTGAATGTCCTGTACAATTCAATTATGAAACAGTAACGCAACCAGTATTAAATAAGTTATCAAATCAAAATTCGAATTCAAAGATGATTGGTGTATGTAAAAAGCTAAGCTTAACTCCCATAAAAGAGGAAAATATTCTGCTTTTAGATAACGTACAAGATCCAGGAAATGTAGGAACCATTCTAAGAACCGCTCATTCTTTTGGCATTGACTCTATTTATATGTCAAAGGGTTGTGCCGATATCTACAATCCAAAAACGATTCAGTCAAGTCAAGGTGCTTTATTCTTTATCCCTGTCATTCAAACAGATTTAATAGAAGAAATTAAAAACCTTCAATCCAAAGATATCGAGGTTTACGCAACAGCTTTACACGATAACCATAAAGACCTTCAGGATATTAAGCCAAACAAAAAATACGCGATTCTAGTTGGAAATGAGGGCCAAGGTGTTCGCAAAGAATTGATAGACTTAAGTGATCACATTGTCAAAATTGAAATGGAAACCTTTGAAAGTCTAAACGTGGCCATTGCCGCATCCATTTGTATGTATACATTTAAATACGCAAAAAGGTAGCACTAGCTACCTTTTAATTTTTTCCATTCAATCAGCGAATAGATGGCACATATAAATTCTGTAACGACAAAGGCATACCATCCTACGTTAATACCAAAACATTTCATCAAGCCATATGTCAATGGAATCAAGATGACAAGTTGTCTAGCCAAAGTTATAACTAATGAAGTATTTGCCTTATTTAAAGCCTGGAAGGCTGCACATAGCACCATACTGATACCGGCAAACACAAAGCTAAAGCTAATGATTTTTAATGCAGGAACGCCTAATCCATACATTTCTTCATTGGCACTGAACATGGCTAATAATTGTTTAGGGAATAATTGGAAAACAATCGTTCCTATAGCCATAATGCCAATGGATAAAATCAATGAAAATTGAATCGCATCCATAGCTCGATCCTTTCGTCTTGCCCCATTATTATAGGCAACGATAGGAATCAAGGCATTGGTAATTCCAAGTACTGCCATATTCAAGAAGTTTTGCAGCTTATAGTAAACACTAAATACGGTAATGGCCATAGCTGATATTGGCGCTAGAATCATATTCATAAAGACTGTCATAAAGCTTAATACGGACTGCATTAAAATAGCTGGCACACCTACTTGATAGATGCGAGCTAAAATGTCGGTAGAAAAGCTAAAGTTAGAACCTTTAATTTCTAATGAATCAATCTTTTTCTTTGTGATCCAATACCCAATCATCATCCCACAAAATTGACCAATTACTGTCGCAATAGCTGCTCCAGTTACTCCCATTCTTGGTAGACCAAACCATCCAAAGATCAATATAGGATCTAGGATAATATTGATAATGGCTCCGGCTCCTTGCATAACCATGTTGTAAATGGCATTTCCTGTTGCCTGCATGACTCTTTCAAAGATGATTTGTACAAAGATACTGAAGGAAAACATCGTACAAATACGAATATATGTATTGGCTAGTGAAACCACATTTGAATCAGATGTAAACCATGATAAGAATACATTAGAAAATAGTAGGCCTAAAACCAAGAAGACAAGTCCATTTAAAAAGCCTAATAGGATTCCATGCATCATTGTGTTATTCGCATAGTCAAATTTCTTTTCACCTAAGTATCGTGCCAGTAGTATATTAAAGCCAACGGCTGTACCACATGCGATCGCAACCATAATGGTTTGAACCGGATAACATAAAGATACAGCGGTTAAGGCATCACTCGAAATCTTGGCAACAAAGATACTGTCGACAATATTATATAATGCCTGAATCACCATTGAGATGATAATAGGCAAACTCATAGAAATCACTAATTGTTTGATTTCCATATGTTCCATTTTATTTTGTGTAACGTTCATTAAAAAATACCTCCCCTATGTTTTGGCAGTTTCATAGGGGATACCAAAACGAAATAAATGCTAAAATAAGTTAATATATTTTTCCTATTTTGTCAAATCAAGAACAGATTCACCAATTAGATTGGATGGCTTTGATAAATCAAAGTTATCTAGAATACTCGCTCCAATAGTTCCAAAGGAACTTGTATCATTCAATATACCATGTTCTTTCATACTTAGCGAATACATTAAGCATGGTACACACTCTCTAGTATGATCGGTTCCTTTATATGTAGGATCATTTCCATGATCGGCAGTTATGATTAATAGTGTATCGGAGTCTATCTCACTAAGTAATTGTCCTAACAAAAGATCAAAGTCTTCAAGCTCATCCCCGTAGCCAGAAACATTTCTTCGATGGCCCCATTTGGCATCAAAATCAACTAGATTGGTAAACAACAAACCAGTAAAGTCTGTTTTCATTTCTTCCATAGTTTGAAGCATCCCCTCATGACTGGATGTAGAGTGAATACTTTTGGTGATGCCTTGTCCATTAAAGATGTCAGAAATCTTACCAATACCAATCACATCCAATGCGTTTGATTTTAATACATCAAGTACGGTTTCACTTGATGGAGACAAAGCATAATCATGTCGATTGCTCGTACGCGTAAAGTGACCTACCGAGTCTCCAATATAAGGGCGGGCAATAACTCTTCCTACCTTATATTCTGGTTTCAGCGTTATTTCTCGAGCTATTTGACAAACACGATACAATTCATCTAAGCCTGTCACTTCTTCATGCCCACAAATTTGTAGAACACTATCAGCTGATGTATACAAAATCAATTTTTTTCCACCAGACTGAATCTCTTCCATAGCCAATTCATCTAAAATTTCTGTTCCACTTGCACTCTTATTTCCAATAAAGACATGGCCAGTTAATCTTTCTAATTCCTGAACCAATTCATCAGGAAAACCGTTTTCAGTAAATGTTTTAAAAGGTTTTGTCGTATGAATCCCCATCATTTCCCAATGACCTGTCATTGTATCTTTGGAACAACTCGCCTCATGCAGCTTACAAGCATAACCTTTTGATTGTAAAGCTTTACCACTAGGATGAAGATTTCCTAAACCTAATTTATATAAATTGTCTATCTTTAAATCTGGGCGATATTCTAGGATATGTCCAAAAGTATCGGCACCTACGTCATCAAATTCTTTGGCATCTGTAGCTTGTCCAATCCCAAAAGAATCAATAACGACACAAACTATTTTTTTGTATTTCATAAACGAATCGCACTTTCTAAGGCAAGTGTAATCATCTCATTAAAAGATGTTTGTCTTTCTTCGGCACTTAAGTGTTCATTTGTACATAAAGAATCCGATACAGTTAAAAGACAAGCCGCCTTTTTATTCAATACCTTGGCATTGTGGAATAGGGCAAAGCTTTCCATTTCGACGCAAAGTGCATCGTGTTCTTCCACCATTTTTTCTGGTTGTTCCAAATCTTTTTCATAATAGAACACATCACTAGAATGCGTATTTGTTTCTACAACAGGAATTGATACCTCTTTACTCACAGATTCAATTAAGTTATTTAAATCTTCATCCGGATACTGCATCGTAGCCGTATCACCACTTTGTGCTAGTACATAAGTTGATTCTGAATAGGCACCTTTCACTAAAGCCACAGACTTCATCGGTAATTTTTCAGAATAGCTTCCTGTACTTCCGACACGTATAATGGCATCTACATTATAAAATTTGAACAGTTCATAAGAATAAATTCCCATACTAGCCATTCCCATTCCAGATCCCATAACAGATACGCGTTTTCCTTTATAGGTACCTGTATATCCGAGCATGCCTCGTACATCATTAAATAAAACAGGATTTTCTAAAAAATTCTCAGCAATTAATTTTGCTCGTAAAGGATCGCCTGGCATTAATACGACTTTTGCGACATCTTCTAAATTTGCTCTATTGTGCGCTGTTGACATAATTTTCCTCCTAAAAAATAAAGACCAGTCGAAGCTGGTCTTTCCATCTTAATATTGTCCTGGGTTATACTTAAATGCATTAGGTACAACATGATTTGGATCATACTTCTCTAAAATTTTACCATATCTTTCACGATAATCGTTGTCGATTTCCAATTGAGGAATGACTTTTGTTCCCTCTTCAAAGAAGTGCTTTGATCCACGTCCCATTTCTTGTCCACGTCTAGTGTGTTTATCTAAGGCGATATCTGGAACTTCCATGATTTTTCCCATGGCTGCTTCTTTAATAATAATATTCTTTAAATAATCACTTGAACGATCCTTTGTACTAGCACAAAGCAAACGAATCGCATGAATAAAATACATTGGCTGATCGCCATCATCATAAGCATATGTTTTACGTACTTCATTTAATGTGTTGACTTGCACAGCAGCCTGTAAATTTCCAAAGCCAATATCTTCGACTGAAATTGTTAGTAATCGACGCCATAGTTTATCAAGAAACAAAGGTCCTGTGATATATAATTCATAAGCAGCTTGACATGCTTCTTCTACTTTATTGCGTCGAATGCTTTTTTGAAGTGTAGAAATCACTTCATCTGCAGCTAAGCCATTTCTTGTTTTTGCGGCAGCCCAAATATTATATGACATATTCTCGTACACTCACTTTCCATTAATATTGTTCTGAACTATATTTGAATGCATTCTCAACAACATGATCTGGATCATATGTTTCAAGAATCTTTCCATAGCGTTCACGATAATCATTATCGATTTCTAATTGTGGAATCACCTTTGTGGCTTCTTCAAAGAAGTGTTTCGATCCACGTCCCATTTCTTGTCCACGTTTAGTGTGTTTATCCAATGCGATATCTGGTACTTCCACCACTTTTCCCATGGCAGATTCTTTAATAATGATATTTTTTAAATAATCGCTTGAACGATCTTTCGTACATGCACAAAGCACGCGAATCGCATGAATAAAATACATAGGTTGGTCCCCGTCATTGTATGGGAAGTTCTTACGCATTTGATCTAATGCATGAATTAAAACTGGAACATTTAAATCTCCAAATCCAACGTCTTCAACTGCAATCGTTTCTAGACGAGACCACATTTTGTCTAAGAAGACAGGTCCTGAAGTATATAATTCATAGGCTGCTTGACAAGCTTCTTCAACTTTTGCGCGACGAATATACTTCTGCAATGAAGACTGTACTTCGTCCGATGCAAAGCCATTCTTTGTCTGAATGTCTGCCCAAATTGTCATTTTATTTGCCTCTACTTTCTATTAATAAAATTATTTCTTGAATCAAAGTCTTTATTGTTTCTGCTGACATAAGTTGATCTTCCGCATGCGCCATCAACATTGTGATTTGTGGTTCTTGCGTATTCATTTCCTGCTGTAACAATTGAAGATGGGCTTCGTGGGCTTGTGAAAAGTTTTCATCTCCGTTAGACATTGATTGTTCGTAAGCTGTTTGATCGTTTTCACGATAATATTTAAGAGCTTCTAAATAACTTGACTTTGCTAAACCGGCATATGTGATGACCTGCATAGCAACTTGTGATATTTGTTCAACGTTAGCCATATTACCCCAATAATTTCTTTGCCATTTCAATAGCAGCAGCTCCATCTGCCATCGCGTATGCTCTAGGTTCAATACTTGCAACTGGAATATTTAATTGTTGATGAATTGAATCAACCGCAAAAACCAATTGTGGACCTACTAAGCATACATCCCATTTACCCACTTCGTTCTTAATTGAAGCATTAGCTACTGCACTCACTTCAATATCTTCACCTGTTTTTTCAGCAACATCTCTAATTTTTTTCACAAGAATTGAACTTGACATTCCTGCATTACAGCATAACAATATTTTCATTTTGATTTCCTCTTTCTATTTTAGTTCTGGCCAATATGCTTTATTCGCCTCAATAAAATCATCTAAAATTTTTCTTGCCACATTGGCATTTGGAACACATTTATTTAAAGTTAATGCCTGCAACATTTTTAAATAACTGTGCTGCTCATACGCATCAACTACAAGTTTTTCACAATTGACTTGTTGTTCCATTAATCCCTTTTGAAAATGTGGAATTTCACCCACAGTAAGTGGTTCATATCCATCTTTTCCAACAATACATGGAATTTCAACCATAGCATCGTTTTCAAAGTTAGAAATTGCTCCGTTATTCGGAACAATCAACAACATTCTTTCATGCGTATTAAATGCTAAGGCCGTTGCTAGATCCACAATAAATTCAGCATGAATACCGATTTGTAGTGTTGTATCTTTAGCTGTTTGAGCCTTTTCAATACGAGCACATTCACCAAATACACGTTTTTCTCTTGTATCCACAACTTGATCAGCACGAGTATAATTTGGATCTGTGTGTGCCACCATATCATCTCCAAACAAATAATATTGGAAATATGAATTTGGACACATTGTTGGATCTATTGAAATAATATCCTTTACCTTTTTAGCTGTATCAAACCATGAGCTGTCTGTATAATTTGATGCATCATCATCAGCTAAACAGTTTCCATATTTTAACTGGTGTTTAATCAAGTCTTGAATATATTCTTTTCCATCCTTATCCTTGATAGATGTCCACCATCCGAAATGATTCAATCCATAATAACGGATGCACATTTCTTTACGGCTTTTGAAACCTAAAATACGTGCAATTGTATGCTCCATACCAATTGGCATATCGCAAATGTTGATTACTCTTGAGTTTGGTTTAAAGCGACGACATGCCTCTGCTACAATACTAGCCGGATTGGAATAATTTAACATCCACGCATTTGGTGAATATTTTTCCATATATTCAATGTTTTCCAATACTCCCGGAATGCTTCGTAATCCATAAGCCATTCCACCAGGACCACATGTTTCTTGTCCAACAACACCATACTTCAATGGAATTTTTTCATCTAAAGATCGCATTCCAAGTTTACCTACACGGATGTGTGCTAATACAAAATCAACATCTGTATAGGCTACTTCTGGATCTGTTGTTGCGACATATTCAATAGTAGGATCTTTTTCTTTGATTAAGATTTCGCACGCCTTTGCGACATGATTTTGACGTTCTTCGTCGTTATCATATAATTTAATACTTCTTAATGGTAAACGATCTAGGTTGTCTAACAACATTAAAATAATTTCTGGAGTATATGTACTTCCTCCACCTGCAATAACAATTGAAAATTTTTTCATTTTACTATCTCACTTTCTTTTCATAAGACAATAAATTGATACATATGTTATGTTTGATTTTATTGTTTTTTTTACTCTAACAATTTAAAACTATATAAATTTTTAATGAAAGCATCGCTATCTTCACCTTGAAGAAGCTGATGCATATATTTTTTGTGTGAAACAATTTGGTTAAAGAATTGAAACAACAAGTTCATTTCATCGTTTCTTTTCTTTTCGAGCGCCAATAAAAATACGAGCTGCACTTGATTTCCATGATGTTCAAATGGTTTTTTCAACAAGGCCACTTCTATACCTGTTTTATCGGCAAATGTAAACAGGGCATGCGGAACCATCATTTGTGATCCTAAATTAGTTGGATAATTCTTTTCTCTCAACAAAACATCTTCATAAAATCCTTTTGTATCAGATATAGATCCTGATTCATGTAACTTTATAGACATCTCCTGTAAAATATCAGGAAGCTCTTTTGTGTCTAGATATACCTTTACATGTTCCTTTTGAATATAACGATCTAATATTTTAGAAACGCGTTTATTCATTCGAATCATGTGGATGATTGAATTCAATCGTTCAATATCTTTGATTTCTGGAAGCTTATCCATACGAAAGACTTCTACATCTTTCAAAATTAGAAAGGAATCTAAAGTAATCACCAAATCAATTGATGTTAGGTCCATCTTTTTACAGACTTCCTTATTTACGATATCCACAATTTCAATCTGATTTTTGAAATACATTTCAATCCATTGTGTTAATAATTGTTTAACACTATGCCGTTGATTTGTAACAATGATTGTTTTTAGCTTTACATTTTCATTTTCTAAAAATTGTGCCACATATACAGTTAAGTATGAGATTTCATCTTCTGTAACGTAAACACGTTTGTATTTGAAAAGAATGGGAACAATCATCATACTGATTTCAAAGGCAAAAGGAAATTTTGTCTTCACATCGTCAACAATAGGATTTTTCAATTCATATCCACCAATGACACGTCGATTCATAAATTCTATGTGCAAAAGCATTTTACTTGATAAAGCTTCGGATTCCTTTAAGTTGATTGAATATTTATCAAATACTTCATTACAGAATTCATCAAATACAAGTATAGTAAAATCCGTGATTTCGGGTACTGCATCCGTTGATTTCATTTTAAAAGTATGAAGAAAGTTATATAGAATCGAAATATCAGCCTGTTCTAAATAAGGCGACTGCATACATAATTTTGTAATGACACGAGTATAAAGATCATCCGGGGAACTTCTTTGATTATCCTCCAGATTGTATCCATTTAGATTTCGTACTCGACATATCAGGATGCATGCTGTAAAAATGGATAAGTCCGTTTCTGATAAATAGACTTGTTCTCCATTCATGATTTTGATTACATCTTCTTTTGTGGATTTATAATATTTCATAACCCACGAATCACTTAGAAGCATATAAAGAATATCCATTAACGCATCTGGATTTTCGAGTGCCATGTCTTTTACGATTTTAAAAAGAAGCTCACGAATTTCACTTTCTTCTAATAAAATGACACACTCATCTTTTTTTAGTTTGAACAATTCCACATTGTAGTTTTTCAACAAAAACTGAATCACTTTATTGATTTCTTTGCGGATCACAGAATCGGATAAACCTAATAATTCTGATAAATCATATATACTGCAATCCTCAAAGAATAGTATTTTACCTATAATTTTGTAAATACGATAGACAGCTAGATCTACATTTTCATTATCCTGATTGACTATGTTATGAATAATATCTAGGTGCTCATCATTAATCATATATCCTTGTTTTGTACTCGAACGTATTAATATACAGTTTGTCACATCATTCATAAATGTGATTTCATTACGTATAGTTCGTGTTGACACATTTAGATTTTCTGATATTTCTTTTCCATGAATCCCCGGATTATTCATAATCAATTTTATAATTTTTAATTGTCTAGCTGTTAACATGTTTCTCTTCCTATTTTTCTAAAGCTTGTTCTTTTTGTAGTTCTTCTTTTTCCATCATCTTAAAGAATGGATAATAGAACACAGTTTGTAGAATCAACAATACAAATACTAGGACTACAGCCTTCCAATCTAATGTCATTAAGAATGCACTTACTCCTGGAGGCAAGAATCCTGGAGGATTGGCAATTGGTTTACCGACTAAGCCTAAATTCATTGTTAAATATACAATTGTTGTACAGATCAATGGTCCGAACACAAATGGAATAAACATAAATGGATTTAAGATAATTGGTGTACCAAAAATTAATGGTTCATTGATTCCAAACAAGCTTGGAATAATGGATACTTTACCTACTGAACTCAATGATTTTGCCTTTGATCTCATCATTAAAATATTTAATCCTAATGTTAAACCAGATCCTGTTACGCATAATATACCATAGAATAATCCAAACGTAAAAATATGTTGAACAGGTTGTCCTGCCGTATAAGCTGCAATATTATCAGCGGCATACGCAATCGCAAAAGTTGCCCATACAGCAGAAGTAATACTTGGTCCATGTAATCCAAAGAACCATAATAGCTGAGTTAAGAACATCACAATCAATAAAGCTGGTAGTGTATCCATGCCTGTTACAGCTGGTGCTAATACATTCATGATCAATTGTGGGAATGCAACACTACCAAAAGTCAATGAAAGATTTGCGATCGCAACGGCGATAATTGTGTTCAATACTAATGGTACTAATGCCGCAAAGCTATCTTGTACCATTGGTGGTACACTTTCTGGCATTTTAATATACCATTTGCGTTCGTAACAAATGTGATAAATTTCAACTGTAAATAGAGCTGCAACAATACCTGTAAATAATCCAGTTGATCCTAAATAAGATGTATTTAGTTGACCATCTTTGACTACAGCACAAAGAATGAAGAAGACAACTAAAGCAGTAACAGCAGGTTGACTTCCTTTTAAATCATATTTTTCAGATAAAGTCTTCGCAATAAAGTATGTCGCATATACTGCAAGCATATCGTTTGTGAATGCTGATGCATATGTCAAGACCCCCATATTTGCATTTAAAAAATCATAAACAGGTCCACTTCCTAAAAGGTTGGCAATACCTAAGAAAATAGTACAGAATGAACCAACGATAATAATAGGTATTGAAGCAACGATTCCATCTTTGATAGCTTGAATATGTTTTTGTTGTTCAAGCTTGTTCGCAATTGGCATCAAATACTTCATAAGAACATTTTGAATTTTTCCATTTTCGCTCTCCTCGTATACAATTTTTGTCGACCAAATTGTTAAGTATATTATAAACGTTAACAGAATAATACTCAAATCTTCTTTTTCCACTTAAAGCGGCAAGAAAAAGAGTGACTAAGATATCAATTTTCTAATTTCATCTTCACTTTTAGATAAACATTTCGAAATTTGAGATATACTCATACCATTTGAAAGCATAGTTCGGATCATCTAAGTCATTTCTTGATTCATCTTATCAGCCAGCTTATCAGATTCATCTGCACGTTTATTTGCTTCTTGTACTTTTTTATTTGCTTCCTCTAATCGTTTTTGAGCCTCCTCTAATCGTTTATTCGCTTTCTTTAATCGTTTATGAGCTTCTTCAAATTCAAGTTTTAGTTCATTTTCTTGTTGTATTCTAAAGTCTTCAATCCATTTTGTCCAACAATCATTCGATATGGTTTCTACTCGTTTTTCTACCGTTTGAATTACTTCATCATTTTCTATCATCTTAGTTTTACCATTATCTCTACAATTCAAAAAGTAATATACTATTTTTTCTTTATCATCCATCTGATCATAAGATTTATCTAAATTTTCTGTTGAATACACAGATATTTTCAACATGCCATCTGGAAAAAACAAAATACCATCATCATTTCTAAATTGAAGATCTATTTCAAATTCCGATTCCTTACCATCATAGAACGCAATGACTTGACATGGGTTTAAATCATATTCTTCCTGTGATCCAAACAACCTCATAAGATAATATTCAGATAAGCGATGTAATTTGATTATATTTTGATCTATCAGAATAGCTAGTTTCATCTTGGTGTTGTCGTCAAATTCTACAAAAGCTTCAAGTATTGGATCAACCCCCACATTCGTTACATGTACATTCACCACCTTTCTTTCCAAAAATACCGTAAGTAATGATTTTAAGACATCATTGGCCTCTTTACAATCTTCGCCAAAAACATACTTAAAGGCGAAATCATTTAATAAATTTGCGCTACGCATGAGCACCTCATTTCTAGTAGGCATTTTCTACATACTCATATACGTAAAAAAATGCACTTTTTCTAAGAAATTTTAATTTTTGTGCAAAAAAAAGCGCCTTTCGACGCTAAATCCATCCCATTTTCTTACAAATATTATAAATTCCATCATCCACATTGGCATCTGTGACAATAGTTGCGATATCCTTCAATTCTTGACACGCATTTCCCATCGCTACACTTGTCCATTGTGGATCAAACATAACCATATCATTTGTATCATCGCCAAAGACAACTACATCTTTTAAATCACCATGTACATGCTGCATCATATCCAAAATACCTTGGTGTTTAGCATCATATTGAAACATTAAATAATCGGGTACAAAACGCATATTTCCTAATGTATCCTTTAAAGTGAGTTCGAATTCCTTCTCTTTTGGGATGGAAATATACATTTTATAAATCACATCTAACTTGTCTACATCCAAATTTTCATCATACACATACTCCGTAGGCTCTTTACGATCCCCCACTTGATTCTGGAACGTATGATCTAATGTATATACTTTGATTGAATCGTCTAACGCAAATAAAACACCATATCCTAAAGATAATGCTTGTTTTGCAATTGCTTTTGATTTTTCTAAGTCCAAAGGTATGTTTTGAATCAATTCATCATGAATGACTAAACCGCCACCACCGCAGCATACCATATCATGAAGCCCCACACTCTCCATAAAGTTACGCGCTTTATAATGAGCACGACCCGTCGCAATAGCTACAAAATGACCTGCCTTTTGAAGCTCATTCAAAGCTAGCTGTGCACTTGGTACAATTTTTCCGGTCGCTTTATCTGTTAAAGTACCATCAATGTCAAAGAAAAAGTATTTTTTATTCATATTTCCCCCACGCTTTCTGAACTTGAGTTAAGACGTCCATCACATCTCTAATATATCGTAAATTTGTTTGGCCATTTAAACAAGATACATATTCTTCCATGTCATGAATTTCATAATTCAATGCCAAACGGCTTTCGCCACAACAAACCTCTTCTGTATGACCATCACTTGTATATGTGATGACTGCCTTATCACCACGTGGAAAATTATAGATTTCAATATAGGCATTTTCACATGCAATCAAGCCTCTTTTTGGTTGTTTGGCACGCATAGTGAGTGAAATTGTCGATATCTCCATATCTTTATTTTGAAGTAAAATACCACTTGTTTCATCAACACCCGTTTCAAAAGGGGTCATGGTTGTTAATACTGTGGTAGGTTTACTTGACATAAACCAACGCGCAAAGCTAACGGCATATACACCAATATCAAGTAGTGCACCACCAGCCAAATCCGGATTAAAAAAGCGGTTATTGACATCATATTCTTTAAAGCTTCCAAAATTGACTTGAATCATTTTGACTGGGCCAAATTCATTCGATAAGACTCTCTTTTGAATTGCTTTAAATAAAGGCATATGGAAAAGTGTAACACCATCACTGATTACTAAATGTCTTTCTTTGGCAATCTCTACACATTCATTTAATTCCACAGAATTTAAAGTAATGGCTTTCTCACAAAAAACATGTTTATTATGAAGCAAGGCATCCTTCATAATTTCATAGTGAGAATTATGTGGTGTGGCAATATAAACAATATCAATATTTTCATCTTCAAACATAGCCTGATAATTCTCATATACATGTTCAATTGAAAATTCTTCAGAAAACTTTTTAGCTGAACTCAAATGCCCAGAAGCTACACCATAAATTCCAACACCTTCTTGAATCAAGGCATTTGCCATATCATGTGCAATCCATCCAGATCCAACAATTCCCCAATTATAATGCATGAAATTCACCTTTGACTTCTTTCTTGAAAACACCCTTCTCATTTACCATAATAATACCTGTAATCGTATCGACAAATAGACTTGTATCTACAACACCTGGCATCATTAACAGTGTTTGATTCAACAAACCAATGTCTTGTACCCCGTTAAAATAAACATCCAATAAAAGATTGCCTTCATCACTGATCATAATGCCATCTTTATTATTACTTGTTCGTTCAACGACATTTCCATTCAACTGTTCTAATTTCTTCTTCACAATACTATAAGCACGTGGTAATACTTCGACTACAACTGGTGCTTTAAAAGCCAAGGTCTTGTGAAATTTAGTTTCATCAACCAATACAATATATTCATCTGCCATAGACGCAATAATCTTTTCCTGTGTATGAATGCCTCCACCGCTTTTTAAAGCATTTAGATTTGAATCTACTTCATCACATCCATCAAAGGCAATGTCTATATGATCTACAAATTGCGTATTTAAAACAGGTAATCCTTCCTTTTGAGCTTTTAAAGCTGTCTTTACAGAAGGTGTCACTACCTGAATATCTTTATCCTTTACATAATCAATCAAATATTGAATGGTACTTCCTCCTCCTAGGCCTACAACCATTCCGTCATGAATCAATTTTGAAGCGTATTTTGCACATGTCTTTTTCATAATCATCCTCCATTTCAAGTGTATCATGGAATTTTATTTCGTCAATGTATTTTTTTACGTAATTATTATTCATATTAAAAAGAACTATACCTTCAAAGAAGCATATAGTTCTTCACATTGACTTATTTTCTCATAGCTATCCTTTTGATTATTCGTTAAGAATAAATATAAAATTTCGATAATGGTAGCTGCAGAGATTCTTGAAAAACAGAATTCATTTAAAAACATTTTTTCTCGTGTCGAAGATTGAATGTGATATGTACATTCTTTGGCAACAACTGAATCATTATTATTTGTGATCCCAATCGTACAAACACCACGCTTTTTCATTTTCTGACATATCGCATAGACTTGTTTACTTTCTCCACTATTTGAGATGGCAATCACAACATCATTTGAGTCCAATCCAAGCGCATAAGATGCCTGATTTTCCCAAATGGTTGATGTAAATGTTGAAATGCCAATCTCATTAAATTTAAACATACAATCCAATGCAACTGGAATCGTATTTCCTACTGCACACACTAAGACGTGGTTGGCATTTTCAATCAAGGAAATGATTTTTCTTAATTGTTCTATATCTATATTACGAATAGTTGATGTTAATTCGGAAATCTTATTGGAAAGAATAGTTTCTAAGGATCCTGAAATATCATTAGTTGAAATAGTATTTGATTTTTGTTCAATTTCATTCACACAATCCCTAGCCAAATTAACCTTAAGATGATGAAAGCTGTCCATCTGACATTTTCTCGCAAAACGCGAAACACTTGCCTGTGATGTTTGACATGCTTCGGCAAGCTGTTTGATTGTCATATTCACAACTTCCTTTGGATGTTGGATTATGTAATCTGCAATTTTCTTTTCGGAATCAAAGAAAGAATTATAATGTCCATGAATTATATCAAGTATCATTTAAATCACCACCTTATTTATAATACCATCAAAACAAGAAAAAAGAGATCAATTACTTGATCTCATGTACGTAAATATTATTAACACGATCTGGTCCTACAGAAATCATAGAAACACGTACACCTGTAAATTCTTCAATAAAGTGTACATAATCTAGACATTCTTGAGGTAATTGATCTACTGTAGTCATCTTAGTGATGTCTGTCTTCCAACCTTTGAATGTTTTATAGATTGGTTTTGCCTTGGCAACATCAGCTTGATCACTAGGAATATAGTTATATTCTTTACCATCGATTTCGTATCCTACACAAACTTTAATTTCATCTAAGCCATCTAATACGTCAATCTTAGTAATAACGATATCTGTTAATCCACTCATTAAATTAGCGTGTTTTACAGTTAATAGATCTAACCATCCACAACGACGAGGACGTCCTGTAGTTGCTCCATATTCTCCACCGTGTTCACGAATCCATTCACCTTGTTCGTCTAACAATTCTGTAACGAAAGGTCCTTCTCCTACACGCGTTGAATATGCCTTAACAACACCAACAACAGTTTGAATACGACTTGGCGCAATACATGCTCCAGTTGTCACACCAGCGCTTGTTGGACTTGAAGAAGTTACATATGGATATGTTCCATAGTTAATATCAAGCATAGCTGCCTGTGCACCTTCAAATAATACAGTTTTATCTTCATCCAATGCTTCGTTTACTAAATGTGTTGTTTCTTGAATCATAGGGACAATACGATCATAAATAGCTTCAAAATCAGCTACCATTTTATCGTAATCCATAGCTTCTCCGCCATAAACAGCAGTGAACAATTTGTTTTTGAAATCTAAACAATCTTTTAATCGAACTTTGAAGTGTTCAAAATCCTTAAATTCATGATAACGAATACCATGACGAGCATACTTATCTGCATAACATGGACCAATTCCACGTTTTGTAGTTCCGATTTTATTAGATGCAGCTTGCTCTTCTAATTCATCTTGATATTGATGATATGGCATTAACATCTGTGCACGGTCACTAATAATGATGTGTTTAGTTGATAAACCATCTTTTTCTAATTGTTCCATCTCTTTTAATAATACAAATGGATTACAAACAACACCTGGACCAATGATACATGTTGCATCTTCATGTAATACACCACTTGGTAATAAGTGCAATACATGTTTCTTACCATTTACAATGACTGTGTGTCCTGCATTATCTCCACCTTGGAAACGCACAATCATATCTGCTTTTTCAGCTAAAACATCGACGATTTTTCCTTTACCCTCATCGCCCCATTGGGTACCTACAACTACTTGGCTTGACATAAGAGCCTCCTTTTAGGTATGTTCTTTACAATACCTAATTAATTATAAGTAACCCTCATATTATTGTCAATTGAGATTTTTTAAAAAAAGAGCTTGCGCAACCATTTAATTCATGTTATCATTAACGGGCACTTAGGGGTATCGTCCAAAGGCTAAGATAGCGGTCTCCAAAACCGTTGATGTGGGTTCGAGTCCTACTACCCCTGCCATTGAGCTTTCTATGCTATACTAATTAAAAAGCGTATATATATATATATATATTTATATATATTCGTCCAGTTTGAATAGTTATAGTTGGGATAAAATAAAAGGTAACATTCAAAATTTGGCGATGGCGAACATTGCCTTTTATTTTTTTACTAAATTCAAAGATATTCAATTTTCAAATAACTATCTACTACCGACAGGAAACACTTATGCAGTTTCCTGCTTTTTTTTATTCATATCATCACGAATCAATCGTTTGACATAAGTTTGATATGGAGTTTTCAAAGATTCTACCCACTCAATTAAATCTGATTCAGTTTTTAAATTAAACTTTAAAGGCTTTTGAATTAGATTCTTTTTGGCATACTCTGCTTCTTTTTCCAGCTTACGTTGCTTAGCATCATAGTTCATCTTTGTAATTTCCTTTCTACACCTTTATAATAATGGATATCCATTATTATGTCAAGCGTTTACAAAAAAATTTTACAACAAATTCATTATATTTAACAGTACCAATTCTTACTATGGGTTATAACTACAACTTATTCCTTGTATGAGAATACATACTTCATAACCATTCAATACGATCCCGCATATAACCTATTGTTAAAACTCACGAAAAAAAAGAGAGGATTCCCGTTAATGTCATTTAGTTAAATAAACTTAAATAAAAACGCCTACGATTTTTCGTAGGCGTTTTTATTAAACATACCAATATATAATAATGTTTTCCCAATTCCACAATAATATGGTCTCACTTTTCCAGAACAATTATTTCTATCTAATGTTTCTTCTAAAGAATCTCTAAAATCGTCATTTATTCTTAAAAATCTTGTAGCCATAATATCTCCAATACTAAAAAAAGCATCTATATAAGATGCTAATATATGCCATCCTCAGCTGCCGTTAGTTTTTTTCTACCTCTACTTTTTTTACAAAGCGACTTGTTGCTGACTTAGGGCAATCGGTCAGAACCCTAATAAAGAGGATGACAAAGATAATAACATTTAGATAGAACCTCTATCTACATCTGTAATATACCACATATAGCGTAAAATGTAAATGAGGTCTTTACGCTGTACGAAAGTGTTTGATTTTATATTCCTTATAATACGTTCTAATCAAAATCATGTTCAGCTATTGAACATCTTTATGTACTACTGAATTATATATCATGAACAGTTCAAAAACAAATGCATAATATCTGTCACTAATCAGCCACTAAACTTTATAAACTATATTCGTAACATCACCTAATTCAAAATCATACGTGATATAGCTGATATGAGCCTGAATCAATTTTCGTTTCGTGACACGATCTGCATAGATCAGCTGACGAATTCCCGATTCATCAAATTCTTTTATTTTCTTGCCTATATCAAAAATCATTTTCTTGACTTTCTTCATAGAAAGGTCATACGTTGTAACATCTATGCTTCCGTTAATATAATCATCTAATATTTGTGATCTTCTGTCTTTAAAAAACAACAAATCATCTTCTAGCTTTTTTAGCTGTTCGGACGTTTTGTTGCTGTTGATATGCAAACCAAGTGGTATAACAATCTGATTAAAGAGTTTATCTTGGTTCACACGTTTATTACATTTTGGACACCAGTAATAATAATAGGTGTGTCTGTATTTGTTTTTTGTTTTTACAGTACTAACGTGATCGCATCGTTTACCACACTTGCAAAGGACCAGTCCGTGAAACAAATACATTTCCTGGTTTGGTTGTGATACGTTTCTATGCGTTGCTTTTTCTACCGCTTTATAATATATATCTTCATCCATAATAGCCGGAACTACATTACGATACTCTACCCCATGGTATTCAAAGATTCCTATATTTCTTTTGTTTATTAAACAGTTACGGATAAAATACCATTTCTTTTTCATCCCATACGTTTTCTCTAAATATATTCTTAGATCATCAATCCCATATCCCTCATACACATATTTTTGAGTCATATCCTTGATGATGTCAGCTTCCTCTGGAACAACCTTTAGAACATTTTTATCTCTAGTCCATCCAAATGGATCTCTACCGCCATACGGATATTTACCACTTCTTACCATTTGTTCTAAACCCGCAACAGTACGTTCACTTATCACCTCACGTTCCCATTGACTGATTACCGATAAAATACCAACTAACATTCTTCCATTGGCCGAAGAAATGTCTATACGATCTACAACCGCTACTAGTGAACAGTCATACTCCATTACTGTTTTTATCAGTTTATATGTATCTATAACGCTTCTGGTAAGGCGATCCAACTTAAAAGCAACAATAGTATGTATCTTTCTTTTGTACACATCATCTAACATTCTTTTCATCTCAGGTCTTGAAAGATTTTTCGCAGAATATCCATCATCCTTGTAAATCTTCACTTCATCATTTGGAAAATATAAATCAATATATTTTCTGCACTGTACTTCCTGATCTCCTAAACCATATCCATTGTGTGCCTGATCGAAAGTCGAAACACGCAAATACATTGCAACAAATTTTGTCATAAAAAACCTCCATAGGCTCACCATGGTAACATAATCAGATTTCCATTAACTATATACTCACAATTCTTTTTAATTATCAATCCTGGTATATTTGTTCCTTTAAAAGTTCTTCCTTTTCAGCATCATCAGGATGTAAACTAAAAAATCTTTCATACAATTCCACATGTAATGGAGTCATTTCTTTAGTTGCAAAAACATCTATTCTATCCTTATAAGTCATGATATGTAGTTCCTCTATATTTAATAATTTCAACAATTCACATAACACATCACTTAATTCATCTATATCCGTTTTTATAACATAAGATTTTTGTAGTTTTCTTGATAGTCTCTTCGATTTCTTTTCTTGTACCATATAACATCGACCTTTCATACATATCAATCATACAAAAAAAGAATTATTTGTCATCGACCGAAATTTCAAAATCGGTCGATAGTAAAGAAAAATTAAAAAAAGCTATTCCATATAATATGAAATAGCCGGCTATCCAAATTTGTTAGGAAGATGAACAGCTCTAACATTATAACTTTCGACTGTTCACCTGTCTAGCTTTATTCATTTGAACAACTTCATTTGCTTCTTCTTCAGTACGATACACTTTCGATTCTCGTACTCTGATACCAGAAGGTCCGTCATTGCCATTATTTGTAGCAAATTTAATTGTTACAAATCCCCCACCTGAACGTATGACAGTCGCTTCTTTTACGAAAACTGAACTGGAAACAAAGTATACTTTGTCCCCTTCTTTATATTTTGATACCATTTTCTATCCACCCGATTACATTATATACTAATAGAATCACTTCAACAATAAATCCGAAGATTCACATGTGGATTCAAGATATTTCAAATACTGAATATACTTCTTTGCCATCATCTGTCGTCCACATTCTTCCATGAACTCATAATCCGGTTCATTGTTATCATTGACAGGAAGCATAACACATGAATGAACCATTCGGCTAGGTCTCCACTTCCTTGCATATGCAAAACAAATACCCTGATTTTTTATCATCTGTGATAAAAATAATCCCAAATATTTATTCATTTTACAACTTCTCAACCACAAAGGATTGACATCGTGAGTACACGTAAAATTATCTGGTTGATAATATGTATAACCAATAGCAGAACCATTATTAACTACACAAAGATGACCTTTTGAAAATATTTTTTTGTCAAGCGGTTCATTTGTTCCATAGCCAAGTTTTGAATTATTTTCAACATCCTTTTTCGTCGTAAAACCAGTGACGCCATTATTTTCACCTGATGCACCTATAAAAGGAAAATTGCCATTTTCAGACATAGGCGGTTTTTTATTATAGAATCCATGACCTACTACGAAAATATCATTAATATTAAATTTCTTCCACTCTCTTGATTCTAAGTCGAGGTTATACCCCCCCGCATCGGTATTTTCATATCATCAATACCGAATTCCACAAGACGTTGTTCTACATATTTCTGATACTGTTTGCGTTTTGCTGTCATCAGTTCTTTCATGTAATCTTCCATAAATTGATAATCTGGTTCGTCATTATCGTCAACAGGAAGCATGACCCTCATTTTCCTAATTCGTAAATCATTTATTTCCCTGTTGAAATTAAAATTTGAACCTTGTTGTTCCAATACAGCCGTCAGAAACAAATACACATACTGACTAGTATTTTCTCGTTTCAAGCTCGTGACATGGTCACTTGCTACAAATGCAAACGGCTCATAAAAAGCAGTTCCAACGCTTCCACTGTTTGCTAAACTAATACAGTTTTCAAATACTCTTGTTCCATCTATTGCTTCAATATAATCATCAACCCCATTGTTATTTGCTGTTGACGAAACATAAGGTATAATTCCTGGAATATGGTCTGCATTTTTCAAACGCTTACCTCTTTGAATTTTTTGAAAAATATATGGGACTGAAAAATCTTTCCACTCTCTATCACTCAGTTTCATCCGATTCACCCCCTGTAAACAGGTACTCACGGTTTTGCATTATCATAGAAAATTCAAAACTGAGATAATCCCCAATCGCTTTTTCAAAATCGGATTCCGTTGGAATTTCATCATTGAAATAATAAAAACTATGTAACCATTCATCATTCGGCTGTACTGTTGATTCTACACAGAACTTTGAAGGTGCTTCAATACGACCGTTCCATACATCAAGAAGATGTTGCCTCTTATCTTTCGCACTGTCACCTTCAACAAGTCCAATATGTGCCCTCACTTCATATCCATCTTCTCTGAAATCAATAAACTTGCATACCTTGTCTTCTGGATGTGGTTCATGTGCTGTAAATACAGCAATAACCGGATTTGTACCTACACCATAAAATGTATCAGTATTACAAGTAATCACACCTTCCAATGTATGGTTTTTCATGATGCTTGCTTTAAATGCCTGTTCTGCTTTTGTTTTTCCTGTCATAGATGACTGTGGAACGATTACAGCAGCTCTTGCACCAACTACAAGAGAATCAAGAAGATGTTCCACAAATGAAAGCTCATACTGTGAAGGATCGTCCTTCGTTCCCTGACTGTATGGTGGATTCATCATACCAACAGTCGCACCTTTTAACTGTACCTGTGCCGAATTCTGTTTCAAGAAATCCTGACACCAAATATTACTGTTACCATCATCACGAAGAATCATATTTGTACAAGCAATTGCAAACATATTACTCTGTAATTCATAACCATGTAGCTGTTTCTTTCTGATGCTCTTTTTCTTCGTTTCATTCTCTGTCGCCGAAATCATGTGGTGCATTGCTGCTACAAGAAATCCAGCAGTCCCACAAGTAGGGTCAAGAATAATATCATCCGGCTGTACATTCAATAAGTCGCAAAATAATTCACAAATATGAGCAGGTGTAAGCACAATACCAAGGGTTTGACCGTCACCACCTGAATAACTCATAAATTCACCATAAAAGCGACCAATAAAATCCTCTGCTGATGATTTATATTTGATATTATCAAATACATTGGTCTTCAAGAACTCAGCGTAATATTTCAATGGTGTCTTTTTCAATTTATCATCAATTTCATTCAATCTGGCACTGGTTTTAATAATAGCAAACTCACTCATGAGTTTATCACGTTTGGCATCTGGTCCGACATTAGAACGTTTTAAACGCTTCTGGATTGCGTTATAAATCTTCTCACCGTCTGTCTCAACGTCATCTCCTGTCAATGAGCTAATCGAAAAACTTCCACTTTCAATTTCATCCAACGCCAGCAAAATACCTGAAACAACCAACGGTTTGTCTTGATCTTTTAAAGAACCGTAAGTACGAAGATATTCATGAAGTGTTGATGCATCTTTCAGAATCTGCTCAGTTGTCTTCTCAACATCAGTCTTTTCTTTCAGAACGTTTCTCAAGTAATACTCATAAATATTCTGTTGATTGAACATTGTAAATGATTCAACGTCTTCTAGTTCAACATATCCTTCTCTATCGTCAACATACAGAGGTGTAATCTTGTGATGCTTTGCATCCCCTGATACACCAATAGCAAACGCCTTCTTAAACGAGCTGTTCTGTGCTATATGCTTTGCGTAGAAATACGCTCCATTCACTGCATAGTCAGTGATTGCCTTTGTTGTTGTCTCAATGAGTGCTGTGTCAGTTAATTTTGTATGCTTATCTAAATCTGCTTTATCCTCTATGACAATTACAAAGTCATTTACAACAGCTACATACTCAGGATAACCAGCATTTCCTGTTCCACGCTTAGAAGCGGTGGAAAGAGCTTCGTCAATCTCTTTTACATCACTTCCCTGTGCTGTAAACTGTATCTTGCACTTATCCAACTGAGAAGCAACCCATAAATCGGTTTTTACTTCTTTCTTTGCCATTTATAAATACATCCTTTCTTTTTTCGTGGATATATGGATAACTCATCAAGTCTTCCACACATCACATAAAATCTACTGCTTCTGCTAATTCTCTGCATCTAATCGACATATTCATACTCGACATTTTGATCTTCGATTATTTTCCTACCCAACGAGACGCACATCTTATTCTAATCAGTACAATTACCATCCATTAATTTGATTTCACGAACATATTTAAAATACGTTGATTTTTTCATATTGAGTTTTCTCATTAACTCTAGACTCTTGATTTTGCCATCTTTCACGTTTTGATATTCTTTTTCAAAGTCAGGCAAACTCATGACACGATGTCTGCCATAATTATCCCACTCACCACGTTCTTTCATTGCAATCAAGCCTTCCTGCTGCCTTTTTGTTTTTCTTTGCAACTCAGTTTCGGCTAACATTGCATAAACATCAATAATCACCTTATTGATTGTTTCAACAATCAGCTTATTCATTGCATCTGTATCTGGTAAATCTGTTGTGGTTGTAGGTATATCCAAAATCATTACACGTATATTATGTTCATCATAATAACGCAATTCATTTGATATGGCTTTTTTGTCCCTAGCTAGACGATCTAACTCATAAATGATTAAGGTATCACCTTCACGTAACACATCCTCTTTAAGCACTGTATATCTCGGTCTGTCAATCGTTCTGCCAGACATTTTGTCTACAAATACTTTTTCAAGTTTGTAATTTCTGCTTTTGCAGAAATCTTCAATTCCTTTGATTCCACGTTCTAAATTTTGTTCCTTCGTGCTTACACGATGATATCCGTAAAACATCATTTAACCTCCTAATTTTAACAAAAAAAGGTCTATAAATAAATAGACTAGTCCATAAATAAAAAATAGGACATTGATAGACTATTTTATATCTATCTATATCCTAGTGCATAAATGTATACAATTATGGTCCTAATTTTTTAGAATAATTTTATTTCCATCTGCAAACTGTATATCCGTTAAATTTAATGAGTTCAAATAATTCTGTTCCTTTATTTGATCTTCCTTTTTTATTTTCTTGTACCAAGCTTTTAAAGTACCATTCCAAAAATATCCATTTTCTTTAAGTTTCTCTTTTTCGGAATAACAATTATATACATTTACAATCAAATAATTTTCATTAATATCCTTATTTGGGTTAGGTGAATATATCTTTATAAACTTTAATATTTTATTATGGTCAGTAGTCAATCTTGGCATATTCTTAATATCTGAGACAGACACAACATTTAAATCCAATGCAGAATACAAAAGTTTTTGAAAAATTTCATAAAATGCATCACTATGATCTGAAGTATGGCGATTACACCAGTCAATATGGTGAGACACTTCATGCAAAGTGGTACAAATCAGATTTGCATTTGTCTTTGCACTTGTCTTTGGAACAAAAACACGTATGATATGAGTTCTCATATCATAATCCCCAGCAAAAGACTTCCTATCATCATTTAGAAAATTTAATTTAAACCATTTATAATTTTCTCTTTCATAATCAAATTTCGCATTTTCAATTATTTTAATCAACGCCTGTTTAACTAAAAACTCACTCGACATATAACATTCCTCTTACTTAAGGCAAGTTGCCTTAATTCTATTTTTTATTCAACAGCTGTGTTTTAAAAGCAGGATATTTTCTTCCGTTGAATTCATGCGGTTCTGAAAGAATATCAAGACCTGCTGTATAAGGCACTCCGCTTTTATTTACTAAATCGATTTTAGGCAGTTTATGAGCAAGCAATGCTTCTACTTTTTTATTCGTAAAATGGTATTCTGCACCGAAAATCTTTTGCTTTTCATAGAGTGCGAACGAACATTTTTCTCTATCCTCTTTACTGTGCGTAAAAAATAAACCTTTAGCACTTTTAAACGCATAAACAGGTTGGTTGCACCATGGACAGCATCCTAAAGATTCAGGTTCATTTTTAAACCGAGATTCCGGCATTTCCTTGTTGCTTGCATTTTCAAAGTACTGATTTAAAAAAGCAATCGCATTTTGAACACATTCATCTACTGTGATTTTTGAATTGTATACTTTTTTTAGGTCTTTTTGAAGTTCTACAGTACGCTGTGGTGAAAGGTCAAGATTTGATTTATTTAAAAATTCAACCATGTATCTGCCTTTATCTTCAATCGAATATACATTGTCTGTCAGACTGATGTATCCCGTCTGGATTGCTTTATCAATAATTCCTGATCGAGTTGCTTCTGTTCCAATTTCACAACCACTCAGTAATGCCTTATATTCATCATCTTCTGTATCAGTGACCTTTTTGAATGGATGGACCATCCAATTACCAAGGCTTTCAACTGTATATGGTTTAGGTGGCTGTGTTTTCTTCTCTACTGGTTTAAAATCAACATCTAAAGTTTGATTTATCGACAACAGTGGAATAGCTTTATCAACTGAATCCTCACCAAAAACACGCATCCATCCTTTTGATTTAACAGCTTGTCCCTTGATTTTTAAATCATTTGGAAATTGTCTGCCAACGTGAATCGTTGCTTCTGTTTCTGTAACGATACAAGGTTCTTTCCAAAAAACAGAATTAAAACGGGCAAAAATGGCCTGATATACCTTCTTTTCGTTTGATGAAAAAGAATCATAATTTGCTATTTTATCAGTCGGCATTAATGCAGAGTGAGATTCGATTTTGGAATCATCGAAAATTCGTTTTGAATCTTTAAATAACAGAACATTGTTCTTGTCATGCACTTCCAACAAGTGAAGAACAGTCTGTTTCTCATTTTCGCTCAGATATTCTGTATTGGTTCTTGGATATGTAACAAAACCTTTTTCATACAAACTCTGAACAACCGCTAAAGTTTCAGCAGGCTTTAGTTTAAAATTTTTCCCACAGTAGCCTTGTAATTTACTCAAACTGAACAGCTTGGGACTTTGTTTTTCGACATCCCTTGTTTGAATATCTGTTACGATACCTTTATTAGAATTCAGATCGCTGCAAATCAAGTTGATCTTGTCATTTTCATTCAACGCAAATTTATCCTTTAAAGATAGTTTCAATCCATTAACATTCGATTCAACCGCATAATATTTTTCGGGAATGAAATGCTCGATTGCAACTTGCCTGTTATATATTTCAATGACGATTGGACAGATTACTCGCCCGATATTCAATAGACTGTTCGCTTTTGATGAAACATCTCTTGTTAAATTTATACCTAGAAGCCAGTCCACATACATACGTGCAACACCTTCGTTGTATAAATTATTGTATTCTGAATCAGCCTTACGCTGGTTAAGTTGTGTAACAATCGTTTTATCTGTTTGATCTGGCAACCAGAGTCGAGTAATACGTTTTGATCTATCTTTTAACCCAAAACACAAAATCAAACGTACAATAACTTCACCTTCACGATCTGCATCTCCTGCACAGATGATTTCATCTGTTTTACTGTCATTAATCAAAGCACAAATTACATTAAACTGTTCTTTGATACCTTTATCCTTTTTCAACTGGAATTTAAAAGGATTTGGATAGAATGGTAAATTCTCGTTCCATTTGATTTTTTTGCCAAAATAATTGTCCATATCCTGTAATGTCAGCAAATGTCCATATGCATAGGTCACGATATAATTTCCAACAGTGATATAGCCTTTATTGTTCAAAGCCTTTGTGTTCTGGCTTTTGCTAATCGCAGTAGCTATCGTTCTTCCCAAGCTTGGTTTTTCTGCAATAATAACCTTCATGAGCTAAACCTCCGCCATGCACATATTCAATATTTTTTGAGAGAAAGTCATATCCTGTTTAAACTTTGGCTGAAAAATAATTGTGTATCTTCCACCTGCCTGGACTCCAATAACTCCAATATATTTTTTTTCATTCAAATAATTCATGTAGCGATTTAAAATGACATCTTTCTTCTCTTCCGGAATTACGATCCAGCTTTTATTGCAGTAAGGTAAATTTCCTTCTGCCTGCAAAAGTACTTTTTTTATATCCGTCAATTTAAATTCAAACGCATTAATCTGCCAGTTTTCCTGATATTTTTCCAATGTCATTAAATCTGTATTACCTTCTCGAACAGGACATTCAAACTGCCATTTAACAGCTCGTCCTTTATTGTTGTAGCTTTTCCAAAAAGCATCCTTTAATTCTTTTTCAGTTAAAAACATATATTTATCTCCATTCTAAAAAAAAGCCACAATGGCTTTTAAATCTATATTTATAATATTGTGTTCTCCCGCACTAATAAAACGAGTGGTCAATTGCATATTTACTTTCGCTGCCGTGCAAACGTTTGTTAAAGTCATCAAATTCTGTAATGGCGCATTATATCACTTATCCTTCACAACCATCAAAAATTGTGCTGTACTACACCTTTTTTTAAGTTCCATTAGATTATTTAGAATCTTCATAACCAAGTGAGATATCGTTGTACTACAACCTCTAATCAATGGCATTACAGACTACTATAAAATGTTAACCTTGCCACGAATGACATAGGTGTAATTCAAGTTCATCTGTACTTTCGATATTTCTATCAAGGTCTGTGAATCGACCTTATATATTAAATTTATCATTCAAACCAACTAATAGTTGTCTTATTAAAACACTTCATGATTCATTACTACATGATTTAATTACGTCCTTCACCACCATGTGAAAACACACTGATGTACAACAAAGAAGATAAATCGTTTGTATCAAGTTTCCCTTCACAACCATCTGAAATAGTGCTGTACCGCAACTTAATCATTGTACTTCTCCTTTCAATTTTTCCTTCACTACCATATGAAAATATGCTGTACTGCAACCTCAAATGGCATTACAGACTACTACAAAATTTTAACCCAATCACGAATGACATAGATGTGATTCAAGTTCATCTGTACTTTCGATATTTCTATCAAGGCCCGTGAATCGACCTTATCTAATAATTAAGGCAAACTGCCTTAATTTATATATTTAGCTAAAACTGGCGAATGAGTGCAGCCACTTCTTCTAAATCCTTTTTACTTACGTTTTTTTCTTCAAAAATAGGATTTAATTTCGAATAGCCGATCTCATTGATAGAAACATCGTGATACGAAAGCTTTCTTTCTATTGTCGTTTTTAACATAGCTGGACTGGCAGACTGAATCTTTTTGCCCAAATTTTTTTGAAGAAATTTAAAGTCCATTTTATTACAATTAAACACATCACCAGATGCAATGACTTCATTTGCAAGGACTTCCTGCAATAATTTCTTTTCCTCACATTCCTTTCGGAAAATCTCGTAAAGTTCAGCACGATATTTTTTATAAGCTTTTGAAAAATGCCATCCTTTGATTTCGTTTTTTTCTTTACTGGTTCCATCGTCATTGTAGTTATCTGGATTTGTTGCACGTCTGGAAGCATCCATTTTCTGCAATAACTCAGTTTTCTTATCCTCATGATTTTTGATTGCTAAAGGATATGTTTTAGTACCATCTTCTGTCGAAACCGTAAGACTGGTACTTGTAAAGTACAAACCAACATTCCCTTTTCCTAGCTGTCTTTTCAATTCACCTGTCTGCTTATTAAATTTATCAGGAACATGACCTTTCAACGTGATCTGGATATAATACTTCCACTTTCCTTTGATCTTTTCACGTTTTACAGCACAGTAGCAGATCTCCGATTGCAACGCCTTCCATTCATACAACGTACATTTGGTAAGGTCAATTATAAATTCAAGGCCTTGCCATTTGACCAACCCAACTTTCTTTTCATCATCTAAGATGAATCGAATGCCTGTTGTGTTCTGGCTTCCGCAAAGACTTCTCAAAGAATCTTTTCTTTTATAATGGACATAAGGATTTACCTTGTCCTCATCACTTCTGTACTGGTCTTTGATAAGTTCTTCTTCCATCTTCTCAAAAGCTCTGAAACAACGTACGGCCAGATTATTACAAATCTGAGAATTCAGGTTTTTCTTATAATAACCTCGATATTTCTTCATATCCATTCCAAATCCAAATTCAGACCAATTAAACATCTTCTTGATGTTGTAGATAGCATCATATTGTTCTTTTCTTTTCTTCTTTAGGTCCTGACTCAACTTTTTAGATTCCTTAGATTTATCAGATTGCTTATCTAATTCATTGATTTGCATTGTCAAATCCTTTATAAGACTTTGAGCGTCTCTATAATCTCTACGTTTTGTCGTTTCATAATATTTCTTTTTTTCATAGCTTAGAAATTTATTATATAATTCCTCGCCCAGTCTAAAACGCTTTTCTAAAATATGTTCCTGATATAACTCTGTTTTCAAAGGTAACGTAAGAATATAACGACCTTCTCCACTCATAACAGCAATTCTCCTTTCCTGCTCTTAAAAAAATATATAATCACAATTAAAAATCTAAATTTACAACTAAACAACAGCGATAAAGGTTGGATAGTCACCTTCACTACCATCCGAAAATGTGCTCTGCTGCAACGATTTTTTTAATATAGTGATGAACATTTACCTTCACTACCATCCGAAAATGTGCTATGCTGCAACACAGCCTTAACAGTAGCTTCTCCACCTTCACCTTCACTACCATCCGAAAATGTGCTATGCTGCAACGCAGACAACGTCATAGAACACCATATAATACCTTCACTACCATCCGAAAATGTGCTATGCTGCAACCTCAAATGGCATTACAGACTACTGAAGAATTTTAACCTCTTCACGAATGAAGAAAGTATGATTCCAATTCATCTGTACTTTCGGCATTCCTGCCAAGGTCTGTGAATCGACCTTATATATAAATTAAGGCAATATGCCTTAAGAAATTTCTGATTCAATATCCAGTTTACGTAAGGCTTTAGAGCGTATTTTTTCAATCTCGATTTGATAGTCATAATAGGCAATCACAGCATTTTTGATCTCATTTAAAATCTTGCCAGCTTCCGTTTTATCACCATCGGCTTTCTGCAAAACATCTAATGCAATCAGGCATCCGCTTGGTTTATTTCCTCTTTCTAATTCCACATCGGCTAAAACCTCTTTTTCCAGTTCGTCTAAAGAATATTTATTCAACATTTCTTCAGCCACTGTAAAATCCATAACTTCAAGTTCTCTATGACCATAGTTGGTATATAAAATTTTTTGAGATGTTAGAAATTTTTCTTTTAACTCTCTTGATCTGATCTTATTCCATTCTTTTAATTCGTTTGCATCCATTGCAATTCACTCCTTTCTTTTCAAATTTATATCTACCTATATTTTACCATTTTGAATTCGCAAAAATGCTAGAAATTTGTGCGAAATGACAGGTATTTCATAAAAAAAACATACGCAAAATCTGCATATGTTTTAATTAAAGTAAAACACCCAGAGAACAAAGTTCTCAGGGTGGAGTAATAATTTCCCTAGGGTATGTAATATTTACTCTGGGGTACATCAACATACATCAATACTTCTTACATTCTTCACTACCATGTGAAAGTGTACTGTACTGCAACCTTTAATTTGATTTCCCTAATGTTCCTTTCCTTCACTACCATCCGAAAATGTGCTGTACTACAACTATATATACCAGGAGTATTTGTTTTTTCGTCCTTCACTACCATCTGAAATAGTGCTGTACTACAACAAATGATTGGCGTGAGCCGAGCTAAAGCATCCTTCACTACCATCAGAATTTGTGCTGTACTACAACGAAAGATTAAATTTCCAGCTCAAAAGAACACCTTCACTACCATCAGAATTTGTGCTGTACTACAACCTTAAATGGCATTACAGACTACTGAAGAATTTTAACCTCTTCACGAATGAAGAAAGTATGATTCCAATTCATCTGTACTTTCGGCATTTCTGCCAAGGTCCGTGAATCGACCTTATTTAATACATCTATATTCTAGCATACATCCTACACAAAAATGCTAGAAATTTGTGCGAAATGACAGGTAACAAAATATATATCCTTAACCATTGAGCATATCGACATCTCGTATTGAATATTCTGCGTTCTTATCATATAAAAGAGGTGTGATACCGCCTTGATAGTCATATAACATTTCTCTAATACATTCATAATGAACAGCATCGACTGTTGGAAAAACAACAAAAATTCGTTTTATATCTGACATAGATTTCAGTTTCAACAAAGCAAACAATCCGGATGTTATAAAAAAATAGAGCGAATTATAAGACGGATTCATTAAATCCATTGTGTTTGAAACACAATCAGAACTATCCATAAAGGCTTTAGAAAAGCCTTTACTTATATTACACCAATCTAAAACTAAAGTATATTTTGCTTCTAATCCTTCTCGACGCATAATTGCATGGATAGATATTTGCTTTTCTATGTATGGTAGTCGGACTAAATGACTTTCAATAATAATATTGTTCTCCCAATATAATTTGTATTTAAAGTGATAATATAAAGATAAAGTGACAATTTTTAAATAGTCAGGACAATACTGGAAAAAGTATGGTGAATAAATATCACATAAAACATCTTCTGGTTTGCGTTGTAATGTTTTGGATAGTTGTTCCGTTAATTTTCTAGATGCGAAAATCGTATTATTTTGCATAGTATTTCCAATAATTCCGTATGTGACATTTAGAAATCTTGATAATTCTCTGTAGTTTTTTAAATTGTTTAGTTTCATTAAATTTAGAAAATATTCTTTTAATGGGTTGTTCACCATATAAATAGCACCCCACCATAATTAATCCAGTAAATCTAACATTTGTTTTTCAAGCTCTTCCTTTTTTCGTTCTAATTCTTCAGATGCTTTGACCATCTTTTTCAGATCGTCAATCTGTGCATTGATTTGTAAAATATCTGGGTCCGTTTTTAAAATTAGTTCAATCTGTTCATCTACTTTTCTTTGTCTGTCTTTTTCTAAGACACTGATTCTTGTTTTTAATTTTTCAATTGTTGATTTTCTAGCCATATTTTATATCTCCTTTTATCTAGTACATTTGTCTTGCATAGGCTTCTCTTTGTGCATTGCGTGTAGCTTCCTGCATTTTCTGCTTTATGTCCAGATTTGCATAATAAGCATTCTGGATTGCATTGCTCATATCATTTACAGTCACATGACATATCATGTTTGATCTTCGATGAAAAACAGATTTTATAATCTTTTTTCGAGAATTTCTTTTCAAACTATTTTTTGATTTTTCGTCATGAACTTTGTTCACTGCGTATTCATTGGAATACTTTTTAGAATTGATCTCCCAATCCAAATTTGTTTTTCTATTTTCTAACTCATGTAATTTCTTTTTATCTTTTTCAATTCTGTCAACATCTTTTCTTCCATTAACAATCGTTTGTAAAATCATATTTCCTAAACGTGTTTCAAGCTCATACATCTTTCTACGATAATACTCGTCCTGTCTTTTTTCATCATTGCCTTGACCATGTACAATACCGCCATCCTCATCTTCGTACTCATCTTTACCCGTACCATAAAGTTCCTTCTGCATTTCCTGTGTTTCTTCTAAAATATTACGATATTCATCCACAAATGGTTTGATTTCATCCAGTTTATAGATATCCTCAATGATGTCACGAATCTGGTTGTGAAATGGACGGATATTTTTTGAATTGTATTTCATGCTTCCCTTTTCTGGAAGTACATTATTTAATGCAATCAACTTTTTATAAATATGTTCCAGGCCTTTCTGAGAACTATTTGACCTTTGTATCATATCTTCATACCCACGCATCATATTTTTACTGAATCCTATTCCAGCCAAGGAATCCATCAAATGATTCATGGCTTCATCACGTTTCACATACAGCAGTGTATTGATTTCCATTTCACTTGCAATAGACGATCTAAGGTGTTCTATCTGATGTTTAGATAGAGTCTGTTTTCGCTTTGTTTGTTTCTTTTCATAAAAATTAATGTGACAATGCGGATTATCCGTATTTGTATGATATGAAGATGTCCAAATAACATTATCAGGTTCTAGGTTCATTTTTTTTAAAATTGAATTCATAGATTTTGCAATCAGTTTATCCATGTTCCTTTTATCAATAATTTGATTTTTTACTGCAAAATCATGATCAAAAGAAATTATCATTCCATACAATACAGGTGGTTTGTACTGGTCACATATCATCTGCATACGTAATGCATCAATAGGCTTACCGCCATTTGTTATACTGCCCGCACTTCCTAATCGGTAATCTGCATAATTGAATGCTTCGCCTGTTGATACTAAGGTCTTATCGCAGGCTTCATCACGATCACAGTATTCAAATGCATCAGCTGTATTTACTGTGTTATTTTTTTCTACCGCATTGAGATTTTTGTTGGAGTACTGTGTATGCTGGAATCTATATTTAACAATTATACCTGCCATAGATTAACTCCAAGCATCCGAAAAAGCATTATCGTTATCAGTGATTTCAATATCATCTAAATTTCTTTTCACTTCATCCAAATCTTTATCAGAAACGTTGGTATCAATAGAGTGTAACCATTCAATGAATTCGTCTGACTTCATATAATTACGAATCAACGTCTGAACTGAAATCTTGGATTCTAAAAGATCTATCTTTTTTAAATATTCAATAACATGGGAAAAAACTGATTCCTCTAAATCATCACGTGAAGACCAATACCAGTACATATTTTTTGATAATAATGGTTCTTCTTTTCCGACTCCTCTTGGTGAAACACGAGAGGAGTCATTCAATCGCAATTTGATTCCTGCACTTGCCAAAATGGTTGGTGACAATACAATATAACGTGGAATTGCATACTCTAACTCGAATCCATCTTTGCGTACACGTACAATTTCATTTTCCATTTCCTTATACCATGAATATTGAGAACAGTCAGGCAAATAAACTTTGCATGGACCTAGCTTAGAACGATATACAATAATTCCATTTCCATCACTAACATCCATATTCTGAAGTTCGTCCGGTGTAATCAAAGGTTTTTTCTGATGTCCAATATTTACACCACTACCAGTGGAAGTAACATTGTTATTAAAATTATTACTGTACGATTCAACCATAATATCTTCTTCACCAATATTATCACTGATTGATTTACAAACATCATGGTCAGCGCTTGAAATAAAATACCACAAGTTACAGTTTGAACGAATGATGTGTGCAATATGATCACCGTACTTTTCGTTCATCTGTTCATAGTCCTGCAAATATAAATGGAACAGGATATTTCGTGAACGTGCTACAGTCATTTTCCCATCAAAGTTAGGAATCTTTGCCATGTTTCCAAACTCATCTAAAATAAAATGAACACGCTTTTCCAATTTACAGTCATCACGCTGGTTTGCTTCATAAACAAGTGTCTTATATGCACTTTCAATCATCATCGCTGTTATCGGATTATATCTTTTCTTTTCATCTGGATCCACAATAAACAGTGCATGTTTTCCATCCTTGAAACTACGGAAATTAAAATCTGATTTACTCATCACCTTCATCAATTTTCGACTAGTGAATGGTCGAATAGATGCAAGAGATGAAGTTATAAATGACCCTCTTGTTTTGTCTGGTGCAGTGGCGATTGTAGCAAAACTTAATCGAGATACAGATGTTTCATCCAATGACTCCATATATGCGGATAGTACCATCTTTTCTTCTCCATCAATCCTTTTTGTCTTACCAAGTAGAGATATCATTTGTACCAGTGAATAATAATTTTTTTTAGCACGTGCAATGGGAGCCGATGCGACTTCTAATAACGAAGAAATAATCAATGCCTTTTGTCCATCAATCCATATTGGTTCTGAATTTGAATTTCCATCAACAATAGATTCAACCTGATCCTGAGCATATTCATCTGCTTCATCCGGATCTTTAACGGCCCAGTCTGTAATATCATCCAATGGATTCCAATGATCTGAATACTCAGGATTACGGAAATCAATCACATGTACCTTGTAACCTTTCTTCGAAAGGTATAAATGAAAATCGTTATACATTTCTTTTTTTGGATCATGGAAAATCATACTTTCACTTGCCATGCTTGCAAGCATGACCAACTGACGAACAATCTTTCTAGATTTACCAGATCCGGTAGTACCAACACAGTAATCATGAAATGAATCTGTTTCATATAATAAAGTTTTATCTGAAATCATATGCACGGGAGCACCGCCAACATCTAGATGTTGTGTTGTATCAATTGGTGCTTCACCAAAATATTTTTTTTGTTCTTTCAGGGTTCGCCAGCGTGCAGTAGCAATAACGTTAGATTGCTGAGGGCGATTTATTTTCAAGCCAAAAGCAACATAATAAAAACATAATGCCCACATACAAATACCTGTTATTGCACCATCCCTTTTATGATTTAAAAAAGAATCAACAAAAGAAACATCGAGCTTCAAAAGCATAGTATCAATCATGTAGAAGATCAGATAAGAAATCAAAAACATGACTGGAAAAAGACATATCAAAGATATATAAAGACTTGTTGAAGTTGTCGTAACTGTACTTTGACTTTTGTTTTTTGACATAGAATTAGTCTCCTTTCTAAAGAAATTAAAGAAAAAGTGTGAGCACAAGGCTATTTATGCCTTGAAGCTCCACTTTTAAGTCAAGAAAAATGAACAAAAGTTCAAAAACTAAGAAAATGCACCTTAAAGGCTTATTTAGCCTTCAGGAAGCACTTTTTAAAGAAAAAGGAATGAACATTTTTTGAACAAAGTTCAAAAATCAGACAAAGAAGAAAAACGCAGGATGAAGGCATAAATAGCTTGCAAACACTGTTTGCAAGGTCCTTAAAAGTTCATCGAATCCGATGTGCTTATCCTGATGACTTTTAGAAGCGTATTTTGTTCACTAAAATAGCGGATAAAAGTCCAACAAAAAAGTGCTCCGCTTGAACCACTTGAGCACAGAATAAGAAGATTAATTAAGGATGACAAACAAGGAAGATATTTAATATTTGAGTACATTAAAGTACGAAAAAAGAATATCAGGAATTGTTTGGCTTCACAGAAATTAAGGTACTTAATATCTGTGTTCATCCAAACTTTATAGAAAATAAAAAAGGGACAATATTGTACCAATATGAGAATGAAAAACTGTTTGAACAGTTAACTGTTCATGTACTGTTTTTCAAGTTTTTTTATTTTCGATTGTGATAATTTAGGTAAAGTATAATCATCCTGCGATACATTAAATCCATTCATTAGAATGGATTTTAATTCGTCTGTATCGTAGGCTAAGAAACCTAACTGCTCCTTTACAATACGATCACAGAAATAAAGATGTGAAGCGTAAGGTTCATCCATAAAGAACACAACATTTGTTTCAGGATGAAGCAGTTTCACGTACTTACAGATGTTGATACAAGTTGGATCACTGTACCATGATTTTTGTATTAAGAGTAAATAAATATCTTTTATACCATCCACTGGATTAAAAGCCAAGTTGATAAAATCCTTGTCCAATACATGAAAATTGTCAAACTCATCTTCTGAAAAAAGGCTTCCAATAACAGCATCATTCTCGCTGTATTTTGGAAATGCCATGTTGAGTTTTCGATAAAGATACTTATCACAAAACATAACGATTTTCATTTCAATCACCTGTTATGAAGTGACCTTTGTCAAGACAAAATTACACTCATATTCTAAAAATA
>OKTM01000128.1_pt1 | contig 50832 bp, 38 predicted proteins | sample 1606401 | NCBI WGS metagenome assembly OKTM01 (sample SAMEA3879583, study PRJEB24766) | human gut metagenome | biome: human-associated habitat; feature: feces | place: USA | collected 1985/1987 | reverse complement strand
ACAAGCCGTTCTATATCAGCTACACGGGACGTCACGGGGCCAGATATGCGATTAAGGACGACATTTATGAGAAGGTACTGGAGTTGCTGCGAAATTCCCATGAAGCGGGCAACCTGACCGAGGCGGGTGAAGACCTGTATCGCAGATATGAAGTGTTTTATCCGAACGTAGAATATCGCGGCGTGACGAACAACGCCGCCATTCTGAAAGACATCTTGGATAACGCGGAAAAGAACCTCGCTTCCGGTGATTTTCAGATGGATTTGCGGTTCACACACGACTCGGCAGTGCTGCCACTCGTTTCATTTATGAGGCTGAACAACTTCGGCGCAGTAGTCAATGAGCCTGATGAAGTAAAGAATTACTGGCGAAGCGACCAGATTCCGATGGCATCGAACCTGCAGCTGATTTTCTTCCGCAGCAAGAAGAATCCGGAAATTCTGATCAAGGTGCTGTACAATGGTCGCGAGGCCCTGTTGCCACTTCCTGAGGCCGCTCCATCGTTCTATACCTGGAGCGCATTCAAGGAGTTCTACGGAAAACTGATCAGCGAAATCAGGTAAGAGTTAAAGAGATTCCGGATAAGCCCCCAGACGGACATGAAAAACGGTGTAAAAAAGAGGACTTTTTTACACCGTTTTTCATTTTTGGTCGGTTCGGTGTAAAAAATGGCTGTTATTTACACCGAATTATATTAAGGAAAATCTATTCCAAACCGCGGGCACGGACGAGAGCATCCGGATCAGGATCGGCGCCACGGAACTCGTGGTAGAGGATCATCGGCTCCTCGCTTCCGCCCTTCTCGAGGAAGAGGCTGCGGAACTTCCTGGCCATCTCCGGATTCCAGAGACCATTGCTCTGCCAGAACTCGAAGGCATCCTTGTCCAGGACCTCTGCCCAGAGGTAGCCGTAGTAGCCGGCACTGTAACCGCCGCCGAAAGTGTGGTTGAAATACGTGCTGCGGTAACGTGGGATAATCTCGCCGATGAGACCCATATCCTTGCATACCTCATTCTCGAACGCAGTGATATCCAAGCTGTTCCAGTCAGTATCAGGACCAAGTTCATGCCATTTCATATCCAAGATGGAAGCGGCGCAAAGCTCGGTGGTCATGAAGCCCTGGTTGAACTTGAGCGAATTGTTGATCTTGGCGACCAATGAATCCGGAATCACCTCGCCGGTCTGATAGTGATGAGCATATTCAGCGAGAATCTCAGGCTGGAACGCCCAGTTCTCATTGAACTGCGAGAAAGTCTCCACGAAATCGCGGGTGACATTGGTACCGCTCACATCCACGTAACGGCATTTCGTGAGCATTCCGTGCAATGCATGACCGAACTCGTGGAACGCGGTCTGAACCTCGTCGATGGTAAGCATTGTCACCGTATCTTCCGGCTGGCCGAAGTTGCAGACATTGATGACGATAGGACGGATATCCTTGCCGGCAGCATCCACATACTGTTCACGGAAGTTGGACATCCATGCACCGCCACGTTTCGTACTGCGCGGAAGGTAGTCCGTAAGGAAGAGGCTGAGCTGTGAGCCGTCCGCATCCAGGACTCTGTACACCTTCACCTCAGGATTATAGACAGGAAGGCCCTCAACAGGCACGATCTTGACGCCATAGAGCTTTTCAGCCGCAGCGAACACACCCTTGCGGACATTGTCCAGTTGGAAATACGGCTTCGTGATATTCTCATCGAGGTCATACTGTGCCTTACGCACTTTCTCTGCATAATACCACCAGTCCCACGGCTGAATCTTCGTACCTGCAGGAAGGATGCCGGCCTCAATGTCCTTGTCCATGAATTTCTGCATTTCAATGACTTCCTCCTTGGCCTTCGCAACAGCTTTCACCATAATTTTGCTGAGGAAAGCATCCACGGTCTGATGGTCGTGAGCCATTTTGTCGCTCAGAATCTGGTCTGCTGAACAATCATATCCGAGAAGCTGAGCCTTCTCTGTACGCAGACGCATGATATCCAGGATAACCTGTTTGTTGTCATTGGCATTGTCATGATTGCCGCGGGAAGAATAGGCCTTGAAAGCGGCCTCACGCTTTGCCCTGTCCTCGCAGGTGGTCATGAATACAGGGTAAGACGAAACCGGAATACCGATCTCTGACTTGAAAGCATTGCTCTCCGCGAGAAGGTTATTGCCGAACTTCTGCTGAAGCACAGCCAGTTCGGAACTGATTTCCTTGAAACGGGCCTGCTCAGCCTCACCGAGAGCCACGCCATTGTCTATAAAGCTGTCATACAACTTCTTGGTAACGACATACTGCTCGCGGTCGAGAGCTTCAGCATTGTCCAAAACCGCTTTCACGCGGGCGAAGAACCCCGGATTCATGAAGATGTTGTCAGATGCCGCGGTAACAAGAGGAGTAACCTCGTCCATCACCTCCTGCATCTGCGGAGTCGCATCTGACTCGGAAACATTGTAAAGAACTCCGAGAGTCTTGGCAAGCAATTTTCCGGAGAGTTCGTACGCTGCGACGGTGTTTTCGAAAGTCGGAGCCTCAGCATTGGCCACGATGGCATCGACCTCGGCCGCCTGTTGCTTGATACCCTCTTTCACAGCCGGAACATAGTCGCTGACTCTGATCTTGTCGAAAGGAGGATAACCGCCTTCCAACGTCCATTCCTTCATGAAAGGATTGCAATTACAAGCCGACATCATCATAATCGTCGCTCCCAAAATAAATATCTTTTTCATAATGAACTATTTGACTATTTCCACGCCATCAAGGTCAATGAGTGTGAACTGCGCACTGCCTTTGTATGTGGTCAGAATTCCTTTTACATTGATCTTCGCGCCCTCATCAAGAATCTTCTTGTCAATCTGGGTGTCAGCGAATTTCGAATATCCGCTGGTACGAATCTGAACATCCGCTGAGCCCATCTTAAAATACTGGCTGATGGTATATGCAGACGCATTCTTCGTCAGTTCTTTCTTCAAGTCAGTGACCTTGCGGCCTGTATTGGTCTTTCCCTCATCGAAAACGCCGCTATTCAGATAATTGAGGAAGCCCTGCTTGGACATGGCCCAAGTGGTTACGCCCCAGGACTTGTCAGAGAAGAAGATACGGTTGTCATTGTCGCTCGTATCCTTGTTCGGGTCGATATAGACGAGCAGGAAAATCTTATCTGAGTAAGTAAGGCCGTCGAGTTCCACGTAGCAGCCTACGTTTTCTTCCTTCAAAAGGTCAGCCTCAGCAACCTTCTTCGCCGCTACCGGCGTTCCGATCTCGCCTCTGAATATGTGTGTGTCAATGATATACTGCACCTCGATATAGGATGTTTCGTACTTGGAGTCATTGCTCTCCCAGCCGAGCTGGACCATGCCGTTGTATGCGCCGAGAGTAAGACCGCTGCACTTCACATATACCCACTGACCGAGTTTGTAGTCATTGTACAGACCGTTCTTTCCTAGCTTCAGCTCGATTCCGCCTGTCTCGTCCTGGATATAAAGACTCTTGTACACATTGCCGGACCTGTCCTCGGAAATCACCTGACCGCCGATAACGATGTCATCACTGATTGTCACAGGAGTTCCCGGAGTAGTGTATAACTTCTTGAGATCCAGAATCGTAGTGTTCGGGGTCAATGTCACCGGCGTATAGACGTCGGCCTTGCCATAATCCCCGGTGAAGACCGGCTCCCATTCGTCGCAGGAAGCGAGCGCTGCCAGTGAAACAGCCGCAGCTCCGATTATGTTAAATATCTTGTTCATATTATTAGAATCTGAAATAAATGTTCAACATATAGTTGATTCCGCTCATGTAGAAATACTTGGAATCAAACCTGTAGTAACGCTCCTTGCTCACGGTATTGTCCACGAGACGGGTCTGCTCGTAACCGCCGGTGCGGAGATTCGTAGTATTGAGAATGTTCTTCACCTGAAGAGAGAAGCCGAGCTGGTAGTTTCTCTTGATGTACCATGACTTGCCCACACTCGCATTGACAAGAACAGCACCCTTGAACTTCTCCTGAGCGGCCATATACTCGATTTCGGTAGGAGTAACGGTCTTGTCCGGACCTGAGGTAGCCATGTCAGTCCTGTAAAGAGGGTTCATGTCCAGGTATGCGAAGTCGAAGTAGTCCACGTCGGCATCCACGAACCAGTAGTTCTTGTTCCAAGACAGGCCGAGACTTGTAGCGAGCTGCGGAGTGCCTGAAACATAATGTTTTACAGTCTTGCCATCAGCAGTAGGATGACTCTTCCAGTAAGGGATGGTCACGCCATAGGTATCCTCGACGATAGCCGCGCTGTTGTCATAAGTCTGGTACATCTTAGGGTTGGAAGTGTAAACGAACTGGCCGTAGGAGACCACACCCTGGAGAGCAAGATTCGGAACCGGAAGCGGCACCTTGAAACCGAGCTCGAGACCGATATGACGCTGGTCAATACCGCTCATCGCGAAGTTGGTGAAAGAGTTCTGTGCATCATCATAGAAACTCATCACCTTGGACTGGTCCTTGATGGCTGTATAGTAACCGGTTACACGGACATCGTAGCCAGAATTGCTGTACGCATAGTTCAGGTCTGCGGTCAATGTCTTGTTTGCCTTCAGGTTCGGAACAATGCTGTTTCTTGTTCTCGGGGAGATGAACGCCTGGTTGAAATTAGGCGCATCAGCGATGAACGCGGCATTTGCATAAACCCTGTGGCCGCCAGGTATCACGTAGCTGACATTGAGTTTGGCAGCACCTGTCAGGAAATCCTTGACCTCGGACTTGCCGAGCGAAGTGATGGCGTCACCTGTAATAGGGTCGTAAGTCGTGATGACCTTTCCTTCGTAAGTCATCGGCTGTCCATTAGCATCAAGACCAGGGAAAAGACCCTTGCGGAGAAGACCTTCTCTCCAATATTTGGTGTAACCGATACGTCCTGCCAATGCCACATCCAGACCGAACTTGGAGAATTTGCCTGAAGCCCAAGCCTCTGCACGTCTTACGTTTGCATAGTAGTCGTAACCGTATTTGTCGCCCTGCTTCAATGTCTGGGCCTTGCCGTTCTTCAGATAATAGTCCAGGTCATTCTGGTACATTGTCACAGAAGAAGCATAGTCCCTCTCTGCGAACTGGTCAATGTTCACGTAATAGTCACCGCCGAGCAGATCGTCAAGAATCTTGTAATACTCGGTTCTGTTCCATTTGTATGAAAGGCCGCCGGCCAATGTGAAACAATTCACCGGGCTCCACTTCGCGTTGGCTGCGAAGTTCAAGTCCTGCTGGTCAGTCCTGCGCTCCTCGATAACATACTTCGAGCGGTTGCCGTCAGCAGTGCTGTTCATGGCATTGACAGCATACAGCCTGTCCCAGTTTATGTGAGTGATGCTAGGAATATCCTGCTCCCACTGCTCTTTCGCCCACATGTACTTGGAATAGTTCAGACGGTTGTAATCAGTATTGTCCATGAAGAAATAGCTCGGAAGATTACGGTAGTAATCAGGTCTCGGATCCGGAGCATCGTACCAGTCGAGTGCAGTATATCCGTTCTTGCCGAAGCGGTAAAGCACTGTAGCAGAAGCCTTCAGCTTCTTGGACTCAGGAGTGAAGTCATATTTCAGGATAGCGATAGGCTCGTGAGTCTTCTTCACGCGGGCATTGCGCACCTTGCCATTGTAATAGCCCCAGTTGGAGTTGTACATATTGTCGCCCATAAGGTCATACACCTCCTGGGTAGAACCGTTCTGCGCACCTCTCTGACCAGGAGCCGCCATGAAGGTCAGACCGAGTTTGTGCTCCTCGCCGAACTTCTTCTCCACGGAACCGTAGTAGCCGAATGAACGGTAATACACACCCTTGATCCAGTCATTGCCGCCGAGACGAGCAGATGCGCTGAATGCGTATGACCAGCCGTTGTCGAGTTCGCCTGAAGAATAGGTCATCATCAGACGGAGACGGTACAATGCACTGTTGGTCAGCACGCTACCTCTCCAGCCGGTGCGGACCTTCGATGCCATCGGGTCAATGTTGGTGAGTCCGTTGTAGCCACCGAAGCCGTAATCGGAAATCTCTGAACCGTTTACACTTTCCTTGCTGCGGACCGCCTCATTCAGGCCGCTCCACAGAGAGTAAGGAGTGTAGCCGGTAATCGCGTCATTCATCCTCACGCCTGCCATATAGACATCCTGTGACTCGCTGGAATAACCGCGCACACGGAAACGCACTGAACTGAAGTTGTATCCTGCAATGTTGTTGAACACGTCATTCTGTCCGAAAAGGATGGTAGGACTGTCCTGATAGCCTGAGTCGTCCAGGTCGAACTCGGTGAAGCTCGCGTCATCGACTTCTCCTACCTTGTGGACCGGGGTCAATGACAACTTGAACATATTCTTCACATAACCGTCATTGACAGTGACATTGACCTTGGACTGAAGATAGTTTGAATTCTCGATCACGAGGTCGTACATACCGTCCTTGAGGTCAGGAATATAGAATGAGCCGTCAGCACCTGTGCGTACTGTGGCGATTTCCTGTGTGCCTGAATACAGTTTCAGGACTGCGCCGTCCAAGGCTGTCTTGGAAGAGCGGTCCACGACAACGCCTTTCACGCCTCCGGTAGGATTCTGAGCGGACATCGCCACCGAAAGAATCAGCGCTGAGATGGATAGAAGATATTTTTTAATCATATTGAATACTGTAATTACTTGTTGCTTACGATGATGTAGGTCGGATAGTGGTCACTGTAACCGCCAATGAACGTACCGCTTGAGAATGTACGGAACGGCGTACCCTTGTACTGTCCTTCCTGCTGTGTCATGAACGGCTGGCTGAATATGCGGCCGTAGTATTTCTTCTTCACGATAGGCTGGATCTTCAGAGTTCCCTTAGGAGCATTGGCCATCGCCTGGTTTACAAGGATGATGTCATAGATGTTCCAGGTGCCTCTGTAGGCGAGTGAGCCGTAACCTGCCTTGAGCATTGACAGAAACGGGGAGAAGAAGTCCTGCTCTCCGACTTCGGCGATGGACTCCTTGCCGTGCATGTATGTTACCATGCTCTCGTCGGTAGGGTTGTCATTCATGTCACCCATCACCATAATCTTAATGCCAGGATACTGTTTCATCAACTCCAGTGAGTGCTCGTAGATGATTTCCGCGCCACGGCTTCTGAGGTCCTGTCCCTTGCCGCCGATACGTGAAGGAAGATGGGCCACGAAGAATGCGAACATCTCTCCATCAAGCAATCCCCTGACCATCAGGATGTCACGTGTACGGAAATAGTCCTGCGCCTCCTTGTCCATAGCGAATGTGATGGTCGTGGAATTGAAGTCAAACGGAATGGACTTGCTCTCTTCTACCGTGAAATGTTCCGGACGATACAGCAGCGCCACATCGACGCCTCGTCTGTCCGGTCCGTCATAATGGACAATCTGGTAGTTCGCCGCCTCGATTTCAGGCTGGCTGACCAGGTCCTCCAACACGTGACGGTTCTCTATCTCGCTGAGTCCCAGCACTGTATGGAAAGCTTTGTTTTCATCTGCCATAGCCTTGATGACCGTGGCGATGTTGTGAAGTTTCTTTTCATATTTCGGCTCTGTCCACTTGTTCTTGCCGTCCGGAAGGAACTCATAGTCATTTTTCCCTTCATCATGGTATGTGTCGAAGAGATTCTCCACATTGTAGAACCCGAGCACATAACGCTTCGGACCGCCTGCATACGCTGATACGGAAATCAGCAGCAGAGCCAGGATTGTGTAAATTATTCTTTTCATTGTCAATGTTTGTGTTTTAGTGCCATCACGTTACCACCACCAGCTTACTGTAGCAGGGTCTTCAGCCTCAACTTTAGCCGCTGCATCCTCCCCGATTGCTGCAGGAAGATTTGCGAAAAGGTCAATGCCGATTTTTTTCTCGAGTTCGTCAATGGACATAGCATAAGGCTTGAAGTTATTGTTGTCTCCATATCCTTTATGCTCCAGAAGAATCGCGCAGGCTATATATCCGGAATGACCGAATGTCGAGTTTTTGCTATATCTCAGAACTGCTTTGTAATAATGAGTAGGAACGGTCACTCTCTTTCCGACATTATCCCTTGCGGTCTTTGTGCTGCCTTTCGTAATACAACCGGTTACCACATAGCAAGTGTCCGCCCTGCTTGCCCAAGAACGCACCTTGCTTTCAAGATTCGCCCAAGAATGCTGGTTGAGCTCAGACCGCTGCGGAGTCATATTCGTGCCATAGAACGTAGTTACGTTTGCCGCGTAATTCAATCTGTCCGCAGACGGCAGCTGGTGCCCCCTGTCGTAACCGCCTCCGAATCCACGATACAGCACAGGCTGGTATTTCTCAGGAAGGGAAGGATCCAATCCCCAGGCATCAGTACGTTTTCCCGAACCGATTGTCCACGTGCTGAGCGGATAGGCAACCCACGGAGCGACAAGATTCTCGTAATCCCAGGCATATGTGTAATTTCTGGTCTTGACATTGCCGATCTTCATATCGTGCGAAAAGAAACCGAACTTGCTGTCCTCCGGCATTGCCGGAAGCTCAAGCCAGCCTGCCTTAATCTCAGACGGACCCGGATTTGGATTTGGGTTTGGATTTGGTCCCGGTGTCGGCTCAGGAGTTTCGCTCTTGCCTGCCTGTGTCAATGTCAATGTCGCAGATGCTCCTGACGCCTTCAGTGTCAGCACCGCAGTTCTGGACTGCTCAGAGCCATTGGCCTCCCATGCAAGAATCACGTTGGAGCGGCTTCCTGTGCCTGATGACGGATGCACCTTGAGCCACGAGCCGCCGGAGACCTCAGACGTAACAATAATGTTCCATTCTCCGGATGCCTCCACCACAAGGAACTGATCACCATCCGCTGCACCCACATTATACTCCGCAAGTTCGCCGCCCTTTACGGTCAATGACACTTTTGACTGTCCCGACTGACCGGAATCAGTGCCGCAGGAAGAAACAATGGGTATTGACACCATCAGTGCCAATACCCATTTCATTATATATTTCAATGATTTTTTCACCCTTGAAACAATGTTGTTTTAGACGGACAAAGGGCAACCCGGTTTTCCGGGCACCCTTTTAATACCAAAAGTATAGTCCTATTATTATTCCGCGTTGATTGCGAACAATACAACCCTTGCAGCCGCAGCTGTAGTAATCTCTACATCAGTATCAGTTGCAAGTTTAGAAGGAAGTTCAATCGTCAGAAGATCTGCACTTGTTACAGTGATTTTATATGGAGAGTTACCAGCAGCACCCGTATTAGCAGTAAGCTCTTTAGAAGCAACTTTGGTTTCACCAACTGAAGCTACTAACGTCGCTTTAGTACCTTTCCAACTAAAGCCATAGAATGATACCTTAGTTGTTCCGGCAGGAAGAGTAAGAGTAGCTTTACCAGCAGCTGGCGCTTTTCCCGCTTTACCCAATTTCAGAACTTGGCTTACTTCCTCTCCATTTACCACAGCCGACTGTTTGCTGTTACCGCTCGATGATCCATCATACGAATTATCTCCAAGTTTCCATTTCACATTGCTCGTAAATTTGCCCGTTACGGCAGCTGATTTTCCGCTATGTGTCAGAACTACTGTATAAGACTTGGTAGCAACCTCTTCTGTTGTGGAAACGGTAAGTTTCACAGTCACATCCTTTTCAGTCTCATTGGCCGCGAACTTGACAGTCACTGTGCCTGCGCCATCACCTGAAGCAGGAGATACTGTATAAGCAGCATTGTCAGAAGAAACCGTCCACTTCACATTGCCCTTTACATCGAAAGAAGCAGAAGTATCACCAGCCTTTGCTGTAAGAGCGGTAGTGCTTACAGAGAACTTAGGACCGGTTGTTTCCACTTTCTCTACTTCAGTTGCAACTATCTGATAGTGTGTGCCGCCACCGACATACCATCCTTTCACTTTGATATCGCAGTCCACAAACTCATCCATGTTGCCAGGATAATAAGATAAAGAAAGATCTTTATCGGTAACACTTCCGATGTAAATATTATAGTACTTGTTGTTCTTCTTGACATTTCCGGTGAAAGAGACATAAGTGACTTTCGTAGGAGTATCTGCCAAGTTAGCCTCAGTGAACTCAAGTGGAGCAGGATATGTTACAGTATTATTGCTGGAAACCACTGTGGTCGTAGGGGTAGCAATCTGAATAAGGCCGTTGTGCTCACTTGTCGTGCCGGCAACATTGACCTTGTCACCTACTTTAACTTTAGGGTCAGCTTTTACAAAGACAAGCACACTTCCTGTCTCATCAGTAATCACATAGCTCTGGGTAGTAACACCTGTAACCAGAACATCCTTGAGGTCTGCTGCTGAGCCTGCTGCGGCTGCGCAAACTGCAGCGATGGTGTTTCCTGCCGGCTCTGGAGTTTCTCCGCCGCCTGTGCTGCCGCCAGTTCCGAGGTCAATGCCCTTGGAGAAGTCGATAGCGGTACCTGCAGAAGCTGCAACACTAAGATCGAGGTCATCCATCAGATATGCACTGGCAAGTGTCGCCTTGATGTAGATGTGGAGGGACTTGGTTCCTGAAGGAACTGTGAAGGTAGAAGATGCGAGATCCCAACGGCGGTTTTTCAATCCGTTAGGGAATGCATACTCAAGTTTAACCCACTTGCTGCCGTCATTGCTGACATAAACCAGGAACTCTTCAGGAACAAACGTGTTGTCAGCGGCCTGATACAGATTTCTTTCCGAACCGAATGAAATCGTATAATCAGTCTTGCCTTCAGGAAGAGTGATATTCTTCACATGGAAATAATTCTCTTTTGCAAACCAGAGATAGTTCTTTCCGGAGCCCGAATAGTCAGAATATTTGCTGTCGGATGCACCAGTGGAATTAGTTCTGGCAGACATTCCGCTGAAAGCATACTCCACAGTCGATATACCTGAACCGGTCTCATTCTTCCAACCGTCAAAAGAGTCGAGATATGTTTTCCAACCATCCGAACCTTTCACTGCAAGTTCTTTATCGAAATCATTGTGATATACGACTGCTGCTGTTGCCGCGCCTGTACCCTTCTGGGAAATTTTCAGTTCTTTGGAATCGAATCCGATAGTCACTTTCACAACGCCCGTACGGTCTGCACCGTCGTTGCTCAGGACAGTAACTTCGAGTTTGGTACCGTTTGAAGGAGCACCTTTCTCAGGATTTACTGAAATCCAATCAGCCATAGGAGTGGCTTTCCAGTCACGTGTAGCTTTAACTTCTACAGACTGAGTCGAAGAAGTCGCGTCGAAGGTAAGAGTTGCCGGAGCAATCTCTACTGAAGGAGCACCTGATGGTGTCTCATCCTTATCGCCACAGCTCTGCGCAAAAAGCATTGCTGTCAATGCGAATGAACCTAAGAATAAAGATTTGAGTTTCATGTTATTGCTATTAATGTTTGTATTACCTTGCATAGGAACTACGAATATAGCCAAGTATCCCGAAATAACCAAACTAAATCGTTAAATATGCAATATGTCGTCCGCCTCCACCATTTTCGGCCGACAGATTCAATTTTTAGATAGAGAGCCTCCACACTATCTCCCTGGCCTCCTATGTTGCCATAGCCGAAGCCATCTTCACCACAATGAAGGAGCTCGACACCATCAACAACAACAAAAACAGAAAGAGAGGTCAACGTACGAAAAAAGTTTTCCGAGGTTGAACAATAAGTACCGCAGACAATGTGTCGCAAATTAAGTCACAAGTCCCGCATCCCAGATCCGTTCAACTGATGCCGGAGAGATCAAGCGCGTATTGCTCAGGTAGCGGGGCGGAGCTGTTTTCCAAAATTTTCTCGACATTGAGAATAAATCACTACTTTTGTGATGAATCTTGAAATTTTGCATCATAATGTTAATATAAAAGTAACCACAGTGAAACCACGAAATCTCAAGACGTTTTACAAATACAGATGAAGGTTGATCGTATGGAAAACAATATTGCCACACCAATGGAGCAACAGTTTGGAGAGGTTATAGACATTATTCTCTTTCATAAAAACCGTGCTTCAAGAGCCGTAAATAATGAACTATTGCTTACAGCATGGCATGTGGGCAGCTATGTATCGGCCAAACTGAAAAGCGAGGAATGGGGGAGCAAGGTTGTAACGCAGTTATCCGAATATATCCGTTCCCGGCGTCCAGACATTAAGGGCTATAGTCGGAGAAGCATTTACAATATGGTGATGTTTTATGATGAATACTCATCGGAAACATTCAGCGTAACTGTAGAAAAGTATCTGAACTCTGAATTTGTGCAGCCAAAAACTGCACAAATAGAAGCAAATCTGCCTAAACAAGGGGAGGCTGTAATTGTGCAGCCAAGAACTGCACAAATTGTTCCGGCTGCATCTGAACAAATGCCTAAAATCTTGGAGTTGACCACATTGACCAATCATATGGAAATTCTTTGCCGATGCAAAAATAATGAAGAGCGGATGTTTTATATACTCTATGCCAATAAAGAACATTTAGTGAAGCGAGAACTTCAGCGTTGCATCTCCAATCAGACATATACGGCTTTATTAGGTAGCAAGAGCAATATGTCGAAAGGATTACTCAATGCTTATCCAGATGCCCCGATAATGTTCAAGGATACGTTGTTTGTTGATTTTCTGAATCTTCCGAATAAGCATAGCGAGGCCAAATTAAAAAACGGCTTAGTAGAACACATGAAGCAGTTTATTCTTGAACTAGGCAAGGATTTCATCTTCATGGATCAGGAGTACCACCTCAATATTGGTTCGTCTACCTTTAAGGCAGACTTGCTGTTCTTCCATCGCGGATTGCAGGCATTGGTGGCAGTGGAATTGAAAAAGACAAAATTCCATCCGCGGGACCTCGGTCAGTTGGAGTTTTATTTGGAGGCGCTAGACAGAGATGTGAAACGCTCCAACGAGAACCCATCTATCGGTATTGTTCTCTGCCCAGAAGCAGACCGGGTTGTGGTAGAATACGCCATGAGCCGAAGCATGAGCCCTACAATGATAGCCGAATACAAACGCATCCTTATTCCGCAGGAACGTATGCAAGAACAACTGAATGAGTTTTGCAACCTGTTCTTGAATAAAGAATAGCCATACAGATTTTTCATTCACACAACTGCTACAAAAAAAAGCATGCATTGCTCAGGTAGCGGGGCGGAGCTGTTTTCCACTTTTCCAGCGTAAAAACAGGCACTTTTGTCCGCTTTTCCGGAATAGAAAACGGGCGGCCCGGTAAGGGGTCGCCCGAATGGTATATGGAGTGGGAGATTATTTCTTAACCTCTACCCATTTCTGCTCGTAGATAAGAAGCTGCTTATCAGACTTGAATACTGAAGGAATACATACTACATCTACTTTGGCATCCTTAGCCGCCTGAATATACATGTAGATTTTCTTGTCTTTACCATTCTCATCTTTACCGAACGTTCCAGTATTCTGAATCCTCAGCGCGAATGTATTGGTGCCATCAGTAATCTTTCCGTTACTCTTTACCTCAGAATATTTGGCGTCGATTTCGGTTTCCACCTTAGCATCTGAGATTTTCACATAACGGTTCATATAGTAGTCAAACCTAGCGTTCAACTCTGCAAGGGTAACTGACAACGGCTCCACGTTGCTGTTCTCAGGAGTCGTGACAGTCGCCATCTGAAGATGAAAAGCAGTAGCCTCAGGAAGATTATTATAAGTATAGCCTTCACCCCATACACGACCGTCGACTACCTGACCGACCTTGAGAGTAACACTATTGTCGTACACAAGGAGTCCGCCAGTTTCATCCTCGATGAAGGTGTTACTGCCCTTCTTATATGTTACCTTTGCTCCTTTGAGAACATGGTCAAATTTGGCTGGGTTCTTCTTGTTGGTCGATGTCTTGAGAACAGCGTTGATAGCCGCAATTCCGCCTTCAGCAACAGTTGAAGATCCTAACTGGGTAATGCTGACAGGAAGTATAGTCTCATCCTTCTTTTTGGTACTCTTTAAAACTATAGAAGCTGTTCTGTCTGCGCCAGTGGCGTTTTCTTCAACATTGACTTTGAAAGTAAGATTACCCTTGCCGTCAGAAGTGTAACCGTTGCCTTCGATGGTCAGCCAATCTGAATCTGTCTCGAATGAAAGGCCGTCGCCTTTCTGAACCACTTTAAGTTCGAAAGATGTAGCCTCTTTTGCAAGGAATTTGTTCACATCGTCGCAAGCAAGAAGAGCTTTCTTTACGGAAATAAATGAAGCATCTTTGAGTTCGATGGTAGAACCGTAAGTAACTCTCGGGCCCTCGACCACAACTTCATCACCTACAGCGATGTTGAATGAGTTCCAGTTATATGAGCCAGTAGCATCTACCGTACCATAGATCATAATGCTATTGCCTTCGCTGTCGGACATGTCCCAGTTTCCATAATTAGTGTTGGAAATAGCTGTACAAAAACCCTTTACACGATATGTCTTGCCGTCAGTGCCGTCGATTACATCTTTTACGGAAACTGCCTTCACCTCCTGCGCACCAGCTGTCTGGGCTACGATGACGTTCTGAATCTTGTCACCTGCTTTGATCTGAAGAGCAGAAGATCTGCTGTCTGTTGTCGCATCTGCGTGGAAAGTCACCTTGGTTTTTCCTTTGGAACCGCTTCTTGCAGATACCGTGAACCATGAATTGTCCTTCAAGTCCAGCTGCTTGGTAGGGACATAGTATTTCACTACACCCTTCTCATCATCGAGTTTTTTCTCTTCAACATCGAAATCAATGTCGAATGTCCAATCTTCCGATGCAGTTATCTCTACAGTTACATCTCCACCCTTTTCAGGAAGCGTGATATATGACTGGGAGACTTTAATGTTGTCAAGCTCAAGCGTGTCATTTTCAGAACAGCTTGCCAGCATTGTCATAGCAGCGATTGCTGCCGGTATTATATATTTAAGTTTCATATAAGTTCCCGAATGAATTAGTTGAACATATATTTGATACCGATAGAAGCATACCAGCACTGACCGATAGCATGGTTCGGAGTGAAGGTCTTGGTGTTACCGGTAACGCCCTTAGGAGTAGAGAATGTAGCATATCCGTCTGCGTCAGCACCTTCATACTTGAGAATCTTGGCCTCTGTACCGATAGCAGGATTGAGGATCTTCATCACACCCCAGTTTGAATTGAAGAGATTCAAGAGGTTCTTGATATCGAAACCAAGCTGAAGGATATTGGTGGTCTTTCCTGCTTTAACCTTGAAGTCGTGCTTGTAGCTGAAATCTACTCTGTGCACCCATGGAGAATATACGCTATATGCTTCAGCGTACTTGCCCTGATGTTTGCTGAGGTATTTGTCCTTGTGGACGAAGGCCATGAACCTGTCTCTGTCGTCATCGGAAACGAAACGGAAGTCACCATTCTTGACCTGAGCGTCAGTAGGGATGTACACTGCGTCGTAAGCATAACCGTCACCATTCATATCGTTTGACAGCATATATGAGTAGTTGCTTGAGCCGCGCCAAGTCTCATATATGAGGCTGAAGTGGTTACCGCAATGGTCATTGTGAGTTACAGAAGCGATGAATCTGTCTGGAATGACGTTGATTGCATTGTGCAGATCAATGTAGTTAGGACCAGCTACTGTAGGCACATAAGTAAATGCAGACTCCGCATTGGAACCAGGCATACTGGTGATTTCCTTGGAAGCGGTATGAGTGTACGCAGCCATGATATTGACCTCAGGAATAGGGGTCATATTGACGGTTGCGCTTGCAGAATATCCATATCCCTTGTTAGTATTTTCAAGGACGAATGCGCTCGTTCCGTTACGGAATGAATCAGGATAGATAGGACGATTGTCCACGCCATTGAATTTAGCATATGAACCAGCGTCTTTCATACTCCAGTCGGAAATCATAACGCCATTGATAGTCTTGTTGAAGATTCCCTCAACTGAAACCGAGAATGGGAATGATGTAGGAATAGCATAATCTACTGCCAATGAAGTCTTCCACACCTGAGGCATCTTGAACTTATTGTCCACCGCACTGATTGAAGAAGGAACTGTTCCGTCCTCCGGCTTGTAGTTGGCTGGATATCCGAGTCCGAGAAGTTTCTGGTAAAGTGCATTGGTTGTCACCTTGCCGTTGGCATCTGTAACCAATCCGCCTGCAAACTCTGCCATAGTGAAGCCTTTCTTTGCAGCATTCTTGGCATTGATCTGAGCCTGATACTGCACTGAACCGCTATTGGTAGGCATATTGGTGAAGAACACGAGAGGCAGACGGCCTGAGAAGAGACCGGTACCACCACGAACCTTCAGGCTCTTGTTGTTAAACACATCCCAGTTGAAGCCGACTCTTGGAGAAATTGCCAGCTGAGCGCCAGGCCATTTGCCCGTGTCAATGTGGGTCTCCTTGAAATCTTTAGCTTTCGGATAGTAGTTGAGTTTCAGGATGGCATTGTTGGTAACGACATCCTTGTTGTTGAAGAACAAGCCGTCGAAACGAACACCGTATGTAAGTTTGAAGTTCTCGCGTACAGACCATTCGTCCTGAGCATAGATACTTGCCTGGCTGAAACGTACACGCGCAGCAGGGTTTTTCTCTCCATTGTAACCATAGGTAAGGTTCACGATTTCAGGAGCGGCGCCATTGAGGAAATCATCAAGGCTGCTGTAACGGTAATAACCGGTACCGTTTCTCATATAAGCGTTGTCAGCCATCTGATATTCATAACGGAGACCTCCTGTAACCTTGTGGTTTCCAAGATACCAGGTGAGGTCATCTCTTACGTTGGCAATGGTATTGTGCACCGCATTGTTCCAAGAGAAGAGCTCGTATCCGAGAGCCATGTAGTTCTGTCCTGAACCGTCCAAGATGTCGATGAACGGGAACTCGCTTGAGCCTGTGCTACGTGTATCGTCCAACTTGGAGAATGTAGCGAGGAACTGATTTGAAAGGTTGTCAGTTATGCGGCTGTTCAAGTCGAGGGAAACAGAATGTACTGAGTTGTCGATTGCATACATTGAGTTTGCAAATGACATGGAGTACTGTGATGTACGGGCGCCTGAAGCACGGGTACCACCATCCATAGATGTCTTGTTAGGTGCATTCCAACCTCTGTTCAATGTGTAGTTGTAACGAACTGCGAGGTGGTTCTTGTCATTGATGTTCCAATCGATGCGGGCAAGAATCTTCTGGTTGCTCTCGTCAGCAGGGAAATTTGTATAAGAGCCGGTATCATAACCATATTTATCTTTTACGAAATCTGAAACTTTCTGCAAATCAGAGAGTTTTGTGCGGGAAATATAGTTATTGGCATCCTCCTTGCCGTCCTCGGAACCTCTCCACCTGTTTGCGATAGTAGGGGTGTTCACATACTCGTAGTTTACGAAGAAGAAGAGTTTGTTCTTGACGATCGGACCACCGAGTGTGAATCCATAAGTGGTGGTGCGGTCTTTGGCGCGTGCGCCTGTAATCTGTTCTCCACCTATTGCATCACCACGAAGGTTCTCATTCTTATGATATACATAAGCGGTTCCCTTGAAGGTGTTGGTACCTGATTTGGTGATGGCATTGACTCCTCCACCGATGAAGTTTGTCTGACGAACGTCAAATGGTGAAATAACCACCTGCATTTCCTCGATAGCATCGATTGAGATAGGGCTGCCGCCTCCAGGAAGCTTTTCGCTGAGACCGAAGTTGTTGTTGAAGTTGGCACCGTCCACAGTGAAGTTTGCGGTACGTCCGTCAGCTCCAGCGAATGACATTCCGTTTCCTCCATACGGAGAAAGTCTTGTCACATCGGTAATGCTTCTTGAAACCGTAGGAAGCGCAGCAATCTGAGAGTTGTCAATGTTGGTGGCTGCACCTGTACGCTCATTGCTGAACTTGGATTTCGCGGTACCAATGACAACAACCTGCTCAAGGAATTCTGTTGACTCCTTAAGTGTTGCGCTAAGGTTGTAAGTCTCAGCAAGCTGGAGAGTTACATCCTTGAAGAGAAGAGAATTGTAACCGACTGAGGAAACCTCTACCTTGTAAGGTCCTCCGGCACGCATACCATTGATGGTGTACTGACCATTCTGGTTAACAATAGCTCCGTAAACAGTACCGGAAGGCTCATGAGTAGCTACCACAGCTGCTCCGACTACCGGTTCTCCTTTTTCATCAGTAACTCGTCCGTTCATTGAAGACGTTGTCACCTGAGCATAGGCTAGCGTACCTGCCAACATCGCGATGCCGGCAAGTAACAAATGCTTTAATGAATAATTCATAGAGGTAATTATTATTATTATAGTTTGTATGCAAATTTAGGTTATTACTTACAAATATAAAACACTAAAACAATTAAAATTGTGCTAATTACATATTTCCGTCTCTTTTTAAATACAATTTAAAGCGTTCAAATCACCGTTTGACCGATGCTGTTCCGACATATCGTCAGCAGAAGTTTTTTTCTTTCTGAAAAAATATTTTGCTATTCGGAAATATCAGCTTAACTTTGCAGAACTGATGTGGAGAGATTTGCCTGCTTGCAACCACGTTAAAAAATGCTAAAATGTTGACAACCGGTGACCGCGTGGCGCGGAAACCACTTTTCATATCAATGTTTTGTGTTTTTGTTACGTCTCCACATCAGTGGGACGTTTTTTTGTGTCCGGACGACTGTCAGGAGCCGTGAAAAAGCATTGACGCAGATACCTGAACCACCTGCGCTGGAAGAATTAAAAAATATTGGATATGAACTACTTATTTACATCAGAGTCTGTTTCCGAGGGACATCCTGACAAGGTTGCCGACCAGATTTCAGACGCTATCCTGGACGAATTCCTGAGACAGGACGAAGATTCCAAAGTTGCCTGCGAGACTTTCTGCAGCACCGGCCTTGTAGTGGTAGGCGGTGAAGTGAGGGCGGAACACGCTTATGTGGATATCCAGTCCACTGTAAGGAAGGTCATCAACAATATCGGCTATGACAAGGCCGACTATATGTTCGACGGAAACTCCTGCGGTGTTCTTTCGGCTATTCACGAGCAGAGCGCAGATATAAACAGAGGTGTAGTGAGGGAAAATCCTGAAGATCAGGGCGCAGGAGACCAGGGCATGATGTTCGGTTATGCCTGCCGTGACACGGAAGAGTACATGCCGCTGCCGCTGGCTCTTTCACATCTGACCCTCCAGATTCTGTCAGATATCAGAAAGAACAGCCACGACCTGATGCCATATCTCAGGCCTGACGCCAAATCCCAGTTCACCATCGAATACGACGAGCACAATCACCCTGTACGCGTCCACACTATCGTTGTTTCCACACAGCACGATGAATTCGTGGCACCGGAACTCGGAAATATGAAGTATGATGAGGCTGTGCGTCAGTTCGGCCAGGAGAGAGTGGACAAGGCGATGCACGACAAGATCGAAAAGGACGTAAGGGAAATCCTTCTGCCTAAGGTCATTGCCTCCCTCCCTGAAAAGACCGCGTCTCTGTTCAAGAATAATTTCATTCTTCATGTCAATCCTACGGGCAAATTCGTTATCGGAGGGCCGCACGGAGACACAGGTCTGACCGGCCGCAAAATCATTGTCGATACTTATGGCGGACGCGGTGCGCACGGTGGCGGAGCATTCTCAGGAAAGGATCCGTCAAAGGTGGACAGGTCAGCCGCATACGCAGCAAGATACATCGCGAAAAACCTTGTAGCTGCCGGTGTCGCTGAAGAAGTTCTGGTCCAGCTGGCCTACGCTATCGGTGTCGCAAAACCAGTCAGCGTATTCGTAAACACCTATGGCACAGCAGCCAACGGGCTCACTGACGCAGCCATCGCGGAGAAGGTCAATGAAATTTTCGACTTGAGGCCTGCAAAAATCATTGAGAAATTCCAGCTCAAGAATCCTATTTACGAGCCGACCGCAAGTTATGGCCACGTAGGACGCAAGCCATATACCAAGTCCGTAAAAGTGGTACGTGACGGCAAACAGGTAGAGAAAGTTCTGCAGTTCTTCGGCTGGGAACTCCTCGACTCCGTACCGAAAGTAAAAGAGTCCTTCGGCCTGTAGTCTTCCTGCCGACAGAGAAGAACGACGACAGCGTCGTAAGCGTCTCCGCGGTTACGTCGATACACGTGGCGCAGCGCGTAAAGCGTTAGCACTCAATGAAATAGCCATTTTCAGAGTTGTGGTTTTGGCAACTCTGAAAATGGCTTAAGTATTGATATTTAAAGAGTTACGCGACGCACCCCGCTTGTCCTTGGAGGAGGTTACTAAGCTGAAGGAAAAGTAACAAGAGACTGCGACACGTCAAAACCTATCCGCTCAGGAATAACGCTCAGAAACAATTTAAAAGGTCCGGCCAAGACAGGTCGGACCTTATTGTGTATTGCTGGCCGCACCCACTTGAACCAAATGCGACAGCGGTGTAGGACTTGTCGATGACCGATAGTCCCTATCGGATGTTCTTGTCGAATCCGTCAGGAATGAAATTCTTGTTGACCGGGGTCAATTTCACGAAAACACATCCGTGAGGTGCGACCTCGGTTTCCCATCTTTCTTGATAGCCGCAGGTATAGATATCCTTCTGCCTCCAGAGATCTCTGATAACCTGAGAGCCCATCACGCCTATTGACTTAGGAATAAAGCCGATCATTTTAGGAGAAGACGACAAGTTGAACATGGCGATGGCGACAGTGCCGTCAGCAAGCGGTTTCAGATATGTTGCGTAATCCTTGTCACCATAAATCCTGGCGCCCTGCCAGCCGAGTTCGTCCTGGTTCACATCTATCACTTCGCTGTTGCACAGGAGGTTAAGCGTAAAGTCGTCCATCTCGGCCATATCACAACCTATAAGGAGAGGTGATGCGAGAATGCTCCAGAGAGTGATGTGAGTGTACTGCTCATCAGCCGAAAGCTTGGAATCATGAGTGGACGGTCCCCAGCCGACCTTTCCGACCACGAGCATATCCGCATCCGGCCAGTTGCCGGGCCTTTTGAACGATGCCCATTTATCCTGACCGAATCCGATTTTCGACATATTGGCCCAGTTGTCCCTGATGTCGCCGGTGGTTCTCCAGCAATTCGCATATTTGGTTATGTATGAAGCCATTCCGACTTTGGAGCTATTGGATAGGCTATAGACGATATCCCGTCCTGTAGCGCGGAGCGCATCCGCCATAAGACGGACATTGTACTCGTCGTTAGGATTCCAGTCATATTTCAGGTAGTCCACGCCCCAGTCTGCCCACTGCTGAGCATCCACATCCACGAATTTATACTTGGTGAAATACCAGAGCGAATCACGCTTCATCTTGCTGCGGTCAAGCTTATGGAACTCGTCGCAGATACCTTTCTCGATAAAATCATATTTGCCTTCCGGAGTATCAGCACTTTCGCCGCAATGCCCTGCATATGTAGCCACCCACGGCCCGGAATAGATTCCGAGTTTCAGTCCATTGGAATGAAGAAAATCTCCCAATGCCTTCATATCAGTGAACTTGGAGTTCGGCTGGATAGCATTGGCCTTGCCGCCTCTGAGTCCCTGCCAGCCGTCATCGATATTGATAAATGACCAGCCGTAATCCACCAGGCCCTTGTCGAGCATTGCCTGAGCCGAGCTCATCACTTTCTCCTGGCTCACGCTGTTTCCCCAGCAGTTCCATGAGTTCCAGCCCATCGGAGGAGTGAGGGCAATCTTGTCACCGATGACGATCTTGAAGTCGCGCTCGACTGTGCCAATGCTGTTGGCCGCTTTCAATGTCACCTTGTATTCGCCTGCTTTTTTCACGGAACCTGTGATGATACCGGTATTTTCATCCAGTTTCAACCCTTTAGGAAGGCCTTCTGCGCTGAACAGAATCGGACGCTCTCCAGTACAAGGTATCCTGTACAGGAAATCCGCACCGGGACGGGCACCATAAACCTTGGCTCCATTGATTCTTGGTGAAGGCGAGGCCTTAGGCGTAAGAATATACTGAGAAGAATCATTCTTTTCTGAAGCTGAAACTGTGGCCGGAAGAAAAACGACACCGGCAAGAACCGCTAAGTAAAATAGAGTCCTTTGTCTGAAATTCATCATATAATGAGTTATTAGTTGTGTAAGCGTTCGATAGGGACGTCGGTTATTCACCCCGCTCCATAGCCCTGCGCAAGTCTTTTTCCTTGATGGATTCACGCTTGTCATACTGCTTCTTACCGCGCGCAAGGGCGATATTCAGCTTGGCATATCCGTTTTCAGATATGAAGAGCCTTACAGCCACGATGGTGAGGCCCTTTTCCTTTACCTTCTGGTTCAGATGGCGGAGTTCACGTTTCTGAAGGAGCAGTTTACGGTCACGGAGCGGAGCATGCTGTCCCCAAGAGCCCCAGGCATACAGGGCAATGTTGATTCCGCGCACGTACAACTGTCCTTTATCGAAATAGCAGAACGCATCTGACATGGAAGCCCTGCCCGCACGGATCGACTTGATTTCTGTTCCGCAAAGGACAATGCCTGCCGTATAGTTTTCCAGGAACTCGTAGTCAAACGAGGCCCTTTTGTTGTTTATATTGACTCTGCTCTTCTTCTCTTTCGCCATAATTCCTTAAGACGCCGCCTGAATAAAACAGCATCCAAATGCAAATTTATCGTTATTTTTGCATAAATCAATCAAATCGTCATCTGATGCCTACAAAAAACCCATACGGCAACACCTACATAGCTGACTTGCCGGAACCGGAGACAATATCCGCGGAAGAAATACTCGAAAGCATTGACAACAAGAGCATTGACCTTGTCTGCGTGCTCGGGCCGACCGCTTCCGGGAAGACGAAATACGCTGTAGAACTGGCGCGGGAGCTGAACCGCCTGAGAGCGGAAAAATACGGAGCGGCTAGTGTCAATGCCGCAGGAGAGGTCAATGCCGCAGGCGCGGAGATTCTTTCCGGGGATTCGAGGCAGGTTTACAGAGGCATGGATATCGGAACAGGCAAGGACCTGAACGAATACGGGGAGATTCCATATCATCTTATCGACATCGTGGATGCCGGTACCAAATTCGACCTATACCAGTATCAGAAGGCGTTTGAGAAGGCATACAAGGACATCATGGACAGAGGAGGAATACCCATATTGTGCGGAGGATCAGGACTTTACCTCGAAGCCGCCACGTGCGGTTACTCGATTCCTGACGTGCCGCCTTCTCCGGAACTGAGGGCCGAACTGGAAGAAAAGTCTATGGATGAACTTGTGTCAATGCTGGCGTCCATGAAGCCCCTGCACAACAAGACCGACATTGACACGAAAAAAAGAGTCATCAGGGCATTGGAAATAGCTTTGTGGCAGAAGGAGCATCCTGTGGAGAACACGGCGTTCCTGCCGAAGAACACATATTACATCGGCACATTGGTCTCACGCGAGGAGAGGAACAGGCGAATCGATGCGAGGCTGGACGCAAGGATTGAGGAAGGCATGGCGGACGAGGTAAGGCTACTGCTTGACAGCGGCGTTCCCGCAGAGAATCTGACTTACTATGGGCTTGAGTACAAGTTCGTTACGCAATACGTCTTAGGAATACTCAGCCTCGAGGAGATGAAGACGCTCCTGGGCAATGCCATCCACCAGTTCGCGAAACGCCAGATGACCTGGTTCCGCGGGATGGAGCGCAAGGGCATCCGGATACATTGGGTCGAGCCTTGACGTGGCAGCAGAAAGCCTCTACTTTGAAGATGGCGGAAGCGGATGGCCGGGAAGTGTACGCGGAGCCTCAGCAGCACGCCAATATGCAGCGTCGAATTCGGGATATACAAATTCCCCTTCATGGTCTATGGTAAACGCGACGTAGTTTATCTTGAACCCCTGGGCGAGGAAATTCTGCTCGTAGAAAGTCTGCACTTCGAACAATGCATCCACGGCAGCCTTGCCGCAGACCGAAGAGAAGTCCGACGAGTAAAGCGAATCTCTATCCTGCCCGTAAAGATCTGACGTAGAGGCCAATACGTGCAGATTGTTCGCCTCACACACGGCCTTCGTATATTCGTACAGGAAAGTGCTGTCGGTCTTGAGATGAATGATGCCGCCCTTCTTCAGAAAATGTCTGTATCTTTCCAGGAACATCGGGCTTGTAAGACGGCTGTTCTCACTTTTCATCTGCGGGTCAGAGAACGTCAGCCATATTTCCGAAATCTCGCCCGGAGCGAAAAACGCCTCGATAAACTCTATTCTGGTACGGAGAAACGCCACATTCGGCAGTTCATTCTCGGTCGCAAACTTGGCCCCTTTCCAGAGCCTCGCTCCCTTTATGTCCACACCGATATAGTTCATGTCCGGGTTTCTCTGGGCCAGCGCCACAGTATATTCCCCCTTTCCGCAGCCCAACTCCACCACAACCGGCGTCTTTCTGCCGCCGAACATCGTTTCGGACCAATGTCCTTTGACCGGATGGTCTTTCAGTACCAATGAATTACGGGACTCGTCCCCCGCCCTGTCCAACACCTCTTCAGATGCCGGCTGAAGCAAACATCTGAAAGTGGCATTCTCGCTGAATTTCTTTAATTTTCCGTGTCCCATATTCTATTTCAACACTAATACTTTAACTCTCCTGTCCACTCTTTCGATTTCCAACCCGATACCGGTCAGGCCGTATTTTTTCAATGAATCTTCCGGCGCCTTTATATAAAGTTTCCACAATCCCGGCTTGACAGGAACCAGTCCGGCCCCGATTCTATCCGTAAACACCTTGTCATAATAGGAAGAATCCCGGAGCGCCGAGCGCTGAAGCACAATATTGTCCTCAAACAATTCTCCATCAGGAGATTCCCAGACCACGAGCAACGGCATTGACCTGAATGAAGAAAATTTCCTGTCAATGCAGGACAGCGACGCGAGCAGCGAAAAATCGTATGCGGACAATGTGTCGGTCATATCAGCATTGAACACGAACCGGCCATAGGCATCGCGTGAGCCTGTGCGCACAAACTGAGCGTAAGAACTTGGCCTTGAGCAAGATAGCACCAACATTGACAAGAGCAGCACTCCTGTCAAAGCGATACTTTTATGGCTCCGGACTATCACCTGAGATTCTGTTATTTGGTGTTCGGATTCTGCTGCTGGCCATTCTGCTGACCATTCTGCTGACCATTCTGACGCTGGCGTCTTCCGTCACGACCCTGACGGTTCGGCCTGTCTGAGCCACCCTGACGGCCCTGCTGACGTGGCGCCGCCTGATTCTTGTCGTCACCACGGCCACGCTGACGGCCACCGTTCTGGCGACGTTTTTTCTTTCCCGGTGAATCGAAACGCGTGATGCTGTCGTCTCCTACCGCAGTTATGAATTCCGGCATTTCCGGCTCCGGTTCAGTCTTGAGAGACTCAGGCTTGATTCCATTCCGGTTCATCTTGATCACCTCACGAACCTCAGATGCGGCAAGAGGGAACAGATTTGCCAACGACCCCTTGTCATAAGAGAAATACATCACCTCTTTCAGGATGTCCGTCTTCATCAGATAAGCCAGTCCGTCCTGGAACTCGAGCGGCTCCTGTACACGCGGAATGCGGGACTGCGCATCCAAGTATGTGGCCACCTCATAATTCAAGCAGCATTTGAGCTTACCACATTGACCTGCAAGCTTTTGCGGATTGAGTGACAAGTCCTGGCAACGTGCCGCCGCCGTAGTGATGGACTTGAAATTCGTGATATAGTTCGCACAGCACAGCTCCCTGCCGCAGATTCCCAGACCGCCTATCAGACCGGCCTCCTGACGTGCTCCGATCTGCTTCATCTCTATCCTGATGCGGAATTCCTCAGCGAAAACCTTGATAAGCTGACGGAAATCCACACGCCCGTCCGCTATGTAATAGAAAATGGCCTTGGTGCCGTCCCCCTGGAATTCCACGTCGCCGATTTTCATATCCAGACCGAGTTCCACAGCTATCTGACGGGAACGGATCATCGTTTCCTGCTCACGCGCAATCGCCTCCTGCCATTTTTCTATGTCGAGGGACTTTGCCTTCCTGTAGATTTTCTTGAATTCCGTATTTTCAGGGTCAATGCCCCTGCACTTCATCTGCTTGCCGACTATCGGGCCCTCGAGTGTAACGATACCCAAGTCGTGACCGCTCTGCGCCTCGACGATGACCAGATCGCCCATCTTGATGCTCTGGCCTGAGGAATTCACATAGAAACCCTTCCTCGTATTCTTGAAACGCACTTCGTAACAGTCAGAATACTGCCCCTGGGAAATGCCTTTCAGCCAATTATAGTCCTCCAGTTTGCAGCAGCCCCTGCGGTAGGTGCAGTTCAGCTCATCGTTGGCATCTCTGGTAACCGTACAGCCACGGTTGCAGTCAAACTGTATATTTTCGTTATTTTCCATATCTGTATATATCAACTCACGAACAGTCTGTCAACCATGTTCGTGAACAAAATTTTCTGATTCACATTGCGGACGACCATCGCATTGGCCTTGTTTATCGCCAAGATCGCCCGCCTGCAGAAGTCCGGGCCCAGTTTTGCTGCGGCTTCGCTGAAGAACTCCTTGTACTCAGGACGCACACCGGCAAGAGAAGGCAACCCCTTCTGAATCATGTATATCTTTCGTATGCAGTCACCTGCGAATTTACAAAAAGCTTTCTGTTTTTCACGAGAAGCCATCGCCGCTATCACATCACCGGTCTCGAGAACATCCTGAAAATCACGGGCCAATATCCCGTCCATCAGCCTCATGAACACGTCCATCATCTCCACATTCTCATCCCGCTCCGCAAGACTCCTTATCGCCACGCCGATGCTGCCACCCTCAAATTCCGCTGCCGCGCCCGCCGCTTCCGCATCCACACCGGTCCATCGTGGCAATGCAGCCGCAATCTCCTCTTTTGCAGCCGGTTTCACCCTTATCAGCTGGCACCTCGAACGTATAGTCTGAAGCACCCTCTCAGGCTGATGGGTAACCATGAAGAACAATGTGCGTTCAGACGGTTCCTCGATGATTTTCAGCAGTTTGTTGGCCGTCTCCACCTTCAGTTTCTCAGGCAGCCATATCACCACAGCCCGATATCCGTCAGCATAAGACGAAAGCGAAAGTTCGTTCAGGATAATCTGCGCATCCAGGACCGGAATAACGGAAGATTTCTTGTCAATGCCGAGAGACTCGTACAGTTCATTCTCCATGAAGAACGGGTTGCGCACGAAAAGTTCACGCCACTTCTGTATATAGGTGAGCGACGACGGTTTTTCACTCGACTTGTCCTTGGATGCAGTCGGAAAGACGAAATGCATATCCGGATAAATCAACTTGGAAATCTGGTTGCAAGCCGGACATGTTCCGCAGGAATCCTCTTCCCCACGATGCTTGCAGTTAAGATACTGCATGAATGCCACAATCAGCGCCAATGCCCCGCAGCCCTCATTCTCGTAAAACATCATAGCGTGCGGAATGCGGCCCGCGACGGCCATTCTGACCAGCGCTGCCTTCACTTCAGCATTTCCTATGACATCCGAAAACCTCATGACTTTCTGTCCGCCGTAAATTCTGCAATTTCACCCAGCATCTCGACCTCCTGCATATCTCCGAAAAGCCTCAACGCTATCCTCGCATTGTCCACATACTCGTAAAGACGCTTGCGGGCATATTCGATTCCGCCCTCCGACTTCACAAACTCAATGATTTCACCGCCATACTCAGGGTGATCATCGATTCTGCACAATTTCCGCCTGATCTCCCGTCCACGCTCCTCACCAGCTTTGGCCAATGCCCCGAGCAGAGGCAATGTTATCTTCTTTTCCTTCAGATCCAGCCCCACCGGCTTGCCTATCTCGACATTCTCTTCATAGTCGAATATATCATCTCTTATCTGGAATGCGACACCCAGACACTTCGCATAGGTCCTGGCCGCCGACATCTTCTCCTCAGTAGCGCTCACCGATATCGCTCCTGCTGCAGCGGAAGCCACGAACAATGATGCCGTCTTGTCGTAAATTATTCTGTAATAATCCTTTTCGAGCGTATCACCGGTCTCGGCCTTCTGCAGCTGAAGCAGTTCCCCCTCAGCGAGGTCTGTCAATGTAGAGGCAAAAATCCGTATGACCTTGTCCGATGAATTCCTGCTGGCGAGAATGTTCTCCATTCCCTTCACCAGCCAGTAATCCCCCAGCAGGACAGAAGCGCGTCCTCCGAGAATGGACATCACCGTAGGCGCACCCCGCCGCACAGGACTGTCATCCGCCACATCATCGTGGAGAAGGGTCGCATTGTGCAACAACTCCACAGCAGCGGCATATTTTATCGTATCATCAGTAACAAATCCTCCGGAACAGGCCCTGGCCACAAGCAGAGTCAGCACAGGCCTCACCTGCTTTCCATTATGCGAAAGAATCGCCCTGTTCGTCTTGTCCAGCAATTCGATATCCGTGGACAGCGACGTCGCCATCAGCTTGTTTACCTTGTCCAGGTCCTCTTTCAGAAAATCCTTTATGCTGCTGAAATCCATATTTACAACATTTTCACAAGTTCATCCACCGTCTTCGGGAATGATATAAACTCCATAGTGGCGGCATCCATCATCTTGGTATCCACATAATGCTCAAGGAGAGCGATGAGCTTGTCATAGAATCCGTCGATGTTCAGAGCGAAAATCTTCCCGCCATACCTCTGGAGCTTGGCAAGCGTCAGTGTCTCCACCAACTCTTCCAATGTCCCCACACCGCCAGGCAAAGCTACAGCAGCACACGTCCCTTCACGCATTTTGTCCTTGCGCTCGGACATCGTATCCACCCATACGGTCTCTGTAAGTTCATGGGCGACAACACTTTCCATAAATCGCGGAATCACGCCGACATGTCTTCCGCCGGCAGCAACCACCTCGTCAGAGACCACACCCATAGTGCCCTTCCTGGTTCCTCCGGACACCACCGTATAGTCCCTTTCCACAAGGGCACGGACCAGCTCCCTCGCAGCACTGTCATATTTCGGATCAATGCCGCTTTGGCTTGAGGAGCAGAATATCACCACTTTCCTATCGCAAGTCATATCAGAACATAAAAGCTAATGAGAACGATATGCCGTTGAAGTTTCGGCCATCCTTGAACGCATCCTTGACATGCTTGCCGACATTGTTCATCTTACCGTTTTCAGAATAGAGAGAACCGAAGTTCCAGTAATATTTCACTGAAACCTGCATCTTCCAGACATCGATTCCGGCGCCGAGTCCCAAACCGTACTCCCAACGGGACAAAGCCGCCTCGCTGAAAGATTTGGATGAATAGGATATCGGATCTGAGCCCTTCACCTTGGAATGGAGTCCATATCCGATGAACGGTTCCGCGAACACATAAGGTCTGAAAGCCATCAAGTCAGGTCCCCACTGAACCTGTACAGGGATTTCGATATAGGAAACCTTCGCATCAAGCTTGAAGTTGTCGATATTCGCATCGCTCAGCTTGGTACCCTTGGCCTGATACAGCACTGAAGGCTGCACGGCAAACCCGAATGCAACAGGAATCTCTGCGGTAATACCGAAATGATACCTGCCTATGGAACTCGGGTCCAGATTCTTGGCATTTGATGACGATGAAGTAAATCCGGCCATAATGCCGAGCCTTGCACCGCTGCGGTCGCCGGCATAAGCATAGAGTGATGACGCCAATATCACCGCCACTACTGCTGCAGCAAATTTCTTGAACATAATTTTTGCCTCTTTATGAAAGAGCTTATAAAAGAGCGTCAATTTTAGATGTAATCTGCGCTTTGGGAACAGCACCCACAAGTCTGTCAACTACTTGACCGCCCTTGAAGAAAAGAAGTGTAGGAATGCTTCTGATGCCGTACTGGGCTGCGATATCCTCGCAATCATCCACATTGCACTTCACTATTTCCGCCTTTCCTTCATATTCGGCAGCCACCTCGTCCACTGTCGGAGCGAGAGCACGGCAAGGACCGCACCAGGTCGCCCAAAAATCCACTATTACCGGAGCTGCTCCGGAAATGATATCCGAGAAATTCTCGTTCGTAACTACTTTTGCCATAATAATATATTTTAGAGTTTACAAATATAATAATCTGACCGAAGTTTCGCAAATACGAAATCATTTTCGTCAGATGCCAAAAAGGGGGATGACATGTAAATCATCCCCCGTACATATATGGATCCAGGCTTCTGTAATCCTTTATGGTTACTTAGAAAGCCTGGGCAGCATCCCAGACAAACACTCTGAGTCCCAATTCCGGCGTTTCCTCATCCTTGGACTTCAGCGCAGAGACGATACCCTGCACCTTGTCATCAGGAACGACGGCGAGAATCGCATAATTCAATGCCGGCCATGCGTGATTGCCATAGTGCGGCTCACCGTCCACAGAACCACGGCCCTGGATATTGTCCCAAAGAGTGAAACCCCTCTGCCCATTGGCGTCGAGGACTTCGAGAACTTCCTCGCTGAACGCCTGATTGTATGATATAAACAATGCTTTCATAATCAATGCTTTTTAGCCGTTTATTGCAGCCTGCTTGGCAAGCTTTTTCTGTTTGTGCTTCTCCTGCCTCGTAGCGAATACGCAGTAGATGGTAGGAATCAGCACCAATGTAACCACTGTCGAAACTGACAGACCCCAGGCAACAGTCACACCAAGTGAGCGCCACATTTCAGAACCTTCACCCGTTCCGATCGCCATAGGAATCATACCGAGCACAGTAGTAAGCGTGGTCATGAGGATAGGACGGAGACGGCTTCTTGCAGCAGTTACCGCAGCGTCGAGAATATTCATTCCCCTCTCACGGCACAGGATAAGGTAGTCAATCAGCACAATACCGTTCTTCACCACGATACCGATAAGAATCAGCAGACCAATCATCGCCATCACACCGAGAGCCGTATTGGTAAGCCACAGACCGAAAATCACACCCACAAGAGCGAACGGCACTGAGAACATGATCACGAACGGACTCATGAATGACTCGAACTGTGATGCCATCACCATATAAACCAGTATGACGATCAATACCATAAGGGTAATGAGATCTACGAACATATCCTGCTGGTCCTCATAGTCTCCGGCCACCTTGGCGCTAAGCTCGGACGGGATATTTGCCTCATTGATGGCAGTCTGTGCTGCCAGAACGCCCTCACTCATCGCGTGACCGCCCTCGATCACACCCGATACCTTGATCATTCTCTGACGGTTCTTCCTCTCGATTGTAGGAGGAACTTCCGTCTCGACCACTTTTCCGAGGTCCTTGATCTTGATGCCGGCACCTGCAGGAGTGTAGATGATGATGTTTTCAATATCCTCCACACTTGTCCTGAACTCAGGAGCATAACGCACTCTGATATCGTACTCTTCACCGTCTTCACGATAGAATGAGCCTACTGAACCGCTCATGGCAGCGCTTACAGAAGCTGCGGCCGTGGTCGTGTTCAATCCGTTGGCAGCAAGTTTCACCCTGTCGAAATCCACCTGATACTCAGGAGTGTACTGGTCACGGCTCAGAGTAACCTGGGCAAATGACTGGTCTGCGAGCATCCTGGCCTGGATATCCTTGGCCACGCGGTCCGTGGTAGCGAAGTCATAGCCGTAGATTTCCACATCTACGGTAGCGGCACCGCCCATACCGCCCATACCCTCGGTCACGGTTCCTTTATGGATTTCCGGATATTCCCGGATATCGGCACGGATAATGTCGGCGATTTCACTTGCAGAACGCTTACGAAGTTCCATACTTCCGAGGTTGATGTTCATTGATATGACATTGGAACCGTTGGTCTGCATACTTGCAAACGCATTGTCGGAGTCAGCCTGACCGTATGTGTAGCTGCAGATCTTGATTTCAGGAACCTGCTCACGGACACGGTTATAGAAGTTGCGGGCAAACTCTCCTGTCACTTCCTGAGACGTACCGGCATTGAGCTCGATAGACACTGTCAGACGGCCCTGGTCGGAATGAGGGAAGTACTCGCTCTTGATATGCGGTCCGAGAAGGGCCAGCACAGCCACAAATATAGCCAATGCGCTGAATACCACGGTCTTTCTATGACGGACAGCCCAGTTGATGATGTATGCATACCCTTCAGATATCGCATTCAGAGCCTTGTCGATAGGCGTAAAGAATATCTTGTAGAGCTTGCTGTCATGCCTCTTGTTGCTGAGCATTCTTGAGCAGAGCATCGGAACGAGAGCCACAGAAGAAGCCAATGACACGAACATGATGATGCTGACGATCCAGCCCAACTGACGGAACATGATTCCTGACATACCGGTAACGAGAGTCAGAGGGAGGAACACTGCGAGCATTGTCAATGTAGAGGCCACAATGGAAATACCCACCTCTTCTGTTCCGTGGATTGCTGCCTGCTTAGGCTTTTCACCTCTCTCCAAGTGCGTAGTGATGTTCTCCAATGCCACGATGGCATCATCGACGACCATACCGATAGCGATGGAAAGGGCCGACATTGATATGATATTCAATGTGTTGCCTGTAGCGAACAGGTACACGAGAGATGCAAGCAGTGAGATAGGGATGGTCAGGACAATGATGAGTGTCGCTCTCCATCTTCCGAGGAAGACATATACCACAAGCATGACGAGGATGAATGTGATGATGATGGTCTCCTTCAGGGAGTTGATACTGTTGATGATATTGTCCGAACTATCGACGACGGTCTCGATATGAATATCGGTAGGCAGTGTCTTTTCTATTTTCTTGAGTTCGTTCTTGATGCCTTTGATGACGTTCACCGTATTGGTTCCGCTCTGCTTCTGGATTACGATCTGCGCAGAACGTCTGCCGTTGGTGACTGCTTCCTGCTCTTTCTCCTGCTGGCCGTCTCTGACGGTAGCCACGTCCTTCAGATAGACAGCGTCGCCGTTCTTGTAGCCGACCACAATATTGAGCAGCTCTGACGGGTCTTTGAACTCCTTCTGGATACGGAGGGAGTATGACTCGGAGCCTATGTCAATGTTACCGCTCGGCACGTTCCTGTTTTCTGAGGAAATGATTCCGGAAACAGTGGCGATGGACAGACCGTAAGCCTGAAGCTTGTTAGGGTCGCAATACACCTGAATCTCACGGGTAGGAGCACCTGTCACTGACACGGTACCTACGCCTTTCACTCTGGCAAGCGGTGTGGAAACCTTGTCGTCCAGGATCTTGTCCAAGCCCGGAAGGCTTTCCTCTGCCGTTGCGGAAAGGATGAGGATAGGCATGTCATCTGCACTGAACTTGAAGATGACAGGAGTAGTGGCCTGGTCTGGCAATGAAGAGTTGATCATGTCCAGTTTGTCACGGACATCATTGGTCGCCTCCTCTATATCTACACCGTAGTTGAATTCAAGAATAAGAATGGAAATGTTCTCCTTTGATCTGGAGGTCAGATCCTTGAGGTTGCTGACTCCGTTGAGTCCGTTTTCAAGAACCTTGGTCAGGTTCGTCTCGACGTCCGCCGCACTTGCTCCAGGATACGAAGACATGACCATTATGACATTCGCATCGAAGTCCGGATACTGGGCTATGGACGTTTTCATGAACGAGAACACGCCGAAAATTGCAAAAGCTATGAAAACCAATGCAGTAGTGACCGGCTTGTTCACCGCTGTTTTATATATGCTCATTTGATTCTGATTTAGAAATTACATGAAGTGGGGACTGCCGGACTATTCCTGGACATTGACCTTCTCGCCATTTCTCAGGCTTGACTGTCCCTTGACAACCACTTTGTCTCCTTCTTTGAGTCCGCTGAGGATTTCAAATTTTTCGTCGAAGTGCCTTCCGAGAGTAACTACAGCTTCTTTTACTGTTCCGTCTTCCTGAAGCACGAACACTGTCCTTACACCTGAGCCCTGCTGTTTTACTACTGAGCCGTCAGGTACTGTCACATTGTGAGTAGCGCCGAAATTGATGGTGACTCTGGAGTACATGCCCGGTCTGAGCTGACGGTCGGCATTTGCGACATTGACCTCAACCGTGAAGGTATGTGTGGAGGCCTGCATCGTAGGGAAGATTCTGGCGATATGGCCTGTGAATGTCTTTCCAGGAAGAGCGTCTGCGGTCAATGTGACCTTGTCGTTTTTCTTGACTTTGGTGTAGTCGCTCTCTGATACGCCCACATACAGTTTCACCGGTGTAATCTGCTGAACCACATAGAGCGGCTGACCTGTGTACATGTCACCCTTATCATAGTTTCTCGCGGTAATCACGCCGCTGATAGGCGAGCGCAGTATGGTATTCTCAAGAAGATTGTTGTACTGGCTGCGGGTAACATTGTATTTGAGTTCCATCGCATCGAAATCCGACTTGGAAACGCCGCCCTGCTCGTACAGGCTCTTGATACGGCTGAATTCCAGAGAGTCGTTCGCCAATGAGAGCTTGGACTGGTTCAGGCTCAAGTCGTCCATTCTGGCAACTATCTGTCCCGCTTTCACGAAATCACCTACTTCCACGTAGATGTGCTTGATTCTGGACGGGCTCTGAGGTGCTATGTTGTTTGTTGCGTAAGGCTCTACTGTAGAGGTATATACGTCTGACTGAGGAATGTCTTCAGTTGCTACTGACATGACCTGGACATTGCTCAGTTTCACTTCCTGCTGCACATCCTGCTGACCTTCTGTCTTAGAAGTGTTGTTTCCGCAGCTTGCCGCCATCACGACTGCAGATGCGTAAATGATAGTTCTGAATTTCATATTTTTCATTGTCTTATTATCTGTTGTTCAAATCCACGTTACCGTTTTCGTCTATAAAATCATGGCCGAGAACCTGCTCAAGGCTTGATTTCGCTACCATATAACTGTATATGCTCTGAGATTCGCCGAGTTTCGCCTGTGTAAGTGCGAGCTGGGCATCGTTGAGTTCAGTGATCGTACTGCGTCCCACGTTATATGATTTGGTGGCGATGTCATATGCCTTCTGCGCTGTCTCCACGGCTTCTTTTGCTGCTGCGCAACTCTTCATCTGGGTCTCCATCGTGTTCAGATACTGTCTGATGGCGATTTTCAGCTGACGTTCCGTGTCATTGACCTGGATGGCAAGCTCTGAAGCCTGGACTTTCGCCTGGCGCACATCGTTCAGACGTTTTCCGCCCGAGAATATCGGGATGTTCAGGCTGAGGCCCACATAAGAATACGGGGTCCATCTGTAGTCGCTGAACTTGAAGTCATTGGTCATCGCATTCAGACTGTATGAGAATGTGAGGGCGAGTGACGGAATGTAGGCGTACTGCTGGAGTTTTACCGTTTCTGCGAGCTGGTCTGCCTGGATCGCCAACTGACGCATTGTCGAGTTGTGGTCCAAGTTCATTATATCGGTGCCATTCTCCAGTGCCATCTCACCTGTGTAATCTTCAAGTGAGCCGGCCACGTCGATGTTCTGGTCGAGCTCCACGCCCATAACCGCCTTCAACTGCCACAATGACAGAACTACTGAACTTTCTGCGTTATATACGTTCGGAATCGCGCTTGCTACAGTAGATTTCGCTCTGGTATATTCCAGTTCAGAGGCTTTCTGCGCATTGTAACGCATTTCCGTCTGCTTGAAGTTTTCCACAGCATTGGCATACACGTCTTTATAGACATTGAGCGCTTCCTTTGCAAGAAGGGCTGCATAGTATGACTGCTTTACCTGTGTAACCATTTCAAGACGTGATGAACGTGCCTTCTCGACTGCGAGTTCCACGCTCTTTCCTGAAATTTTCAGACTTTTCCATAACTGGGCATTGACAAGAGGCATTGACGCGGATACTCCTGCATTGTAGGTGTTCCAACGTCCTACTTCGATGCCTCCTCCTGTAGGGAAACTCGGTGTTTCCGTGGATGAGGAACCTGAATCCGTCGCTCCCGAATCTGTCTTTCCGGAATCTGAAGACGAGCCGCCTCCCATAATCTTGCTCATGTCCATATCCATATACATAACCTGCTTCTTGATGGTTCTCATGAAAGAGGCTGTCAGGTCAATCTGTGGAAATAAAGATGCATAAGTACCTTTCTTGGCATAACCGGCGCGTTCAATTTCCTTGTCCGCAACTCTTACCGAAGCGTTTTCACTCAACGCGATTTTAAGGGCATCTTCCAATGTAATGACTGTCGCTGTCTGCGTGCTGTCCGCTTCCTGTGCTACTGCCTTTGCGGACCAACTGACCGAGATTGCAATCAACAGCAAGCTCGGAATCCATTTTTTCATACTCTAACTATTTACTTTTCTTTACAATTTTCTATAACCAACTCGGCGGCGATAATTGCAAAGCACATACCAGATTTGTGCACAAAATGACAATTTTTATTGCAATTATGTTCTAAAGGTCGACTATTTGTTAAGTTCAAGGACTATTTAAGCCAATGACTTGGCGTAATGTGTCTTTTCCTTGTGTTTCCCATCGTCCGGACGCACTATTGCCGCAGGTTGTTTCCGCACGAATGCATAGACGAGGAAACCGACGCCTATGAGGATGAACGGAATGCTCAGAACCTGCCCCATATTGAGGACCATATTGTCCTCGAATGCAACCTGAGGCTCCTTGATGAATTCTATCAGGAATCTCATTCCGAAGCAGACGATGAAGAATATGCCGATGAATGTGCCTCTATACAGTTTGTCGAGTTTGTATCTGTACATCCATATCAGGACTATTCCCAATACGAGATAGCTGAGCGCCTCATAAATCTGTGTAGGATGTTTCGGCTCGGTTTCGTGCCGCAAATCGAATATGAATCCCCAAGGAAGTGATGTCACGTCGCCGTAAATCTCTGAGTTCATCAGATTTCCGAGACGGATGAATGTGGCCGCGAATGCCACGGCTATACACAGCCTGTCAAGCAGCCATACGAAGTCGAAATGGTTTTTCTTGCCGTAATGATGTGCGTACCAGAGCATTGCGAAGAAGAGGACAATGGTTCCCCCGTGGCTTGCGAGTCCGCCTTTCCACGGCATGAATATCTCCAGAAAGCCTTGCCAGCTTCCGAAATAGTAGTCCGGCTGGTAGAAGATGCAATGTCCGAGTCTGGCGCCTACTATCGTGGCTATCAGGAGGGTATAGAGCAATGAATCCAACAGGTTCTCCGAGACGCCTTCTCTTCTGAAAAACCATCTGAAGATGTACCATCCCAAGACGAAGCCTGATACGAACAGTATGGAATACCATCTGAGGCCGAATGAGCCGATATGGAAAATGACAGGATCCACATGCCAGTGGACAAACAACATTTCTAACATATGTAAATATATTAAGTAGTCCATGCCGGCTGTCCGTTCACAACCTCGTTAGACCGAATAACTTACAAATTTACGCATATTTTCGGATTTCTCTTTATTTCGCCCAAGTATTCCACCTGTACGACTGAGTGAGAATAGTCCTGTCACCCAAGTATTCCACCTGCACAGCCTGAGTAAAAATAGTCCTGAAAAAGGTTTACCAGTTGGGCGCACCACGCAACAGACTGACTATAAACGAATTAAGCATTTTCAGAGTTGCAGGATCGCCAACTCTGAAAATGCATACATCATTGAATATTAAGTTATTACGCGTTGCGCCCCAACAGCCTCTCTTCTCAGCCATATATACGGAACCTCAAACACGGAATGTCACACTTCATACAAGCACGGATATGTCACACTTCATACAAACACGGAATGTCACGCTTCACAGCGTCCAAACCTGCTGCAGTTCATAGCCACGCAACCAGCCACGCGCGACGCTTGATTTCAAAACTTGCTTAGTCAGCCCATATATAGCCGTCATCACCTGCCTCAATACCACATTCACACAGGACATCATAAACTTTGCCGGCCTCTATGCTTTTAGTTCCTGAAAGTTCAATCGAATTCGAGAATTCATCGAATTCACCAATGGGAATACCCTCATAAGACGACTTTTGATAACCGATGGCAGGAACGATGACATATCGGAAACCGACAGTTCCTTTACCTTTTTCAGAAGAACCTGCCTCAACTGGAGTCTTCAGATTAATTGACAAGGAAATATAATCCCCGGTATCATAAAAGCCCGTACCTCCAAATTCCACGCTCACTTGCGCCTTTAAAAAAAGCAACTTCACCTTGCTCACCGGCTTTATCGTATGATTCACACACTTCAACCTCAGTATGGCACAGTTATGCTTGAACGCAAACGAGAGAGCGCCCTCTTTCAGTTCAGATGTCGCGGTCATAACGTCGTAGGCGGAAAGGTTATCCGCTTCGCCATTCTGCTTGCTGAAGTCAATGTCGATTTTCCCGTCAGGATTCAATGTGGCAGCAGAGCCGTACAGGCCTGTAAATGGAGTAGATACGGAAACACCTTCCGGAACGGACTCTGCAGTAAACGAAGTGCCTGCAGCAGTTTTGCTGAAGATGACAGGAGACGCCCCGCCATCATAATATGCCTTGAAAGACTCGGCATCGCTCCACGAAACCTTCGTACCCGCTTTTTCGCCATAGTTTCCAATCTCATACACGGTCTTGGTCGCAGACGATGATATATAGGCATTGGCACACAAAGTCTCACCTGTAGTCTGAGCACCCTCTTTGTTACAAGCCACGACTGCCAGTGCGGCAAGACAAACAACAGAAGAGTATATTCTTTTCATAAGTTTTCCTCCCATTAAAGCATTCCACCGTATTCGAAATCTTCAGGGTCTTCTGTATATGAATGCGACCCTACCGACAAACTGCTGCTGCAGAACGAGCCTTCTGAAACGATATTGAAGACGCTTACTTTCGGCGCTTCATAGCACGCTGGCTTTCCAAAATCTGATTTGTAATTCATCTCTTTACTTTTTTTGATACGATAGCGGCTGTGACAGCGACGCCATACGACATGATTATTGACCGGCAAAGGTATGTCCGAGGAGATTCCCTTGCCAAAAAATCTTTGTAAAGAAATGTTACTTTAAAAGTAAAAACATTGTGCATCAGCCTATTGTCACAAGCCGACGCACTTGAATACGAAAAAATTTATAACTTGAAACCCTAAAGGGTGTTTTGTTACTTTAAGAGCAAGACGCTACCGGAACATCTTTTCCACGCGAGAGGAGACTTCGCTATAAACGTCTGACACAGACTTTCTTGCCTTATAGAACGTCACTCTGGAAGTAAAACCGGACTCGGCAGCCACCAGATCCTGGATAGCATCCGGATTCTTCAACTTATATAGACGCGCATACTCGAGCCTGAACATATTCACGAGACGATAATACCCATGAAGAGCTATGAACCTGTCCGCTCTCTGCGCATTGCCCCTGCTGACAGCTGCAAGAACTTCGGTCTTCAGCAGATGAGGCTCCTTGAAATGGTGCCCGATTATGGTGAGCACCTCGTCTTCGACACTTCCTTGCGTGCAGTTCACTTCCTGAGGAAGACTTTCCACAGGCTGCAACTCAGGCAGGGACCTGCCTTCCTGAGGCTTCAGAATCACACAAAGAAGCCATACGAACACGACAGAATATAAGAGATTGTTCGCCAAGAAGAACCAAGGATTCCTAGTCAGAAACAGTACCCAGCCCAGCAGAATCAGAACAAGAGGCAGCCACAAGACCTTGCGGGCGAAGTTCAATGGAAAATCCTCCGGATTGGAGTAGTTGTCATTCATGTACAGGTCAATGTCTCTCCTCAGTCTGAGCAACGTGAATACAGCCAATACCGTTGAACATGTTCCGGCAACAGCCGAACCCACATAAATCCACTTCTCATGGGAAGAGAAAAACTGAGGGCAAATGACCAGGATGAGCAAAAGCGCAGCCATCCATAGCAATTCACACCAATTGACTATCTTTTGCCACAAGAACTTGCCGTCAAGTTCCCATCTGAAATAAATCCTGTACAAAACCGACACTGCCAGGGAAATGTATATAATCCAAACGGATAAGGCATAAGTCATTACCGCCGGGCTAGACGGCATCAGCACATATGGCACCAACAGGACCGGCAGCGCAAAGAAAAGTGACATCTGTCTTCTGGCCGGATAAAACACCTTTTCATTATCAGAATATGGCGCACACATGTGAAACCACCGCACGGTTGCACAAACCAGCCCGGCAACAATCAAAACAAGGCAAGCGTCAGAAAACAGCGCTTCGCGAGATATGGACATCCAGAACATCTTCTTCATACAAAGAAGGCAGCCTGAAAAACAGACTGCCCCTCTATGATTTTTAAAATCTCCGCTGCTATGGCATTGATCTGAAATTATTCATTTACAGCAGCTACGCCAGGGAGGACCTTGCCTTCGATGGCCTCGAGGAGGGCACCACCGCCGGTAGAGATGTAAGAAACCTTGTCGGTAAGACCGAACTTGGTGCAGCATGCTACAGAGTCACCGCCGCCGATGAGTGAGAATGCACCTTCTGCAGTAGCCTCAGCGATAGCATTGCCGATAGCTCTTGAACCTGCGCAGAACTCGTCACACTCGAATACGCCTGCAGGACCGTTCCAGAGGATGGTCTTGCAACCCTTGATAGCCTCGGCGAATTTCTTCTGAGCCTCAGGACCTGCGTCCACACCCTCGAAACCGGCAGGGACAGCCGTTGCAGGGGCAACCTTGTACTCTGCACCTGGTTTGAGAGACATTGTAGCGAAATCAAGACCGTTGGTAACGACTGCATCAGGAGCCATAATGAGCTCGACACCATTCTCTTTAGCCTTCTTCTCCACGTCGAGAGCCACGTCGAGCTTGTCCATCTCTACGATAGAGTCGCCGATCTCTCCGCCGTGAGCCTTGGCAAATGTATATGTCATACCGCCGCAGAGGATGAGCTTGTCAACCTTGCCGAGAAGGTTCTCGATGATACCGATCTTGGTGGAAACCTTGGAACCGCCCATGATGGCGATGAAAGGACGTTTGATGTCGCTGAGGACATTGTTCACAGCCTTCACCTCTTTCTCCATGAGGAGACCGAGCATACGGTCCTCAGGTTTGAAGTAATCTGCAATGACAGCTGTAGAAGCGTGCTTGCGGTGAGCTGTACCGAAAGCATCCATTACCCAGCAGTCAGCGTAAGAAGCAAGTTTCTTGGCAAACTCTTTCTGAGAAGCCTTCATTGCCTTCTTAGCCTCTTCATAAGCAGGATCCTCCTTGTCGATTCCTACCGGCTTGCCTTCCTCTTCAGGATAGAAACGGAGGTTCTCGAGAAGAAGCACCTCGCCCGGTTTGAGGGCAGCAGCCTGCTCGTCAGCCTTCTGGCAGTCAGGAGCGAACTGTACAGGAACGCCGAGTTCCTTGCTTACTGTATCAACTATCTGAGAAAGAGAAAGTTCCGGTTTAACTTTTCCCTTAGGTTTGCCCATATGGGACATAATGATAAGCGAACCACCTTTCTCAAGAATGAGTTTAAGTGTAGGGAGAGCACCACGGATACGGGTGTCATCTGTAATCTTGCCATCCTGGATAGGAACGTTGAAATCCACTCTCACGATAGCTTTCTTACCTTTGAAGTCGTAAGACTTAATGTTTGATGCCATAATTTATATAATTTTATTATAACTTTCTGTTCCAGCCTACAAAGTTAGCAATTTCCGACAAATTCCGTACCGCTATTTTTCTCCGCTGTACATACGGCAGATACCGAAGGTGAAAGCACGGTGCCTGACATTGTGATATCCGCAGTCACGCAGCGTCTGCATGAACTCTTTCCTACCCGGAAAATTCAGCACCGAAGCCGGCAGATATTCGTAGGCATCCCTGTTCCCCGACACCTTTCCCCCGACAACCGGAAGAATATGCAGAAAATACAGGTTGTACAACCATTTCATCACAGGATTCGATGGCACGGAAAGTTCCAGTATCACAAGTTCACCGCCCGGCCTCAACACTCTAAGTATCTCTTTCAGAGCCTTTTCCCTATTCTCAAAATTCCGAACGCCGAACGCCACGGTCACCCTGTCGAACGCCCCGTCAGAGAATCTGAGACTCTCGCAGTCGCCCTGTTCACACGAGACAATGTTTTCCAACCCGGCTGCCTTGACCTTTTCCGCCATATTCTTCAACATCCCCTCGGACAAGTCCACACCCATGACGTGACCGGGCCAATATCTGCCGGTTTTCAAAAACTCACCTGCATTGTCAACTTCCTGAGCCCGAGCCACTTTCTGACACCCAGAAGCCCTCCGCAACATCTCTTTCGCTATCGCAATCGAGAAATCGCCTGTCCCGCAGGCAATATCCAAGACATGCAGACCACCGTTTTCGCTGTCGCCAGCCGCCGTCATCGCCCTCTCGGCAAGATTCGGCTTGAAGATTTGGGTCAATGCCCTTTTTCTCCAGGTCTTGTCAATGTCCAGAGACATCAGATGATTCAGTCTGTCATATTCCGGGGCAATGTTGTCGAACATTCCCTGTATGTTTTCCTTTTTAGGCATATCCGATGCGTATTATTATCTCTTAAGTCTAATGAAAATACTGAGAGGCAGCACCTTACCGAAACGGTCACGCAAAGCGAGCTCTCCGGATTCCAAGTCATACCCTTCAGTTTTGCCAGTAAGGCCGAATGCCTCCTTGACTACAGTTTCCCCGAGAATCGGTGAAAAACCGTTTGAATACAGATTGAGAACCATGAAGCTGTTCGGCGGGGCCAAAATGGCCTTGACGGTCTTCATCATCTCGAACAGGCACTCGTCGAGCTTCCATTTTTCACCGTCTGTTCCATGACCGTAAGCTGGCGGGTCCAAGATAATCCCCTGGTACACATTGCCCCGCTTCGCCTCTCTTTTCGCAAACTTCATCGCATCCTCAACCACCCATCTGATACCGTCGAGGTGGCTTGCGTCCTGATTTCCGTGAGCCCACGTCACCACCTGCCTTACTGAGTCCAGATGAGTAACATCTGCGCCTGCCGCCTTTGCCGCAAGAGACGCCGCTCCTGTGTAAGCGAAAAGGTTCAGCACCTTCGGACGGCCATCCGGAGTCTGTCCTGCAGCCCTTCTCTGCTCTTCTGTCAATGTCTGTGTCTTGTCCAGTGCCACAAACTCAGAAGTGTTCTTGAATATGTATTCCCAGTTCGGGGCCTGCTCAGGGAAAACGCCCACATGCTTGAACGATGTCAGTCCGAGTCTTAGTGAAAAATCCAGACCTTTCTGTTCTCCCCGATACTTGATATACCACTGGTCATCGGTACGCTTGAGCCTCTCCCAAGTTCCGCTGTCCTCTTTTCCGGCTTTTGCGAATCCTGCACCGGGACGGAAACGCGTATGAGCGGTCCTGTCCCATTCATATGCCGGCATTGTCCTGTGCCATAGCGCTTTAGGCTCAGGCCTCACCATATAATAATTGCCGAATCTCTCAAGTTTTTCACCTTCTCCGGAATCGACCAGTTCATAGTCTTTCCAGAATTCACCAGGATACTGTACCATTCTTCTGTTTCTTTTGCTGCGACAAAGTTACGTAAAGTTTGAAGAATTTCACTCCTGTACACAAAAAGACAGGAGACCGGAAAGTTCCGATCTCCCGCCCGAAAGTGCTTTACGATACGCTTTTACCACAACTGAACATCAGCGTGAACGTACCGCGTGTCTTCTTGTTCTCCTGCCAGTTGCCGATGAACTGATAAGTCTTTCCGGATATCACCTTAGTGAAAGTGTAGGTGGTGATTTCTCCCTCCTTCTTCATCTCCTTGGTAAATCCGGCAGCTTCGAACTGCGAATAGTAAGCTAATGCAGTCTCTTGAGTAGCGTTGTCAGAAAATCCGACAGATGTCGAATTCGCAGGTCCCATAACCAATGTCTGGATGTTACCGCCGTATTTCGGGAAATTCGCCATGAATGGCCTTTCCTTCACGATATCCTCCCAAGACTTGTCTGAAGTGAGCAATATGTCTCTCACGTCATTCTTGGAACAGCTTGTCACTACAGGACCGAGCAGCGCAATGCAAAATAATGCTGCAAGGAGTTTTTTAATTGTTTTCATATTAGAGTTTTGTTAGAAATGTGTGTTCAGCTCTTATTCATCAGCATCCTGAGCCGCATAGTCCTCCAGCAGCTTAGCCTGAACATCTCCCGGAACAGGCTGATAGTCAGCAAACTGCATCGTGAATGTAGCACTGCCCGAAGTCAGTGAACTCAATGCGGTAGAATACCTGTACAGTTCTGCGAGAGGAACCCTTGCCTTGATAACTTCAAATCCCTTTTCGCTGCCCATTCCTTCGATGATGGCCCTGCGGTTCTGAAGGTCTGACATACATGCTCCCATGTACTCGCTCGGCGTGAGGACTTCCAGATTGTAGATAGGCTCCATAATCTTCGGACCTGCATTGCGGAACGCCTCCTTGAAGGCATTTCTTGCAGCGAGAACGAATGAGATTTCATTGGAATCCACCGGATGCATCTTTCCGTCGTACACGAACACCCTGATATCACGGGCATACGAACCGGTAAGAGGACCTTCCGTCATCTTCTCCATGATACCCTTGAGGATAGCAGGCATGAAGCGGGCATCGATGGCACCACCGACTACGCAGTTGTAGAACTCAAGCTTGCCGCCCCATTCCAGGTTATAGGCTTCCTGGCTCTTGACATTGAGAGTGACATCCTTTCCGTCAATCTTGAACTTGTTCGTGAACGGAACGCCTTCCACGATAGGGCATATCAGCAAGTGGACTTCACCGAACTGGCCGGCTCCACCTGACTGCTTCTTGTGACGATACTCAGCCGTAGCCTGCTTTGTGATGGTCTCGCGATATGGGATCTTAGGAGGGAACATCTCGATGTTCACCTTGAACTCGTTTTCGAGTCTCCATTTCACAACATTGATATGCTGCTCGCCCTGACCGCTCAAAATGGTCTGTTTCAACTCCTTGGAATACTCTACAACCACTGTAGGGTCCTGTGCTGAAATCTTGTTCAAAGCATCGCCGAGTTTGGTCTCGTCTGCCTGGACCTTAGCCTTGATGGCCGTGCGGTACTTAGGAGCAGGGAATTTGATATCCTCGTAACTGATGCCCGTTCCCGGCTGGGTCAATGTCACATTGGTCTTGCCGGAACGAAGCTTAACCGTACAGCCTATATCACCGGCCATCATATCGGTCACCTTCTCTTTCTTGGCACCTGCCACTGCGTAAATTGTGGATATGCGCTCGCGGTTTCCGGTCAATGCATCTTCGAGATCCATGCCTTCATCCAATTCTCCGCTCATCACCTTGAAGTACGATACCTCTCCGAGGTGTGGCTCTACATCAGTTTTATATATGAAAAGAGTGGTTGGAGCATCCTGCTTGCAAGCAACTTCTTCTCCTTCTCTTGTCAATGTCTTGGTGATTTCAGGTGATGCGGATGTTCTGATAGTGAACTCCATAAGGCGTTTCACACCGATATCCTTCTTAGCTGAAAGGCAGAATACAGGAAGCACCTTGCCTGCACGGATTCCTACACCGAGACCCTTGCGGATTTCATCCTCGGTAAGAGAACCTGCCTCGAAGAATTTCTCCATCAGCGTGTCATCATATTCTGCTGCCGTCTCGATAAGCGTCTGGCGCAGAAGTTCCGCTTCATCTTTAAGATTTTCAGGGATTTCCAGATCTTCTCTGGTACCATTTTCATCCTTGAAGTGATAGTATTTCATCTTCAGGACATCCACGAAACCGTCGAATGACGGACCCGGGTTAACAGGGAACTGAACGATTACAGGCTTGTTCCCGAAAGCCTCCTTCATACTTGACTGAACTGTATCCCAGTCAGCCTTTTCGCTGTCAAGCTGGTTTACCGCTATTATAATAGGAACCTTGTACTGTTCCGCATAACGGGCGAATATCTCTGTCCCCACTTCCACGCCCTGCTGTGCATTGATCACGAGAATACCGTTCTCGCATACTTTAAACGCGGAAACAGCGCCGCCAATAAAATCATCAGAACCAGGAGTGTCAATGATATTGAACTTAGTGTCCATAAATTCCGCGAAAAGCGGAGTTGAGAAAATGGACCTCTGGTTCATCTGCTCTATCTCTGAATTGTCAGATACAGTGTTCTTGGCTTCAACTGAACCGCGTCTGTCGATTACTTTACCTTCATAAAGCATCGCCTCCGCTAATGTGGTCTTGCCTGACTTCGTGCTGCCAAGCAAGACCACATTCCGGATGTCTTTGGTAGGATAGGATCTCATCTTCTTAGTATGTTATTAGTTTATAAAAAAGTCATTACGGCGCACCAATGGGGTGCACCTACGCAAATCTAATAAATATAAAACGTAATAACAATACAATTCCGCATTATATTTAAAACCTTTTAAGATGACACTTGGCCTGATACCCTCACGGGCATATCCTACCGGTGAAAAATACACGGAACTTGTGCCTGACGGCTGCCCGCCGCAGCGCAAGGTCCAATGTCTCCTCTCCGGTCATCCCCAACTCCTTCACCAGCATTGACTCCACTTCTGCCGGATCGACATCCAGCTTTCGGCACAATGCCTCGAACGGTTCCATAAGACAGGAATCCAACTTTCCCGAATTCAACATTCCGCAAAATCTGCGGTAACTGCGCATTGCAGAAGTCTCCACCCTCTGCTCATGTCCGACATTTTCTTTGTTTCTCATAGCAATGACAAGTTTTTGTGTGCATCGCAAATCTCGGTCATATATCGCAAAAGGACAATCAGAAGCGCCATCAGGAGTGCAGATTTTTACGATTTTTAAATAAAATTTTTACGATTTTTAAATTTTAGACAAATTTTCATTGTCTTTACACAGATTTTATTGTCATCATCAAGTGAGATTTTACAAATATCTTTGTCAAAAATGAACGGCACTCACGAGATGGACAACGACAGCATTAAAGTGAATATTGTCCGTAAGCGGACTGAAGAGGGCATCTCGCAAGATGAGATGGCCAGAAGACTGCGTATTTCGAGAAACACTTACAGAAGTATCGAAAAAGGGACCGCCAAAGTCATCAGTGATCGTCTGAACGAAATCGCAAGCAGTCTGAACACCTCCGCGGAGGAGCTTGTATTAGGATACAAACCCGTCGAGAGAAACTCTGAGGTGGAGGACATCCGGATGGAATTCGACTCCGCCAAGAACCGTTATGAGAAAGAAAAGGCCTCATTGATAGCCGATTACGAGAATCGCATCAATGTACTGACGGACCATATAGCATCGTTGGAGTCCACAATTTCCAATATGAGAGAAATCATTGACTCGAAAAATGAAATCATATCGCTGATGAAGCGTGAGGAGTCCAAGAAATAATCACTAATTTCGCATCCGGACAAGATTTTTTAACAATGCACACACCGGATCTGAAAAATTTTCTTCACGAAGACTTGATTGAAGCAGGGTGCGACGAGGCTGGACGCGGTCCGCTCGCCGGCCCTGTTTTCGCCGCATCTGTCATATTGCCGAAAGATTTCTTCCACCCGTTGCTTGACGACTCCAAGAAAATGACTGCCGCGCATAGAGATAAAGTGCGTGAAGTTATTGAGAAAGAAGCCATTGCTTGGGCCGTGGAAGAAGTCAGTCCTGCAGAGATCGACGAATTGAATATTCTCTGGGCCTCGGTGACCGGTATGCAGAGGGCAGTCCTGAGACTGGATCCCAAGCCTGAGTTTCTTCTCATTGACGGAAACAAATTCAGGCCGTTCGACGTCTATTCGCAGAAAAACTATCAGACAGTAGTAAAGGGTGATGCGACATATGCGTCGATTGCGGCCGCGTCCGTCCTGGCCAAGACCTGGAGGGATGAATTCATGAGGAAGATTGCCGAGGAATATCCGCAGTACGGCTGGGAACGGAACATGGGCTACCCTACCCCGGAGCACATCGCCGCCATCAGGAAATACGGCTACACCCCGTATCACCGCATGTCCTTCCACCCCAAAGAACTCGAGCCCACACTGTTTGATTCTTCTGATTCTCGCTGATTTTAACTAACTTTGCGTGATGCAGCCGGCGATAGCGTCTGGAAGCATTTGGGGGAAATTAAGCAAATAACATTGACAAATATGAAAAAGGCATTTATTGCGATTTCGGCGTTCTTGATGCTCTCGTCGGGAGCTCGTGCCGATGAAGGAATGTGGCTGCTGCCGCTCCTTCAGAAAATGAACAGCAAAGCTATGGAGAATATCGGTTGCAGACTGACTCCTGAGCAGATTTATGACATAAACCACAACTCTCTGAAAGATGCCATCGTGCAGTTCGGTGGAGGATGTACGGGTGAGATCATCTCCGACAAGGGCCTCCTCGTGACTAATCACCACTGCGGATACGGAAGCATCCAGAAACTCAGCACCCCTGAGCACAACTATCTGGAAGACGGATATTGGGCAATGCAGAGCAGCGAGGAACTCCCGGTTCCCGGCCTGACAGTGCGTTTTCTCCAGAGCATGACCGACGTGACTGACGTATTGGAAAAGACACGTGCGGCGGCATTGAAAGAATACAAGGACAGCGCAAATGCTGTGGAACTTGCGAACAATGCATGGTCTGCAGCGCGCGAGCAGATGATTGAGGCCGTCAAGAAAAGCAACCCTGACTGCGAGGTCAGGATCGTGAATTTCTACAATGACAATGTTAATTACCTGATTATCGACAAGGTGTTCCGCGACGTCAGGTTCGTCGGCGCTCCTCCTGCTTCTCTGGGCAAGTTCGGCGGCGACACTGACAACTGGATGTGGCCACGCCAGACCTGCGATTACTCTATGTTCAGAGTGTATGCGGGCAAGAACAATGAGCCTGCCGATTACTCTGAGGACAATGTTCCTTACACCCCGAAACAGTCATTGAAAATATCCCTGAAGGGTGTGAAAGAGGGTGATTTCTCGATGATTATGGGCTATCCGGGACGCACTCAGAGGTTCCAGAGCGCATCAATGCTGGAGCAAATGATAAAGAGACAGGACGTGAGCATTGCTGTCAGGACATTGAGACAGAGCATCATGAAAGAGGGCATGGAGGCAGATCCTGTCGTGCGTCTCCAGTATGCGAACAAGTATGCCGGCTCTTCAAACGGATGGAAAAAGTGGATTGGCGAGAAGAAGGCTTTCGAAAAGCTGAACATCATCGGCAGAGAGGAGCAGAAAGAGGCCGAATTCACCAAATGGGTGAACGGCAACAAGAAGCGCAAGGCTGCCTACGGTTCCGCTTTGGAGGCGATAAGCAATGTCACGAAGAGTTCTTCCGATGACGACGTGGCTCTCAGACTTCTTATGGAGGCTCCGTTCAAGGTAGGTCTCTGTGACCTTGTAGGCGCTTTTGCTCAGGGCATGATGGCTCAGCACGGTATCAACCCTGAAGATACTCTTGCTATGTTCCAGGCCGGAAAGGATGCCGTGAAACCACTCTACAAGGATTTCAATGAGCCTCTCGAGCGCAAGATCGCCGCAGGTCTCCTCAAATATTATCGTGACAATGCCAGGACTTCAGATTTCCTCAGCATCGGCGACCGCGATTTCGCGACGATGGATATTGACGCTTATGTGGATTCCCTCTTCGACAGCAGTTTCCTTTCTTCCGAGGCCAAGCTCGACAGCAAGAATATAACTTGCCAGAAGGATTTTGTCAATGACGCGGCTACGGAGTATTACAATGCTGTGGTTACGGTCTATCTTCCTCTGTATCAGAGGATGAGCTCATACAATGCTAAGCTTGCAAGTGCCAACAAGTCTTTTGCCGCAGGTCTTCTGGCTTGGGAAAAAGGCCAGCCTTCTTATCCTGATGCGAACTCCACTATGAGACTGACTTACGGTACGGTGAAAGGCTATTCTCCGGCAGACGGCGTTACATATAAATATTATACGACATTGACAGGAGTCATTGAAAAAGAAGATCCGGACAATTACGAGTTCCGGGTTCCTGCGAAGATCAAGGCTCTTTACGAGGCGCGTGATTTCGGCCAATATGCTGATGAGAGCGGCATGCTTCCGACTTGTTTCCTGAACAACTGCGACATTACCGGCGGAAACTCCGGCAGCCCTGTGCTCGATGCGGAGGGCCGGCTTATCGGTCTGGCTTTCGATGGCAACTGGGAGTCAATGTCGAGCGACGTAATGTTCGAGCCTGATCTTCAGAGATGTATCTGCGTGGATATCCGCTACGTCCTCTTCGTGATGGACAAATTCGGCGGAGCAGGCTATCTGCTGGACGAAATGAATATTGAGAAGTAAGATCGCATTGACAATGAAAGAAAATGAGATAATGAAGATGCTCTTCGATGTTACTCATCCGGGAAAGGGTGACAAGAACATCGTGGAGCTGGGACTTGTGGACAAGGTGGAGATTGACGGGGACAAGGTAACATTGACTCTGGCCTTCCCCAAACACCGTGATCCGCTTACGGAATACCTTGTGGGTAGCGCGAAAGCTGCGATCTACAGGCACGCGCCCGAGGTCAAGGATGTGGAGGTCAAGACTGTTGTGCGAGAGGAAAGTGCACCGAAGAAGCAGACCGGCCTCAACTTGACGCTTGACGAAGTGAACAATGTAAGGCACATCATAGGTGTGGCTTCCGGAAAAGGCGGTGTGGGAAAATCTACCGTAGCAGTGAATCTGGCCGTGGCATTGGCCAGACTCGGTTACAAGGTGGGTCTCGCTGATGCTGATGTTTACGGTCCGTCCGTTCCCAAGATGACGGCTACCGAGGGTGCTCTGCCTGAGGCCATCAAGGAGGGAGAAGGTGAAGTGATCATGCCTATAGAGAAGTATGGTGTGAAATGGATGTCCATAGGTTATTTCTCCGAGCCGGGCCAGGCGTTGATCTGGAGGGGACCGATGGCATGCAATGCATTGAAGCAGATGATCCTGCAGGTCAGATGGGGCGTCCTGGATTTCCTTCTTATAGATATGCCGCCGGGAACTGGTGACATCCATATCTCTCTGGTGCAGGATATTCCGATGGAGGGTGCCGTGATAGTGACAACGCCTCAGGATGTCGCATTGGCCGATGTGGAGAAGGGTGTGGATATGTTCCGCAACAAGAATATCAACCGGAGGATTTTCGGTATCGTGGAGAATATGTCATGGTTTACTCCGGCGGAACTGCCTGAGAACAAATATTATATTTTCGGCAAGGATGGCGGCC
>OKTM01000093.1_pt1 | contig 65092 bp, 47 predicted proteins | sample 1606401 | NCBI WGS metagenome assembly OKTM01 (sample SAMEA3879583, study PRJEB24766) | human gut metagenome | biome: human-associated habitat; feature: feces | place: USA | collected 1985/1987 | reverse complement strand
TTCCTGCCGGCAAGGCTACACCAGCTCCACCAGTTGGTCCAGCACTTGGTCAGCACGGTGTTAACATCGTAGAATTCACAAAGCAGTTCAATGCTAAGACAGCAGATCAGGGAGATCTTATCATACCTGTAGTTATTACAGTTTATGCTGATAGAAGCTTCAGCTTTATTACAAAGACTCCACCTGCAGCAGTACTTCTTAAGAAGGCTTGCAACATTAAGTCAGGATCAGGCGTACCTAACAAGACTAAGGTTGCCACTATTAAGAGAGCAGAAGTTCAGAAGATCGCTGAGCTTAAGATGCCAGATCTTAACGCTGCATCTATCGAAGCAGCTACTTCTATGATCGAAGGAACAGCTAAGAGTATGGGTATCGTTGTAGAAGACTAATCTACATTTGATTCATGATTATTGTGGGAGGAAAGATAGAATCCTTCCGATATTACCACTAGGAGGTTTATAATGAAAAGAGGAAAGAAATACGTTGAGGCAGCCAAGAATATTGACCGCCAGACATTATATGAAGCAGCAGACGCTATCTCATTAGTAAAGAAGAACGCTACTGCTAAATTCGACGAGACAATCGAAGCACATATCAGAACAGGTTGTGATGGACGTCACGCTGAGCAGCAGATCAGAGGAGCTGTTGTTCTTCCACACGGAACAGGTAAGACTGTACGTGTATTAGTATTTGCTAAGGGTGCTAAGGCTGATGAGGCTCTTGCAGCTGGAGCAGATTTCGTTGGTGGCGAGGAGCTTATTCCTAAGATCCAGAACGATAACTGGTTCGAGTTCGACGTTGTTGTTGCAACTCCAGATATGATGGGTGTTGTTGGTCGTCTTGGTCGTGTACTTGGTCCTAAGGGATTAATGCCAAACCCTAAGGCTGGTACAGTTACTATGGATGTAACAAAAGCTGTTAATGATATCAAGGCTGGTAAGATCGAGTACAGACTTGACAAGACTAATATCATTCACGTGCCAATTGGTAAGGCTTCATTCACAGAGGAGCAGTTATCAGACAACTTCCAGGCTATTATGGATGCAATCGTTAAGGCTAAGCCATCTTCACTTAAGGGAGCTTATCTTAGAAGTGTAGTTCTCACTTCTACTATGGGACCTGGTGTTAAGTTAAGCACAGCCAAGTATGTGGGTTAATCAGATTTTTGATTAAAAACGGTTGACATTAATATATTTTGATAGTATACTATCAGCTTGTGAGCAGCATTTTGCTGTTAACATAATATTTTGCCGTAGACAGCAGGTCCGGATTCAGTATTACTGATGATGGTTAAAGGTAACACGCCTACCGAGGATTTAAGGATTTGATTAATTATTCCCTCTCTGTCGCTGGCAGAGAGGGTTTTGTTTGTAGGGAAACTATAGACGAATAATCTTCACTTAGGCAAAATCGCTTCTATATGAAGCAAGAATCTAACAGGAGGTAATTATTCATGGCTATTTTAAAGAATGTAGGCCTTAAAACATCTACTATCGATGAGATTAAAGATAACTTTGACGGCGCTCAGGGCGTTGTTGTAGTTAACTACAGTGGTCTTACAGTAGAACAGGATACACAGCTTCGTAAGCAGTTAAGAGAAGCTGGTGTGGTTTATAAGGTTTATAAGAACACTTTAGTAAAGAGAGTTGTTGCTGGAACAGAGTTCGAGCCAATTGCTGATACTCTTGAAGGAACTAATGCTATTGCATTCTGCAAGACAGATGCTACAGCACCTGCAAGAATCTTAGCTAACTTTGCTAAGACAGCTGATGCTCTTGAGTTAAAGTGTGGCGTTGTTGAAGGAACATTCTACGATGCAGCAGGTATCGCTACAATCGCTACTATCCCTTCAAGAGAGGAACTTCTTTCAAAGTTACTTGGAAGTATCCAGTCACCTATTACAAACTTTGCTCGTGTTATTAAGCAGATTGCTGAGAAGAACGAGGAAGTTGCTTAATCAGTTTAACACTGAATTAACTATGAAAGCAGCATAGATGCTCTTTCAATTCTAGAATAATATTAAAAAGGAGATTATAATAATGACAACACAGGAAATCATTGAAGTTATTAAAGGTTTATCAGTATTAGAGCTTAACGATTTAGTTAAGGCTTGTGAAGAAGAATTCGGCGTATCTGCAGCAGCAGGCGTTGTAGTTGCAGCAGCAGGTGCTGGCGCAGCAGCAGCTGAGGAGAAGACAGAATTTGATGTAGAGCTTACAGAAGCTGGAGATCAGAAGGTTAAGGTTATCAAGGTTGTTCGTGAAATCACAGGTCTTGGATTAAAGGAAGCTAAGGACGTTGTTGATGGCGCACCTAAGGTTGTTAAGGAGCAGGCTTCTAAGGAAGAGGCTGAGGAAATCAAGAAGAAGCTTGAAGAAGTTGGAGCTAAGGTTACTCTTAAGTAATTCACTTGATTGTTCTAATGAATATAATAAGAAAGACAGCGGGCCTTCACGGCTCCTGTCTTTTCTTTTTTCTATAAATCACATCTTTATTTTATTATGCCAGCTATGGCAGAAACACTATTATCTTTATACAATTCTGAATATTCATGGAAATTTTCAAAAATCCCTTGACATATATATATCTTTGATGTACTATGGACAATGCACTATTGTGGTAAATTGTGCTTATTCTTTGCACATTTACTGATAATGTAATATATTAATGTGAAGAAAACTAAGGGGTGAAACGTCAATGGAGAAAAACAGATTACGCCCAATAACGTCGGGCAAGGCAATGCGTATGAGTTTCTCAAGACAGAAAGAAGTTCTTGAGATGCCTAACCTTATTGAGGTGCAGAAGGATTCTTACCAGTGGTTTTTGAATGAAGGCTTGAAAGAGGTCTTTGATGACATATCTCCAATTGCAGACTATAATGGAAGATTAAGTCTGGAATTCGTAGATTTTGCGTTATGTGAAGACGAAGTTAAGTATTCAATTGAAGAGTGTAAAGAAAGAGATGCTACATATGCAGCGCCTCTTAAGGTTACAGTAAGACTTCATAACAAAGAGACAGAAAGCATCAGCGAGCATGAGATTTTCATGGGAGACCTGCCATTAATGACTAAGACAGGTACATTTGTAATTAATGGTGCTGAACGAGTTATTGTCAGCCAGTTGGTACGTTCACCTGGTATTTATTATGATATACAGAAAGATAAGTATGGTAAGATTTTCTTGTACAGCTGTCAGGTAATTCCTAACAGAGGTGCATGGTTAGAGTATGAAACAGATGCTAATGATATATTCTATGTTAAGGTTGACCGTAATAAGAAGGTTCCTATTACTGTTCTTATCAGAGCATTAGGATTTGGTACTAATGCGGAGATTCTTGATATTTTTGGCGAGGAACCTAAGCTTCTTGCTACTATGGAGAAGGATACTTCTACTAACTATCAGGAAGGTATTCTTGAACTTTATAAGAAGTTAAGACCAGGAGAACCATTATCTGTAGAGAGTGCTGAAGCACTTATTTCAGGTATGTTCTTTGACCCAAGAAGATATGATCTTGCACACGTAGGAAGATATAAGTTTAATAAGAAGCTTTCTTTCAAGAGCAGAATTACAGGACAGGTTCTTGCTGAGGATGTTGTTGATGAGAACGGAACTGTTATTGCAACAGCAGGTGAGAAGCTTACAAGAGAATCAGCACAGGCTATTCAGGATGCAGCTGTTCCTTCAGTATTCATTACTGTAGAAGTTAAGGCTGCTGATGGTACAGTATCTGACAGAGTTGTTAAGATTCTTTCTAACCGTGCGGTTGATATTACTAAATGGGTTGATATCAGCGAAGAAGAAGCTAAGGAGCTTGGTGTAACAGAGTATGTATACTATCCTGTTCTTGCACAGATTCTTGCTGAGAATGAATCTTTAGAGGATATTAAGGAAGCTATTACTAAGAATATTGCTGATCTTATTCCTAAGCATATTACAGTAGAAGATATTCTTGCTTCTATTAATTATAATATGCACCTTGAATATGGTGTTGGTACTAAGGACGATATCGATCACCTTGGAAACAGACGTATCAGAGCTGTAGGAGAGCTTCTTCAGAACCAGTTCAGAATTGGTATCTCAAGAATGGAAAGAGTGGTCCGTGAGAGAATGTCTACACAGGATCTTAGCGGAATATCTCCACAGTCACTTATTAATATTAAGCCTGTAACAGCTGCTATTAAGGAATTCTTCGGAAGTTCGCAGTTGTCACAGTTCATGGATCAGAATAACCCTCTTAGTGAGATTACTCATAAGAGACGTCTTTCAGCCCTTGGTCCTGGTGGTCTTTCAAGAGATCGTGCAGGTTTCGAGGTTCGAGATGTACACTATACTCATTATGGTAGAATGTGTCCTATCGAGACTCCTGAAGGACCTAACATTGGTCTTATTAACTCTCTTGCATCTTATGCAAGAATTAATGAATATGGATTCGTTGAAGCTCCTTATCGTATTGTAGATAAGTCTGATCCTAAGAATCCAAGAGTTACTGATGAAGTGCGTTACTTCACAGCTGATGAGGAAGATGATTTCCATGTAGCACAGGCTAATGCTGAGATTGATGAGAATGGTTATTTCGTAAGAAATACTGTATCTGGACGTTACAGAGAAGAAACTTCTCAGTTCGATAAGAGCCAGATTGATCTTATGGATGTATCTCCTAAGATGGTATTCTCAGTTGCTACATCAATGATTCCATTCCTTCAGAATGATGACTGTACACGTGCCCTCATGGGTTCTAACATGCAGCGTCAGGCCGTACCTCTTCTTATGACAGAAGCTCCTGTTATCGGAACTGGTATTGAGAATAAGACTGCTGTTGACTCAGGTGTATGTGTAGTTGCAGAGGCTGATGGTGTTGTTCTTTCTTCTGAATCTAACAAGATTGTTATCAGAGAAAAGGATGGCAAGGCGCGCGAATACAAGCTTACTAAGTTCTCAAGAAGTAACCAGAGTAACTGCTATAACCAGAGACCTATTGTTTTCAAGGGTGATGAGGTTAAGGCAGGAGATGTTATTGCTGATGGTCCATCTACATCTAATGGTGAGATTGCCCTCGGTAAGAACCCTCTTATCGGTTTCATGACTTGGGAAGGTTATAACTACGAGGATGCTGTACTTCTTAGTGAGCGTCTCGTAAGAGATGATGTGTATACATCTATTCATATTGAAGAATATGAGACAGAAGCAAGAGATACTAAGTTAGGACCTGAAGAGATTACAAGAGATCTTCCTTCAACAGGTTCAGACGCTGTAAAGGATCTTGATGAGAACGGTATTATCCGCGTTGGTGCTGAGGTAAGAGCCGGAGATATTCTTGTTGGAAAGGTTACTCCTAAGGGAGAGACAGAGCTTACTGCTGAAGAGAGACTTCTTAGAGCTATCTTTGGTGAGAAAGCAAGAGAAGTAAGAGATACTTCACTTAAGGTACCTCATGGTGCTTATGGTATCGTCGTTGCTGTTAAGACATTTACAAGAGAGAACGGAGATGAACTCTCACCAGGAGTTAACAAATCTGTTCGTATATATATTGCACAGAAGAGAAAGATTGGCGTTGGTGATAAGATGGCTGGTCGTCATGGTAACAAGGGTGTCGTTTCAAGAGTACTTCCTGTTGAAGATATGCCATTCCTTCCTAATGGCCGTCCTCTTGATATCGTACTTAACCCACTGGGCGTTCCTTCACGAATGAACATTGGACAGGTCCTTGAGATTCATTTGAGTCTTGCTGCCAAGGTACTTGGATTTAACATTTCTACACCAGTATTCGATGGTGCAGATGAGAATGATATTATGGATACTCTTGATATGGCAAATGCTTATGCTAACCATCCATTCGATGATGAAGAGCTTGCAGCCCAGAAGGCTGAGGCTGAGAAGAATGGCGAAGAATATCCTGAGGATATGGTTACATTTACAGCACAGTATAAAGATGTTCTTAATAAAGAGGTATTTGATTACCTTTCAGAACACAGAGATCACAGAGCTGAGTGGAAGGGTGTTCCAATCGGCCGTGATGGTAAAGTAAGACTTAGAGACGGTAGAACAGGTGAGTACTTCGACAGCCCTGTAACTATCGGATTCATGCATTACTTAAAGCTTCATCATCTTGTTGATGATAAGATTCATGCACGTTCAACTGGTCCTTACTCACTTGTAACTCAGCAGCCACTTGGTGGTAAGGCTCAGTTCGGTGGACAGAGATTCGGAGAGATGGAAGTTTGGGCACTTGAGGCTTATGGTGCTGCTTATACTCTTCAGGAAATCCTTACTGTTAAGTCTGATGATGTTGTAGGACGAGTTAAGACTTACGAAGCTATTATTAAGGGTGAGAATATTCCTGAACCAGGAGTTCCAGAATCATTCAAGGTTCTTCTTAAGGAACTTCAGTCACTCGCACTTGATGTTAGAGTTCTTGATCAGGACAACAATGAAGTCAGACTTCTTGAGAGTTCTGAATATGAAGTTACTGATTTCAAGAAGGTTCTTGATGAAGGTAATGGATACAGAAGAAACAGCAGAGAGGAAGAGGCAGAGTACAAGGCTGGCGGTATGTCAACAGTTACTCTTAATGAAGATGGAACAGAAGATGCTGTAGATTCAGATGATGAAGCTGATTTTGATATGGCCGATGATTTTGATGATGATTACGGCGATGGCAATTCAGATGAATATTAATTAGAAGGGAGCACTATAATGGCAGAAGAAATTAAATCAAATAAGTCAATGAAATTTGATAAGATTCAGATTAAGCTTGCTTCTCCTGAGAATATTTTGGAGTGGTCTCATGGTGAGGTTACCAAACCTGAAACAATTAACTATAGAACACTTAAGCCAGAAAAGGACGGACTTTTCTGCGAAAGAATATTTGGTCCTAGCAAGGACTGGGAGTGCCACTGCGGTAAGTATAAGAAGATTAAGGACAAGGGTATTGTCTGCGATAAATGTGGTGTTGAGGTTACTAAGGCCAGCGTAAGAAGAGACCGTATGGGTCATATCCATCTTGCTGCACCAGTATCTCACATCTGGTATTTCAAGGGTATTCCTAGCCGCATGGATCTCATTCTTGATATTGGTCCTAAGAACCTTGAAAAGGTATTATATTTTGCTTCATATATTGTAATTGATCCAGGTGAAACAGATATTCCTTTCAAGAAGATTCTTTCAGAGACTGAATACAGAGAACTCTGTGAGCAGTACGGAAGCAAGGCTTTCCGTGTTGGTATGGGAGCTGAGGCAATCCTCGAGCTCCTCCAGATGGTTAACCTTGAAGAAGAAGAAGTAAGACTTAAGGAAGAACTTGCTAACACTACTTCTCAGAAGGCTGCCAGACTTATAAAGAGAATTGAAGTTGTTGAAGCATTTAAGAATGCAGGAACTAAGCCTGAGTGGATGATTCTTACAGAAATCCCTGTAATTCCACCAGATTTAAGACCTATGGTTCAGCTTGATGGTGGACGTTTTGCAACTTCAGATCTTAATGATCTTTACAGAAGAATTATTAACAGAAATAACAGACTTGCAAGACTTCTTGAGCTTGGAGCTCCTGAAATTATTGTACGTAACGAGAAGAGAATGCTTCAGGAAGCTGTTGATGCTCTTATCGATAACGGACGTAGAAATGGTCGTCCAGTAACAGGTCCTGGTAACAGAGCACTTAAGTCTTTATCAGATTTATTAAAGGGTAAGCAGGGACGTTTCAGACAGAACCTTCTCGGTAAGCGAGTTGACTACTCAGGACGTTCAGTTATCGTAGTAGGACCAGAGCTTAAGATTTACCAGTGTGGTCTTCCTAAAGAGATGGCTATTGAGTTATTCAAGCCATTTGTTATGAGAGAGCTTGTAAGACGTAATCTTGCAGATAATATTAAGAAAGCTAAGAAGAGCGTAGAACATCTTGAGCCAGAAGTATGGGATGTACTTGAAGACGTTATTAAAGAGCATCCAGTTATGCTTAACCGTGCTCCTACACTTCACAGACTTGGTATTCAGGCTTTCGAGCCAATCCTTGTAGAAGGTAAGGCTATTAAGCTTCATCCACTTGTATGTACAGCGTTCAATGCCGATTTCGATGGTGACCAGATGGCTGTCCATCTTCCGCTTTCTGTTGAGGCTCAGGCTGAGTGTAGATTTATGCTTCTTTCACCTAACAACCTTCTTAAGCCATCTGATGGTGGTCCTGTTGCCGTTCCTTCACAGGATATGGTACTTGGTATTTACTACCTTACACAGGAAAGACCAGGTGCAAAGGGTGAGGGCAAGATTTTCAAGAGCATTAATGAAGCAGTTCTTGCTTATGAGAATGGTATAATTACATTACATGCCAAGATTATGGTTCATGTAACTAAGAATGTTAACGGAGAAGAGCTTTCAGGTAATATTGAGTCTACACTTGGAAGACTTATATTTAATGAGATTCTCCCTCAGGATTTAGGATATGTTGACAGAAGCAAGGAAGAGAATTTATTACTTCCAGAAGTTGATTTCCATGTAGGAAAGAAGCAGCTTAAGGATATCTTACAGCATGTTATCAATACTCATGGTACTACAACAACTGCAGAAGTTCTTGATGATATCAAGGCTATGGGTTATAAGTACTCTACAAGAGCTGCCATGACTGTTTCTATTTCTGAGATGACAGTGCCACCAGTTAAGAAGCAGCTTCTTGCTGAGGCAGAAAAGAAAGTTGAACAGATTACTGTTAAATATAACAGAGGTCAGGCTACTGACGAGGAAAGACATAAGAATGTTATCCGCGTATGGCAGGAGACTGATGATAAGATTAAGGATGCCCTTCTTCAGGGTCTTGATAAATATAACAACATCTTCATGATGGCTGACTCAGGTGCCCGTGGTTCTAACCAGCAGATTAAGCAGTTAGCAGGTATGCGTGGTTTGATGGCTGATACATCAGGTAACACTATCGAACTTCCTATCAAGTCAAACTTCCGTGAAGGTCTTGATGTTCTGGAATACTTTATTTCAGCTCACGGTGCCCGTAAAGGACTTTCAGATACAGCCCTTCGTACAGCCGATTCAGGATACCTTACAAGAAGACTGGTTGATGTTTCTCAGGATCTTATTATCAGAGAGACAGATTGTAGCGCAGGTAAGCAGATACCTGGTATGTATGTTTACTCATTTGTTAATAACAGAGCTACTAACTCAAGTGATGCCAAGGAAGATATCCTTGAGCCATTACAGGAGCGTATTACAGGAAGATACTTAGCTGAGGATATTGTTGACCCGGCTACAGGTGAGGTTATTGTTGAAGCTAACCATCTTGTAACTCCTAAGAGAGCAGAAGCTATTATTAAGACTGGTGTTGATAAGGTTAAGATTAGAACAATCCTTACTTGCCGTTCACACATTGGTGTATGTGCTAAATGTTATGGAACTAACATGGCAACTGGTCAGACTGTTCAGGTTGGTGAAGCTGTTGGTATTATCGCAGCCCAGTCAATCGGTGAGCCTGGTACACAGCTTACTATGAGAACATTCCATACAGGTGGTGTTGCCGGTGATAATATTACTCAGGGTCTTCCTAGAGTAGAAGAGCTTTTCGAGGCAAGAAAGCCTAAGATGCTTGCTGTACTTGCTGAGTTTGGCGGAACTGTAAGTATTGTTAAGACTGAGAAGAAGACTGAAATCGTTATAACTGACGATGAAGGTAATTCAAAGGCTTATCCATTATCTAAGGATACAAGAGAAAAGGTTGTTGAAGGACAGGTTGTTGCTAAGGGTGAGGAAATCACAGAGGGTTCTGAGAATCCACATGATATCGTAAGAATTCTTGGTGTAAGAGCTGTTCAGGATTATCTCCTTCGTGAAGTTCAGAAGGTTTACCGTATCCAGGGTGTTGATATCAATGATAAGCATATTGAGCTTATCGTTCGTCAGATGCTTAAGAAGATAGTTGTTGATGAAGCTGGAGATTCTAAGTTCCTTCCAGGATCACAGGTTGATACAATTGAGTTCCAGGAAGTTAATGAGAGACTTGAGGAAGAAGGAAAGACACCTGCTACAGGTACTCCGATTATCCTTGGTATTACTAAGGCTTCACTTGCTTCTACATCATTCATGTCAGCTGCCTCATTCCAGGAGACAACTAAGGTTCTTACAGATGCAGCTATTAACGGAAAGATTGATCCACTTATTGGTCTTAAAGAGAATGTTATTATTGGTAAGCTTATCCCTGCCGGTACAGGTATGAAGCGTTATCAGGATATCAAGATCAGTTCTACAGATAACTACATTGAGGAAGATGAAGATGAGTCTGGTGAAGACGAGCTTGTTTTCACACAGGAAGATTAATTCTTTATAGAAACTTATGGCGTGTCAGATTGATAAAATCTGGCACGCTTTTGTCTTTTTTTGAAAAAATGCTTGACACTGAATTTGCAAATATATATACTAATAAAGCGTGCGAATAGGCAAGTACTATTTTTGCGCTGTTTTGGTGACAAAACATTTTCTTAGTTGATACTAAGATGCAACCATTCATTATTCTAATTTCGGGAGGTGAAAACGGAATGCCAACATTTAACCAGTTAGTAAAACAGGGAAGAAAGACTGCAGTAAAGAAGTCTACAGCACCAGCTCTTCAGAAGGGTTATAACTCACTTCAGAAGAAGGCAACAGATATCTCTTCTCCACAGAAGAGAGGTGTTTGTACAGCTGTTAAGACTGCTACACCTAAGAAGCCTAACTCAGCTCTTAGAAAGATCGCCAGAGTACGTCTTTCTAATGGTATCGAGGTAACATCTTACATCCCAGGTGAGGGACACAATCTTCAGGAACACAGCGTTGTTCTTATAAGAGGTGGAAGAGTAAAGGATTTACCAGGTACAAGATACCACATCATCAGAGGAACACTTGATACAGCAGGTGTTGCAAAGAGAAGACAGGCTCGTTCTAAGTACGGTGCTAAGAGACCTAAGGACGCTAAGTAATTAAGCCTGAATTAAGACACGCATTTATATGAATGCATGCAAGTTTTACAATTTGCAAGAGTCAGATTTGTAAGAATCTGATTTTTACGAACAAATTAAATTTTGAATTGTGCCGGAATTAGATTAATCAAGAGGTTGCAGGTTAATATATACGGCGCGAACACATTTTTTATTTGTGAGTACCTATGATTTAATAAATTTATTAAGGAGGGAAGAACCGTGCCACGTAAAGGACATACACAGAAAAGAGATGTATTAGCAGATCCTATTTACAACAATAAGGTAGTTACTAAGCTTATCAACAACATTATGCTTGATGGTAAGAGAGGAGTAGCTCAGAAGATTGTTTACGGTGCTTTTGATAGAGTTGCAGCTAAGACTGAGAGACCAGCTATCGAAGTATTTGAAGAAGCTATGAACAATATTATGCCAGTTCTTGAAGTTAAGGCTAGACGTATCGGTGGAGCTACTTACCAGGTACCTATCGAAGTTAAGCCAGACAGAAGACAGGCTTTAGCTCTTCGTTGGATGACTACATTCTCTAGAGCAAGAGGCGAGAAGACTATGGAAGAAAGACTCGCTAACGAAATTCTTGATGCAGCTAACAACACAGGTGCATCAGTAAAGAGAAAAGAAGATATGCACAAGATGGCAGAAGCAAACAAGGCTTTTGCTCATTACAGATTCTAATTATAATTATAGGAGGTTTTATCCATGGCTGGAAGAGAATATCCATTGGAGAGAACCAGAAATATCGGAATTATGGCTCATATTGATGCTGGTAAGACAACATTAACAGAGCGTATCCTTTATTATACTGGTGTTAATCACAAGATTGGTGATACTCATGAAGGTACTGCTACTATGGACTGGATGGCCCAGGAGCAGGAGAGAGGTATCACAATCACTTCAGCTGCTACAACATGTCACTGGACACCTGAGAAAGAGGGTAAGCCAGATAAGACACAGCCAGAATACCGTATTAACATTATCGATACTCCAGGACACGTTGACTTCACAGTAGAGGTTGAGCGTTCACTTAGAGTACTTGATGGTGCCGTAGGTGTATTCGATGCACAGAACGGTGTTGAGCCACAGTCAGAGAATGTATGGCGTCAGGCTGATAAGTACAATGTACCTCGTATGGCTTTCATGAACAAGATGGATAAGATGGGTGCTGATTTCTTCGGATCATGCAACCAGCTTATTACAAAGCTTGGAAAGAATCCTGTACTTGTACAGATTCCTATCGGTAAGGAAGATGACTTCAAGGGAATTATCGACTTATTCGAGATGAAGGCATATGTCTTCAATGGTGATAAGGGTGATGATATCGTTGTTGGCGATATTCCTGCTGATTTAGCTGATCAGGCTCAGGAATACCATGACAAGCTTGTTGAGCAGTGTGCTGAACTTGATGAAGACCTTATGGAGAAGTTCTTTAACGATGAGGAAATTTCAGTTCCAGAGTTAAAGGCTGCTTTAAGAAAGGGTACTATTGAAGGTACAGCTATTCCTTGTCTTTGCGGTACAGCTTATAAGAACAAGGGCGTTCAGAAGCTTCTTGATGCTGTTATTGAGTACATGCCAGCTCCTACAGATATCCCAGATATCACAGGTGTTGATGAAGACGGTAATGAAGTGACTAGAAAGTCATCTGATGATGAACCTTTCTCAGCTCTTGCATTCAAGATTATGACAGATCCATTCGTTGGTAAGTTAGCATTCTTCAGAGTTTATTCAGGTACATTAAACGGTGGTTCATATGTACTTAACTCTAATAAGAATAAGAAAGAAAGAGTTGGCCGTATCCTTCAGATGCACGCTAACCAGAGAAAAGAAATTGATAAGGTTTACTCAGGAGATATCGCTGCTGCAGTAGGTCTTAAGGTTACAGTAACAGGTGATACTATCTGTGATGAAGCACATCCAGTTATCTTAGAGTCTATGGAATTCCCAGAGCCAGTTATCGAGCTTGCTATCGAGCCAAAGACTAAGAATGACCAGGGTAAGATGGGTGAAGCTTTAGCAAAGCTTGCTGAAGAAGATCCTACATTCCGTGCTCATACAGATCAGGAAACAGGTCAGACAATCATCGCTGGTATGGGTGAGCTTCACCTTGATATCATCGTTGACAGACTTCTTCGTGAGTTCAAGGTAGAGGCTAACGTTGGTGCACCTCAGGTTGCTTACAGAGAGTGCTTTACTAAGGCAGTTGATGTTGATAGTAAGTATGCTAAGCAGTCAGGTGGACGTGGTCAGTATGGTCACTGTAAAGTACGTTTCTCACCACTTGAAGCTAACGTTGATAAGTTTGATGTTGAGACAAAGAACACAGTATTAATTAACGAACCTCCAGTACTCTTCTGTGAGTCTTCAGTAGTTGGTGGTGCTATTCCTAAGGAATATATCCCTTCAGTTGCTGACGGTATCAGAGAAGCTGCTAATTCAGGTATCTTAGCTGGATTCCCAGTTCTCGGACTTAGAGCAGATATTTACGATGGTTCATACCATGAAGTCGATTCTTCAGAAATGGCATTCCACATTGCTGGTTCTATGGCATTCAAGGATGCTATGGCTAAGGCAGCACCTGCCCTTCTTGAGCCTATCATGAAGGTTGAGGTTACTATGCCAGAAGAATACATGGGTGATGTAATCGGTGATATCAACTCACGTAGAGGACGTATTGAGGGTATGGAAGATATTTCAGGTGGTAAGATGATTAAAGCATTCGTTCCACTTGCTGAGATGTTCGGATATGCTACTGACCTTCGTTCTAAGACACAGGGTCGTGGTAACTACTCTATGTTCTTCGATAAGTATGAGCAGGCTCCAAAGTCTGTTCAGGACAAGGTTATCGCTTCAAGAGCTAAATAATTAGTCTTTAAGTGATATATGATAGTTAGAAGTGTCTGGCTGATGTCAGATGACTTAATAATTATCTTAATTATATAATGTACTGCGGAATACGGGTTACTGTATTTCGCAGTGGTATATATCAGGCAGATTTGTGTATATAATAAATATGTAAATTTGCCGTATAATTCAGATAAAAGTATTGGTTTACTATGCTTTTACTCAAAATATAGTTGAAATATTCTTTAAAAGATAATATAATAGATTTCAGCTATGAGAAGTCTGCTTGCAGACAAATATTCTATTTAATTAATTAGGAGGATTTTAAACAATGGCAAAGGCTAAATTTGAGAGAACAAAACCACATTGTAACATTGGTACAATCGGACACGTAGATCACGGTAAGACTACATTAACAGCTGCTATCACAAAGACTCTTCATGAGAGACTTGGTACAGGTGAGGCTGTTGCATTCGAGAATATTGATAAGGCACCAGAGGAAAGAGAAAGAGGTATCACTATCTCTACAGCTCACGTTGAGTATGAGACAGAGAAGAGACACTATGCACACGTTGACTGTCCAGGACATGCTGATTATGTAAAGAACATGATCACAGGTGCTGCTCAGATGGATGCAGGTATCCTTGTTGTTGCTGCTACTGATGGTGTTATGGCTCAGACAAGAGAGCATATCCTTCTTGCTCGTCAGGTTGGTGTTCCTTACATCGTTGTATTCATGAACAAGTGTGATATGGTTGATGATCCAGAACTTCTTGAATTAGTAGATATGGAAATCAGAGAACTTCTTAACGAATATGATTTCCCAGGCGATGATACACCAATCATCCAGGGTTCAGCTCTTAAGGCTCTTGAAGATCCAAACAGCGAATGGGGTGATAAGATTCTTGAACTTATGCACACAATCGATGAGTATGTTCCAGATCCACAGAGAGATACAGATAAGCCATTCCTTATGCCTATCGAGGATATCTTCTCTATCACAGGTCGTGGTACTGTAGTTACCGGCCGTATCGAGACAGGTACTATCCACGTTAACGACCCAGTAGAGCTCGTAGGTTTCGGTGACGCTCCAAGATCTACAACTGTAACAGGTGTTGAGATGTTCCGTAAACTTCTCGATCAGGGAGAGGCTGGAGACAACGTTGGTCTTCTTCTCCGTGGTATCGACAAGAAGGACGTCAAGAGAGGTGAGGTTGTTGCTAAACCAGGCTCAATCACTCCGCACACTGACTTCAAGGCTCAGATCTACGTCCTCAAGAAAGAGGAAGGTGGCCGTCACACTCCGTTCCACAACCACTATCGTCCACAGTTCTTCATCCGTACACTTGACGTGACAGGTGAGATCACTCTTCCAGAGGGAACTGAGATGGTTATGCCAGGCGATAACGTTGAGATCACTGTAAAACTCATCACTCCAGTTGCACTTAACGAAGGTCTTCGTTTCGCAATCCGTGAGGGTGGTCGTACAGTCGGCGCAGGCCAGGTTACAAAGATTATCGACTAATTTTCGATAAGACAATACAAGTGGTGCCGGATATCCGGCACCCATTTACAGGGGCATAGTATAAGGGCTAGTATAGTGGTCTCCAAAACCATTGATGGGAGTTCGAATCTCTCTGCCCCTGCTAATATCAAAGGTTACGATTTGGTAATGTTTAACTGACACCGCATCTGCTTCCAACAAGTGGTGTCCATTAAAAGAAAAGATGAGTAAGTTCATTAACTATCTGAAAGAGTCGTATGAGGAACTCACCAAGAAGGTGACATGGCCGACCTGGGCAAAACTTCAGAGTTCTGCTCTCCTTGTTATGGTCGCTACTGTCATCATCGCGGCTGTACTGTTCGTCATTGACTACATTTTCCAGTATCTGATGACAGCAATTTACACGTTGTAATTTTATTCATTACCATGGGCGAGAAAAAATGGTACGTCCTTAGGACTGCAGGAAGCAAAGAGAAGAAAGTCAAAGAGTACCTCGACAAGGAGATCGAGAGGAGCGTAGATTTGCAGAAAGAAATTTCGCAGGTTCTTGTTCCCCTTGAGAAAAAATATACCGTGAAGAACGGCAAGCGCGTAGCTACTGAGAAAATCCTTTTCCCTGGCTATGTGTTTATCGAGGCAGAACTTGGCAAGGATTCCGATTACCTCATCCGCAGTCACGTCATACCTGGTCTCGCAGGTTTCCTCTCCGAAAAGGACAGCAAAAACCAGAGCGAGAAAGTTGCAGTGCCTCTGCATCCGGATGAAGTCAAGAGGCTTCTTGGACAGCAGGACGAGCAGACCGAAACTGTAGCTGATACAGAAGTGGATTATCAGGTTGGCGATTCAGTCAAGATTACTGACGGACCATTCAGCGGCTTCGATGGAACAGTCGATGAGATTGCAGTTGACAGAAGCAAAATAAAGGTAATAGTTATGATCTTCGGCAGAAAGACTCTGCTCGAGCTCAACTTTAATCAAGTAACTAAAGAATAACAAGTTATGGCAAAAGAAGTAACTGGATTCATTAAGCTCCAGATCAAAGGTGGAGCAGCGAATCCTGCGCCTCCTGTAGGACCGGCTCTCGGTTCGAAAGGACTGAACATTATGGACTTCTGCAAGCAGTTCAATGCAGCCACTCAGGCGTCTGCAGGTAAAGTGCTTCCAGTAGTAATCACCGTATTTTCAGACAAGTCTTTCACTTTCGTTGTAAAACAGCCGCCAGTTGCTGTTTCCCTCAAAGAGGCTGCGAAAATTCAGAAGGGTTCAGGCGAACCTAACAGACAGAAGGTTGCAAGCATTACTTGGGATCAGGTAAAAACCATAGCAGAAGGCAAGATGGCAGATATGAATGCTTTCACCCTCAAGTCCGCTATGAAGATGGTCGCAGGTACAGCAAGAAGTATGGGTATCAGAGTTTCAGGAACTTTCCCTGAGGATGTTAAATAATCACGCGCATCATGAGTAAACTTTCAAAAAATATGACAGCTGCGCTGGCCAAAGTTGACCAGACAAAGCAGTATGGACTTTCTGAAGCGTGTGGTCTCCTTAAGGAAATTACCTTCACGAAATTCGATGCTTCAGTAGAGCTTATCGCAAATTTGGGCGTTGACCCTCGTAAGGCAAACCAGATGATCCGTGGCGTCGTTACACTTCCTCACGGAACCGGTAAAGTCACAAGAGTCCTCGTCCTTTGTACTCCTGACAAGGAAGCTGAGGCTAAAGAGGCTGGTGCAGACTATGTTGGTCTCGACGAGTATATCGAGAAGATCAAAGGCGGCTGGACTGACGTGGATGTCATCATCTGTACTCCATCAGTTATGGCTAAAGTCGGTGTCATCGGTCGTATCCTCGGTCCAAGAGGCCTTATGCCGAACCCTAAGACTGGCACAGTTACAATGGCTGTCGGCAGCGCTGTGAAAGAGGTTAAGGCTGGTAAGATCGATTTCAAGGTTGACAAGTCCGGTATCATCCACACCGCTATCGGAAAAGCTTCTTTCACCCCTGAGCAGATTTATGACAATGCAAAGGTTGTGATGTCAGCGATCCTCAAATTGAAACCGCAGACACTTAAGGGAACATATCTCAAGAGCGCAGCTATCTGCACTACTATGAGCCCTGGTATCAAACTCGATGTTAAAGCATTCAGTGCTGAATAATAAATATTCAATGTTATGAGAAAAGAATTAAAAGCCCAGATAATTGAATCTATCTCAGCACAGATCAAAGAGACCCCGAACTTCTATGTTACAGATATCGCAGGTCTGAATGCTGAAGATACAACAAAACTTCGTCGTGCTTGCTTTGAGGCAGGTATCAAGCTTACAGTTGTGAAGAACACATTGTTCACTCACGTACTCAATGAGCTCGGCAATGAAGAGATGAATCTCCTTATCCCGACTCTCGTAGGCAATACCGCCATCATGTACACTGAGGTTGCAAATGCTCCTGCAAAGCTTATCAAGAAGCTTCAGAAGAGCGGTCTTGAGAAACCAGTTCTCAAAGGCGCTTATGTTCAGGAGTGCGCATTCGTAGGTGCAGACAAGCTTGACGAGCTCGCAGCTATCAAGTCTAAAGAGGAACTCCTCGGAGACATCATCGGTCTTCTCCAGTCTCCTGCACGCAACGTTATTTCTGCTCTCGAGTCAGCAGGCGGAAAACTTGCAGGAATCGTCAAGACCCTTTCAGAAAAAGAAGAGAAATAATATTAACAATTTTAAATATCTACATTAATTATGGCAGACGTAAAAGCACTCGCAGAAGAGTTGGTTAACCTTTCTGTAAAAGACGTTCAGGAACTTGCTAAAGTTCTCAAGGAAGAGTATGGTATCGAGCCCGCAGCAGCTGCAGTTGCAGTTGCAGGTCCTGCAGCAGCCGCAGAGGCAGCTCCAGCAGAGCAGACAGAGTTCGACGTTATCCTCAAGTCAGCTGGTGACGCTAAACTTAACGTTATCAAAGCCGTTAAGGATCTCCTCAGCCTCGGTCTTAAAGAGGCAAAGGAACTTGTTGACAAGGCTCCAGGTGCAACTTTGAAAGAGAAAGTATCCAAGGCAGAAGCAGAGCAGATCAAATCTACTCTCGAGGAAGCTGGTGCAGAAGTTGAGGTTAAATAACTTCGCTTCTCCCCTGGTTGGGAACGAAATCAGGTTTAGAGTCGGATTATAGGCTCTAAACCTTTTTGTCGTATTTAAGTTTTTCTCATTTCAAAGGCAGAATATGTCAAATAAGACTACCAATAAACGAATAAATTTCGCCACATCAAAAATCCTGGATTATCCGGATCTGCTTGAGGTGCAGCTGAAATCATTCAAGGATTTTTTCCAGCTTGACACCACCCCTGAGAACAGAAAAAACGAAGGTCTTTACCAAGTATTCCAGGAAATATTTCCAATCGAAGATACGAGGAACAACTATAAGCTCGAGTTTATAGATTATTTCATTGATCCTCCTAAGTACTCGATTGAAGAGTGTCTTGAGAGAGGTCTCACGTACAACGTGCCTCTTAAGGCAAAACTCCGCCTTTCTTGCAGTGATCTCGAACACGAGGATTTCGATACTAAAGTTCAGGACGTTTATCTGGGTGACATCCCGTACATGACTCCTGGCGGAACCTTCGTCATCAATGGATCAGAGCGTGTCATCGTTTCACAGCTGCACAGGTCTCCTGGTGTGTTCTTTGATCAGACCCTCCATGCAAACGGTACCAAGCTTTATTCAGCCCGTATCATTCCGTTCAAGGGTTCATGGATCGAGTTCGCCACGGATATCAACAATGTGATGTATGCCTACATCGACCGTAAGAAGAAGTTGCCTGTAACGACACTCCTCCGTGCTATCGGTTTCGATGCGGACAAGGATATCATAAACATTTTCGGCCTGGCTGAAGAGATTGAGGCTACTCCTGAGAATCTGAAGGCAAATGAGGGCAGAAAGCTCGCCGCAAAGGTTCTCAAGACCTGGAACGAGGACTTCGTTGATGAGGATACCGGTGAGGTTATCCCTATCGAGCGTACAACTCCGGTTGTCGAGAGATGTGAAGTCATCAACGATGAGACAATTCAGAAACTTACCGATGCAGAGGTGAAGACTGTGCTTCTCCAGAAGGATGAGGCCAGCGACAGTGAGTATGCCATCATATTCAACACCCTGCAGAAGGACCCGACAAATACGGAAAAAGAAGCTGTCAATTACATCTACAAGCAGTTGCGTAATTCAGAACCACCTGATGAGGCAACCGCGAGAGACGTGATCGACAAGTTGTTCTTCTCCGAAAAGAGATACGATTTGGGTATCGTCGGCCGTTATCGTCTTAACAAGAAACTCGGCCTCGACACTGATCCTGAACTTCGTGTTCTCACAAATCAGGATATTACCGAGATCATCAAGTATCTCATTCAGCTTATTAACTCCAAGGCTACGGTTGATGATATCGACCACTTGAGCAACAGACGTGTAAGAACAGTAGGTGAGCAGTTGGCTAACCAGTTCAGCGTAGGTCTCTCAAGAATGTCAAGGACTATCCGCGAAAGAATGAACGTAAGGGACAGTGAGCAGTTCAGCCCTACTGACCTCATCAATTCCAAGACATTGTCTTCGGTAATCAATTCATTCTTCGGTACAAGCCAGATGTCCCAGTTCATGGACCAGACGAACCCGCTTGCTGAAGTTACACACAAGCGTCGTCTTTCTGCATTGGGTCCTGGCGGTCTTTCCAGAGACAGGGCAGGTTTCGAGGTTCGAGACGTGCACTATACTCATTATGGAAGGCTTTGTCCTATCGAGTCTCCGGAAGGTCCGAACATCGGTCTTATCTCATCTCTTTGCGTCTATGCGAAGATTGATGACCTGGGATTCATCGAGACCCCTTACCGTAAGGTCGAGAACGGAAAGGTGAATCTTTCCGATGACGGCTGGAAGTTTATGAGCGCAGAGGAAGAGGAAGACAAACTCGTTTCTCTTGCCAATGTGAAGATGGATGATGACGGAACCATCGAAGAGGACAGAATCCAGTGCCGTCTCGAGGCTGACTTCCCTGTAGTCTCCAAAGAAGAGGTTGACTATATGGACGTTGCGCCTAACCAGATGGCTTCTGTGGCTGCATCCCTCATTCCGTTCCTTGAGCACGATGACGCTCACCGTGCATTGATGGGAGCGAACATGATGCGTCAGGCAGTTCCGCTTCTCAAGCCTCAGGCGCCTATCGTGGGAACCGGTCTTGAAGAGAGGGTCTGCATCGACTCCAGAACACAGGTGATGGCAGAAAGAAGCGGTGAAGTCGTATATGTGGACGCAAATGAAATCCACGTCAAGTATGACCGCACAGGGGACGAGAAATTCGTAAGCTTCTCTCCGGACATCACTGTTTACCATCTTCCTATATATAGAAAGACAAACCAGAATACAACTATCTGCCTGAAGCCGATTGTGAAGAAAGGCGACAAGGTAGTTGCAGGTCAGGTGATGACAGAAGGATATGCTACCCAGAACGGTGAACTCGCACTCGGCCGTAACCTTATGGTTGCGTTCATGCCTTGGAAGGGTTACAACTATGAGGACGCTATCGTTCTTTCAGAGAAAATGGTCAGATGGGATATCCTCACATCAGTTCACGTGGATGAGTACCTTACTGAAGTCAGGGAAACCAAGCGTGGTATGGAGGAACTCACATTCGATATTCCTAATGTCAGCGAGGACGCTACCAAAAATCTTGATGACAACGGTATTGTCCGCGTAGGTGCCCATATCGAGCCGGGTGACATTATGGTCGGCAAGATTACTCCTAAGGGAGAGAGCGATCCTTCTCCAGAGGAGAAACTTCTCCGTGCAATCTTCGGTGACAAGGCAGGTGACGTGAAGGATGCTTCACTCAAGGCCAATCCGTCACTCAGCGGTACTGTCATCAAGACCGCTCTTTACTCAAAGGCTGCCAAAGAGGGTAACCGCAAGGGCGCCAAGGCTGAGCAGAAAGCAAAACTTGATAGTATCGAGGAAGATTTCACCAAGAAAGCCGAGTCTTTGTACGCCAAGTTCTTCGACAAGCTCGTTGCATTGGCTGAAGGCAAGAAGAGTGTGGGAATCAGCGACCTTTATGGCGTTGAGATCATTCCTGAGGGCAGAGAAATCACTGCTTCCCAGCTCAGGACCATTGACTTCGAAAATATTAATTCAAACAGATGGACTGACGACGACAGGACCAACCTCATGATCCGTGACCTCATCAACAATTACTGCATCGCCTACAAAGAGGCTCTCGCAGCAAACAAGAGGATCCAGGACAAGGTCAAGGTCGGTGACGAACTCGGAAACGGCGTTATGCAGCTTGCGAAAGTATATATCGCCAAGAAGAGAAAGATCACTGTCGGTGACAAGATGGCGGGACGTCACGGTAACAAGGGTATTGTTGCCAAGATCGTAAGAGAGGAGGATATGCCGTTCCTTGAGGACGGTACTCCGGTGGACATTGTCCTGAACCCTCTCGGTGTGCCTTCCCGAATGAACCTCGGTCAGATTTATGAAACTGTTTTGGGATGGGCAGGTGAAAGACTTGGTCTCAAGTTCAGCACCCCTATTTTCGACGGTGCAAGTCTTGATGAGATTTGCGCATATACTGACAAGGCAGGTCTTCCTAAGTACGGAAGTACTCATCTGAGAGACGGCGGTACCGGTGAATGGTTCGACCAGTATGCAACTGTAGGTATCATCTATATGATCAAGCTCGGTCACATGGTTGATGACAAGATGCACGCAAGGTCTATCGGTCCTTATTCTCTCATTACTCAGCAGCCTTTGGGCGGTAAAGCTCAGTTCGGTGGTCAGAGATTTGGAGAAATGGAGGTTTGGGCGCTCGAGGCATTCGGTGCGGCAAACGCTCTCCAGGAAATCCTTACTGTCAAGTCTGATGACGTGACCGGAAGGTCCAAGACTTATGAAGCCATCGTCAAGGGTGAGCCGATGCCTACTCCAGGTATTCCTGAATCTCTGAATGTGCTCCTGCACGAGCTCAGAGGTCTCGGACTTAAAGTGACTCTTGAATAGTAACAGTCAATTTTGATTTGATATATTATGCCTATTTTCAATAACAAAGATAACAAGGTAAGGAGCAATTTCCAGAAAATCAGCATTTCGCTTGCTTCTCCGGAGGACATCATTGACAGGTCCCACGGAGAGGTCCTCAAGCCTGAGACTGTGAACTACAGGACGTACAAGCCTGAGAGAGATGGCCTTTTCTGTGAGAAGATTTTCGGACCTACCAAGGACTACGAGTGCTATTGCGGTAAGTACAAGCGCATCAGGTACCGTGGTATCGTCTGCGACCGTTGCGGTGTGGAAGTTACAGAAAAGAAGGTGCGCAGGGAGAGAATGGGACACATTTCACTTACTGTCCCTGTTGCCCATATCTGGTACTTCAAGTCAGCTCCGAACAAGATTTCCGCTGTTCTCGGCGTTCCTGCCAAGAAACTCGAGGCGGTAATCTACTACGAGAAGTACATTGTCATCCGTCCTGGACAGACAGACAGGCAGAAACTCGAACTCCTTTCCGAGGACGAGTATCTGGCAGTTCTCGACCAGTATCCTGACAACTACAACCTTCCTGACGACGATCCTGCAAAGTTCGTTGCCAAGATGGGTGCAGAGGGTATATATGACTTGCTGAAGGAGATTGACATAAAGGAACTTGCAGACAGTCTCCGTACAGAGATGCGTCTGGCCAATTCCCAGCTCAAGAAAGCGGAGCTGCTCAAGCGCCTCAGCATCGTCAAATGGTTTGAGGAGTCCAACGGCATCAACCGCCCTGAGTGGATGATCATGAAGGTGATTCCGGTCATTCCGCCGGATCTCCGTCCTCTCGTTCCGCTTGACGGTGGCCGTTTCGCCACATCCGATCTCAATGACCTCTACAGACGTGTCATCATCAGGAACAACCGTCTGAAGAGACTTATCGAGATCAAGGCACCTGAAGTCATTCTCCGAAACGAGAAACGTATGCTTCAGGAGGCTGTGGATTCACTCTTCGACAACTCCAAGAAATCAAATGCAGTGAAGAGCGAGTCCAACAGGGCTCTCAAGTCACTGTCAGACAGCCTTAAAGGAAAACAGGGACGTTTCCGTCAGAACTTGCTCGGTAAACGTGTCGATTACTCTGCGCGTTCAGTCATCGTCGTAGGTCCTGAACTTCAGATGCATGAGTGCGGCCTTCCTAAATTTATGGCTGCAGAGCTTTACAAACCGTTCATTATCAGGAAGCTGATTGAGAGGGGTATTGTAAAGACAGTCAAGTCTGCAAAGAAAATTGTAGATAGAAAGGAACCAGTCATCTGGGATATCCTCGAGAACGTGATGAAAGGTCATCCGGTTTTCCTTAACCGTGCACCTACACTTCACAGACTCGGTATTCAGGCTTTCCAGCCGAGAATGATCGAAGGAAAGGCCATCCAGCTCCACCCTCTCGCTTGTACCGCGTTCAATGCGGACTTCGACGGTGACCAGATGGCAGTCCACCTGCCGCTCGGCAACGCTGCGGTCATGGAGGCTCAGCTCCTCATGCTCGGTTCCCAGAACATCCTGAATCCTGCCAACGGTACTCCTATTACTGTGCCTTCACAGGATATGGTGCTCGGTCTTTACTATATTACTAAGATAAGACCTGGTGCAAAGGGTGAGAAGATGTCTTTCTATGGTCCGGAGGAAGTTATCGTGGCTCTCAACGAGAAAGCCATTGACCTTCACGCTGAGATCAATGTGAGACTTCCTAAGGACAAGCAGCATCCTGAGGCCGGCACACAGATGGTGAAGACCACTGCAGGCCGTATCATCGTGAACCAGTTCGTTCCGGTAGAGGTCCCTTATGTCAATGACGTACTCGGAAAGAAGGCCCTCAGAAAGATCATTACTGAGGTCATCAAGAATACAGGCGTGTCCAGAACAGCCCGTTTCCTCGATGATATCAAGAACCTCGGTTATGACCGCGCCTTCCGTGCAGGTATCTCATTCAACCTTGGCGATGTCCTCATCCCGCCTGAAAAATACGACCTCATCAATGAGGGCTACAAGCAGGTGGAGGATATCAAGAACAACTACGCTATGGGTTTCATTACCAACAACGAGCGTTACAACAAGGTTATCGACCTCTGGACCTCCATTGACAACAAACTTACCGGAATCGTGGAGAAGCAGATTTCTGCAGACCAGAAAGGCTTCAACCCGGTTTACATGATGCTTGACTCTGGAGCCCGTGGTTCCACACAGCAGATCAAGCAGCTCTGCGGTATGCGAGGACTTATGGCAAAACCTCAGAAGTCCGGTGCGGCAGGAGCGGAGATTATCGAAAACCCTATCGTCTCCAACTTGAAGGAGGGTATGACAGTGCTCGAGTACTTCATCTCTACCCACGGAGCGCGTAAAGGTCTTGCTGATACCGCCCTCAAGACAGCCGATGCCGGTTACCTGACACGTCGTCTCGTGGACGTTTCTCACGATGTCATCATCAATGAGGAAGACTGCGGAACACTCAGGGGACTTATTGCTACAGCCATCAAGAACAAGGACGAGGTTGTCGAGTCACTCGGCGAAAGAATTCTCGGCCGTACGTCAGTACACGATATCTTCAACCCTATTACGGGTGAACTTATCATCAAGGCCGGTGAAGAAATCCGCGAGGCTACTGCAAACCTCATTGACTCTCTCCCTATCGAGCAGGTGGAAATCCGTTCAGTGCTCACTTGCGAGTCCCGTAAGGGTGTCTGCGCTAAGTGTTACGGACGTAACCTTGCTACCAGCAGAATGGTCGAGAAAGGTGAGGTTGTCGGAGTTATCGCAGCACAGTCTATCGGTGAGCCTGGTACCCAGCTTACACTTCGTACCTTCCACGTCGGTGGTACTGCATCCAGCACGGCAGCTGATTCTTCCATCGAGTCCAAATACAACGGAAAGTTGGTATTCGACGAACTCAGAACTCTTCAGAGAGTGACAGAAGACGGTCAGACACAGGAAGTTGTCGTCAGCCGTATGACTGAGGTCAAGATTATCGATGAGAACACAGGTATCACATTCTCTTCATACGACGTTCCTTACGGAGCGATTCTGTACAAGAAGGACGGCGATACGGTTCAGAAAGGTGATCTTATCTGCGAATGGGACCCGTACAATGCGATTACCATCGTCGAGACAGCCGGTACAGTACGTTTCGAGAACATGAACTCAGGTGCGACATACCGCGAGGAGTCTGCAGACGAGTACTCTAACAACAAGGACAAGGTCATCATCGAGTCCAGGGACAAGACCAAGACTCCTTCGATCCTCATTCTTGATGAGAAGGGCGCTACACTCAAGCAGTACAACCTTCCTGTCGGTGCGCATATCCCTGTCAGCGACGGAACTCAGGTGAAAGTCGGCGACATCATCATGAAGATCCCTCGTGCGATCGGCAAGTCAAACGATATTACCGGAGGTCTTCCGCGAGTTACAGAGTTGTTCGAGGCAAGAAATCCTTCAAGCCCGGCTACAATTTCCGAGCTCAACGGTGAGGTCCGTATGGGTAGAATCACAAGAGGTAACCGTGAAATCTTCGTCAAGAACAAGTCCGGTATCGAGAAGAAATATCTCGTTCCTCTGTCCAAGCAGATCCTCGTTCAGGAGAACGACTACGTGAGGGCAGGTTCAAGACTCTCAGACGGCGGCGTTTCACCTACCGACATCCTCAATGTCCTCGGTCCTGTAAAGGCTCAGGAGTACATTGTCAATGAGGTTCAGGCCGTGTACCGCCTCCAGGGTGTGAAGATCAATGACAAGCACTTCGAAATCATCGTAAGACAGATGATGAGAAAGGTTCAGATCACTTCATCCGGAGATACGGAGTTCCTGCCTGAGGAGCTTGTGGACAAGTGGAAGTTTATGGATGTCAATGATGAGATCTATGGCAAGTACTACATCAAGGAAGCCGGAGATTCTCAGCGCTACAAAGTAGGCGACATCATTGCTGCACGTGACCTCAAGAACGAGAATGATTCTCTCGAAAGACAGGGTCTGAAACTTATGGCCTTCAGGGAAGCTCACCCGGCAACTGCAAGTCAGGTGCTCCAGGGTATTACAAGAGCAGCCCTCAAGACAGACAGCTTCATCTCTGCCGCATCATTCCAGGAGACTACCAAGGTGCTCAGCGAGGCAGCTATCCGCGCCCGCGTCGATGACCTCGAAGGTCTTAAGGAAAATGTCATCTGCGGTCACCTTATTCCAGCCGGCACAGGCCAGAAGGAATTCCAGGATATCGTAGTAAGCAGCAAAGAGGACTACCTCAAGGAAATGAATGACCTTTAATAAGGTTCTGACATAATGATCAAGCCCGACTGTGATGAGCAGCCGGGCTTTTTTTGAATCTCAAGTTTCGCGAGTGCGAAAAACAGCTTATAGAGCCCGTGAGGGCGAGAGTAAGTAACCTATCTTTCGATGGTCGCCTCACGGTCGGGTCCGAGAGAGATGATCTTGATAGGCACCTTCAGGTAGTTCTCCATAAAGCGGATGTACTCCTTGAATGTCTCAGGAAGTTCCTCCTCTTTTCTGCAGCCCGTAAGGTCCTGGTTCCATCCCTTGAACTCAGTGTAAACCGGAGTTATTTCGCATTCCGTATCGAACGGGAACTGGTTTGTCTCCTTTCCGTCAATGATATATGATGTGCAGACCTTGATGGTCTCGAATGAATCGAGGCAGTCGGACTTCATCATGATGAGGTCGGTAACGCCGTCGAGCATCACAGTATATTTCAATGCTACGAGGTCGAGCCAGCCGCATCTGCGTGGACGTCCTGTCACGGCTCCGAACTCATGACCGATCTCGCGGATCTTCTCACCGGTCTCGTCGAACAGCTCCGTAGGGAACGGACCGCTTCCGACACGTGTACAGTAAGCCTTGAAGATACCATATACATGGCCCACTCTTGAAGGGGCCACACCAAGACCTGTGCAGACGCCGCCGATTGTCGTAGATGAAGATGTCACGTACGGATATGAACCGTAGTCAATGTCCAGAAGCGAACCCTGCGCACCCTCTGCCAACATAGGCTTCTCATCCAGCCATTCGTTTACAAAGTATTCACAGTCAATGAGATTGAACTTCTTGAGGAATTCGATGGCACTCATCCACTCTGCCTCGTCCTTGTCCGGATCGCATTCGAACTTGAGGTCCTGGAGAAGCTGGAGATGTCTTGCCTTGAGCTTCTCGAACCTTGCCTTGAAGTCAGGGGCGAGAATGTCGCCGACACGCAGACCGTGGCGGCTGATCTTGTCGGTATAAGTAGGTCCGATACCTTTCAATGTAGAGCCGATCTTGCCCTTTCCGGCAGCTGCTTCATAAGCCGCATCCAGAAGCCTGTGTGTAGGCAGGATAAGGTGTGCCTTCTTGGAAATGTAGAGCTTCTCCTCAGGATTGATGCCCTGCTTGGCGATGTTGCCGCACTCCTCGCGGAATGTGATCGGGTCAAGTACCACACCGCTTCCTATGATGTTCGTGGACCCATCCCTGAAAATACCTGAAGGAATGCTTCTTACCACGAAGTTATGGCCATCGAAATGAAGTGAATGGCCTGCATTCGGACCGCCCTGGAATCTTGCTACGGCAGGATACCTTCCGGCCAGAACGTCCACAATTTTACCTTTGCCCTCGTCTCCCCATTGGAGTCCAAGAACTACATCAAGTTTCATATTGCTTATAATTTACTGTTATTTCTTAGAAAGGAAGGTCGTCAGACGGACTTGAATAGTCAGGCTGAGCCTGTGGAGCAGCCGGCTGTGAAGCCTGGCGAGGAGCAAATCCGGCAGGCATGTCGGCTCCGCCCTGTGACTGGTAACCGCCCTGAGGCTGATAACCGGTCTGATGATTGTCGGACGGCTGCTGTGAAGCAGGATTGTCAGACTTGCGACCGAGCAGCTGAATGGAGTCAGCCACGATTTCTGTACGGTACTGCTTGGCACCTGCCTGGTCATTCCATGACCTTGTACGTATGCGGCCCTCTATATAGAGCTGCGAACCCTTCCTGATATATTTCTCAGCAAGGTCAGCGAGCCCTCTCCAGGCCACGATGTTGTGCCATTCAGTGTTTTCGCGCACCTCTCCGTTCCTGTCCCTGAACCTTTCGGTGGTGGCCAGAGTGAATTGTGCGACTTTCGGATTTGTTCCCTGCGGAGCAGGATTGTTCTCAAGGTAACGGACTTCCGGATCTTTTCCCACGTTACCGATCAGCATTACTTTGTTAAGTGACATAGTTATATGTATTAGTTCTGCAATTTAGCAATTATTCTTGGTTTTTCATCCTGGAAATCACAGCAGATTCCATGGCGTCCAGGTCAGGCATTTTGCCTGTCAGCACAGAATATCCCGTCAGCGCCTGGTACAGCAGCCATCTGAGGCCTGGAACATATTGTGCGCCCGCTGCATTGACCAATGTCCTGTCACGGAAAGAAGGCGTCTTGTAGTTTGCCTCCAGGATGACCTTTCCCGGACGCGGCCAAGTGTATCTGTCCTCACCTTCGAAATCTTCAACAGTAAGACAAGAAATATCATCCAATGCCACAGGCAACGTATAGATAACAAGGTCACATTCCTTCACGGCCGCACGGAAATCGCTGAGCTGGTCCACGATGAAGCCGTATTCCGGCATCTCGTCCGCCATCTTCTGAGCCTTTTCCCCGGTCCTGTTCATCAGTGCCGTGTCGAATCCAAGCTCAGCCGCAGCCACAGCCGCAGCCCTGCCTGCCCCGCCGCAGCCCACGATCAGAGCCTGAGGCTTGCGCGAAAACAGCATTGTCAATGCCTGTTTTACGTACTGGTGAATCTTGATATGGGCCTTGATGCCGTATTTTTCATAGAACTCCCTGACAATTCCCGGAACATAGGCCTCGGCAATGCTCAGGATGACTCCGGTAAAGTCCGAATTGTCCGCCAGGATACCATCATCAGTCTTGACAATGATATTTGCAGCACCGATTTTCCTGCAGCCGGCAGTGAAAATGTCAGCCTGAGAGAAAGCCTGCTGTTTGAACGGAGCCGTGACATTGATACCCTTGTATCTGTCCTCAAAAGCCTTCCATGAACTGCCGAAATCAGCGCCCTGGATCAGGTCGTAGGAGAACTCTCCCGAATATGCTGCCTCGAACAATGCAGGAGACAGGGAAGTGGCTATAGGGTCGCCAATCAGACCGAATCTGTTCATAATTTGGAATTTCTTTGACGCACCGCCTCGAACATCAGGATTGCTGCAGAAACCGACACATTCAGAGAGTCCATCTGGCCGAGCATAGGAATCTTTACATGGGCGTCAGCGTGCATTCTCCAGAAAGTGGAAAGCCCTTCGTGCTCAGTTCCCATCACCAGGGCAGTGCCGCATTTCATATCCGTATCGTAGTACCATTCGGAGTCCTGAAGCTGTGCTGTATATATCTTTATATTGTTGTCATTCAGCCATTTGAGAGTCTCGCCGGAAGATGCCGCCACGACTTGTCTCGTGAAAGTGGCACCCAGACTCGAACGTATAAGATTAGGATTGTACAGGTCTGTCAGCGGGTCGCAGACAATCACTGCATCTGCATCAGCCGCATCAGCCGTCCTCAGTACAGCGCCGAGATTGCCCGGCTTCTCCACCGACTCCAGCACGATTATCAGAGGGCTCTCGCGCAACTTGATGTCTCCCAATGACTTGTCAATGATTTCCGCTTCTGCGATCACGCCCTCAGTGCTTCCACGATAGGCGATTTTCTCGTACAGGTGAGCCGGGACATTGACAATGGTGCAGTCCTCACCGCATCTCTCTGCGATTTTCTCCAATTCGTGTTCCGGTATGATTTCCGGGCAGGCGAACAAGGTCCTGACTTTGTATCCCGCGTCCAGGCAGTGCCCGATTTCCTTTCTTCCCTCTACGACAAAAAGAGAGTTCTCGCGCCGGGTACGAGATTTTTCCCCAAGCGCGAGAAGCATCTTGATTTTAGAATTCTGTGCAGAAGTTATCGTTTCTGTCCGCATTGACTATTCCTGTTCGTTAGCCTCGTTCTTGCTCGGCATCTTCTCAGGTCTCATCTGCGGGAAGAAGAGAACGTCCTGGATGGTAGTGTTGCCGGTCATGAGCATTGTCAGACGGTCGATACCCATTCCCAAGCCTGATGTAGGCGGCATACCATATTCGAGAGCGCGGAGGAAGTCATAGTCAATGAACATTGCCTCGTCGTCTCCGTTGCTCTTGAGCCTGGCCTGCTCCTCGAAACGCTCCCTCTGGTCGATAGGGTCATTGAGCTCTGAATATGCATTGGCAAGTTCGTGTCCGCATACGAACAGCTCGAAACGTTCTGTAAGGGTCGGGTCGTTCCTGTGTCTCTTGGTGAGAGGTGACATTTCCACAGGGTAGTCCGTGACGAATGTAGGCTGCACGAAATGTTTTTCGCAATATTCTCCGAAGATGGCGTCGATCAGTTTGCCCACGCCCATGGACGGTTCGATTTCCACATTGAGTTTCTTGCAGGTCTCGCGGAGCTGTTCCACATCCATGCCCTTCACGTCGATACCGGTGTATTCCTTGATGGCATCGAGAATGCCGATTTTCTTGTACGGCGCCTTGAAGTCGATTTCCACGCCCTCGTTCATCACTGTGGTCTTTCCGTAGAGGTTCATCGCGATCTTTTCGAGAAGGTTCTCGACGAACTCCATCATCCAGATATAGTCCTTGTAGGCCACATAGATTTCCATACATGTGAACTCAGGGTTGTGGGTCTTGTCCATGCCCTCGTTGCGGAAATCCTTGGCGAACTCATACACGCCGTCATAGCCTCCCACGATAAGTCTCTTCAGATAAAGCTCATTGGCAATACGCAGATACAGAGGGATGTCCAATGCATTGTGATGTGTGATGAACGGTCTTGCCGTAGCGCCGCCAGGTATCGACTGGAGAATCGGGGTCTCCACCTCCAGACAGCCTGCATTGTTGAAATACTCACGCATCGTAGCGATAATCTTGGCCCTCTTGATGAAAGTGTCCTTTACCTGAGGGTTTACGATGAGGTCCACATATCTCTGTCTGTATCTGAGCTCCGGATCGGTGAACGCGTCGTGCACCTTGCCGTCAGCCTCCTTTACGATAGGAAGAACTTTCAATGACTTGCTGAGGAGGGTGAGCTCCTTGGCGTGAACCGTAAGCTGGCCTGTCTGTGTGTGGAATGCGAATCCCTTGATGCCCACCACGTCACCGATGTCGAGAAGTTTCTTGAATACGGTATTGTACATGGTCTTGTCCTCACCAGGGCAGATCTCATCACGTTTCACATAGACCTGTATCCTTCCGGTGGAATCCTGAAGCTCCATGAAAGAAGCGGCTCCCATGATTCTTCTGGACATGATTCTTCCTGCAATACATACGTCCTGGAAATTTCCTTTCTCCGGATCATATTCAGCCTCAATGACTTTCGCAGTCGCATTTACAGGGTACAACGGAGCCGGATAAGGCTCGATTCCAAGCTCTCTGAGTTTGTCGAGGGACTCTCTTCTGATGAGTTCCTGCTCGCTCAATTCCAAATTTGCCATATCTTTTATTTCAATATTTTTTATTCTCGGTAAGTGTCACGCAACCAATCTCTGCGGATGATCTCCGCCATTTCGCGACATCTACAAAATTACATATTTAATTCTAAAATTGAAATAATTAAGGTATCTTTGTATGTTATGCCGAAAGAAAGAGAATGGAGATTAAGGGCTCCGGCCGATCCGGAGAATGTGAAACAGCTCTCAGCAGAGCTGGGGGTGGATCCTGTGCTTGCGACTTTGCTTGTCCACAGGGGCATCCGGACATTTGAGGAAGCCCGCTCGTTTTTCAGGCCGAACCTGTCAGACATCCATGACCCGTTCCTTATGAAGGATATGGACAAGGCAGTGGAGCGTCTTGAAAAGGCAGTGTCCGGCAATGAGAAGGTTCTCGTCTATGGAGACTATGACGTGGACGGGACTACAGCAGTGGCATTGGTCTATTCTTTTATCCGCAGGCTGACTTCTTCTGTGGATTTCTACATTCCCGACAGATATGACGAGGGCTATGGCGTGTCCAAAAAGGGTATCGACTGGGCTGCTGAAAACGGTTTCAGGCTCATCATAACATTGGACTGCGGAATCAAGGCCATCGACAAGGTAGAATATGCCGCGTCCAAGGGCATTGACATAATCATCTGCGACCATCATCTTCCGGAATCGGAGATTCCTGCGGCTGTGGCGGTGCTGGACCCGAAAAGGGAGGATTGCCATTATCCTTTCGACGACCTTTCCGGTTGCGGTGTCGGCTTCAAACTGGTTCAGGCATATTCCGCCAAATGCGGAATTCCGTTTGAGTCGCTGCTTCCGTTGCTGGACCTGCTGGTGGTAAGTATCGCTTCCGACCTGGTTTCAGTGGTGGGGGAGAACCGCGTGTTGGCGCATTTCGGACTTAAATGGCTGAACGAGAAGCCTCGCGTGGGGCTAAAGGCCATGATCAGTCTGGCGAATTTGGAGCCGGAGCACATCACCATAGACGATATCGTGTTCAAAATCGGACCGAGGATCAATGCCGCAGGACGTATGGAATCAGGCCGACTCGCAGTGGAACTGCTTACAGCAGAGGATGATATGACCGCGATGAGCATCGGCACGAAGATCAATGACAATAACAACGAGCGGAAGAGCATCGACCGTGAAATCACCAAGGAGGCCTTGGATATGGTTCAGAACGGAACCTGCTGCACATCTGAAAATGCAGTAATCGTCTATGGGCCGGAGTGGAACAAGGGGGTTGTGGGCATTGTCGCTTCCCGACTTGTGGAGGCATATTACAAGCCGACTTTCGTGCTCACCAAATCAAATGGCTTTATAACCGGCTCTGCACGAAGCGTGAGAGGGTTTGACCTTTACGATGCCATCAGCAGCTGCGCGGACCTGCTCGAGAACTATGGCGGACACATCTATGCTGCAGGCCTGACGATGCGTGAGGAAAACCTTGCGGAATTCGCTTCAAGGATAGACAGATACGTAAGCAGCCACATCACCAAGGAGATGGTGACGCCTGTAATCGATGTGGATTCGGAAATTAACTTCTCGCAGATAACCCCGAAGTTCTTCAGGGTGCTCAAGCAGTTCCAGCCGTTCGGTCCGGGCAACAGTTCACCGGTTTTCCTTACCCGGAATGTATATGATGACGGAAACGGCCGCAAAGTCGGTCCGGGTGGTCAGCATCTGAAACTGGAACTTATTCAGGAATCGCAGCCTTACCATCAGGTATCGGCCATCGCATTCAACATGGCTGATTCATTCGAGCATATCCGCAACGGCAACCCTGTCGATGTATGCTACAGCATCGTGGAGAACTATTATAGAGGAAATTCCACCCTCCAGCTGCGTATAAAGGATATTCACGAGCGGGAAGACATAATATAGCCACGGGCTGAACCTGTCCCGCGTCTCGCACTTCATTGTCCTGATTCCTCAGTCGCTCTTGCGATTTCTTCGGCGATTTCGCCGTATTCCTTTCCGTCTATGTCAATGATTATGTGGGCGGTACGCTCATAGATCCGTTCACGTTCCGCCATCAGTTGCTCAACCCGTCTGACAAGCGTCTCCCGGTCAGGCAGGTCCTTCAGCATCGGCCTGTCCTCCGGCCACATGGTCAGATTGTAAACAAGAGTTTCTATACTCGCCCTCAAATAGATGCAGGTAGTCCGGTCATGGACAAGTCTGGCGGATTCCGGCGAAGTCAATGTCCCTCCACCCAGCGAAAGCACCTTCACCCCGTTTTCGGAAATGATCCGGGCCAATGTAGTTGCTTCGATCGCCCTGAACCCGGATTCTCCGTCTTCCGCGAAAATCTGCCCTATACTGCGTCCCGCCTCTTTTTCCACAGCTTTATCCAGGTCAATGAAATCCCACCCCTTGAGTCGGTTCAGTTCCTGGGCGGTGCAGGTTTTCCCGCACCCCATAAAGCCGGTCAGAGTTATCATGGCCTACAAGTCGAACAGATTAGGCTCCTCTTCGCTCTCGTCAGCATTGTCGCTTCCGCCTATGTCTCTACGGCTTTCCGTCTCGTCTGACGGTTCGTGGTACATTGCCTCTGGTGAGAAATCGTCTGAAGAGTCCTCCTCTATGTTTGCAGAAATGGCTTCATGCACTTCCTGAAGTTCCTCATCGTCTTCCGGCTTGTGAAGCGGTTCGATGAACTCCACCTTGAGCACATCCAGCCTGTGGCATCTGTTACCCTTGGCCGCGATACCCTTCTTTGCAATAAATTCCTCAGCATCAAATACTTCCGGCTCTCTGTTTTCATGTCTTCCGGTGAAGTACACCTTGAACTGAGGGTGCTTGTCAGCACTGAAGTCGGCAAGATAGTTGCCCCTTCCTTCAGGGATGAACTGGGCAGGAGTATTGTCGCTCAATGTGAATGAGAAGCGCTTGATGTAGAACAGTTTGGCCGAGCCGTCGTAGTAAAGTGCAGCGTAGGTCTTGTTCTCGTCGTATTTCTCGATCCTCAGCAGGTCGCCCTGATATCTGTTGCTCAGGTCGTAAGAAGTCGTATAGTATGTGCCGTTCTTGAAGATTGCAAGAATCTTGTCATCTCCGCTGAACTGTCCGAGCAGCTCTCCACGTCCATCTTCATTGAGCCTCATCACGTCAGGGTCGAACCAGACGTCCTTTCCGCCGATTGTGGAAACACCTTTGGACTTCTGGGTGATGCGGCGTACTGCATTCTTGGTCACGACATTGCCTCGGGACAGTTTGCCCTTGATCGCAAGCTCGGAGAAATCGTACTCCATACTGAGATTCTTGAGTCGCGGTCTCGGTATGAACGTGATCTTCACGGTCTCAGCCTCGCCGTTGTGGTTTACTGTGAACCATACGATCTTGGAACCCGGCTTGCCCTGAGTGATGTCGTACTCCTTGTCTCTGGTGATGCTCGTGATGGCAAACCTCTTGGCGTAGTACAGGTCGGACTTGCCGTCTCTGTAGATTACGTTGTAGATGGTACGTGTGTCACCACGGTTGAAAATGCCCACATAGAGCAGATCCTTGCCGAAGAAGTCCTTCTCCACCACCTTCTTGATCCAATATTTGCCCTCCTTGTTGATAACTACGACCTCAGACATGTCCGAGCAGTCGCAGATGTATTCGCTCTCGTCTTTCTTGAGTCCGATTCCCACGAATCCTTCCGCAAGATTGGCGTAGAGCTTGGCATTGTTGCTGACAACCTTGGTGGCGGCGATAGTCTCGAATCCGGTAATCTCGGTTCTTCGTGGGAAATCTTTTCCGTATTTGGTCTTCAGACCCTTGAAGAACTTGATGGTGTATTCTGTGATATGTTCGATCTGGTCATTGACAGTCTTGAGCTCTTTCTCGATTTCAAGTATCTTCTGGTCAATGACTTTCGTGTCGAATTTGGATATTTTGCGGACAGGCTTCTCCACGAGTTTGAGGATATCCTCCTTCGTGATTTCCCTGAGCAGCTTGTCCTGGTATTCCTTCATCTTGGAGAAGATGTCGCCTACCTGGGCCTCCCAGCTCTTCTGGTCCTCTTCCAGGAGTTTGTAAACCCTGTTCTCGAAGAAGATCTTTTCCAATGAAGTGTAATGCCAGTTGTCCTCGAGCTCATTCTTCTTGATTTCGAGCTGCTGGCGGAGCAGATCTCTTGTGTGCTCCGTGTCGTAGATGAGGATATCATCCACGCTCAGGAACTGAGGCTTGTTGTCCTTGATGACGCAGGCGTTCGGTGCGATCGTGGTCTCGCAGTCCGTGAATGCGTACAATGCATCGATGGTCTTGTCAGGGGAAACATCATTCGGAAGATGGATGACAAGGTCCGCCTCGGCGGTGGTCATGTCTTCGATCTTCTTGATCTTGATTTTTCCCTTGTCCTTCGCCTTCAAGATGGAATCAACGAGGATGTGAGTCGTCTTTCCGTAAGGTATCTCCTTGATGGCCAATGTGCTCTTGTCGATCTTCTCGATTTTCGCCCTTACCTTGACGCTGCCTCCGCGCTTTCCCTTCATGTATTTGGAACAGTCGGCGTATCCTCCTGTCGGGAAGTCAGGAAGCAGCTCGAACGGTTTGCCTTCGAGATATGCTATGGATGCGTCTATCAGTTCATTGAAGTTATGAGGAAGGATCTTGGATGCCATACCGACGGCGATTCCTTCCGTGCCCTGTGCAAGCAGCAGAGGGAAACGTACCGGGAGCTCTACCGGTTCCTGGTTTCTTCCGTCGTATGAAGTCATCCATTCCGTGATCTTCGGGTCGAAAATCACATCCTTCGCGAATTTGCTCAGACGGGCCTCGATATATCGTCCTGCAGCGTTAGGGTCACCTGTGAGGATGTTACCCCAGTTACCCTGACAGTCTATGGCATAGCCTTTCTGTCCCAACTGGACGAGAGCTCCAAGTATGGAGGCGTCTCCGTGCGGATGGTAATGCATAGCCTCGCCCACGATTCCGGCCACTTTGCTGTAGGCTCCGGTATCATGTTCGTACATTGCGTGCAGAACACGTCTTTGAACAGGCTTGAGGCCATCCACGATATTCGGGACGGCTCTCTGGAGAATCACGTAGGAAGAGTAGTCGAGGAACCAGTCCTTGAACATGCCCGACAGCTTGTATTTCTTGCTGTCACTTCCCAAGAGTTTCTCGTATTTGTCCGATGGAGTCGCCGAAGAGTCGTCAATCGGCTCTTCATTCAAGTTCTCATCATCATCCAGCTCGTCCTTAGACAGCTCGTCATCGTCAAATTCTTTCATAAAGTCTGATTTTCAAATATTTATTCTTCGTATCCGAACTTCCTGAGTTCTTTACGGTTCTCCCTCCAGCCTTCATCCACCTTCACGAACATTGACAAGAAGACCTTTTTCTGGAAGAAATCCTCCATTTCGATTCTTGCCTTCGTGCCCGTGCGTTTCAATGCGCTTCCCCCCTTGCCGATGATGATTCCTTTCTGGGAATCCCTCATCACATAGATTACGGCGCTGATTTCATAGCGTTCCTCGCCTTCCTTGAACTGTTCGATCTCCACTTCGCAGCAGTAAGGAATCTCCTCAGAGTAGTTTTCCAGAATCTGTTCCCTGATGATTTCAGAAGCGAAGAATCTGAGATTCTTGTCCGTGAAAGCGTCTTTGTCGAACCAGGCCGGCGATACCGGAAGTCGTGAAATAACGGCATTCAGAACACTGTCAATGTTGAATTTCTCTTTTGCTGAAACAGGGATGATCAGTGCCCCTGGTATCCTTTCCTGCCATTCCGACATGGTCTTGACCACTTTTTCCTGGTCACTCACGTCGATTTTGTTTATCACGATGATGACAGGGCATTCCACCCTCTTCAGCTTTTCGATATATTCAGCGTTCTTGTCCGCTTTTTCCACAACATCGGTCACGTACAATATGACGTCCGCGTCACCGATGGCGGTGTCCACGAAGTCCATCATATTTTCCTGCAGCCTGTAGTTCGGCTTGAGAATACCAGGCGTGTCGGAATAGACAATCTGATAGTTCTCTCCATTGACAATGCCCCTGATCCTGTGCCTTGTAGTCTGGGCCTTCGCCGTGACGATGGACAGTTTCTCACCGACCAGGGCATTCATAAGAGTGGACTTGCCGACATTCGGATTACCGATGATGTTGACAAATCCCGCTCTGTGCTCTTCCGGTTCCTGAATCTTGTTCATACCTTATACGTATGAGCCCATTTTCAGGACATTGGCTTCACCTTCAGAAAGATATCTCCACTCGCCTTTCTTCAGTCCCTTCTTGGTAAGGCCTGCGAAATATACGCGGTCGAGAGCCTTCACGTCATAGCCCAAGGATTCGAAAATCCTTCTGACAATGCGGTTCTTTCCCGAGTGAATCTCGATGCCGAGCTTTCTATGGTCTTCAGCATCAATGTATTCAAGCTCGTCAGCCTTGATGTCTCCATCTGAAAGGGTGATACCGTTTACTATCTTGTCGAAGTCTTCCTGCTCAAGCGGCTTGTCCAGGATGACCTGATAGATCTTCTTCTTGTCGTATGACGGATGTGTGAGCCTTTCAGCGATTTCTCCATCATTGGTGAACATGAGTACACCTGTCGTGCTCTTGTCCAGACGGCCTACAGGGAATACTCTAGCGCTGCAGTTCTTGAGCAGGTCCATGACAGTCTTGTCTGCATGAGGATCGCTTGCAGTGGTGACATATCCCTTAGGTTTGTTCATGACGATATACACCTTCTCTTCACCGCGGATTCTTTCACCGTTGAAACGGATATCGTCTGTGAGGACATTGACCTTGGTGCCGAGTTCAGAGATGACTTCTCCGTTCACAGTGACCACGCCGGCCTGTATGTACTGGTCTGCTTCACGACGTGAGCAGATGCCTGAGTTTGCAATGAACTTGTTCAGACGGATTACTTCCTTGATAGGTGTCTCTACGTAGTCATTGTCTGAAAGCTGTATCTGGTCGAGCTGCGGCTTTCTGCTCAGCATCATATTGATGCTCTTCTCGTCAGCGTCATTGAATTTGTACGGATTTGGTTTGGCCTGGCCTCTCTTGGCATTGCCTCTTGCGGGGGTGCGTGCAGCATCTCCTCTGCCGCCGAATTTTGCGCCTTTGTTGAATCCGCCTCTTCCTGCGCCGTTGTCACGGCTGTCTCGAGGGCCGAATGCCCTTCTGCCTGATGGAGCGAAACTTCTGCCTGACGGGCCGAAACTTCTCTCGGATGAGCCGTAACTGCTTCTTCTCTCTGAAGAATCACCGTAACTGCGGCCTTCAGACGGACGGCCGTAACTGCTCCTTCTGTCAGAGCTGCCGTAGCTGCTTCTTCTGTCCTGGCTTCTGCCGTAACTTCCGTGTCCTTCGGAGCTGCCGTAGGAACGTCTTCCATAGGCTCTTTCTTCTCCTGAGGAATTCCTTCCCTCTGAACTGTAAGATCTTCTTTCTGCAGGTCCTTCTGATGATGAATAGACCTTTCCGGAAATGCGAGGCCGTCTCGGTCTCAGCTTTCTTCCCTCTGCGGTAAAACCGCTCTTGTTGTTTTCTTCCATTTGGATTTTGCCCTTTGCGGGCGTTTAATTGTTATATGGCTCACGCCATTGGTATAAAAAATATATTGTCGGCTTACGCCGTGTTTTCGTTTAGTTCAATCTGAATATGTAAGTGATCTTGCCTTTCTGCAGGGCCGGAGCATCGGCATCCATATTGAAATGAGTGCTCAGCGCTGCTTTTCTGGCTGCCTGCCAGAGGTCGGCATTGTTTACGGTAGTTCCCTGTGCTCCCGGAAGAGCTTTGGTGACTTTGCCGTAATTGTCCACCCATATATCTACAACTACTATGCCTTCTTCCTGAACACTGTATTCTGGTTTAGCTATGACTCCCACTGTCTTTCTGCCTTTCAGTACGGCATTCGGCGTATTGGAATTTATGGACGTGTGGGTGTTTCCCTGGGCATGTCCGGCTTTCAGCGCGTCGCTTACCTTAGCTGCTGTCTGCGCTGCCAATGTGTCCTTCGCATTCTTGTTCTTCGCTGCGCTGAACAGGGCTTTCTTGTTTATCGGCTTTTCTCTTTCAGGCTCGTATTTCTCCACATCCCCGAAATCATCCACCGTCGATTCTTCGGCAAGATTGTTCTTCGTGCCTTTCTCCATCGCCTCGGATTTCTGTGCAAGCTCTACCGGCCTGGTCCTGTCAGGAGTCTCTGACTGCGGCATTGACCCTCTCAGGTGCTGCCTTACCGGTACTTTTTCTGCTTCTTCGGTGAAGTCCACCAGGAAAACCTGCTCAGGTGGCGGCGGATAAATGTATGTGAGTCCGCTGAAACTGCCGAAAGCAATCAGGCCGGTATGAAACAGCACAGTGGCGATTACTGCAATAACCGTCCCTGTACGTTCCCTCCGTTTCTGTATTTCCCGATATTCTTTCATGACTATTCAGGCTGCGTCGCCAGTATGACTTTGTAGTGGTTGCGCTTGGCTATGTTCATCAATGCCACGATTTCCTTCACCGGCACGCTTTCGTCAGCGTAGATGGAGAAAGTCGGATCCTCATCGCTCTGAAGAAGGTTTACGAGATCATCCTCCACTTCATTGAACGGAACAGGCTGCTCGTCACCATTGATGTGGTAGGTGAACTGGCCGTTGTTCCAGTCCTTTACGGATACGCTCACGGTAGCCTTCGCGGACACTTGCCCCGTGCTTTTCGGCAGGAGGAGCTTGAGCGCGTTCGGGTTCACGAGCGTGGATGTTATGAGAAAGAAGATGAGCAGCAGGAAGACGAGGTCGGTCATTGACGACATCGCCGTTTCATGCAGACTCTTCGTTTGTCTTTTGAATGCCATCAGTAAATGTTTCTAAGATTCTTTGTTGCCTTCAGGTTCCTGCAGAAGGTCCATGAAATCAATGGTCGCGTTCTCCATCTTGAATACTACGTCTGAGATGTTGGAAGTCAGGTAGTTGTATCCGAAGTATGCGAGAATGCCGACGATAAGACCGCCCACTGTGGTGATCATCGCCGTATAGATACCGCTGGAAAGCAACGTGATGTCGATGTTGTTTCCTGCATTGGCCATATTGAAGAATGCCTGGACCATACCGAGTACGGTTCCGAGGAATCCGATCATAGGCGCGCCGCCGGATATCGTGGCGAGGATAGGAAGACCTTTTTCGAGTCTTGCCACCTCTGTGTTGCCGGTGTTCTCGATGGCGGTCTGGATGTCAGAGAGAGGACGTCCGATACGGGACAGGCCTTTTTCCACAAGTCTCGCAACCGGAGAGTCGAACCTCTCACAAAGGGACTGCGCTGATTTGATTTTGCCTTCACGGATATAGTCGCGGATATCGCGCATGAAGTTCGCGTCGATGGTGCTTGCCTGATGGATCATCCACCATTTCTTGCCGAAAATGTAGATGGCGATTATGGACAATGCCAAGAGGACCAGCATGAGCCAGCCGCCTTTTGTGGCCATTTCCAGAAGGTGCATTTCTTCTTCATGAGGAACAGCTTGCGCTGCTGCCTGTGCTGCGGCTGAGAAATCGGTTGAATCCAAGCCTGCGGTCTGTAAGAGATTGAACAACATATTTTGTTACTTTTTTATTTTGTCAATTATTCCGTCATTTGGTCTAAAGTCTGTCACTTTGGCCTAAAGGAGTGCAAATTTACGAATTTTCATTGATTTTCCTAAAGGGAATCAGCCTTCTCCGAACTTTTTTTCAGTCGTTTTCAAGATAGGCGCACTCTGTGAGAAACAATGCATGGCCCGGAACGGATTGGCCTGCATCAGAGCGGGTTCCGTGGTCCACGAGTTCTCCTATCCATTCCGGAGAGCGTTTCCCGCGTCCGATTTCTATCATTGACCCGACAATCGCCCTGACCATATTCCGCAGGAATCTGTCGGCGCGGACTGTAAAGACGATATAATCTCCGTCAATGCAGGGATAACCCATCATCCTGACATGGTCCGGTGTCCAGGTTTCCCATCTGGCATCGGTGATGTTGCAGACGGACGTCTTGTTGTTTCCGCCGACTTTTTCGAAGCAGCTGAAATCGTGTTCGCCCAGAAGCAGCGCCGCCCCGCGGTTCATCGCCTCAAGGTCCAGGGGCAATGTGAAGAGGTATGACCTGTCCGACATGAACGGGTCCTTCTTCCGATGTATGAAGTACTTGTACTCCCTGCTCGTGGCATCGAATCTCGAATGGAAGTCATCTCTGACCTCCGAGACTTCGTGCACGGCGATTTCAGCGGGTAAGATGGCATTTAATTTGTAGCGCAGGAAGTCCGTGTCGATATCGTGGGAGGATTCCGCGTCGAAGTGCGCGATATAGTTTATTGCATTGACTTTGGTGTCAGTCCTTCCGGCTCCGGTTATCGTGATGCTTTCGTTCAGGAGCGTTTTCAATGCTCTTTGCAGGCATTCCTGAACGGAAGGGGCGTTTGGCTGAATCTGCCAGCCGGAGAAGGCTGAACCATTGTAGGACAGGCGTATGCGATATCTCATTTTGTGCTCTTTATATGGTACAAAGATAGTGGTATGTTGAAAATTAAACAATAATATAATGGATAGTGTGAATATCAAGGAACTTAACGACAGGATTCAGCGTGAAAGTTCTTTTGTCGATTTGTTGTCAATGGAAATGGGCAAGGTCATTGTCGGGCAGAAACAGCTGGTGGAGAACCTGCTGATAGGTCTGCTCGCGAACGGCCATATCCTTCTCGAAGGTGTGCCTGGTCTGGCCAAGACATTGGCTATAAACACTTTGGCTCAGGCGGGCAGCGCCAAGTTCAGCCGAATTCAGTTTACCCCTGACCTTCTTCCTGCGGACGTGATAGGTACTCTTATCTACTCTCAGAAGAATGAGCGTTTCGAAGTTCACAAGGGCCCTGTTTTCGCCAATTTCGTACTTGCGGATGAAATCAACCGTTCTCCGGCCAAGGTGCAGTCAGCATTGCTCGAAGCGATGCAGGAGAGGCAGGTCACGATAGGCGAGGAGACCTACAAGCTCCCTGAGCCGTTCCTTGTCATGGCTACCCAGAACCCTATCGAGCAGGAAGGTACATATCCGCTTCCTGAAGCCCAGGTGGACCGATTCATGCTGAAAGTGGTCGTGTCCTATCCTAAGAAGGAAGAGGAGAGGCAGATTATCCGTATGAACAATACCGGAGAGTTCCCTAAAGCGCAGCCTGTGGTTTCGCCGGAGGATATCGTAAGGGCAAGACAGGTGGTACGTGACGTGTATATGGACGAGAAAATCGAGAAGTACATCGTGGATATCGTCTATGCCACCAGAACACCTGAGGACTATAACCTCAAGGCCCTGTCAGGACTCATTTCATACGGTGCGTCTCCGCGTGCCAGCATTTCATTGTCAATGGCGGCGAAGGCATATGCGTTCATAAAGAGAAGAGGCTATGTGATTCCTGAGGATGTGCGCGCGGTCTGCAACGAGGTGCTCCGTCATCGTATAGGTCTGACTTATGAAGCTGAAGCTGAGAATGTTACCACTGAGAATATCATATCACAGGTTCTCAATGCAGTAATTGTTCCTTAGGAGAGGAAAGAAATGGACTCTAAAGCAAGCGACCTGCTCAAGAAGGTCAGGAAAATAGAAATCAGAACGAGGGCTCTGTCGCATCAGATATTTGCGGGCGAGTACCATTCTGCGTTCAAAGGGCGCGGTATGGCATTCAGCGAAGTGCGTGAATATCAATATGGTGACGATGTGAGGAACATGGACTGGAATGTCACTGCACGCTTGCGTTCCCCTTACGTGAAAGTGTTTGAGGAGGAGCGTGAGATGACGGTGATGCTGCTCATTGACATAAGCCGTTCAGGTTTCTTCGGGACAGTCGGAGGCACCAAGCGTGACTTGATTGCCGAGATTGCCGCCGTGCTGTCATTTTCGGCGATTCTGAACAATGACAAGGTCGGCGCCCTGTTCTTCAGCGACAAGGTGGAGAAATTCATCCCGCCGAAAAAAGGACGCAGCCATCTTCTCCATATAATAAGGGAAATCATCGAGCTTGAGCCGAGTTCCTCAGGTACGGACATCAGCGCGGCCTTGAGGTTTCTGACCAATGCCATAAAGCAGAAATGCACGGCTTTTCTCTTGTCGGACATGATGGATACCGATGCAGATGGCAATCCCAATTATGAGGATGCCATAAAGGTGGCAGTAAACAGGCACGACCTGTCAGTCATCAAGATATATGATCCCCGTGAACGGGTGGTGCCGGATGTGGGACTTGTCAATGTCAAGGACTCGGAGACCGGGGAAAGCGCCTGGGTGAACACATCCAGCCGCAAGATGCGCGAGGCTTATGCGCAGGCGACCCGAAATGCGGATGACAAGGCGCTGAAACTCCTCAGGCGTTATCAGATAGACAGTGTGGACATATCCACGGGCTCTGATTATGTAAGAGGGCTTATGGCGTTCTTTGATAAAAGATAATTTATGTTGAAGCGATTATACATATATGTATTGGCGACGGTGCTCTTGGCTTTGCCTTCTTTCTTAGCGAAGGCGGATGCTGACAGCACTCGTGTCGTGTTTGCAGGAGACGCTTTCCTGAAGCCTCTGCAGAAACGGGACAGCGTGCTGATTGCGGACCAGATGAAATATGGTTTCCGTCTGGACAATGTCAAGGCAGGTACCGCCTTGGCGCTTCCTGATTTGTCACAGGGTATCATCCGTGACAGCGTGGAAGTGGTGGAAGGCTGGAGCCTCGATACGCTGAAATTCAGGAAGAAGAAGGCGGAGATGGACATTGAAGGCAGTATTGTCATCACCTCGTTTGACGAAGGCTCGTACGATCTTCCTCCGATTGCGGTCATGAGAACATTGCCCGACGGTCAGACTGATACGCTTTTCTTCAAGGGGCTTCATCTGGATGTAACGACAATGGCGGTGGACACGGCAACCTATAAGCCTCACGATATCAAGGCCCAGATGCGCTATCCTGTCACGTTCAGGGAAATCCTGCCGTATCTGCTTGGCGGACAGCTGCTTGCGGTGCTCATAATATTGGCGGTGGCGCTTTATATGATACACAAGAAGAAAGGTGCGGAAGAAGCAGGGTCCAGCGAGCCTGCATATATCGTGGCGCTCAAGAAACTGGACAAGTTCAGAGGCAACAAACTCTGGGCGCCTGAAAAGCAGAAGCAGTTCTACAGCGGAATAACAGACGTGCTGAGAGAATACATAGTGGCAAGATTCGGTATAGGCGCGATGGAAATGACCACTGCGGAAATTTTTGAAGGACTGAAGGACAAGGATATACCGCAGCCTCTGATGGAGGAGACGCGCGGACTGTTCCTTATGTCAGACCTTGTCAAGTTTGCCAAGATGACCGTTACAGACGATGACAATGTCAAGGCTGTCCCTACTGCCGTGCGTTTCGTAACCTCGACCTGGAAATATGAGGAAGAAGAATCCTCCGAGTCCGGTGCCGAAGACAAAAAGGAGGCCAAGTGATGTTTTTCGAATATCCTCATCTTCTGTGGCTGCTGCTCGTTCCGGTATTGCTTATAGCCCATTACATTTACCTGGAGCTTGCAGGACGCCGTCCTCATCTGAGAGTTCCGGACGTGAAATTCTGGAAAGCGGGAGGTCGTTCAGCAATGTCGGTGCTCAGGCATGTGCCGTTCATATTGCGTAATGCGGCTCTTGTGATGATAATCATAGCCATTGCCAGACCGCGTTCTTCTACCAAGATGGACAAGATCGACACGGAAGGCATTGACATAGTCCTGGCTATGGACGTTTCTACCAGTATGTTGGCCAGGGATTTCACGCCAGACAGAATCAGCGCGGCGAAAGACATTGCCATCGAGTTCATCTCGCAGAGGCCGTCCGACAGGATGGGAATCGTGGTCTTTGCCGGCGAGAGCTATACGCAGTGTCCTCTCACTACCGACAGGGCGACATTGATAAACCTGATGAAGGAGATAGAAACCGGTCTCATCGAGGACGGTACTGCCATCGGCAACGGTCTTGCTACCGCTGTGGCGAGGATGCAGTCGTCAGATGCGAAGAGCCGCGTGGTGATTCTCCTGACCGACGGTGTGAACAACAGCGGAGAAATCACTCCGCAGATGGCGGCGGACATAGCCAAGACCTATGGCGTGAGAGTATATACTATAGGTGTGGGAGCCAACGGTACGGCTCCATATCCGGTGATTACGCCGTGGGGCGTGCAGGTGCAGGATGTGCAGGTGGAAATCGACGAGGACCTGCTCAGGAACATTGCAGAGACTACAGGCGGAAAGTATTTCAGGGCTACGGACAATACCAAGCTCTCCGAAATATACAGTGAAATCAATAAGATGGAGAAGGCAAAAACTACGGTGGACAGTTTCCCTGTATATAAGGAAATGTTCACGCCGTTTGCTCTCGCAGCATTGTTCTGCCTGCTGCTTGAGGTTTGTATGTGCTTCGCCATCAAGAGATTGCCTTAAAAGGGCGGAAAGAAAGGATTTGTTATGATATATTTTGCACAAGCACAGTATCTGTTTCTCCTCATGTTGGTGCCGGTTTTCCTGGTGCTGTACGGGGTGGTGAGATACAGGCGTGTCCGCAATATAAGAAAGTTCGGTGACGAGAAGCTGGTGAAGGACCTTATGCCGTCCTACTCCGGAGCGAAAGGCTGGACGAGGATAATCTTGTTCTCGCTTGCTTTTCTGTTCTTCAGCATTGGCCTTGCCCGTCCTCAGATAGGTGCCAAACTCAAGGAGCACAAGAGCAAGGGTGCAGAGGTGATGATTGCCCTGGACGTGTCCAACTCAATGCTGGCCAAGGACTACTCTCCGAATCGTCTGGAGCGTGCCAAACTGGCGATATCCCGCCTGGTGGACAAGCTCAACGGAGACCGCATCGGTCTTGTACTGTTCGCAGGGACATCATTTGTCCAGCTTCCTATCACGACCGACTACGTGTCGGCGAAAATGTTCTTGGGAAACATCTCCACGGAGTCGGTTCCTGTCCAGGGAACTGCCATGGGTGACGCCATCAACACTTGCATAAGAAGTTTCAGTGCCCAGAGTGAGAACAGCCGTGCCATAGTGGTCATCACTGACGGTGAAAACCATGAGGACGACCCTCTGTCGGCAGCGAAGCAGGCGGCTGAGATGGGCATATCCGTATATACGATAGGTGTCGGTTCTTCTCAGGGACAGCCTATCCCGATGAAGGACGGTCTGCTTAAGGATTCCAATGGGAATATCGTGGTGACGAAGCTTGACGAAGCTACGCTCAAGCAGGTTGCCCAGGCAGGAAAGGGCGCCTATGTGCATGCGGGGAATGATGAATTCGGACTGAATCCGATTATCGACAATATCAGGAAACTTAATGACGAGGAATTCAATTCCATCGTTTTCGAAGAATATGACGAACAGTATATGTATTTCTTTGCGATTGCGCTCGTGCTGCTGGTTGTCCAGATGCTGATAGGGGAACGCAAGGTGTTCGGAAATCTGTTCGCTAAAAATTGAGGTTGTTTATGAGGTGGTTTAGAAATATTGTTGCGGTGATGACAATGCTGTGTGCACTGTCATTGACCGTGTCCGCCCAGGTGGACAGGCACGATGTGCGTGCGGGAAACCGCAAGTTCCGCAAGGGGGACTGGAAAGCCGCAGATATATCTTACAGGAAGGCCCTTGTGAAGGATTCCACATCGGTTCCTGCAAATTTCAATCTTGCCAATACGCTCTACCGTACCGAGAACTATGATGAGGCGGCCAAGACGATGGAAAAGATCAAGGATTCGGCTCCGTCTTCGGCCAATGCCGCTGATTATTTCTACAATGTCGGGGATATAGCGATTGCCAAGAAGGATTGGCAGGGCGCCGTGACCGCGTTCAAGGAGTCGCTTCTGCGCAATCCTGGCGACATGGAGGCGAAGGAGAACTATATCTACGCCAAGAAGATGCTTGAAAATCAGCAGAACGGTGGCGGCGGAAATGGTCAGGACAATCAGGACAATCAGCAGAACAAGGATGACCAGAATGGCCAGAGTGACCAGAACCAGGATCAGAACAAGGACAAGAATCAGGAACAGAATCAGAATGACCAGAACAATCAGCCTCAGCAGAGCAATCAGAACAATCAGAGCGGTCAGCAGGACGGTCAGCAGATGAAGATTTCACCGCAGCAGGCCCAGCAGATGTTGAGGGCCATTCAGGCTAAGGAAAAAGAGACCCAGGACAAGGTGAACAAGGAAAAGGCAGAGGCTCTCAAGTCGAGACAGAAGGAAAAGAACTGGTAACGGAAGAAGGAGAAGAATATGTTGGATATTGTAAGAAAAACAGGATTGACGATGCTGTTGGCGCTCATCACACTGACAGCTTTCGCCCAGACGGAAATCAAGGTGGATGCTCCGAACATCGTGGAGTCGGACGAGCAGTTCAATGTCACATTCATAATCGAAGGCAGCAGCCGTCCGGGGAATTTCAGTTGGGCACCGGGAGATGACTTTACATTGGTATGGGGCCCTCAGAGCGGCTCTTCGTCCAGCGTAAGCATAATCAATGGAAAGAGGACATCGTCATCCCAGTTCACTTACACATATATAATCGCGCCGAAGAAGACCGGCAAGTTCACATTGCCGCAGGCGACTGCAAAGGTGAAAGGTGAGATGATTTCATCCGCTCCTCTGCAGATAGAGGTGCTTTCCGGCGGATCTTCGTCGAATCAGGCTGCATCTGCTTCACATCCAAGCACTTCGCAGCGTTCTTCGTCCTCTGATGTGTCCTCATCCGACATTTTCCTGAGACTTTCCCTGAGCAAGACCAATGTGGTGGTAGGGGAGCCGATCAATGCTGAACTCAAGCTCTATCAGAGAGTGGACGTTGCAGGCTATGAAAGCCCCAAGTTCCCTACATTCAACGGTTTCTGGAGCAAGGAGACGTATGCTCCGAACAATGTGAACTTCCAGAGAGAAGATGTGGACGGCCGTCTTTACAATGCCGCGACACTCCGCAGATATGTACTCGTACCGCAGCAGACCGGAACTCTCGTCATTGACCCGGCAGAACTTGTCTGCCTTGTGAACGTGCGATCTTCATCGAGTTCGGCCCGCAGCATTTTCGACAGTTTCTTCGATACTGGAACCACGACCATAAGGAAGCGCATAGCGACTTCGTCCGTCAGGGTCAATGTCAAGAATCTTCCTGGCGGGGCCCCGGCTTCATTCTGCGGAGGAGTCGGCAACTTCACCATAAATGCCAAGCTGAATCAGTCTCAACTTAAGGCACACGAAGCCAATTCGTTGATAATCACAGTGTCAGGACGCGGCAATGTGTCGCTTCTCGAGGCACCTAAGGTGAACTTCCCTCCGGATATGGAGGTCTATGATACCAAGTCTTCTGAAAATACAACCCCGAACAGCGGCGGAACTTCAGGAAGCAAGACATTTGAATATCCGTTCATTCCGAGAAGTCATGGTGACTTCATCATAGAGCCGATAGAATATTCGTATTACAATGTGACGACCGGCAAATATGAAACATTGACTACCGCCCCTATTCCTTTCAATGTCGAGAAGGGTGATACTCCGGAAACTACCGGTTCGTCAATGCAAGTGGCGGTTCCGGACAGAAAGGATGTGAAGAATCTCGGTGAAGATGTCAGATATATCCGCACGAAAGAGCCTTCGTACAAGTTCAGGACAGTGTTCTTTGTGGGCAGTGCAGGATATTGGTTCGCATTGGTGTTGATCCTTTTCTGTGCTGTGGTCATCTGGCTGGCTTTCAGGAAGATAGCCTCGAGAAGAGCAGATGTCGTGGGCAGCCGTAACAGGCGTGCCACCAAGATGGCATTGTCCCGTCTCAAGACAGCCGAAGGCTTCCTCAGCAAGAATCTGTATTCCGCATTCTACGAGGAACTGCACAAGGCGCTGCTTGGTTTCATCTCAGACAAACTGAACATGGGCGCTGAGGAGCTGAACAAGGACAATATCAAGTCCCAGCTTGTCGCAGGCAGCGTTTCCGCTGAACTTGCGGACCGTTTCGTGGCTCTGCTTGATGCATGTGAATTTGCGAGGTATTCTCCGGATGGCGGAAACGAAGCCATGAATACACACTATAAAGAAGCTGTGGATGTCATTTCATCTATCGATTATGTCATGAAACGTAGAACATCAGGCGGGTCGGCTGCCAAGTCCGCTGCATTGGCCATAGCCACCCTGCTCTTGTTGCAGACAGGTCTGCAGGCTGGGGAGACGGCTTATCTCGATTCTCTCTGGACTAAGGGTGCAAATGCTTATGCTTCAGGAAATTGGAGCGAGAGTGCAGAGGCTTGGGGTACACTTGAGAAGGCCGGTGTGGTCTCTCCGGAACTGTATTACAATCTCGGAAATGCTTATTTCAAGTCAGGTGACAATGCCCGTGCTGTCCTTTATTATGAAAGGACACTGAAGGCAAATCCTTCATTCGCCGATGCGAGATATAACTTGGATATAGTCAGAAGCAGAATCAAGGACAAGATCGATGTCGTCCCGGAGTTCATCCTGAAGAGTTGGGCGAGGAAGCTCTGCTATACGCTCAGTTCCAATGTGTGGGCTGTGCTGTCGCTGCTGTTTTTTGCAGTTTCATTGGCATTGGCCCTGGTTTTCCTCATGAGCCATTCGGCGGCGGGACGCAGAAGCGGATTCTACGGAGCCATTGTGGTGTTCCTCCTGGCGGTGTCCTCGTTCAGTTTCGCACTGTGGCAGCGCAGCATGTTCCTGAAGCAGAGCAATGCAGTGATCATGACTCCGGTATCGTCCGTGAAGAGTTCACCTTCCGAGAACGCGTCCAAGGACCTGTTCGTGCTGCATGAGGGAACGGAGGTGAAGGTGCTGGATTCTGTGGGAGACTGGAATAATGTGGAGCTGTCTGACGGCAGGCAGGGCTGGATCAGAAACAATGAAATGGAAATAATATGAGAAAACTTTTCGTCACTCTACTGATGTCCGTGGCTGCGCTTTCCGGCGTTGCGCGGGCATCTGCTTTTTCTGACAGGGACAGTGTCCTCAGATTCGCATTTGTCACTGACACTCATCTTGCGACACATACCAGTGCGATAGAGGACCTCAGCGCGTGCCTGAGAGATATTAACAAGTCGGATTCTCTGGATTTCGTGCTTTTCGGAGGCGATATCACGGATTTCGGTACAGATGAGGAGATCAGAATCGCCAAAAGCATGATGGATACGCTGCGTGTGCCATATTATGTGGTGCAGGGCAATCATGATGCAAACTGGTCTGAAAGCGGCTGCAATACTTTCCTGAAAGTGTTTGGCTATGAGCACTTTTCGTTCGCCAAGAAGGGATGGCGTTTTATAGGCTGCAACAGCGGTCCGGATATGCGTATGGCTCCGGGACTTGTGCCGAAGGAGACTATGGAGTGGCTCGGCTCACTTGAAAATGAGGGCAGGAGCATTTTCATAAATCATTATCCGATGGATTCGTCGGTCCTGAATTATTTCGATGTCACCAAGCAGCTCAAGCGCCTCGGGGTGCGGTTCTGTGTCGGAGGACATTGGCACAGGAATGTGGTGAAGAACTATCAGGGAATTCCTGCGGTGCTGTGCCGCTCGTCATTGTCAGCAGGGGCTGTGCCGGGGTATAACATTGTCCGGATCAACGGGGACAATATCAGTTTTTCCGAAAGGCGGATCTATGGAGATACTGCGGTGGAATTTGCTCCGTGGTACAGGTATCATTTTTCGGGAAATGCCCCTCAGGACAGTGTGAAGTATGACAATGACGGTCTGCCGGAGGATTATCCGTGGATGCGCTATGACGTGAACGTGCGTTATCCTCAGGTCAAGGAGAACTGGAAGCGCTCGTTCGAGGCCAATATAGTGGCAGGTTTTGCTGTGCGTGGAGGTCGGGCATATTTCCCGCTGGCCTGTGGTGTAGTCAAGTGCATATCCCTGAAGGACGGCTCTGAAATCTGGTCAAGGCAGTTCGACGGAAAGATATATTCGACTCCAGCGATAAGCGGAAAGACATTGGTTTTCGGATGTACTGACGGCAATGTCTATGCTCTGAATGCCTCTGACGGTTCTGTGAAATGGAAATATCATACTGAGAAGTCGGTGCTGTCTTCTCCTGTCATCATGGATGGCCTGGTGTACATCGGCGGCTCTGACCACAAGTTCAGGGCATTGTCCCTGAAAGACGGAAGTGCGGTGTGGACTTATTCTCCGGTTGAGGGTCATGCCATTTCCACGCCTTATTGTGACGGTGAGAGGGTGGTTTTCGGCACTTGGGGAAGGACGCTTTATTCTCTGGATCCGCGTACCGGCAGGGAACAGTGGAAATGGACGGTGAAAAAGCCTTCCAGGATGTATTCTCCTGCGCATTGTGTGCCTGTCTATGGTTCGGGACGCATATTCGTAGCTGTGCCTGACAGGAAGATCTATGCTATAGATGCCGCTACCGGCAAATGTCTTTTCAATGTAGATGGCGGCAGGGATGCGCTCTGTGGAAGTGAGGATGAAAAGACCGTGTTCTCCAAAGTGATGTTCGGCAAGGCCTATGCGTTCCGTTCCGATGTTCCGGCCCCTGCAGACGGCGGCGAAATTTCGTCCGGCAACAAGCTCTGGGAGGTGGCGGACAGTCTCGGATACGATATCGGGACCTCTGCATTGACGGAAAAAGACGGGGTGCTGCTGATTCCGTCGGACAAGGGCAACATCGTGGCTCTGGACGCTGCGACGGGCGAATTCCTGTGGGCGCACAAGGTCTCAGTGGCATTGGTGAATCCGCTGAAGGTGTCTTCCGACAAGAAACGGATGACTGTCCTTGCGTCAACGATGGACGGCACCGTGACGCTGCTTACGATCGAGAAATAACGGTTGTGCTATATGCCGGCGGTGAGGCGGAAGTGCCAGAGGACAATGCCGGCTGTGACTGAGATGTTCAGCGAGTGCTTGGTCCCGTACTGTGGGATTTCCAGGACGCCGTCTGAACTGCTTACGACCTCTTGCTGTACGCCCTCGACTTCATTTCCGAAGACCAGGGCGTATTTCTTTCCCTTTTCGGGGATGAACTTGTCCAGGCTGATAGAGTCTTCGGCCTGTTCCACGCTCAGAATGGTGTAGCCTTCTTTTTTGAGCCTGCCTATTACATCCGTTGTGGAAGGGGAGTACTCCCATTCGACGCTGAATTCCGCGCCGAGTGCGGATTTGTGGATTTCTGCTGACGGTGGTGTGGCACAGATGCCGCACAGCCATATCTTGTCCACTTTGAAGGAGTCGGCGCTTCTGAATACGGAGCCGACATTGTGCGCGCTTCTGATATTGTCCAGCACTACACAGACTCCGGAGTCAGGGAGTTCCTTATATTGTTCCGCAGTTACTCTTCCAAGTTCTATGTTCAGCAGTTTCCTGTTTTTCATCGTTTTATTTCGATTTTCTGCAAATTTATGCAAATCTTGAACAGTTTCTAAATTGTTTCATCCGAAAAATGCTATATTTGTAGTACATCATTGATTTTAACAGCTTCTTATATGAAACAGGATCTACAGATTTTTGAATTAATCAAGAAAGAAAGAGAGAGACAGTCTCAGGGCCTTGAACTGATAGCCTCGGAAAACTATGTCACTGACCAGGTGATGGAAGCAATGGGTTCAGTCTGCACGAACAAATATGCGGAGGGTTATCCGGGAAAAAGATATTACGGGGGTTGTGAGGTAGTCGATCAGATCGAGCAGACTGCGATTGACAGACTTTGCGAACTGTTTGATGCTGAATATGCAAATGTCCAGCCTCATTCCGGAGCTCAGGCAAATCTCGCAGTGGAGATGGCGGTCCTGAATCCGGGAGATACCTTCATGGGGCTCGACTTGTCCCAGGGCGGTCATCTTACTCACGGTTCGCCGGTGAATGCTTCAGGAATCCTTTACAAGGCAGTGGCCTATGGTCTTGATCCTGAAACGGGATGCATCGATTACGACCGTATGGAGGAGTTGGCTAAAGAGCATCGCCCGAAACTTATCATCGGCGGCGCTTCCGCATATTCCAGAGAGTGGGATTATGAGAGGATGAGAAAGATAGCTGATGAAGTAGGCGCATTGCTCTGGGTGGACATGGCCCATACTGCGGGACTTATCGCTGCAGGCCTCCTCAAGAATCCTGTGAAGTACGCTCATATCGTGACATCCACTACCCACAAGACATTGCGCGGACCTCGCGGAGGCGTTATTCTCATGGGCAAGGATTTCGATGACCCTCAGGGACGCAAGACTCCTAAGGGCGAGGTAAAGAAAATGTCCCAGATCCTGAACTCAAGCGTGTTCCCTGGTATCCAGGGCGGACCTCTCGAGCACGTTATCGCTGCCAAGGCTGTTGCATTCTATGAGGCGATGCAGCCTGAGTACGTGGAATATCAGAAGCAGGTTGTAGCAAATGCCCAGGCCATGTGCGCGAGATTCATTTCCAAGGGTTATAAGGTGGTTTCAGGCGGCACGGACAATCATCTGATGCTTATCGACCTCCGTACCCGTTTCCCTGAGGTGAACGGAAGAGTGGCTGAGACAGAGCTGGTAAAGGCTGACATTACCGTAAACAAGAATATGGTTCCGTTCGACAGCCGTTCCCCATTCCAGACTTCAGGAATCAGAATCGGTACTCCTGCTGTGACTTCAAGAGGTTTCGTGGAGAAGGATATGGAAGATATAGTGGAACTTGTCGACAGCGTTTTGGCTTCCGCTTCCGAGCATCTCGACGCCATCACTGCTAAGGGAGAAAGGACTCCGGAGCAGCTTGCTTCTCTCGAAGAGCACAATGCAGTGCTTGAAGAGGTCAAGAGAAAGGTTCACATGATGACCAGCGGAAGACCTTTGAACAGGTACTAGTCAGTTAGTCAGTAAATCAATAAAGAGGGTGACTAAAAAGTCTTGATAGACTTTTTAGTCACCCTCTTCATCGTTATGTGCCTTCTTATTTGAGAGACCTCACCACGCGGAATCCCATGATGTCGTACACGACAGGGCCGCTGCCAATGCTCGGGTTGGTCTTGCAGTTCCCGTTCTGTATACGCCAGGTCTTGACCGAGCAGTTGTGGGTGTAGGTTCTGTAGCATCCGCCTCTTGTGATGACAAGTTGTTCGGTCATGTCGCGAGGGGTCTCCGGTCCCCAAGGATCGGTCTCCTCGGCGTCGCTCGCGTAGTCCAATGAGATGTACCATTCGCCGGTCATCTCCTCGATGTTGCCGCTGAGGTCATACAGACCAAGGGCGTTAGGTTTCTTGAGGCCGACCACATGGACATGCTCCTCCTCTCCTATCTTTGAATTATCCTCGAACCATCCAACCTCGTCAAGATCGTCGCTTCCCGCATAGTAGAAAGGATACTTCTCGTTTTCAGGCCCGCCTTTGGCCGCGTACTCGTACTCGGCGTTGGTAGGAAGGCGGTAGCCGTTGGCCTCCTTGTTCCTTGTGACTGTGGCTTCAAGCAATTCCTTGCCGGTCTCCCTGTCCCACTTCGTGTTGGAGAACGTGTAGACCGGAGTGTAGCCTTTCTGTTCGCTAAGCTTGTTGCAGTAGTTCATCGCCTCGTAAAGTGTCACTTTTGAGACAGGGTAGAGATCGTTGCTCTTGTCGTTGGACGGGTTGTAGCCCATCACCTGGAGGAACTCCCTCTGCGTGACCTCGTAACGTCCGATCTCGAAAGCCGAGATGTTGACCTTGTGGGCGTTTTTCTCGTCTTTGATGTTCTTGACGGTCAAATAGTACTCGCTTGGCTGCTTGCCGAGGATGAACGAGCCGGCTCCGACGGTCACCATGTCAAACGGCTTGAAGTTAGGGTTGGTCTCCTTTCCGGTTCCAGGTGTAGTGCCGCCACCACCTGTGGAGTTGGTGGTCACGACGGCGAAGTAGGTCTTGCTGTCGTTCGCCTTCTCGTTGATGACCTGGTAGCGGACAGCGTCCGTGAAGTCTGCCGCGACACCGCTGCCGGGGGTCACCGTCGAGCCTTCCGTGACGACGATCACCGGCTTCAGAGCGGTGACATCCGTGCCTTCGGGCATTGTGATTGTGATTGTCGGGTAGTTGATCACACTTGAGATCTGTCCTGGGATGAGGAACTGCGTGATGGCCGCACCGGTTTCGGTGCCTGGCGTGGGATCCACGGTTTCTCCTCCGCTCTCTCCGTTCTGCATGACGGTGATCGTGTAGGTGTCCACCTCGGTGTCGTTAAGGTAGGCTGTCACATCGATTGTGGTCTGGCGAGGATTCGCTGTAGTGTTCTTCGCCACGGAGAGGGACAGGCGTGCCTTGCTGCATGACGCCATGCACCACATCTTGTCCGCTGCCGGGACTTTCGTCTTGAACTTGTAGTCACCCAGGTCGCCGCCTTTGTCGTCGACAAATGAGATGGCGCTGGTCATGACTCCGGACTTGTCAACCGTGAGGATGCCGTTCTCCTGATCAAATGAGATGATGCCCTCGGGGATCTGTGAGATCGTCGTGGAGAGCTCTACTTTGGCCACCGGATCATCGCCGCTTCCTTCGCATGAGGCGAAGGAGAAGGCAACGGTGAGAGCCGACAAAAAACATGCTATCTTTCCTAATTTCATAATCTTTTCACTTACTGTTACTTAATGCTTCTTACGACACGGAATCCGGTAGTGCTTCTGGTCTCGGCTCCGGCCTGATAGTTTGAATCATAGAGCTTGCCTTTGTAATCCGATCCGGAGTAGTAGCCACCTCTGATGATCTTGCCTCCGTTCCTGCTTTCAGGAGCCCCGACAGGGTCTGTCTCAGGATCGGTGGTCTGGAGTTCATCCTTGTACTTGTAGGCCCAGTCAAAGCACCACTCGGAGACGTTGCCGCTCATGTCGTACAATCCAAGTCCGTTCGGCTTTTTCTGCGCTACCTCGTGAAGAGCCTGGGAGCCGCCTACTTTGGAGTTGTTCTCGAACCAGCCGACCTCGTCGGCCACATCGGAGCCGGAGAAGATTGTCGGATTCTTGCATCCCTCCTCACCGCCTTTGGCAGCGAACTCCCATTCGGCCTCGGTAGGAAGCCTGTAGCCGTTGCCGGCAGTGGCATGATCGTATTTGTAGTCCTGCATCTTCATGTAGCTCCATCCGTCGGTCACGGTGATGATCTCTCCAGGGGTGTAGACAGGAGTGAGACCCTCTTTCTCGCTGAGTTTGTTGCAGAACTCGCAGGCCTCGGACCAGGTCATCTTGTTGACCGGATAGTTGTCCCCGACGAATTTTGAATAGGAAGGATTCTTGCCCATGACCTCCTCATAGATCTTCTGCGTCACGACAGTCGTGGCGATGTAGTAGCCTTTGGTGAGAGTTACCTCGTGGGCGTAGTCCTGCGCGTACGTGGAACCGTCGGTCTTGTTCTTTCCTTCACCGAACTTGAATGTGCCAGGATTGACGATCACCATGTCGAAAACGGAAGCGAACGCATTCTGCTTCACGTTCAGTGTCAACGGGGTGAGCACGGCGGTCTCGTCGCTGCACGCCACTGTGAGATCGACCGTGCCGGTCTTCTCCGCCTTTTCGGCGGTAGGCTTCACGGAGAGCTTAAGGACGTTGTTCTCGATGCCGGCGGCGCACCAGTCGGCGTTTGATTTCACGGAATAGGTGTAGACAACATCGGCTTCAGGAGCGTTTGTCGTCATGGTAAGCGGCAGGGCGATCTCTCCGCCGGCATATTCAAAAGTCACATCGCCACCGTTGACGGAGGCTCCCTCGGCGGCCTGGGGTTCGGAGACCGTGATGCTCCCGTTGATGATCAGCTTCTCTTCGCTGCAGGAAGAGAAGGCGGCGCAGAAAAGCGCGCATGCGCAACTCAGTGCGTGGAATCTTCTTGTTTTCATTCGTTTTTTTGTTTAATTTGTTGAAGATAAGTGTCTTTAGTTGTTCAACGGATAGTACTGCGTGGCCCGGTAGACCGTGAAGTAGTTGGCCTTGTCGTCCTCGTCCGAGAATTTTATCCATTGAGGGTTCTTGATGTCATCGACCGTCAGGGTGAAGGTGCGGCGTTTGTCGTTGCCCAGCGGGGTGATGATGTAGTTGAAGTAGTGACCGGTGTAGTAGTCCTTGCCGATCTGACTGCCTTCCTGGCTGAATTTCAGAGAGATCCTGTCCTCACCTTTTATCTCGTAGTCAAAAGCCAGGTAGCCGCGGCCGCCGGAGTTGGTGCAGTAGAAGTTGAAGGCGTAGAAGTCTCCGTAGTAGTTGCTGATGCTGCCGAGGTAGCAGTAGGTGATGTTGTCCCCGGCAGCCTTGAGGGATTCCGCCGCCTTGTCCCAGAGCTTCTTGCCATAGTCGCTCAACCCCTTGTAGGAGAAGAACCAGTTTTTGTCCATCAGGTAGTCGGTGATCGTCGGGTATGTCGGCACGAAGTAGCCTTCCGCCCCGTCGTTGACCGGGATGAACGCTCCGCCGTCCGCCATGTCCGGGTTGTAGACAAGTCCGTCGATCCTCTCGTCTCCCAGTTCGAGAGGCTTGTAGAAAGTCACTCCCATCAGATTGAATATGAATGGGTAGGATGTCGTGACCTGTTCGCCGTCAACCTCGCTGAAGATTTCCAGAGTCCTGCCGTTGATGCGGCCGTCGTATTTGTTGTCAGCTGTCTGGTACCTTATGCGGGTGTGTTTGGAGATCGCGCTCTCCTCTTCCTTCAAGGCGACGATGTAGTCATCCCAGGACATCGAGACGGGCATCGGGGTCATTGTCATCGTGGAGCCTGTCTTTCTGCCCTTGAGTGTGATCTTCTCGTCCTGAAGATCCAGCACGTTGAACTCGAAGTCGCCCTCGAATCCGAAGCCGGCTCCCTGTCCGCCGGTGGTCTCCGGATCAGCGAAGTAGTGCATCACTTCGTTGTAGGTGTCCAGTGTCAGCACGCAGCCCGCGCTCTGGTAGATGGAATAGGTGCTTGTCGCGGTTTTCCCCTTGCCGGCAACCTCGCTGCCGACCTTCACCTTGTTGCCCTCGCTGAAGGAGAGGAACACGTTGAATCCCCCGTAGTATTGCCCGGAGGAAGGGTAGTACTCAAGCAGCCAGCCGTTCGGCGCGCCGGTCAGGGTCTCGTTCAGCCTTTCGGCCAGGGCCTCGACACGGTTGGCGGAAGACTCGTCGAAGATCGGATCAATCTTCGAGACGCATGACTGCGCCGTCATGACGGCCAGGGCCGCTGTCAGTAGATATTCAATAAAATGCTTTGTCATGGTGTCAATCCCTAAAGTGTTTTCAAATCAAGTTGTGAGATGTTGGCGGAGCGTTTCTGCACGATGTCGCGGAGTTTGTCGATGTCGATGCCCCAGCTTTCCTGAAGGTAGTTCCTGACAATCTCGAACTTTCTCGCGAGCTTGTCCCCGCCTTCCTCCCCGGCGGTGGCGAGTACGCTTTCCCAGTAGCCTTTCGCATGGGTGACGTAGTTGGAGATGATCTCCACGAAGTCCTCGTCCGGGCTGTAGCTGGCATAGCGTGTGACATAGCCCATCTTGTTGGCAACGGCGTCGCTTTCCAGATTCAGCCAGCTCGGTCCCTGGTAGTCGGTCGAGATCAGGTTGAAGTCCGTGGAGTAGTTCTTTGTCTGATGCAGGATGTGGGCGAACTCATGATGCATCGTCTTGAAGAACCACTCATTGAGGAAATCTATGCTCGGGCTGGACGGATTCAGACCGTTGATGTTGTAGAGTGTGATCTTCAGTCCGCCCTCAGCGGTTCCAAGCACGACGGATCCCTGGTCGTTGAAGGCCTTGGAGCCGATGAGCTGGATCATCCTTGGGCAGTATGTCTTTATGAAGGTGTCGCCGAGCAGCTCGTTGTAGGAGTCGATCCACAGGTACTTAGTCAGCTTGGCCATCGCCACGGCCTTGTCATATTCAGCCGGGACCAGGTTGTAGTTGTTGTCGGACTCACGGTCGATGTACTTGTAGTTGAACTGAATATTATAGGGCTCCACGTAGTTGAGCAGCAACCAGGTGTCAAACGCCCCTCTCTCCGGCGAGTCAGTGTCGAAGATGCTCTTTTGGTCAAGCTTTTCCTTTGAGCAGGACGCAAGGACCGCCGTCATGATAAAAAATGAATATATTAACTTTCTCATCTCGTCTTTCCTTTTAGTTGTTTCTCGGATTGGCCTCAAGTCCAGCCGCGATCACCTCCTGAGGGATCTGCACGGCCCTTCTCGGGTCGTTGACGAGCAGCTCGTCGTCGGCTTTTCCGCTTCTTGCATGTGAGTACTCGATGCCGTACCTCTTGATGTCGTTCCATCTCAGGCCTTCATGCACGGTGGTTACCCTCCTGAGATGCAGCACGCATTGGATCAGATTCTCCGTGGTGTGGTCCGGGATGGAGAATCCCTGAGGGTGAAGCTCCTTCTTGATCGATCGCTGGCTGTTCTTCTTCAAGTGCAGAGGCATGTAAGGCTTGGATGAGAAGTAGTTGACAATCTGATCCTTCGTCAGGTTTATTCCTGCCATGGAGTTGAGGAGGATGTTGATGTCCGCCACGGCTCCGTCGATGTCCTGCGGAGTCTTCAGCAGTTTGGCTTCGGCCCTGCAGAGCAGCAGTTCGTCAGTCGAGAAAGCCACGTTCACGAGGTGGAGGTAGCCGATGCCGGCGGTCTTGTCGGTATATTCAAAATAGCCGAGAAGTTTCGGCAATGAATATTTCTGCTCGAATCCCCAGATGCCGTTAGCCATGTTCAGTTTGTTGTAGCCGCCCCATGGTCCGGGAAGGATCTCGTTAAGCATGATGTCGTAGGCGCTGCCGTAGCGAAGACCGATGGCGTAAGGCCCTTGGACGTATGGCCAGGAGGAATTGGCGGTGAGGAGCATCAGGTTGCAGGCCTCGTCGCCGGAAATGTAGGAGTTGCAGCGCAGCTCGAAGTCTGTCGCCAGCTCGCTGAAAGCCTTCCAGTTCCTTACGGTCGCCGAAGGATCCTGCCCCAGGGTCTTGCCGGCATATTCAATCACCTTGTCGAATTTGTGATAGTAGAGGTTGAACCTTGCCGCGAAGGCGTAGGCGGCCTTCTGGTTGAAGTGGTACTTCGGCACAGAGTAGATGTTGTCGTCGATCAGCGGCAGGGCTTCCTCGATGTCGCTGTCGATCATCTCGTAGGTGTGGGCCAGGGTTCCGCGCTCGATTCCGTCCGGCAGCACGGTTGTCTCCGGTTCGGTGGTGTAGGGGATGCCGAGGGTGCTTTCCGCTGTTGAGGCATCGTATGGCATGCAGAACAGATTGGCGAGCTGGAAATGGGCGAAGGCCCGGCAGATGAGAGCCTCGCCTCTTTGCGCGTCATAGTCCGCTCCGCCACCGAGTTCTTCGATGGCCTTGAGCGCCTGGTTGGCGGCTGCGATGGCGTTGTAGTGTGCGTCCCAGACGCTTTTCGGCGCGTCGGTGTCATCGGTGGTGATGTCTTTCCACTGGTATGCGTCCCCGCACACCTGTCCGTAGGTGTCGTACTGCGAGCCGTTGTCGGTCACATTGTCGGACGAAAGCTCGGAGATCAGTATGGTTGAGACGGTAGGGTAGGCGGAGACGAGCATCTTCGTCACCTTGTCCTTAGAGTCAAGCTCGATGCGGTCGTCCGGAACCGTGTCCAGAAATCCGTCGCAGGATGCCGCCGCCAGCGGAATCATCGATAAGTATAGTAATGCTTTATTCATAGTATCTTGATGAGTAAATGTTTAGATTCCAAGTCTTAATGTCAGGGTGAACTGTCTCGGGACAGGGGAGGCCACGCCTCCGGTGTTGAAGAACTCAGGATCCTGGCCGTTCAGTTTCTTGTCCGAGTAGATCAGGAACAGGTTGGTGGCCTGGATCTTGAGTGACAGATCATTGACCTTCAGCCTGGAGATCATCTTCTTCGGGAAATTGTAGGACAGCGAGAGCTCCTTCATTCTGATGAAGTCGCCTTTGGCTATTCTCTCCGTGGAGTAGTTGTAGGCGTTGTAGGCGTAGCTCAGGTACGGATCCTGCTGGTTCGCGCGTTTGTCCGCGATCACAGGCACGTTGGTGACCTTCTCGTCGCCTCCCGTCGTCCACCTGTTGATGAACTCGCGCGGCATCGCATCCAGGTCGCTGTAGACATTGTGGAACACAGGGTCGAGCCTGATGACGTTGCCGAATGAGTAGGTGATGAACGCGTTCAGAGTGAAACCTTTGTAGCGGAATATGTTGCCGAGGCTTCCGGTCATCGTCGGATCTGTCGGTCCTTCGTAGACCAGATGGTCTTTCTTGAGCTGTTCCTGGAAGTTGATGTCGCTGACGGTAAGCTGTCCTTTCTCGTTTATGAATGTCGGGTAACCGTTTTCGTTAAGTCCCTGGAAATCCATCGAGAAGAGCGCTCTTACCGGATAGCCTTCCATGGCGAAACCGTTGCCGCTGATCATGTCCATCACGGATGCGTTTGACTGGAGGTCGGTGACCTCGTTCTTCGTGTGCGAGAAGATGAAGTCCGTGTTCCAGCTGAAATCCTTTGTCTTGATGTTGCGTGTGGAGACCGTGAACTCCACGCCGCTTGACTTCATGCTGGCGACATTGGCGAACTTCGCCAGTTGTCCGCCCGTTCCCTTCGTGTAGATCAGTCCGATAAGGTCAAAGTTGTTCCTCGTGTACCAGTCGGCCTCGATGTTGATCCTGTTGTCGATGAACCCGATCTCGGCCCCGATGTTGAGCTCATGCTTCTTCTCGTAGGTCAGCTCGCTGTTCTCGACGCTGGACAGGATGAGTCCGGACTCCTTCACTGATGTGAAAGGCCGCCAAGTGTTGTAGCTGTTGATGATGGCTTTGGAGTTGCTGACGCTCGCAGGACCCCTGTCAGCAGTCAGTGAATAAGATGCCTTCAGTGTCATGTTGGAGACCACGTCCCTGAAGGACTGCCAGAACTCCTCCTCGTGGGCGTTCCATGCGGCGGAGACGTTCCAGGTCGGCAGCCATCTGGCCTTGCGGCTCTTGCCGAGCTTGTTGGACCCTTCGTAGCGGACTGTTCCGTTCAAGGTGTATCTTCCTTTATAGGAATATGTTCCCGTCCCGAAGAAGGAGACTTCACGCTGCCTTGTCCTGTCAACGGAATAGTAGCCGGCGTTCTCCTCGTTGCCCTGTTTGAAGTAGAGATAGTCATAGGATGGCAGCATGCCCATCTCGTACTGCATGCCGACACCGTTGAACCAGGTCTTCTCCCTGTTCACGGCGTTGGTCTCCATACCTCCGAACAGATTGACGATGTGATCCTCGCCGAACACGTTGTTGTAGCTTGCCGTAGCTCTGAAGTCGTAGCTTTCCATCGAATATTTCGTTTCACGGTAGAAGCCTCCCACCGGCAGCACGGAAACCGGCAGGGAGTTCGCCTTGTCCGGATCGGTGTAGAGCCAAGGATTCGCGCTGCGCATCGTGGCGTCATCCATAGCCCGGAATGCCCAGGCCTGGTTCGAATAGTCCGTGATAGTGTGGCTCTGTACCGTTGAGGATGCCTTGTAGGCTCCCAGCACCGACAGCTCCAATGGCTTGACCGGATGCCATTTCAGCTCTCCCTGGAACTTGAGGTCGGTGACCTTCAGGTCAATGTAGTTGTTGTCAAGCTCGTGCAGGATGTTGAATGGCGCGTAGTTGCGGACATAATATTCATTAGGATCCAGTGTTCTGGATGTGTTGAGGGCGTAGGAGTAAGGGTTGATGTCGAAATCCCTCCTCACCTCTCCGCTGAGCGGATCCACCGATGAGCTCAATGTTCCCGGCGCTCTCTGCTTTCTGTAGGAGGCGTTGCCGATGAGGTTCAGGGACAAGGTCTCCGAGATGTGGTAGAGTGCGTTCAGGTTGGCGGTGTAGCGCTTGACCGAACTCTGTCTTGTCCATCCCGGGTCGTTCATCACGCTCAAGGATGTGTAGTATGACGCCTTGTCGGTTCCGCTTGACATGCTGACCGCATGGTTGCGGGAGATGTTGTCGTTGAACAGTATGTCGAACCAGTCGGTGTTGCGGTACTCGGCCTCGCGGAGGTAGGCGTTCCGCGCCTCCTCGGTGTTCATCAGCCCGAACGAGCCGCTGGTGGCGTCATACTGGTTGATCAGATGGTACATCTTGCCGTACACACCGCTGTTGGACGCGCGGTAGACATCGGCCAGGTTGAGGTAGCCGGCCTGCTCCATCTCTTTGTAGACACCCATCTGCTCCTGGGAGTTTAGGATGTTGAACCTGTTGTAACTTGGTTTCAGACGTATGCTGTACTCTCCCGTGTAGGCTATCTTGTTGCTTCCCGCATGTCCTTTCTTCGTGGTCACGACGATCACTCCGGCCATGGCTCTGGCTCCATAGATCGATGTCGCTGATCCGTCCTTGAGGATCTGGAAACTTTCGATGTCGTCGGCGTTAAGACCTGCGATGGCGGAACTGATCAATGTCACCGCGTCTCCGCTGGAGAGGTTGTCGGCGTCCACTTCGGCCACATCCTCCATGATCACGCCGTCCACAACCCACAGAGGCTTGGAGCTGCCATAGATGGAGGTCGCTCCGCGGACCCTGATCTTAGGAGATGTACCGAATGTTCCGGACACGTTCTGTACGGACACGCCGGCGGCTCTTCCCTCAAGGGCCCGGCTGATCTCAGCCACACCGTCCAGTTTGACATCCTCGGCGCTCAGCTTGCTGGTGGCTCCTGTGAACAGGCGCTTGTCCATCTTCTGCATACCTGTCACGACCACGCCTTCGAGAACCTCGGTGTCAGCCTCAAGGAAGATCCTCATCTCCCCGTCAGTGATGCCCACATCCTTGGGCTTCATGCCAAGGCAGCTGATTTCCAGAGTTTTCGCTGACAGCCTGACTTTCAAGGTGAATTTACCGTCGATGTCTGTCATCGTGGCGTTCTTGGTCCCTTTCTCCATGACAGCCGCCCCGATGACGGGCAGATTGTCTTCGGAAGAAATGACCACGCCTTTTACCGTTCGGGTGTCTTGTGCGAACAAACACCCAAAGCCTGCCGCGATGCAGGCGATCATCAAGCATAAGAAGTGCTTCATGTAAAAATTTGTTAAGTTCGTAATTCGGATGCGTCCTATCCTGTCTCTGGACAGGCTCATCCATTTGTTAATGATCGTGTGCCGTTCCTCTGTCGCGTCAAGGACATCAATTATTGGGGGAATATGTCCTCAGGTACCTTCAAGGCGGCATTTTATTCAAACCGCAATGAAGTTAGCCAATAAACTTCTTTAAACAAAGGATAATTTTGATTATAACGTTTTTATGAATAATTATCAACTAAATATTCACAAAAACTTAGGAGACAAGGTCGAGGTTGACCTCGCCAAAAAGCAAGGAGAGGCTGACCCAAAAGGGTTGGTCTCTTTTTTTAT
>OKTM01000060.1_pt1 | contig 79498 bp, 65 predicted proteins | sample 1606401 | NCBI WGS metagenome assembly OKTM01 (sample SAMEA3879583, study PRJEB24766) | human gut metagenome | biome: human-associated habitat; feature: feces | place: USA | collected 1985/1987 | reverse complement strand
CTGGCCGCTGCCCCAACAGCTCCTCCCTGTTTCCGCCGCTGGCGGCGGTCGTCGCTGTTGCTCCCAAGGGGGGAGCCTCTGGCGAAGCGGGCAAATTATTCTGCAATTTTGTGAAACCTGCATAGCGGATACAGGGGCAATTTGGGAATATCATGAAAATCAAGAATAATATTGACAAAATCACAGGGGGGGGGGGGTATAATATTTTCATAGGCTGATGGTCGGAAACGGACGGTCGGCCCCTGAAATTCATTTTATCATCATGTGGGAGGAAACAACATGAAAATGGCAAAGAAATTTCTGGCCGTCGTCCTCGCTGGCGTTCTGGCCCTGTCTGTCCTGACGGGCTGCGGCAACGCTGCAAGCACCAAGACCATTGCAGATGTACTGAGCGATATGAGCAAGGGACAAGAGATAGTATACAAGGCAGACTCCAAGCTGAACGGTAAGGCAAAAGAGCTTGGAGAGTATGCTGTCAAGTTTGCGAAGGACCATGAAGATGAAGGTGAAGATTTTGATTATTCTGGGGAACTGAATAAAGGTATCATGGCAGATGTCATGAAGGACTATAAAGACAAGTTTGTTTACATTGCAGAGACGGAGACTAAGGGCTATAATGCTACGGCGCAGGCTTACACTCTGCTCGAGGCATTGTATGGTGGTGATGATGATGGTAATATCAACAGCGCAGTCGTCGGGAAGGGCAAAAAACCTGCAAACGTCCGTTACATCGGCACTGCTACCATCGAAGTGGAGGGTGAGACCTGGCGTATTGCTGTTGTCACTGCGGATGCTGAAGAAGTCAAAAAGCCTGAGAAGAACTAATTCTTCTTATCAGTAAAGCTCAGTAATCACAAAAAGAAAAAGCGAGGCCCGGAGCGTTTCCACTCCGGGCCTCGTTTGTTTTTATCGCAAGGCAAGAAATTAGTGCAACATGAAAACAGCATATTTGCGATATGCAATTCAACGCTGTTGCTGTTGCATTAAAAAGTTGAATTGCTATAAAATCAATAGTGCAGGTCGTCGGCAGTCAGTGCCTCGAGCACGGGCAGCATGGCGGCGGCCTCTGCCTTTGCGGCGGGCAGGTCCATGTCGCGGTAGTTGCCGCACTCCACCTCGCTTGCGCCGGGAACATCGCCCTCGAAAGCGGCCATGAAGCGGAAGGACTCCACCGTCAGGGCCAGAGCCTCCGCAGGGGAAAGCCCCCGGGTGAGCAGGTAGAAACCGGTGCGGCAGCCCATGGGGCCGACGTAGACGACGCCGTCCTTGTACTGGCTGTTGCGGGCGTAGGTGGCGAAAAGGTGCTCCAGTGTGTGGGCGGCACCGGTGGAGAGATAGTCGCCGTGGTTCGGTTTCTTCATCCGGATGTCCCACGTCAGCACGTCGCCGTCCTGACGGCTCAGGTACATACCCCGGCCGAGCTTGGTGTGGTCTACGCAGAAGCTTGCGATGCGTTCCATGCTGCGCCTCCTAAAAATCAGGCCTGCAGGCGCTGGACGCTGCCGTGTGCGCAGTCCACAGCGACCATCAGGCCGTCGCGGATGTGGGCGGTAGCGCCGACAGCACCCACGATGGTGGGCTTGAGCAGGGCCTTGCCTGCGATGGCGGCGTGGCTGTTCAGGCCGGCTTCCTCGACCACCAGAGCAGCAGCGTCGCGGACATAGCTCAGCATCTCGTTGGAGGTGGAGGGCACCACAAGCACCATGCCGGGCTTGAACTTTGCGCGGATCTCCTCGAGGGTGTGGCAGACACAGGCCTTGCCGGTGGCGTTGGCCAGAGCAGCGCCATCGGGGCCGATGCCGACGCCGGTGGACAGGCAGTTGCCGATCATGTGGATCTTGATCATGTTGGTGGTGCCGGAGACGCCCACGGGGACGCCTGCGGTCACGACAGCCAGCTCGCCGTCGTGGAGGTAGCCGTTCTCCTTGGCCAGAGCGGTGGACTTCTCAATCAGCTCATCGGTGCTGGTGGCGAGGTCCATCATGAGCGGGGTGATGCCCCAGGAGATGGAGAGCTGGCGCTGCACCTGCTCGTCCATGACGCAGGCGATGATGGGCTGTGCGGGGCGGTACTTGCTCAGCAGGCGGGCGGTGTTGCCGGACTCGGACACGGTGACGATGGCAGAGGCGTTGACGTCCTTTGCGGTCAGACAGGCGGCGTGTGCGGTAGCGTCGCTGACGCTGATCTGGCCGGCGGCGTCGGTCAGGCGGTTGTCGCGGTAGTGCACCTCGTTCTCGGTGCGCTCGGCGATGGCGGACATGGTCTTCAGGGCCTCAACAGGGTATGCGCCCGCAGCGGTCTCGCCGGAGAGCATGATGGCAGAGGTGCCGTCGTAGATGGCGTTGGCCACGTCGGAGATCTCGGCGCGGGTGGGGCGGGGATTGACTATCATGCTGTCCAGCATCTGGGTGGCGGTGACGATGGGTTTGCCGAAGGAGAAGGAGCGGTCGATGACGCTCTTCTGGATGCCGGGCAGCTCGGTGAAGTCGATCTCGACGCCGAGGTCGCCGCGGGCGACCATGACGGCGTCGGCAGCGGCGAGGATGCTGTCGATGTTGTTGACGCCCTCGCGGTTCTCGATCTTGGCAATGATGCGGATGTGGGAGTCATACTCGTTCAGCAGGTTGCGGATGTCGTAGACGTCCTGTGCGGTGCGGACGAAGGAAGCGGCGATGAAATCGAAGCCCTGCTGGATGCCGAAGATGATGTCATCGCGGTCGCGCTGGCTCAGGTAGGGCATGGACAGGTGGACGCCGGGGACGTTGACGCCCTTCTTGGTCTTGATCTTGCCGCTGTTCAGCACCTCGCAGACGATGTCGGTGTCGGAGACGCTCTTGATGGCCAGCTTGATGAGGCCGTCGTCCAGCATGATGATGCCGCCCTCGTGGACGTCCTGCGGCAGGTCCTTATAGGTGATGGAGCAGATCTCCTTGGTGCCCTCCACCTCGCGGGTGGTCAGGGTGAAGGTCTGGCCGGCTTCCAGCATCTCGACGCCGTTCTTGAACTCCTTCAGACGGATCTCGGGGCCTTTGGTGTCCAGCAGAGCGGCCACGGGCTTGCCCAGCTCGGTGCGGATGGCCTTCAGCATATCCAGACGGCCCTTGTGCTCCTCGTAGGAGCCGTGGGAGAAGTTGAAGCGGGCCACGTTCATGCCGTTGGCGACCAGCTCGCGCAGCACGCCGTCCTTATCGGTGGACGGGCCAAGGGTGCAGATGATCTTCGTTTTTCTCATAATATTACCTCCAACAATATCTTCTTATCCTCTATGACGAGCCGCAGGAGCCGGACAAGGCCCCTCGGCTTCTGGCCGGACATCGGCCCGGTCAGGTAGTATTTCAAACCTTACCAGTCTATATTATAACCGCTTGTGTACAAGAGAGCAAGAAAAAATTCGGCAAAGAAAACCTTAAATTTTCGTGATAGATGCCGGGGCGATATTGCGAAAAACAGCCCCATCGCCTATAATAAGGATAAGGAAAAGTCTCACTTCTGCCCTTTTCCGGGCAGAAGCGGGCGCGAAACTATAGAAACGGAGTGAAAGCGTAAATGGAAAAGCGCGTTTTTCTGATCGTTCTGGACAGCTTCGGCATCGGTGCAGAGCCGGACGCCGCCGCCTTTGGCGATGAGGGCACCAACACCCTCGGCGCCATCGCCAAGCACCCCAACTTCAACTGCCCCAATCTGAAAAAGCTCGGACTGTTCAACATCGACGGCGTGACCGCCGGTGAAAAGGACGCCGCCCCCACCGGCTCCTTCGCCCGTCTGCAGGAGCAGAGCATGGGCAAGGATACCACCATCGGCCACTGGGAAATTGCGGGCGTCGTCAGCCCGAAACCCCTGCCCACCTTCCCGGACGGATTCCCCGACAGCCTCATCCACGAGTTTGAGGAAAAGACCGGCCATAAGGTGCTCTGCAACAAGCCCTACTCCGGCACGCAGGTGCTGAAGGACTACGGCGAGCAGGCCATGAGGGAGGATGCCCTCATCGTCTACACCAGCGCCGACAGCGTGTTCCAAGTTGCCGCAAACGAGGAGCTTGTGCCGGTGCATGAGCTGTACCGCTATTGCGAAATTGCCCGCGAGATGCTGAAGGGCGAGTACGGCGTGGGCCGCGTCATCGCACGCCCCTTCCTCGGCCATACTGCCGATACCTTCTACCGCACCACCAACCGCCACGACCTGAGCCTCAAGCCGCCTCGCAAGACCATGCTGGACCTGCTGAAGGACGCGGGCAGGGACGTCATCGCGGTCGGCAAAATTTTCGACATCTTCGACGGCGAGGGCGTGACGGAAAAAATCAAGACCACCGGCAACACCAACGGCATCGCCTTCACCAAGGCATTGCAGACCCGCAACTTCGAGGGTCTGGCCTTCGTGAACCTCGTCGATTTCGATATGCTCTACGGCCACCGCCGCGATGTGGCAGGCTACGCTGCTGCTGCCACCGAGTTCGACAAGTTCCTTGCCGACTTCATCCCCGGGATGCGGGAGGGCGACATCCTGATGGTCACGGCCGACCACGGCTGCGACCCCTCCTACACCAAGACCACCGACCACACCCGCGAGTATGTGCCTTACCTCATCTGCGGCAAGGGCATCAAGCCGGGCGTTGACCTCGGCACCAAGCTCTGCTTCGGCACCATCGCACAGACCATCTGCGACTATCTGGGCGTGGATGCCTCCACGCTGGATGGCAAGAGCGTGCTGGGCGACATTCTGGCTTAAATCTGAATAAAAAATGGCTCGCTGCGATGCAGCGGGCCATTTTTATTCCTTTGTTCATGCGGCGGGGGTCGAAGCGCTGGAGGAGTCGCCGCCCGTGCCGGAGCCGAAGAGGGCGTCCAGCACGGTGGAAGCGGCCTGATGCAGGGACGAAGCCGCCTGCTCGACCTGCTCCTGTGTCGGCATACTGAAGGACGGCGACTCGGTGGAGTCTGCCGGGGCATCTTCGCTGCCCTCTGCGGGGACTTCGGTGGAGGCGTTTGGCTCGCCGGAGGTGCTGCCCTCGGCGGGCTGGCCGTCAGCGGCCTCGCTCTCTGCGGGGACGTCGCTCGGGGCAGGCTCTTCCACGATCACGCTGTCGGGAGACTCCTCCGGGACCGACGCGGCGGCGTTGGGGTCAGCCGTCGGGGTGTGGACTTCGGTCTTTTCGGGGGTCTGGCTGGTGCTGGTGAGCTTGTCTTCGCCGCCCAGCACCGCAGCGATGAGGGCTTTGGCCTCATTGACCGAGTTCTCATCCGGCTTCATGACGTAGAGGCTCTGGCCCTTGGCGGAGTAGCACTTGGAGCTTTTTGCGCCCGAGCCGGTGACGGTGTAGCTCTGGATGTCCCAGCTGGCGAGGTCGCCCAGCTGCATCCGCACCAGCGCGGAGATCTGCTCCTGCGAGAAGCTGGTCACGAAGCAGTCGGCAGCGGCGTCCATCAGCTTGGAAAAGCTCATCAGCAGGGTGGGGGATTTGAGTTTGTTGGCCATCGCGTCGATGACCTTCATCTGGTTGATGCCGCGCTGGATGTCGCCGGTCTTGAAGGCGTGGCGCTCCCGGGCGAAGGCCAGAGCGGATTTGCCATCCAGATGGTTCCAGCCCTCAGCGAAGGTGGTGGGGTCATAGTAGCCGGGGCTGCCGACGGAGGTGAAGGCCTGATCGGAGTAGACGTCTACGCCGCCGATGGCGTCGATGATGCTGATAAAGCCCGCAAAGTTGATGCGGATGTAGTGGTCCACGTCCACACCGTAGAGGTTGCCCAGCGTCGCCATGCTGGTCTCGACGCCGTAGAGTCCGGCGTGGGTCAGCTTGTCCTTGCTTTCCGTGCCCGCGAGGTCAACGTAGTAGTCGCGGGGGGTGTTGATGAGGGCCGCCTGCTTGGTGACGGGGTTGACGACCGCGAGGATGTTCACGTCGCTGCGGGCATTTTCGGTCAGCTCACCGCGGTTGTCCACGCCGCTGAGGTAGACCACGAAAGGCTCTTTGGTGATCTTGTTGGCCTCTGCGCCGGTGAGCAGGCCGGAGGTGACATTGTTCAGGGTCGTGAGGCCCTGCTGTGCCCAGACGCAGCCCACAGCCAGCGCGGCGCAAAGCATGACGGACAGAACCCGTGCCACGACCGCACCGGTGCGGGAAGCAAGGCATTTGCGCACCAGCAGCCAGAGCAGCACCAGCAGCGCCGTGATGATGACGAGATAGAGCACCGGCAGCATCTGGGTGCGCCAGAGCTGCACCAGCGCGGCAAGGCTCAGGACGGCCTGCAATCCCAGCAAGACCATTCCTCCTTTCGGGAGCTTATCGGCAGAAGGAGCGGCCTCACTGGGGTGCAGCGGCTCCCACTGTTTATGGGGCGGGACGGGAGGCTCCGACGGTTCAGGCGGAAGCCCGGCCTCCGGCTGCGGCGCAGATGCGGGACGGGAGGGCCGGGGCGGCTCCGGGGAGAAGAAGTCGGCGCTGTCCACCTCGACCTCGTCCGGCTCGCTGCGCTTGATGCCCCGATGGATATGCCGGGGGCCTTCGTCGTTGTTCTGGGGATGGGTATGCTCGTTTTCGTCAAACATAGGCGTTCTCTCCTTTGGATGCGTATGCCATCAGGTGGTGGGGAGGATGGTCAGCACCGCCCGCGCGGGCAGGCAGGTGGCCGTCTGGTCTTCTTCGCTCAGCCAGCCGAAGGACTCGCAGATATGGTCCGGGCAGGGCGAGTCCACAAAGCGGGCTGCGCCGTTCTGAATGCGGATATGGACGGTGAGATAGCCGGTGTCCACATCATAGTCGGCGTCCGTTTCGAGGGGAAAGGTCAGCTTGGTGTTGGCGTCGCCATAGATCAGCTCGGCACAGAGCGGAGCACCGGTCTGATTCGCTTTGCGCACCAGCAGCAGCGCGGCGGCGGCCGCCAGAATGACGGCGGCAAAGACCAGATTTAGCAGCAGTTTTTTGTGTCGTTTCATAGAAGATCATCCTTTGAGGGGGATCTGCTCCAGCTCGGCCAGCCAGAGGGCGGCGGCGGCGTCGCTGGGCATCCGCCAATCGCCGCGGGGCGAGAGGGTGACGCTGCCCACCTTGGGGCCGTCGGGCAGGCAGCTGCGCTTGAACTGCTGGGCAAAGAACCGCCAGTAGAAGTTGCGCAGCCAACGGTAGAGCACCTCGTCCGGGTACTCGGCCCGGCCTGCGAAGGCCGCCTTGGCCAGCCGGAAGATCTTTGCCGGGCCGAAGCCGAAGCGGAGGACGTAGTAGAGATAGAAGTCGTGCAGCTCGTAGGGGCCGACGAGGTCTTCCGTCTTCTGGGCGATCTCGCCGTCCTTGGCGGGCAGAAGCTCGGGGGAGACGGGGGTGTCGAGGATGTCCAGCAGCACCCGGCGCAGCTCGGCGGAGGCGGCGATGTCGGCCTCGTACCGGACGAGGTGGCGCACCAGCGTCTTGGGGACACCGGCGTTGACGCCATACATGCTCATGTGGTCGCCGTTGTAGGTGGCCCAGCCCAGCGCCAGCTCGGAGAGGTCGCCAGTGCCGACGACGAGGCCTCCGGTGCGGTTGGCCGTGTCCATCAGCTCGAGGGTGCGCACGCGGGCCTGTCCGTTCTCGAAGGTGACGTCCAGCACCTGCTCGTCCTGCCCGATGTCCTTGAAGTGGCTGTGGACGGTGTTGGCGATGTCGATCTCGGTAAAGCTGACGGCCAGCTCGTCGCACAAAATTTCCGCATTGCTGCGGGTGCGGCGGGTGGTGCCGAAGCAGGGCATGGTGACAGCCAGCACGTCGCTGGTGGGACGGCCCAGCTGTTTCATGGCGCGGACGGCTACCAGCAGCGCAAGGCAGCTGTCCAGACCGCCTGAGATGCCGATGACGGCTGTTTTGGCGTGGGCGTGCTCGAGGCGCTTGGCGAGGCCGTCGGCCTGCATCTTCAGGATCAGCTCGCAGCGCTCGGCCCGGCGGCGCTCGTCGTGGGGGATAAAGGGGGTGGGATCTACCCAGCGGGAGAGGGGCGTTTCGGTGAGGGTGAGGTCGAAATCGACGGTCAGATAGCCCTCGGTGCTGGGTTCGAAGCTGGTGTTGCGCGCCCGCTCCGACTCCATCCGCTGGCAGTCCAGCTCGGTCTCGGCCCGGCCGCCCTCAAACGGCGAAGTCTCAGCGAGGAGCGTGCCATTTTCGGCGATGAGGTCGTGGCCGGCAAAGACCATGTCCTGCGTGCTCTCGCCGTGGCCCGCCGAGGCGTACAGGTAGCCGCAGAGGAGACGGGCGGACTGGTTGGACACCAGCGTCCGGCGGTACTCGGCCTTGCCGACGGTCTCGTCGCTGGCCGACAGGTTGGCGATGACCGTAGCACCGGCCAGCGCATGGAAGGTGGAGGGAGGCAGAGCGCTCCAGAGGTCTTCGCAGATCTCCACACCCAGCACGAAGCTGGGCATCTGGCGGCAGCGGAAGAGCAGTGAGGTGCCGAAGGGAACCTCCTGCCCGCAGACTGTCACGGTCTCCACCTCGGTGCTGCCCGGGGTGAACTGGCGCTTTTCGTAGAACTCGCCGTAGTTGGGGAGGTAGGTCTTGGGCACGAGGCCCAGAAGACGTCCGCCGCAGAGGACGGCGGCGCAGTTGTACAGCTTGCCCCGCACCAGCAGCGGCAGGCCCACGAGGGCCACGACGTCCAGCTCCCGGCTGGCGTCCAGCAGGGTCTGCAAGCCATCCAGTGCGCCCTGCTGTAACGTGCGCTGTAAGAACAGGTCGCCGCAAGTGTAGCCGGTGAGGCAGAATTCGGGAAAAACTGCCAGTCTGACGCCCCGGGCGGCGGCATCCTTCAGCTGGGATAAGATCTGGGAAGTGTTATAAGCGCAGTCGGCCACCCGCAGAGAGGGCGAGAGGGCAGCTGCTTTCAAAAAACCATCATTCATCGGAGGATTTCACATCCTGTCTGTTTCATTGTGCCCCGGCAGAGCGATGCTCAGCGGGGTTTTGCTCAGTATACCACAAAACGGCTCAAACGAAAAGTGACAGTATGGGGAAAAGAAAGAAAAAACGCCGCCTGCACACCGCAGACAGCGCGTTCAAAGCTCAAAAGATGGAAAACGAGATAGACCGTAAGCCGGGTTCTGTATTAAACGACGATCTGTCTAGACCTGCCATTGCTGACAGGTTCGTGCCGCCTTCGGGACACGCGAGCAGCGCTGTACGTCCCATATAGGCGTTGCTTCCGGTAGGGTTTACAAAGCCGCATAGTCACCCATGCGCTGGTGAGCTCTTACCTCGCCCTTTCATCCTTACCGCATTGCTGCGGCGGTTTCCTTTCTGTTGCACTTTCCCTGAGGTCACCCTCGGCTGCCGTTAGCAGTTACCGTGCTCTGTGAGGCCCGGACTTTCCTCAGAGCGGTCAAAGCCGCCCCGCCGCCGTATGTTCCACTCGTTTTCCGCTCCCAATCATACCATAAAAAAACAAGATTTGCAAGAGAAAGAGAATTTTGATATACTTATCCTATATATTGCCCGCGCTGGAGGTGGGAAGATGAAGCTCTATTTCAAGGTCCCGCCCGAGGCGGATGGGGCGCTGCTGCGCAGCTTTCTGCGCAGGTGCAGCGTCTCTGCCGACCTTTCCCGGGCCGTGAAGTTCCGGGGCAGCGGCTTTTTTGCCGACGGCGTGCCCATTCTGGCCAACCGCCGGGTCGAGGCTGGGCAGGTCGTCTCCTTCGAGCTGCCGCCGGAGGGGGAGGGCGTCGCGCCGCAGAGCGGCATCCCGGTGAACGTCGTCTATGAGGACGCCTTTGCCCTCGTGCTGGAAAAACCGCCCCGCCTCGCCGTACATCCCACCCTGAACTACCCGCTGGGCACGCTGGCGAACGGCTATGCGGCATGGGCGGCTCAGCGGGGGAACAGCCCGGTCTTCCGCCCGGTGAACCGGATCGACAAGGATACCAGCGGCCTCGTGCTGGCGGCGCAGAACGGCTACGCCGCCCCGCTGCTGGCCGGACGGGTGGAAAAGCTCTACTACGCCGTCGTGGAGGGGGAGCTTCCCCTCGGCCCGGGTGTCATCGACGCGCCCATCGGAAGGCAGGGCGGGAGCATCATCGGTCGCTGCGTCACGCCCGACGGCAAGCCCAGCCGGACGGAGTATACTATTTTAAAGGCAGAAAACGGTCTCAGCCTCGCGGCCTGCGTGCCGGTGACGGGCCGCACCCATCAGATCCGGGTGCATTTTGCTTCCATCGGCCACCCGCTGGCCGGGGACGACCTCTACGGCGGGAGCAGGGCACGCATCGGACGGCAGGCCCTCCACTGCGCCCGCCAGACGTTCCGAGTGCCGCGCTGTGAGACGCTGGAGGACGGCATCTGCATCGAAGCGCCGGTGGACGAGACGACCCTGCGCACGGTGACGGTGGAAAGCCCGCTGCCCGCCGATATGGCGCAATTCTTTCGCTGAATTTGTGAATTTCGTGAAAAGTAGGTGAAAGCTTGGCCCAAATTTTGTGTCAATGCTTGTTTCGGCGCGGGCAGGGTGTATAATAAATAGAGTATTCTTGTAAAAAAAGCTGCACTTATGCGGCAGCATATCGATATGAGAGATAAATCAGAATCTCCTGAAGATACAGGAAGGAGCATCCTTTTTTGCTGGAAGATAAAACAACTGAAACGCGGCAGGACGTGCCGACCGCTGCGCCGCAGCACAGCAGCTTCCGCGCAAGGCTGCGCTCACGATGGGCGCAGTTCCAGTGCGTCCGTCTGCTGCGCCGCCACCAGCGCTTCCGCCTCCGCCGCCATCGGCTGGACAGCGCAGCCAAGAAGCTGGGGGCTTCGCCGCTGGCGGCACGCATCGGCGCAGTGCTCTATGCACTGGGCTTTGGTGCAGAGTATGCTGCGGTGCGTGCCGGGCGAGGCGTCAAGCACTTGGCCCTCTTGGGCGTCCGGGGCATCTGCCGCTTTGCAAAAGACCTGACCGAGACGGCTTTCCCGGGTGCGGCACAGGTCGTCAAGGATCTGTTCGGCCCCTTTGTGCTGCTCGTGAAGGGCATAGTGGCCCTTCTCATCCACGCCCACCACATCCACCGGGAAAAAGGCCTTGGCGCGGCACTGAAGGCCAGCGCCCACTATCTCGCCAGCGGCGTCCGCCGTAACCTCCGGCTGCTGCCCCGGATGGCGATGTACATCCTGCCGGTCTGTGCGCTGGCGCTGGGCAGCATGGTGTTTGAATATGTCATCAACCAGCCCTACGCGCTGGCTGTGCAGGTCAACGGCGAGACCGTGGGCTATGTGGCCAACGAGGATGTCTTCGACACAGCCCGCGAGGACGTGATGGAGCGTATCAGCTATGCAGGCTCCGATAAGACGGAGCTGACCATCGAGCCGAGCTATACCATTGCCGTCGCCCATCATATGCTGGATGAGAACGAGATGGCCGACGCCATCATTCAGAGCGCAGGCGACCAGATCGGTGAGGGCACGGCCCTGTATCTGGACGGTGAGCTGACAGCGGTATGCAGCGACGGCGATGCACTGCGCGCGTACTTCACCAGCCGTCTGGAACCCTACGAAGTCCCCGATGACCCCAACGTGAGCGTGGGATTCAACAAGCAGGTCACACTGGAGGATGGCCTTTACTTCAAGGACAGCCTGCAGGATTATGCGGACGTCGAGAAGGAGCTTTCCGGCGTCAAGCAGGCCCAGAAGGTGTACACGGTCAAGACCGGCGACACGCTCTGGGACATTGCCCATAAGAATGACCTGACCTTCCGGGAGCTGTGTGCGCTCAATACGAACTTCAAGGGCGGGCCGCTGAACGAAAAATCCAACATTCGTGAGGGCGATGAGCTGATCGTCACCAAGGAAGAAGTGGCCCTCGAGGTGCGGATCACCCGCATCGAGACCCGGGAGGAGGAGGTCGCCTTCGCCATCGAAACGACCAAATCCAACGAATATACGAAGGGTACCACCAAGGTGCTGCAGGAAGGCCAGAACGGCCTGCGCCGCGTGACCTTCCAGAACGTCTACGATACAAACAATGTCCTCGTGGAGCAGACCATCCTCTCCACCGAGGTCATCAAGGAGCCGGTGAATAAAAAGGTGGTGCAGGGCACTAAAAAGGTGAAGTCCAGCACCAAATTCATCACCGGCAGCGGCCAGTTCATCTGGCCTGTGCCGAATTACCGCTACTGCTCGCGCTGGTATGGCGGACGCCACCGGGGCGTGGATATCTGTGCCCCGGCGGGTACGCCCATCTACGCCTCCGCAGGCGGCACCGTCACCAAGGCGGGTTACAACAAGGCCGGTGCGGGCACGGGCTATGGCTACTCGGTCATCATCAACCACGGCGGCGGCTACAGCAGCGTGTATGCACACTGCCTGTCCCTGACCGTCAGCGCAGGCCAGACCGTCAAGCAGGGCCAGCTCATCGGCTATGTGGGCAGCACGGGCCGTTCCACCGGCAACCACTGCCACTTTGAGATTCGTCTCAATGGTTCGTACATTCCCCCGCAGAACGTGTTCCCGGGGAGAAAATAATTCTATAAAAAGGAGAAATTCATTATGGCTACTCCTCACATCAGCGCCGAAAAGGGCGATTTCGCAAAGACTGTCCTGATGCCGGGCGACCCCCTGCGCGCAAAATTCATTGCAGACACCTTCCTGAAGGATGTCCGTCAGGTGACGGGCGTGCGCGGGATGCTGGGCTTCACCGGTACCTACGAGGGCCGTCCCATCAGTGTGATGGGCAGCGGCATGGGAATGCCCTCCATCGGCATCTACTCCTATGAGCTGTTCAAGTTCTACGATGTGGACAACATCATCCGCATCGGCTCTGCCGGCAGCTACACCGACAGCGCCAAGCTGTTCGATACCGTGCTGGCCACCGGTGCGGTCAGCGAGTCCAACTATGCCCGCGTCCAGAGCGGCAACGACCACGACATCACCTTCCCCAGCGAGGGGCTGAACGACAAGCTGCGTGCCTCCGCCAAGAAGCAGGGCATCAAGCTCATCGAGGGCAACATCCACTCCTCCGATGTCTTCTATCGTCAGCCCTCCGACGCAAAGCCCGCTTACTGGGAGCTGCTGCGGGACGAGCGCGGCTGCCTCTGCGTGGAGATGGAGAGCTTTGCACTCTTCGCCAACGCTGAGGTGCTGGGCAAGAATGCCGCCTGCCTGCTGACCATCTCGGACAGCTTCGTCTCCCCGGAGATCACCACCGCAGAGCAGCGCCAGAAGAGCTTCACCGATATGATGAAGGTCGCGCTGGGGGCGGAGTACTAAGCGTTTTTGAACCAGAGAGGGCCGCTGTGTTTTGCAGCGGCCCTCTTTTTTGACGGAGGCTTTGCTTGCACTTCTGAAAAGAATGATTTATACTTAAATATACGACACAGAAGAATGTACGACACAGAAGGGAATGAGGCCGATGAACAGAGAAACGGTGAACATGGTGCGCAGTCCGATTTCTGTGGAGGGGAACATCCGGCTTGTTCCGTATTATCCGGCCTACGATACAGCACTTGCGTGGTATCAGGATGCACAGCTCTGCAAACAGGTAGATAACAGGGACTCCGTTTATGATTTGCCGCTGCTGAAGCGGATGTATCATTATCTGGACACGCACGGAGAACTGTTTTATATCGAGTATCGGGGTGTGCTTTGTGGTGACGTCAGCCTGCGGACGACAGGCGAGCTGGCCATCGTCATCTGCAAGGAGTACCAGAATAAACACATCGGGCGGAAGGTCATCGAAAAAATGCTGGAGATGGCTCGGGAAAGGGGCTTGGCAGAGTGCTTCGCGCACATCTATTCCTTCAATACCCAGTCGCAGAAAATGTTTGAATCCATTGGCTTCGTCCCGCAGGACGAAGAACGCTATATCTACAAATTACAAAAAGGAGAACCGACCATGACAAAACTGACTCTGGAAGAAAAGCAGGAGCTGATTCGGATGGCTCTTGCGGCCCGGGAAAAGGCCTATGCGCCCTACAGCGGCTTTATGGTGGGCGCAGCCCTGCGGGCCGAGGATGGCCGCATCTTCACCGGCTGCAATGTGGAGAACGCTGCCTTCACCCCCACCAGCTGCGCCGAGCGGACGGCACTGTTCAAGGCTGTGGCGGAGGGTGTGACCAAGTTCACCGACATCGCGGTGGTGGGCTCCCGCCGGGGCGAGGTCAACAAGCAGATCACCTCGCCCTGCGGCGTCTGCCGTCAGGCGCTGTTCGAGTTCGGCGGCCCGGAGCTGAATGTCATCATGGCAAGAAGCCCGGAGGACTTCATCGAGCGCAGCATGGACGAGCTGCTGCCCTTCGGTTTCGGCCCCTCCAATGTGGCGGGCAACAAGGCCGTGAAAGACTGAACGCAGCTGCGCGAAAAAGACCGGACGGAGCGGATTTTCCGGGATAAGTGTGATTTTTATACAATTTTGATAAAATATTTGTAAATGTTTTGTAATCGGAAAAGACTTGCATCTGTCACTTCTTCCCGCTATACTTGAGCCAGTAAATGTGCAGGTGCGCACATTTCGTCAATAAGACGCGATTATATTAAAATAAAAGGAGAGTTTTCATTATGATGATTTCTCGTCGTAACTTTCTGGCAGTGGCTGGCGCCGCTGCTGCTGCCGCTGCTCTGACTGCCTGCGGCGGTTCTTCCTCTTCCACCGCTTCCTCCGCAGCTGCTTCCACCAGCACTGCCGCTTCCACCGCTGAGGGCGGCGAGAAGATCGTGAAGGTCGCTCTGACCTGCGACACCGGCACCATCGACGATGAGAGCTTCAACCAGGCTTGCTGGACCGCTGTTTCCGGCTACATGGGCGATGACTGCCAGTACTACATCCCCGAGGCTGACGCTTCCGATGAGGACCGCGAGACCATGATCCGTCAGGCTGTCAACGACGGCGCTGACGTCATCGTCTGCGTCGGCTACCTGTACGGCGCTTCTCTGGCATGGGCTGCTGACCAGTACCCCGATGTCAAGTTCATCGCCGTTGACGTCACGCAGGGCGACATCGGCACCGATGCCATCCCCGCAAACTGCTACTGCATCACCTTCAAGGAGGAGCAGGCAGGCTATCTGGCAGGCTATGCCATCGTCAAGGACGGCAAGACCAAGCTGGGCTTCCTCGGCGGCATGGCTGTTCCCGCTGTTATCCGTTACGGCTACGGCTATGTTCAGGGCGCTGATGCTGCTGCTCAGGAGCTGGGCACCAACATCGACATCAACTACTTCTACGGCGGCCAGTTCTACGGCGATGCAAACATCACCTCCCGTATGGAGGGCTGGTACTCCAACGGCACTCAGGTCGTCTTCGCCTGCGGCGGCGGCATCTACACCTCCGCTGTTGAGGCTGCTCTGAAGAGCAACGGCTATGTCATCGGCGTTGATGTTGACCAGAACTACATCGGTGTCAACGGCGTGGCAGACGGCTCCTTCGCTTACAACCCCTTCATCACCTCTGCAATGAAGGGCCTGACCGAGGCTGTCAACACCGCTCTGTCCGACATTGAGGCAGGCGATTGGAGCGACATCGCTGCTTCCAACGGCAACTTCGGTCTGGAGGACGGCGACTACATCGGCCTGCCCACCGATGCTGACAGCTGGAACTTCGAGACCTTCACCACCGATGAGTACGAGGCTCTGAAGAGCAAGATCAAGAGCGGCGAGATCGTTGTGGACAACAACTCTGACGACAGCACCAAGCCCACCGTCAGCGAGTTCACCACCGTCAACTACATCCAGTAATCAAGGCTTTCCCGGGCGGGATGCTCTGCAAAGGGCATCCCGCCTTTTTGCGTTCTTTCGGGCAGCGGGAGAGGGCTGTTTGGCAGAATGCACAAAAGTAATACTTATGATATGGCAAAACACTAAATTTTCAAAAAGAAGTGTGCAAAACGACAAAAATACGGTATAATGGTCACTAGAATAGTATAAGTGTCGCTTGGACACGAAAGGAGAGTGAGCAGATTGGCAGAGGATTTTGTGATCGAGATGCTCCATATCACCAAGGAGTTCCCGGGCATCAAGGCCAACGACGACATTACCCTGCAGCTGCGAAAGGGCGAGGTCCATGCCCTGCTGGGCGAGAACGGTGCAGGCAAGAGCACGCTGATGAGCGTGCTGTTCGGCCTGTATCAGCCGGAGGAGGGTAAGATCCTCAAGAACGGCAAGGAGGTCGCCATCCGCAACCCCAACGATGCGAACGCACTGGGCATCGGTATGGTCCACCAGCACTTCAAGCTGGTGGAGTGCTTCAGCGTGCTGGACAACATCATTCTGGGTGTGGAGCCGAACAGGATGGGCTTTTTGCAGAAGGCTGAGGCCCGCAAGAAGGTCATGGCCCTGAGCGAGAAGTACGGCCTGCGTGTTGACCCCGATGCCCTCATCAGTGACATCTCAGTGGGTATGCAGCAGCGCGTGGAGATCCTGAAGATGCTCTACCGCGACAACGAGATCCTGATCTTCGACGAGCCTACCGCTGTGCTGACCCCGCAGGAGATCGACGAGCTGATGGAGATCATGCGCGGGTTCAAGAAGGAGGGCAAGTCCATCCTTTTCATCACCCACAAGCTCAACGAGATCATGGCGGTCGCCGACCGCTGCACCGTCCTGCGCAAGGGCAAGTACATGGGCACCGTGGACATCAAGAACACCACCAAGGAGGAGCTTTCCCGCATGATGGTCGGCCGCGATGTCCAGCTTCAGGTCGATAAAAAGCCCGCCCACCCGGGCGAGGTCGTGCTGGACGTGGAGGGCGTCACCATCCACAACGACCAGCGCAAGAAGGACTCCGTCAAGGACGTCACCTTTCAGGTCCACGGCGGCGAGATCGTCTGTCTGGCGGGCATCGAGGGCAACGGTCAGACCGAGTTCGTCTACGGTCTCACTGGCCTCGAGAAGCTGTCTGGCGGCAAGATCACGCTGGACGGCAAGGACATCACCCACGCCAGCATCCGCCAGCGCTCCAAGGACGGCATGAGCCACATCCCCGAAGACCGCCACAAGCACGGTCTGGTGCTGGACTACAGCCTCGAGAACAACATGGTGCTCCAGCGCTACTGGCAGCCCGAGTTCCAGAAGGGCGGCTTCATCCGGTCCGAGAAGGTCCGCGAGTATTCCGATAAGCTCATCGCCCAGTATGACGTCCGCAGCGGTCAGGGCAGCGCCACCATCGTGCGCAGTATGTCCGGCGGCAACCAGCAGAAGGCCATCATCGCCCGCGAGATCGACAGAGACCCCAAGCTGCTGGTGGCTGTTCAGCCTACCCGCGGCCTTGATGTCGGCGCCATCGAATACATCCACAGACAGATCGTCGCCGAGCGCGACAAGGGCAAGGCAGTCCTGCTGGTCAGCCTCGAGCTGGATGAGGTCATGAACCTGTCCGACCGCATCCTCGTTATGTACGAGGGCGAGATCGTCGGCGAGTTCGACCCCAAGACCACCACTGTGCAGGAGCTGGGCCTCTACATGGCCGGCGCACGCAAGCAGGGAAAGGAGAACAACTAAATGAACAAGAAAAAACTTTCCCACAGCAACCTCAACAGCTCCATCACCAGTGTGCTGGCCGCGCTGCTGTGCATCGTCATCGGCATGGCTGTGGGCTTCCTCGTGCTGCTGGCCATCAATCCGGCCCACGCATGGGGCGACGGCTTTGTCCGCATCGTCAAGGGCGGCTTCCATGATGCGCCCTACGGCGTCGGCAAGGAGCTGGCCAACGCAGCCCCCCTCATCATGACCGGCCTGTCCGTGGCCTTCGCGTTCAAGACCGGCCTGTTCAACATCGGTGCAGCCGGTCAGTACACGCTGGGCGCTTACGGTGCCCTCTACTGCGCCATCATGCTCAAGATGCCATGGTTCGTCTGCCTCATCGCGGCAACCATCCTCGGCGGCATCTGGGGCGCGATCCCCGGCTTCTTCAAGGCCTACTTCAACATCAATGAGGTCATCACCTCCATCATGTTCAACTGGATCGGCCTCTATCTGGTCAACGAGCTCATCTACCAGAACGGCACCGGCCCCATGTACGATGTGCGCAACACCCGCACTCTGAACCTCGGAAAGAGCGCCGAGCTGTCCAAGTCCCTCATTCCGGACTTTGGCCTGAACAAGATGTTCCAGACCAACAGCACCACCATCGCCATCTTCCTCGCAGCTGCGGTGGCCGTCCTCATCTGGGCCATCCTGAACAAGACCACCTTCGGCTATGAGCTGAAGGCCGTCGGCCTGAACAAGAGCGCAGCCCGCTATGCCGGCATCAACGAGAAGAAGAACATCATCCTCTCGATGGCCATTGCAGGCGCACTGGCCGGTTTCGGCGCAGGCCTCTACTACCTGTCCAATGTGTCCCAGTGGAACCCGCTGAACTCCACCAGCCTGCCCACCATGGGCTTCAACGGCATTTCCGTGGCCCTGCTGGCAAGCTCCAACCCCATCGGAACCATCTTCTCTGCGATCTTCATCTCCCACATCTCGGTCGGCGGCTCGTTCCTGTCCACCAAGTACTATCCCACGGAGATCTCCGACCTCATCAGCGGCATCATCATCTACCTGTGCGCATTCTCCATGCTGTTCCGGGGCAAGATCCACGCCCTGCTGTTCAGGAATGCGGACAAGACCAACGTGAATGCAGAGCCTGCCCCTGCTGAGACCAAAACCAAGAAGGAGGGCAAGTGATATGCTGCTTCTCATCAAGTATACCCTGCTGTATGGCATCGTGCTGATGCTGGTCGCTCTGGGCGGTATGTTCAGCGAGCACTCCGGCATCATCAACATCGCACTGGAAGGCATCATGGTCATCGGCGGCGTGGCGGGTGTCCTCACCCTCACTATGCTGCCTGCAAGCCTGCCTGCGTTTGCTACGGTCCTCATCGCCGTGCTGGTGGCGGCTCTCGCCGGTATGGTCTACAGCCTGCTGCTGGCCTTTGCCTCCATCAACCTGAAGGCGGACCAGACCATCGGAGGCACAGCCTTGAACCTGCTGGCGACGGCCATCGCCGTGGTCATCGCCAAGTATTTCAGCACGAGCGGCAGTGCCAAGCTGAACTACTCCAACAAGCCCTTCCTGTTCAGCCTCGGTGGCTTGGAGCTGAGCATCTTTGTCCCGCTGGGCATCGTCCTGCTCATCGTCAGCTATGTCGTGCTGTACAAGACCCGCTTCGGCCTGCGTCTGCGCGCCTGCGGCGAGCATCCTCAGGCAGCGGACTCCGTGGGCATCAACGTCTACAAGATGCGCTATGCCGGTGTCGTCATCTCGGGCGCACTGGGTGCCATCGGCGGTCTGGCTTACATCGTGCCTCCCGTCCAGACGTGGAACTTCGAGGTCGGCGTAGCCGGCGCAGGCTTCCTTGCGATGGCCGTTATGATCTTCGGTCAGTGGAAGCCCTTCAACATCTGCGGCGCGGCCATGTTCTTCGCCGTTTTCAAGAGTCTGGCCAACATTGCTGACTCCACCTTCCTCGCACAGCTCCACTGGTCCAGCAACATCTACAACATGATGCCCTTCGTGGCATCGATGGTCATTCTGGCCTTCACCTCCAAGAACAGCATGGCCCCCAAGGCCGAGGGCATCCCCTACGATAAAGGTTCCCGCTGATCCGAGGGCGTTTTTTCGGGGCGCAGCTGCTTTCCGGGCGGCTGCGCCTTTTTCGTTCTTTTTTCAACAGATTCCACAAAACGATGCTTGCTTTTGCGGGAGAATTTGCTATACTTGAAGTACAATGTCATACTTATTGCCGACGGAAGAGCGTTGGCGGAGAATACGATTTAGGAGCGTGAACTTATGCGCATTTACGATCTGATCGCAAAAAAGCGGGACGGCGGCACCCACAGCCGCGAAGAACTGGAAGCCATCGTCAACGGCTTCGTCAGCGGCGAGGTGGCCGATTACCAGATGGCGGCATGGATGATGGCCGTCTATCTGCGGGGCATGACCGACGAGGAGACTGCCGAGCTGACCGACGTGATGGCCCACAGCGGCGTCATGGTCGATCTTTCGCCCATTCCGGGCATCAAGGTGGACAAGCACTCCACCGGCGGCGTGGGCGACAAGACCACGCTGGTCATCGCACCCATCGTCGCGGCCTGCGGCGTCAAGATCGCCAAGATGAGCGGCCGCGGACTCGGCCACACCGGCGGCACCATCGACAAGATGGAGAGCGTCCCCGGCACCAAGACCGCCCTCTCGCAGGAGGAGTTCTTCGCGCAGGTGAACAAGATCGGCCTGTCGGTCATCGGCCAGAGCGAAGGCATCGCCGTGGCGGATAAGAAGATGTACGCCCTCCGGGACGTCACCGCCACCGTCAGCTGCATCCCCCTCATCGCGTCCAGCATCATGTCCAAGAAGCTGGCCTCCGGCTCGGACGCCATCCTGCTGGATGTTACCACCGGCACCGGCGCGTTCATGAAGACCGTGGAGCAGAGCATTGAGCTGGCCAAGCTGATGGTCTCCATCGGCACCCATCACGGCCGCCGCGTCGCTGCCATGATCACCGACATGGACACCCCGCTGGGCCGCAACATCGGCAACAGCCTCGAGGTCATGGAGAGCATGGATGTGCTCAAGGGGCACGGCCCCGCCGACCTGACTGAGGTGTGCTTACAGCTGGCCACCAATATGCTGGTTCTGGCCGACAAGGGCACCCCTGCCGCGTGCCGCGCCATGGCCGAGGCCGTCCTCGCGGACGGCTCCGCCTATGCAAAGTGCAAGGAAATGTTCGCGGCACAGGGTGGCGACATCCGGGTGCTGGACGACTACAGCCTCTTCGAAAAGCCCGCCGCCAGCTATGAGCTGCTGGCCGAGGAGGACGGTTACATCATCGCCAACGACGCCGAGAAGATCGGCTCGGCCAGCGTGCTGCTGGGCGCAGGCCGTCAGAAGAAGGGCGACCCGCTGGACTTTGCCGCCGGCATCACCCTCCACAAGAAGCGCGGCGACTATGTCCATAAGGGCGAGAGCCTCGCTACCTTCTACGGCGCAGCCGACCGATTCGACGCCGCCGCCGCCGAGTACCGCAGCGGTCTCGTCTACGGCCCCGAAAAGCCCGAAGAGGCTCCGCTGGTCTACGCTCTCGTCACCAAGGACGGCGTGGAGCGGTACGAATAAAGCTTGAAAATGCCTGACAGCCCCGGGGTGTGCGCACCCCGGGGCTGCTTTTTCCGCCGAAATGGTGCTTTGCAGTGGATAAAACAGGCAGAAGGGCCGATTTTGTAGATATTTGGCCCGAGATATGCTATAATCTACTCAATAGCGCCCAAACGGCGCAGGAGAAGAGAAAGGGTTATTCTATGAAGATCGTTTTGGTGGGCGGCGGCAAAGTCGGCACAGCGCTGGCGCGGCAGCTCAGTGAAGAGGGTCATAATGTGACCGTTGTCGATACGAACAAGGCCCGTGTGGAGCACATCGGCGAATCCTACGACGTGATGAGCATTCTCGGCAACGGCTCGTCCATCACCACCCTGTCTGAGGCGGGCGTGGAGGAGGCGGATGTCTTCATTGCAGTCACCGGCTCGGACGAGCTGAACCTGCTGTGCTGTATGTTCGCAAGAAAGGCGGGTCACTGCCACGCCATCGCCCGTGTGCGCAACCCGTCCTACAGCCATGAGCTGGACTTTATCAAAAAGCAGATCGGCATCTCGGCCATCATCAACCCTGAGATGGCAGCGGCGAAGGAGATCTCGCATCTGCTGCGTTTTCCGGGTGCAAGCAAGATCGACACCTTTGCGGACGGGCGCGTGCGGCTCATCAAGTTCGCCCTGACCGAGCAGCAGGGGCTGGACGGTGTGGCCATCCATGAGATCCCCACCCAGCTCAGGAGCGACATTCTGGTCTGCGCCGTGGAGCGTGACGGCGGGGTCATCATCCCCAACGGCAACTTCGTGCTGAAGAACGGCGATCAGGTCACCTTCCTCGCTACGCAGGAGAAGGCCCACGAGTTCTTCCAGCGCATCCATATGCCGGTGCAGCCGGTGCGCAATGCCTTCATCGTGGGCGGCGGTGCCATCGCCTACTACCTGAGTCAGGAGCTGCTGGAAAACCACATCCGCGTCCGCATCGTGGAGCGCGACCCGGCCCGCTGCAATGTGCTGGCCGAGTCCCTGCCCGAGGCACAGATCCTCAATGAGGACGGCTCCAACCGTGACTTCCTGCTCTCGGAGGGACTGGAATCCACCGAGGCCTTCGTGGCCCTGACCAATATCGACGAGGAGAACGTGCTGCTGACCCTGTTTGCCAAGAAGCACTCCAAGGGCAAGCTGGTCACGAAGATCAACCGCCTCGAGTTCGACGATATTCTGGCCGGGCTGGATCTGGGCAGCATCGTCTACCCCAAGTACATGACCTGCGATTACATCGTGCAGTACGTCCGTGCATTGCAGAACGAGGCCGGCAACAACATCAAGACCCTCTACCGCATCCTCGACGACCGCGTGGAGGCGCTGGAGTTCACCGTCCACGAGGAGAGTCGGGCCACCGGCGTGCCGCTGAGCCAGCTGCATCTGAAAAAGAACCTGCTGCTCTGCTGCATCACCCGCGGCGACCGCATCCTCATCCCCCGCGGCGGCGACCGCATTCAGGTGGGCGACAACGTCATCGTCGTCACGCTGGAGCACGGCCTGCACGACCTGCGGGACATCGTGGAAGGGTAACGGGGGACAGAACGTATGAATTATGCGATCGTCTTTCGTCTGCTGGGCTATATCCTGATGATCGAGGGCGTTTTGCTGCTGCTTCCGGCGGTGACGAGCCTCATCTACGCCGAGTGGGCTGTCATGGGCGTTTTCCTGCTGACGGCGGCCATCAGCGCGGCGCTGGGCCTCGGGCTGCGGACCATCAAGCCCCGCAGCAAGGTGTTCTATATGCGGGAAGGCTTCGCAGCCACGGCGCTGAGCTGGATCGCCATCAGTATCGTAGGCGCGGTGCCCTTCGTCCTCACCGGCTGCATCCCGAACCCGGTGGACGCCCTTTTTGAGACGGTGTCGGGCTTTACCACCACCGGTGCCAGCATCCTGCCCGCCGTGGAGGGCCTGCCCAACGGCATCCTGTTCTGGCGCAGCTTCACCCACTGGATCGGCGGCATGGGCGTTCTGGTCTTTCTGCTCTCGCTGCTGCCCCTGACCGGCGGCTCTCACGTCAACCTGATGAAAGCGGAAAGCCCCGGCCCGCAGGTGGACAAGCTGGTGCCGAAGGTGCAGTCCACGGCAAAGATCCTGTACGGCATCTATTTTGCACTGACGGTAGTGGAGTTCTGCTTCCTGCTGGCAGGCGGCATGAATGTATTCGACTCGATGCTCACGGCCTTCGGCACGGCGGGCACCGGCGGCTTTGGCTTCAAGAACGACAGCTTTGCCAGCTTCTCGCCCTACATCCAGTGGGTCGTGACCATCTTTATGATCCTCTTCGGCGTCAACTTCAACGCCTATTTCCTCCTGCTGCTGCGGAGGTTCCGCCGCGCAGCGTCCAGCGAGGAGGTCCGCGCCTATTTCGGCATCATTCTGGCGGCGGTGGCCGTCATCACGGTGAACATCCGCAGCCTCTACGGCACCTTCGGCGAGGCACTGCGCCACGCGGCCTTTCAGGTCGGCTCCATCATCACGACCACCGGCTTTTCCAGCTGTGACTTCGACCTCTGGCCCACGCTGGCCAAAGAGGTGCTGGTGCTGCTGATGTTCGTGGGTGCCTGTGCGGGCAGCACCGGCGGCGGCATCAAGGTCAGCCGTTTCCTGCTGCTGGGCAAGACGCTGGGCAAGGAGCTGAAACAGGCCCTTCACCCGCAGGTGGTGGCTCCCGTCCGGATGGACGGCAAGCTGGTCAACCACGAGACCATCCGCACCACCAACGTCTATATAGCGGCCTACATCTTCCTCTTTGGAGCGAGCCTGATGCTGGTGAGTCTGGACGGCTTTGACATGGTGACAAACTTCACCTCCGTCGCCGCCACCTTGAACAACATCGGCCCCGGCCTCAATCAGGTCGGCCCCATGATGAACTTCGGGGCTTATTCCAACTTCGCAAAGCTGGTGCTCATCTTCGATATGCTGGCCGGTCGTCTGGAGATCTTCCCGATGCTGGTGCTCTTCCTGCCCGATACATGGCGGAGATTCTAAGAAACTGCTATAGCAACGACAAAGCTCCCCCGGCTTGGACTGCCGGGGGAGCTTTTTGTGGTCTCAGAACGTCAGTTCGACCTTTTCCTGTGCGCGGTATTGCAGCGCTTCCAGCAGGGAATCCTCGTCGAGGAGGCGCTTGCCTGCGAGGTCGGCCACGGTGCGGGCCACCCGGAGGATGCGGTCGTGAGCGCGGGCCGAAAGGCCCAGCGTCTCGTAGGAGGCCCGCAGGAGCTGCTCGGCGGCAGGGGTCATCCGGCAGATGCGCCGCACCTGCCCGGCGGTGAGCTGGGCGTTGCAATGCACGCCCTCGTAGCCGGGGGCGGCGTACCGCTGGGCCTGAGCAGCCCGCGCGGCAAGGACCTGCCTGCGCAGCTCGGCGCTGCTCTCAGAGGGAGAGACGCTGTGCAGCTCGTCAAAGGCGACGGGATCCATCTCGACGCAGAGGTCGATGCGGTCCAGCAGAGGGCCGGACACCCGGCTGCGGTACTGCCGCACCGCGCTGGGCGAGCAGGTGCAGGCCCGGGTGGGGTGGCCGTAGTAGCCGCACTTGCAGGGGTTCATGGCGGCAACGAGCTGGAAGCGGCTGGGGTAAGTGGCACTGCCGGCGGCCCGGCTGACCGTGATGCAGCCGTCCTCGAGGGGCTGGCGCAGCACCTCGAGGCTCTCGCGGGAAAACTCGGGCAGCTCGTCGAGGAAGAGGACGCCGCAGTTGGCCAGACTGCACTCGCCGGGGCGGAAGAGTGCGCCGCCGCCCGCCAGTGCCGCCGAGCTGGCCGAGTGATGGGGACTGCGGAAGGGCCGGGCCGTCACGAGGCCCCGGCCTGCGGGCATCTGCCCGGCGATGGAATAGATCTTGGTGGTCTCCACAGCCTCCTCCCGGCTCAGCGGGGGCAGGATGCCGGGGAGACGCCGGGCCAGCATGGATTTGCCGGTGCCGGGTGCGCCGATGAGCAGGACGTTGTGCCCGCCTGCAGCGGCAATGACCATCGCCCGGCGGGCCAGCGGCTGACCGCAGACGTCGGAGAAATCGGGGACATGGTTCCATGCGTCGGCAGGGTCGAAGGGAACAGGAGCCGTAGGCGGGATGGGCTGGACACCCCGCAGAGCGTCCACGACCTGACGGGCCGTTGCAGCGGGGAAGACCTGCATCTCGCTGCCTCCGGCCTCAGCGGCCTCGGCGGCGTTCTCCGCCGGGACGTAGAGCGCCCGCACCCCGCTGGCGGCGGCTTCCAGTGCCATCGGCAGCACGCCGGACACGGGCCGCAGGCTGCCGTCCAGCGCCAGCTCACCCAGAAAGGCGGTGTCCTTCGGCGGCGTTTCCAGCTGCCCGGAGGCCGCCAGCACGGCCAGCAGCAGGGGCAGGTCGTACACCGGGCCGGTCTTGCGGACATCGGCCGGGGCGAGGTTAATGGTGATGCGGCGGTCGGGCCACTTAAAGCCCAGATTCTTCAGGGCCGCATGAACGCGGTCGCCGCTCTCCCGGACGGCAGAGTCCGGCAGGCCGACGATGGAGAGGGCGGGCATCCCGCCCGAGATGTCGGCCTCGACCTCTACCGGGAAGCCGTTGAGGCCCTTGAGGCCGAAGCTCTTGAGGACTGCGTACATGGGGGCGCTCCTTTCTGCCCGACAGGGGGCGGCAGGGCCATTAAAATTTTTGATTTGTGCTGTTGTATCCATCTCAAAAAAAGAATCACTGCATGATTCTGCGTAGTTCCGATGTTTATTTTGAAATAACGGACGAAAAATGTAAAATAGTTGGATAAGAAACGACTAAGAAATGGAAAAAGCAGGGCATTGCCGTCCGGGTTCGACACAATTTTTTATCTGAATCTATTATATTAGAGGGCATGTGAGATGTCAACGAGACACGCGCAATGAGAACAGGCAAAAAACAAGATCGGAGGAAGGATCATATGGTTGCGAAAGAGTACTGCTGTTATACCCGGCCCTATTCGAATATCGAAGGCTATCAGCGCGCATACACGCTGTGCTATTACGCAAGCCTGGAGAAAGAGGGTGTCGTGTTGGCAGTGCAGCAGCAGCAGGGCGGGGAATGCACGACGGAACAGGTCATCTGCCCGACGGGCGACTTCGGACGGCTGATGCCTTTGATGCGGTATCTGTGCGAAAATGGCGTTGGACTGGGCCATTGGATGGAAGTGCTGGACGACGCAGGGGTGACGTACTGGCCCTGTATGGCAGCAGAGGGAGGCCGGCAAAGCGGAAAGCCGACGCGATTTGTAGCATTTGCTGGTTTTGAGGGGGAAAACTTGGTACATAATCCTGAATTGACACAAAGCGTTTAAAAGCTTATAGTATAAGTAGACTTGGATGAATTTGTCCATTATGGTCAAAAATAATAAAGGTAAGGTGTGCAATATGTATCAGGATGAGTATAAGCGCTGGCTGGCAGCAGATCTGGAAGACGCAGATCTGAAGCCGGAACTGGCCAAGATCGAGGGAAATGACGACGAGATCAAGGACCGCTTCGCCGTTGCGCTGAAGTTTGGCACCGCCGGCCTGCGCGGCGTGCTGGGCGCTGGCACCAATCGTATGAACATCTACGTCGTGCGTCAGGCTACGCAGGGTCTGGCAAACTGGGTCAAGACGCAGGGCGGCAGCCAGACCGTGGCCATCAGCTACGACAGCCGCCTCAAGAGCGACATCTTTGCCAAGACGGCTGCCGGGGTCCTGGCAGCGAACGGCATCAAGGTGCGCATCTACGACGCGCTGATGCCGGTCCCCGCCCTGAGCTTTGCCACCCGTTACTACGAGTGCAACGCGGGCATCATGGTCACAGCTTCGCACAACCCCGCCAAGTACAACGGCTACAAGGCCTACGGCCCCGACGGCTGCCAGATGACCGATGACGCCGCCGCTATCGTCTACGATGAGATCCAGAAGACCGATGTCCTCACCGGCGCAAAGTACATCTCCTTTGCAGAGGGTGTCGAGCAGGGCCTCATCCGCTTTGTGGGCGACGACTGCAAGAACGCCCTCTACGCTGCCATCGAGGCACGTCAGGTGCGCCCGGGCCTGTGCAAGACGGCTGGCCTGAAGCTGGTCTACAGCCCCCTGAACGGCTCCGGTCTGGTGCCGGTCACCCACGTCCTGAACGATATGGGCATCACCGACATCACCATCGTGCCGGAGCAGGAGTATCCCAACGGCTACTTTACCACCTGCTCTTACCCCAACCCTGAGATCTTCGATGCCCTGAAGCTGGGCCTCGACCTCGCCACCAAGACCGGTGCAGACCTGATGCTGGCCACCGACCCCGACGCCGACCGCGTGGGTATCGCTATGAAGTGCCCGGATGGCAGCTATGAGCTGGTCTCCGGCAACGAGATGGGCGCTCTGCTGCTGGACTACATCTGCGCAGGCCGCATCGAGAAGGGCACCATGCCGAAGGACCCCGTCGCCGTCAAGTCCATCGTCTCCACCCCGCTGGCCGACGCCATTGCCGCTCATTATGGCGTGGAGATGCGCAGCGTGCTGACCGGCTTCAAGTGGATCGGCGATCAGATCGCAAATCTGGAGGCTGCCGGTGAGGTGGATCGCTTCATCTTTGGCTTCGAGGAGAGCTACGGCTATCTGGCCGGTCCCTACGTCCGCGATAAGGACGCCGTCATCGGCTCCATGCTCATCTGCGAGATGGCCGCTTACTACCGCAGCATCGGCTCCTCCATCAAGCAGCGTCTGGAAGAGATCTACAAGGAGTATGGCCGCTACCTGAACAAGGTGGACAGCTTCGAGTTCCCCGGCCTGACCGGCATGGAGAAGATGGCCTCCATCATGCAGAAGCTGCGTGACGAGCCGCTCACCGAGCTGGCCGGCCACAAGGTGGTCAAGGTCACCGACTACAAGAAGCCCGAGGAGACCGGCCTGCCTGCCGCAAATGTCCTCATCTACACTCTGGACAACGGCGCTACCGTGGTCGTCCGTCCCTCCGGCACTGAGCCGAAGATCAAGACCTACTTCACCACGCTGGGCAAGGACCTCGCCGAGGCACAGGCTCAGAAGGATGCTCTGGCTGCTGCCATTGAGCCCATCCTCGCATAACACGGAAATCCCATAGAAAATTTATGCCCCCGTTCAGCGCCAAAAGTGCTGCACGGGGGCATTTTTGATGGGTGTGGGCGGTTGCAGTTTGGGGCCTGATACGCTATAATATTCAATGAGTCATAATAAGCTCCGGGCAGTGTGGCACGGGGCAGGAAGAAAATGGGGCAGGTGTAAGAGATTGGACTATCGTGTGACGGCTGTTCTGGTGGCGGCAGGCTCCTCCACCCGGATGGGATTTGATAAACTGAGCTTTGATCTGGGCGGCGAGACCGTGCTGGAGCGGAGCGTCCGGGCCTTCGACGAGTGCCCGGAGGTGGACGAGCTGGTTCTGGTGACTGGCGCGTCGGGCGAGAACGCAGAGCGGGCTGCAGCCCGGTGCAAAAAGCCGGTGCAGCTGGTGCGGGGCGGTGCGACCCGGGCCGAAAGCGCCCGGAACGGCGTAGCCGCTGCCCACGGGGCGCTGGTGGCCGTCCACGATGCGGCCCGGCCCTTCGTGAGCGGGGAGGTCATCGCCGCCGTGCTGAAGGCGGCTGCCCGCTGCGGGGCTGCCGCCCCGGCAGTGCCGGTGAAGGACACCATCAAGCAGGCAAAGGGCGGCAGCGGCAAGACGGTGCCCGCCGGCTGCATGGTGGAGGATACCCCCGACCGCAGCACCCTTTATGCGGTGCAGACGCCCCAGTGCTTCGACCGCGCAGCCTATCTGGCGGCGCTGGACGAGCTGGACGAGACCCGCGCCCGCCTCGTCACCGACGATTGCAGCCTGTTCGAATTAACGGGCCGTCCGGTGGAGCTGGTGCAGGGCGACTACGCAAACATCAAGATCACGACCCGGGAAGACCTGCCCCGGGCGGAGAACGGAGGAAAGAAGATGCGCATTGGTCATGGTTACGACGTCCATCGTCTGGTGGAGGGCCGCAAGCTCATCCTTGGCGGCGTGGAGGTGCCCTATGAGAAGGGCCTGCTGGGCCACTCGGACGCCGATGTGCTGGCCCATGCGGTGATGGATGCCGTGCTGGGCGCGGCAGCGCTGGGCGACATCGGCCAGCACTTCCCCGATACGGCGGCGGAGTACGCCGGGGCGGACAGCCTCGTGCTGGCCCGCCGGGTGGCGGAGATCGTCGCCGCACAGGGCTGGCGCATCGAGAACATCGACGCCACCATCCTCTGCCAGCGCCCCAAGCTGGCCCCCTACATCCCGGTCATGCGGGAAAAGCTCGCCGCCGCCTTCGGGCTGCCGGTGGAGGCTGTGAGCGTTAAGGCGACCACCGAAGAGCATCTGGGCTTTACCGGCGAGGGGCTGGGCATCGCAGCCCACGCCGTCGCCCTCATCGAAGCTGTGTGAACGGGAGAGTGTGACCCATGACTCTGAACTCTATCGTAGCAAACTTTCAGACCTTCAAGCTGGTAGACCTGCTGGACATCCTCATCATCGCGTTCCTCATCTACCAGCTTCTGGGCATCGTCAACCGCACCCGGGCCGGTCAGCTGGCCAAGGGCGCGCTCATCGTGCTGGCGGTCTATCTGGTGGCCAACATCCTGAATATGCGCACCGTTACTTGGCTGTTGAACTCGCTGCTGCAGGTCGGTCTGCTGACGCTGGTGGTGCTGTTCCAGCCTGAGATACGGCGTGCGCTGGAACGGATGGGCCAGACCGACCAGTGGGCCTACCGCTTTTTCAACAAGAGCCGTTACAACGACACCAGCCTCAAGGGCGCGTGGCGCAGCGCCATCATCGCCATCTGCGATGCCGCCGAGCGCTTTTCGGAGACCAAGACCGGCGCCCTCATCGTGCTGGAACGGAACACCAACCTCTCGGAGATCGTCCGCACCGGTACGCCCGTGAACAGTGCGGTCAACCTTGAGGTGCTGGGCACCATCTTCTACGAGGGCACCCCCCTCCACGATGGAGCGGCCATCATCGAAGATGGCCGCATCAAAGCCGCAGGCTGCGTGCTGCCCCTTTCCAACAACCTCGACCTCGGCAAGGACATGGGCACCCGCCACCGCGCCTGCCTCGGCATCGCCGAGAACTCCGACGCCATCGCCATCGTGGTCAGCGAGGAGACCGGCATCATCTCGATGGCGAAGAATGGCGTCCTCATCCGCCACTTCGACCGCCAGACCCTCTACACCCGTCTGGTGGATGAGATGATCCCCAAGGAGACGGCCAGCGAGAAGAGCGCCGCCGAGGGCTGGAAGGCCCGGGGCAAGCGCCTGCTGAACTGGGTGAACGCCAAAGAGGAGGAAGAGCAGCAATGAGCACCGAGCAGAACAACGGCATGAAGCCTGCCGTGCCCCCCAAGCGCAGCCTGCTGAGCGACCGCCGTGTCCGGCTGCTGCTGTCGCTGCTGGGCGCAGTCATCGCGTGGATGGCTGTCACCATCGTGGTGCAGCCCGGCACGACGACCACTATCTATAATGTCCCGGTGGACTTTACCTATGATTCGTCCGCCTACACCTCCCGCGGCCTGAGCATCGTCGATGCGGAGGAAAAAACGGTCAATTTAAAACTTTCCGGCGACGGTTACACCATCGGCAGCCTGTCGGCCAACGACTTCGTCGTCTATCCCGACTGGTCCAGCGTCCGCGACAGCGGCGAAAAGACCCTCCGCCTTCAGGTCCGCAGCCAGAGCACCCTGCTTACCGGCGTGGCCGTCTCCATCGACGGCAGCAACACGGTGGACGTGGTGTTCGATGTGGTGGAGGAGAAGACCCTGCCCATTCAGGTGACGACGAACTATCTGAAGATTGCCGACGGCTATATCCTCTACGGCACCGAGGTCTCCAAGGAGACCGTGACCCTCTCCGGCCCCAGCACCGAGCTGAGCAAGGTGGAGGCCTGCACTGCCGAAGTGACCCACAACGGCGAGCTGACCAGCCCTGTCACGCTGGACACCGACCTGCGGTTCTACACCCGCAGCGGCAGCGAGGTGAAATTTGAGTATACTACCCTCGAGGCGGACAGCGTCGAGGTCACGCTACAGGTGTACAAGCTGGCGACATTGCCGGTGAAGGTGAGCTTCATCAACGCCCCCCGGGACTTCGACCCCTCGGTGCTGGTCTACTCCCTGAGCAAGAAGACCCTCAACGTGGCCGGGCCGGAGTCGCAGATCGATAAGCTGTCCACCCTGTCGGTGGGCACCATCGACCTTTCCACCTTTGCGCTGGATAAGGTGTATGAGATGCCCATCGAGCTGCCCAGCGGCATCCGCCTGCTGGACAATATCTCCACCATCACGGTCAGCTTCGACAGCTCCCGTCTGGAGACCAAGACCATGAACCTGCCCGCCAGCTGTGTGCAGGTCGTCAACCTGCCCTCTACCTACACCCTGACCGTGGGGACCGAGCGACTGATGAACGTCACCCTCTGCGGCCCGGCCGGTTCGCTGGAGGCCCTGACCCCGGAGCAGGTGGTCATCGAGATCGACGCCGACGACTTCTACGTTGCCATCGGCCAGCAGAACATCGCCTGCCGCCTCTATGTGCCCTCCAACGATAAGATCTTTGCGCTGGGCAGCTATGTGGTGCAGTGCAAGATAGAAAGTAACTGAGTATATGATCCTGATTCGTGATATTCGCCTGCCCCTCTCCGCCGGGGAGCAGCAGGCCTATGAAAAAGCCCTCCACCTCGCCCGGATCCCCCGCAGCAGGGTGAGCCATCTGGGCATCGCCAAACTCTCGGTGGACGCCCGCCACGGCCAGCCCAAGCTGGTCTACACCGTGGCGGTGTCTCTGAAGGAGGAAGGGGAGGAGCCTGCCTATGCAGGCGCTTCGCCCAGCGTCACCGTCCGGGGCAGGACCGACTTTTCGGTGGAGAACGGCACCCAGCCGCTGGCCCACCGGCCCGTGGTCTGCGGCCTCGGCCCGGCCGGACTTTTTGCAGCGCTGCTGCTGGCCCGTCAGGGCTACCGGCCCATCGTGCTGGAGCGCGGCCCGGCGCTGGAAGAGCGCGTCAAGGCTGTGGAGCATTTCTCTGCCACCGGTGAGCTGGACGAGAACGCCAACATCCAGTTCGGCGAGGGCGGCGCAGGCACCTTTTCGGACGGCAAGCTCACCACCCGCATCGGCGACGAGCTGTGCGGCTTCGTGACCGAGGTGTTCCTCGAGCACGGTGCCCCCAGGGAGATCGCATGGCAGCAGAAGCCCCATGTAGGCACCGACCTGCTCCGGGGCGTCATCACCTCCATCCGCAGGGAGATCGAGGCGCTGGGGGGCGAGGTCCACTTCAACACGGCCCTCACCGGCTTCGAGCGCCGGGACGGCCGCCTCGTCGGCATCCGGACCACGGGTGGTGCCTTCCCCTGTGAGGCACTGGTCTTTGCGGTGGGCCACTCGGCCCGCGATACCTTCGGGATGCTGATGGACAGCGGCCTCGTGCTGGAATGCAAGCCCTTCAGCGTCGGCTTCCGGGCCGAGCATCTCCAATCGGAGATCGAAAAGAGCCTTTACCACGAGGCAGCAGGCCACCCGGCCCTGCCGCGGGGCGAATATCAGCTTTCGCAGCACGTTGAAAAACGGTGCGTCTATACTTTCTGTATGTGTCCCGGCGGTCAGGTGGTGGCTTCGGCCAGCGAAACAGGCCGCGTCGTGACCAACGGCATGAGCTACCACGCCCGCAGCGGCAAAAACGCCAATGCGGCGGTGGTGGTCAGCGTGGGCGGCGAGGACTTCGGCGGCGACCCCCGCAGGGCCATCGCCTTCCAGCGAGAGCTGGAAGCGAAGGCCTACGCGGCAGGCCGCAGCGCGGGCGAGTATGCCGCCCCGGCGGAGAACATCCAGAGCTTTTTGGAGGGCAGGGGGCAGCTGAGCATCGGCCGCGTCCAGCCCACCTATGACCGCGGCGTCCGGGCCGCCGACCTTGGCGCACTGCTGCCGACGGAGCTGGCTGACACGCTGCGGGCGGGACTGCGCGCCTACGAGCGGAAGATCGCAGGCTATACCGCCCCCGAGGCCATCCTGACAGGTCTTGAGACCCGCACCAGCAGCCCGGTGCGGCTGAAGCGGGAAGAAGACTTTGAATGTGCCCAGCTGGCGGGGCTTTACCCCTGCGGCGAGGGCGCAGGATATGCGGGCGGCATCATGAGCGCCGCCGTCGATGGCCTGCGGGTGGCCCGCGCCATCATCAGCCGGTACAGTCCGGCAGAAGGGTGAGAAGTTGAATGACTGATCGTGAAAACGATTTCCAGAATCGTTCCGGCCAGAGCAGGGCACAGGACAGCGAGGGCCGTCAGGTGCAGCAGGAGCTGGAACGCCAGCTTCGGGAGCTGGGCGATACCATGTCCGACGCCTTCCACCACGGCTTTGAGGGCCGGGGGGAGGAACTCGGCGACCGTGTATGGGACGTGGGCCGCGCCGCTGCGAATGCCGCAAGCTACGGCATTTCGGAGGCAGGCCGGGCGTTTCAGGCCGGGAAGCAGCAGTATCAGAAGCGGGCTGAGGAGGCCCGGAGCGCAGCCCCGAGCGGGGAGAACGCCGGCGGGATGCCGGGCTGGGCGCGGAGCTTTTTCGCAAAGAAGCCGGTGCCGACGCCCATCGACGATCTCCGCACCAGCGCAAAAAAGCGCCACAACGCAGGCGTCGCCATGCTGGCGACCGGCATCACCTTCGCCGTCCTCTTCGGCATTACGGCCATCGCCTGCTTCGGCACGGCGGGGATGTTCGCGTCCGGCAGCGCGGCGGGGGCGGCTGATATGACGGTCCTCGGTGCCATCGGCGAGTTTGCCATGAGCGCCACCCGGGCCACCGGATGGTGCTCGGCGGCGGTGACGGCCGTGTTCGGCTGGCTCACAGCGGCGGGCGCTTCCCGGATGAAGGCCGCGAAGACGCTGGAGCTGTATGCCGACACTGCCGAGGGCTTCGACTGGCACAAGGGCCTCTCCCTCTCGATGCTGGCCGAGCTGACCCATAAGAAGAAGGCCAAGGCCCTCCGGCTGCTGCGGAAGTTCATCCATAAAGGCTGGCTCAGCGCTTGGATGGACGAGAAGAACGACAAGCTCTACCTGACGGCGGAGGACTACCGCACTGCGCAGGAAAATCAGCCGGAGCCTGAACCGGAAAAAGCGCCGGAACAGGCCGAGGATGTTCCCCTGAACCTCGAGACGACCCGCCGCTTTGCGCAGGTGCTCGAGAAGGAGACCTCTCTCATGGAGGATGAGCGGGCGGTGGAGGAGCTGCAGCATATGCAGAAGACCACCGAGTCCATCGGCGCGTGGCTGGAAGCCCACCCCGAGAGCCTGCCCAAGGCCCGCCGCTTTGCGGAATACTATATCCCCACTACCCTCAAGCTCCTGCACACCTACAACGACGTGCAGGGCCAGCAGGGCGAGAACGCCGAGGCCATCCGCAGGGACATCGCGGGCATCCTGCACACCCTGAATCAGGCCTACGACAACCTTTACGATAAGCTTTTGTCGGACATGGCGCTGGACGTTTCCAGCGAGATCGCTGCGCTGCAGGGGATGCTGGCCAACGATGGTCTGGCCGGGGAGGAAATGCGATGACCTACCGGGCTTGGAACACCAAAAAAGTTGACCGTGCGGCCCTGAAGGAGCTGACCGCCGCTATCGCCCAGCAGAACACCGAAGAGCTGGAAAACCAGAGCATGGACGATGGGCCGTGGAGCGAGGAGAAATACCGCTCGGTCTTTGCGGCCCAGCAGAAGGAGGCCGGTCTGCTGGCCGGCATCCTCGCTGCCCGGGGCATCACCGACCCCGCCGAGGCGCTGACGCTGCTGGCGGGCGAGGAGGAGCTGAGCGACCCCATGCTCCTGACCGACATGGACAAGGCCTGCGCGCGCATCCTGCGGGCCATCGACGAGGGCGAGACCATCGTGGTCTTCGGCGACTACGATGTGGACGGCGTGACCGCCACCGCCCTGCTCTATCAGCACCTCAAAGGGATGGGGGCCAGCGCCAAGTGTATGCTGCCCAGCCGGGAGGGCGACGGCTACGGCCTGTCGAAGAACGCCATCCAGTCCATCTATGATAAGGGATGCCGCCTCATCGTCACGGTGGACAACGGCATCTCGGCGGTGGAGGAAGCCGCCTTTGCGGCCAGTCTCGGCATCGACCTCATCATCACCGACCACCATCTGCCCCACGAGAGCCTGCCGCAGGCGGTGGCCATCGTAGACCCCCGCCGGGCAGATGACCACAGCCCCTTCAAGGGCCTGTGCGGCGCGGGCGTGGCCTTCAAGCTCTGCGCTGCGCTGGACGGATGCCCGCCGGAAGAGATGCTGGAATACTGCGGCGACCTCGCCGCTGTGGGCACGGTGGCCGACGTTATGCCCCTGACCGGCGAGAACCGCACCATCGTCAAAGCCGGTCTGCGCCAGCTCCAGAACACCGACCGGCCCGGCTTCTGCGCCCTGCTGGAAGAGGTGGGGCTTGCGGGCAGGCCGGTGACGGCGGAGAACGTCAGCTATGCCATCGCTCCCCGCATCAACGCGGCGGGCCGGATGGACAGCGCCGTCACAGCCCTGCAGCTGGTGCTCTGCGAGGACGAAGACCGGGCCGAGGAGCTGGCCCATAAGCTGACCGACATCAACAGCCAGCGGCAGGAGACCGAGATGGAGATCGTCCGGGCCGCGCAGGAGCTGCTGGATGCCGAGCCGGAGCGCCTCGAGGACCGGGTCATCCTGCTCTGGGGCAGGGACTGGCACCCCGGCGTCATCGGCATCGTGGCCTCCCGCCTCGTGGAAAAGACGGGACGCCCGGTCATCGTGGTGTCGGTGGATGAGCACGGCGAGGGCAAGGGCAGCGGCCGCAGCGTGCAGGGCTTCAACCTGCACGAGTGCATCGCCTCCTGCGCCGACATCCTGCTCCGCTTCGGCGGCCACGCCATGGCGGCGGGCCTCTCGGTGCGGGAGGAAGACCTGCCCACCCTCCGTCAGCGGCTCAACGACTGGGCGGCACGGGAGTGCCCCGTGCTGCGCACACCGCCGCTGGAATGTGACCTGTCCGTCCACCTCGACCGCCTTACGGTGGAGAGCGTCCGCCGCCTCGACCAGCTGGCCCCCTACGGTGCCGACAACCCCAGCCCGGTCTTCGTGCTGGAAAAGGCTGTCGTGGAAGGGGTGTATGCGGTCTCGGAGGGCAAGCACTCCCGCCTGCGGCTGCGGCAGGGGAACGCCAGCCTCTATGCGGTCTGGTTCGGGATGCATCCCGAGCAGGTGCCCTATGCCGCCGGCGACGTCGTGGATGCGGCAGTGAGCCTGTCGGTCTACGATTCGGCCCGGGGGCCGCAGCTGTCGGGCCGCATTCTGGAGCTGCACCCGGCGGGCCTCGGCAACATTGCGGCGGAGCAGGCGGCTCTGGTGCAGGCGCTGCGCCGGGGCGCGCCCCTGACGCCAGAGCAGAAGGAGGCTGTCGCCCCGGAGCGCAGCCATATCATCACCGTTTACCGGGAGCTGCAGGCGCGGCGCTGGCACGCCGAAGATCTGCAGCCCCTGTTCGCAAAGCTTGGTGAGGAGAACACCGGCAAGACGCTGGTGGCGGTCGCCGCGCTGGAACAGGTCGGCCTCATCACGGCGGCCGACCGGGGCGGGGCCAAGTTCTGGGAGCTTGTGCCAGCCACCGGCAAGAAGAACCTCGCCGATGCGCCCATCCTGAAATGTCTGGAGGATCGATAAAGATGCCTGAGGGAAAGAAAATCACCGCCCCTGCGCCCGCAGCACCGGCTGCGGCGGGAGAGGACAGCTACTCTGCAAAGACCCATCTCCACCAGCCCATGCCGGTGACGGAGATGGCGACCGTGGCCGCCACGGCCCTGCCGGCCAACGCCCCTGAGGGGACGCTGCCCTCGGAGGTGCGGCCCGAGATCGTGACGTGGGACAAGCTGGTGGAGGCCATCAAGGCCAGCGGCAAGGCCTACAACATGGCCATGATCGAAAAAGCCTACAATATGGCCAACAACGCCCACAAGGGCGTCTGCCGCCGCAGCGGTGAGCCGTATATCTGCCACCCGCTGGCCGTGGCCCGCCTCGTGCTGGACCTCGGCATGGACACCGAGAGCATCGCCGCCGCCCTGCTGCACGACGTGGTGGAGGATACCCCCACCACGCTGGCCGACCTGACCGCCGCCTTCGGCGAGGAGGTGGCCCTGCTGGTGGACGGCGTCACCAAGCTGACGAAGATCCAGTTCTCGAACATCGAGGAGCTGCAGGCCGAGAACCTGCGCAAGATGCTGCTGGCCATGAGCCGGGACGTCCGCGTCATGATCATCAAGCTCTGCGACCGTCTCCACAATATGCGCACCGGCGATGCATGGCCGGAGCAGAAGCGCCGCGATAAGGCCCGGGAGACTATGGAGGTCTATGCCCCCATTGCCAACCGGCTGGGCATCCTGAACGTCAAGGAGGAGCTGGAAGACCGCAGCCTCCACTACCTCGACCCCGTGGGCTACGGGGAGATCAACAAGATGCTCAGCGAGCGTGCCGGGGACGAGTTCCTCGCCAGCGTGTCGGGCGTCATCAAGAACCGCCTCGAGGAGAGCGGCATCGAGGGCGCCACCATCAAGCGGAGAGTCAAGAGCATCTACGGCATCTACCGCAAGACCATCATGCAGAACAAGTCCTTCGACGAAATTTATGACATCTATGCGGTGCGCATCATTCTGGACACGCTGGCCGAGTGCTACAGCACGCTGGGCCTCATCCATGATATGTACCACCCCCTGCCCAACCGCTTCAAGGACTATATCTCCACCCCCAAGCCCAACGGCTACCAGAGCCTCCACACCACGGTCATCGGCCACGAGGGCATCCCCTTCGAGGTGCAGATCCGCACCCGGAAGATGGATGAACAGGCCGAGTACGGCGTCGCCGCCCACTGGAAGTACAAGGAGGGTCTCGACGGCCACGATAAGCTGGACGAGCGTCTGGCATGGGTGAGCCAGCTGCTGGAAAATCAGCGCGTAAGCGAGGATTCCGGCAACCTGCTCCACGACCTGAAGAGCGACCTGCTGCCGGAGGAGGTCTTTGCCTTTACCCCGAAGGGCGACGTCATCAACCTGCCTGCCGGTGCCAACTGCATCGACTTCGCCTATGCTATCCACTCTGCCGTCGGCAACCGGATGGTGGGCTGCAAGGTCAACAACCGCATCGTCCCCATCGACCATGTCGTGGCGACGGGCGAGATCATCGAGGTCATCCTCGGCCCGGCGGACAAAGGCCCCAGCCGCGATTGGCTCAAGATCGTGCGAACCAGCGAGGCCAAGAGCAAGATCCGCAACTGGTTCAAGAAGATGCGCCGGGAGGAGAACATCCAGCAGGGCCGCGACGCGCTGGCCAAGGAGCTGCGCCGGGAGATGATCTTCATCCCCGACGACCAGCTGGACGAGTTCGTGGGCAGCTGCAGCCGCCGCCTGCGCCAGAACAGCGCAGAGGAGATCTATGCCGCCATCGGCTACGGCGGCATGACCATCGCCAACTGCCTGCCCAAGCTGAAAGAGGAGTGGCAGAAGCTCAAGGCCGCCGAAGCCGCCGAGAACAAGACGATCGAAGACCTGCCGAAGGTGGACCTGAGCCGCGTCCACGCCACCGACGGCGTGGTGGTGGAGGGCTTCGACAACACCCCCATCAAGTTCGCCAAATGCTGCTCGCCCCTGCCCGGTGACCCCATCGTGGGCTTCATCACCCGGGGCTTCGGCGTCTCCATCCACAAGCAGAGCTGTGCCAACGCGATGGCCAGCATGAAGGACCCCTCCAACGCCCCCCGCTGGGTCAAGGCCTACTGGGCCGACAGCGTCCGGGACAGCTACAAGGCGGGCCTCGAGATTATCGCGCTCAACCGCAACGAGCTGCTGTCCGATGTGCTGGCCGCACTGGCAGACATCCGCGTCCCCATCTATGCTATGAACGCCCGTCAGGTGGAAAACAACTGCGCCATCATCAGCCTGACCATCGGCATCAACAACACCGAGCACCTCAACCGCGTGGTGGCCCGCCTGTCCAAGGTGCGGGATGTGCTCAAGGTAACAAGGAGCTAATATGCGTGCAGTCATTCAGGCCGTATCCTCGGCCAGCGTCCGGGTCAACGGAGGCGAGCCGCGCCCCATCGGCCCCGGCCTCGTCATCCTGCTGGGCGTCAAGGACACCGACACCCTCGACATCGTACCCAAGCTGGCCGAAAAATGTGCGGGCCTGCGCATCTTCAAGGACGAAAACGACAAGCTGAACCTCAGTGCGAAGGACCTCGGCTACTCGGCGCTGGTGGTGAGCCAGTTCACCCTTTATGGCGACACCAAGAAGGGGTTCCGCCCCAGCTTCATCAAGGCGGCAAAGCCGCCTCTCGCCGTGGACGCCTACGAGCTGTTCCTCGCCGAGATGAACAGGCAGGGCCTCAAGAGCGTCCAGCACGGCGAGTTCGGCGCAGATATGCAGGTGTCGCTGGTCAACGAGGGTCCCTGCACCATCGTCATCGACACCGACGAGTGGCACAAAGGAGAGAAGTAAACCATGAAGGCATTTCATCTGGTCGGCCCTGCGCCGTTTTACACCAACAGCTTCCTGCTCATCTCGGACGCGGGCCATGCAGTCGTCATCGACCCCGCCGCAGAGGTGCAGGAGTACGACAAGATCCTGAAAGAGCAGGGCGGAAAGCTGGCCCTCATCCTCTGCACCCATGGTCACTATGACCATGTGGGCAGCGCGGGAGTCCTCAGCCGCGAGTGGGGTGCAAAGCTCTACTGCGAGTCTGCCGACTGTCAGGGTACCCAGCTGCTGCCCCTCAGGGAGTCGGACAGCGGCTACGCGGAGGGCGGAGTCCTCACGCTGGACGAGCTGCGCTTCACCGTCTGGCATACCCCCGGCCACACCGAGGGCAGCGTGGTGCTGCTCTGCGAGAACTATTTCTTCGTGGGCGACACCGTGTTTCAGGGCAGCATCGGCCGCACAGACCTCGAGGGCGGCGACAGCCGGAAGATGGACGAGAGCCTGCGCAAGTTTGCAGCCCTGCCCGTCCCGCCCGAGGCGCAGATCCTGCCCGGCCACGGCGATTTCTCCACCTTCGGGCAGGAGCTCGCCACCAACTTCTATATCCGAAATGCACTGAGAAACGCATAAAAAGGCGGGAACACACATGAATATCTATATCACGGGCCTCAGCTCGGGCTACGAGGTGGAGCACCTCGTCCGCCTGTTCTATCCGATGGCCCCGCTCACCCTCACCCCGCCCGAGGAGGACACAGACTGCGTCTGGGCTGAGAAGCGGCCCGACAGCCTCTGGGCCATGGTACGGCAGGGCGGAAAGAGCCAGACCGCCGAAGCACCGCTGCCCGCCCCGGCAGAGGAGGGCGGAGAGACGCCGGAGTTCGCGCTGGCCAGCCTGACCTATGACCTGCTGCGCCGCTGGACAGGCATCCGCCCCCCTTGGGGCAAGATGACCGGCGTGCGGCCGGTGCGCCTCGTCCACGACAAGCGGGCCGCAGGCTGGACGGAGGAGCAGATCGACGACTTTTTCCTCAAGCGGTTCGACTGCTCGCCCGAAAAGTACGGGATGGCCAAGGCCATTGCCGACTTACAGGAGCCGATCCTGAAGGCGGGCAGTGCCCCCAAGACCTACAGCCTCTACATCGGCATCCCGTTCTGCCCCTCCCGGTGCAGCTACTGCAGCTTCGTCAGCTGCAACCTCGACCGGGACCGCAAGCTGGTGCAGCCCTATGTGGACTGCCTCTGCCGTGAGGTCGAGGCCATCCGGGAGGAGGCAGACAAGGCCGGGCTGAAGCTGTGCAGTATCTACATCGGCGGCGGCACCCCCACCAGCCTCTCGGCGGCGCAGTTGCGCCAGCTCATGGGAACAGTGCGGGACTGCTTCGACCTTTCCGCTCTCGTGGAGTATACGGTGGAGGCCGGACGCCCCGACTGCACTGACGCCGAAAAGCTGGCGGTCATCAAGGAGTACGGCGCGACCCGCATCTCCATCAACCCACAGACCTTCTCCGACGAGGTGCTGGCGAACATCGGCCGGAAGCATTCGGCGCAGGACATCCTCGACTGCTGCGCCGAGGCCCGGGCCGCAGGCCATAACGACATCAATATGGATCTCATCGCAGGTCTGCCCGGCGACACGGTGGAGGGCTTCGAAAAAAGCCTGCGTCAGGCCATCGCCCTTGACCCCGAGAACATCACCGTCCACACCCTGACCCTCAAGCGGGCCTCCCGCATCGTCATCGAGGACCAGAAGGAGAACGACTACGCGGACGTTGCCGCCATGCTGGAAAAGTGTCATCTGCTGGCCGAGGCAGGCTACCGTCCCTACTACCTCTATCGTCAGAAAAACACCCTTCAGAATCTGGAAAACGTGGGCTGGTGCAAGCCGGGCCACGAGGGGTATTATAATATCTATATCATGGAAGAAGTCCAGACCATCCTCTCGGCCGGCGCAGGCGGCAGCACCAAGCTGGTGGCCGACGGCGGCAGGCGGATGCAGCGCATCTTTAATTTCAAGTATCCGACGGAATACATCCAGCGCTTCGATGAGGTGCTGGAGCGGAAAAAAGGAGTGGCTGATTTTTATGATCACGATTTGGGTACCGAAACGTCTGGTTGAGATCGACCTGTATAATGTTGCAGCCCAGAATCCGGCGGCGCTGGCGCAGATGAGCGAGCAGAGCTACCGCCAGCGGGTGGAGTATGCCGCCCGGAAGATCAGGGATTCCCGCGCCAAGATCGTCATGCTCACCGGCCCGTCGGCCAGCGGCAAGACCACCTCGGCGCACAAGGTGGCCGAGGCGCTGGAAGCCTCCGGCACGCCCGCCCACGTCATCAGTCTGGACAATTTCTTCAAGGGGGCGCAGTATTACCCCCGCCTGCCCGACGGCACGCTGGACTACGAGAACCCCGACACGCTGGATATGCCCCTCATCCGCCAGTGCCTCAGCGAGCTGAGCACCACCGGTAAGACCGTGCTGCCCATCTACGACTTTGCCACAGAGTCCCGCTCCTCCGAGACGGAGACGCTGGACCTCGAGGGCGGCGTCTGCATCGTGGAGGGCATCCACGCCCTGAACCCGGAGCTGACGGGCCTCGTAAAGGGTGACGACGTCTACCGCATTTATGCCGGTCTGCGGGAGGAATACTGTATCGACGGCCGCCGGGTCATCAACACACAGGACATCCGCCTGTGCCGCCGCACCCTGCGGGATGCTGCCGCCCGGGGCCGCAGCCCCGCCAAGACCCTTGCCATGTGGGACCGGGTCCTCGACGGCGAGACGCGGTATATCAAGGGCTTCAAGACCACGGCAGATTTCCTGCTGGACACCTCCTTCACCTATGAGCTGGGCCTGATCGCCAAGCTGCTGCGGAAGGTCTGCCAGCGCTTCACGCTGGAAGGCCACAACGCCGAGCTTTGGGACGAGACGGCCCGCCGCTTCGAGCACGTCGCCCCGGTGGAGCTGGATTTGCTGCCCGCCGACAGTATGCTGCGGGAGTTCTACGCAGGCGAGCTTTAAAGGACGCCAGAACGCCGAAACTGGGCAAATTGCGAAAAAACTGTTTCCAAATCCGCACCATTCTGTAAAACTTGGGTGGGATTCGTTGCATTCCCCCGGGGAGTGCGCTATAATGAAAATAATCTCCGGCGGCACAGGGACAGCCTGAGCAGAAAACGCAGAGGAGTGCTGCCCACCCGGGCACAGACAAGTGAGGTGTCTTTTATGGACTTCAATAAGATCAAGGAAATGGGCCTCGAGTATGCCGAGAAAGGCAAAAATGCCGCGCTGGATCTGGCCGAAAAGGGCCGGACGCAGGCCAAGATCGTGAACGCACAGGGCAAGCTGTACAAGGCGCAGCGCCAGCTGGGCGCTCTGGTGTATAGTCTGGCCAAGGGCAACGAGGAGAACCAGCCCCTTGTGGACAAATACATCGAGATGATCGCCAACATCGAGCAGGAGCTTGCCGACCTGAAGGCCTCTCTCGAGCCGGATACCATCATCGAGACCACCTTCGAGGAGAAGGACGAGGCCGACGACGACGTGACGGAGGATGCCCCCGCAGCGCCTGCCGAGGAAAAGCCCGAGGCCGACGAGGCCAAGACCTGCCCCCAGTGCGGCGCACCCGTCTCGGACGATGCGCTGTTCTGCAACAAGTGCGGCGCACAGCTGTAACAGACCTGCGCAGGGCGGTGTCCCCCGGGGGGATGCCGCCTTTTGTTGTGAATGAAATGAAAATTTTGCCGCAAAAAGCCGGAAAATAGGCTTCGGCCCTTGCATTCCGGTGGATTCTGCGGTACAATTTGAATCTGTTCGCAGATGCTTTCGGCACGCAGAAAGGAGACGGCCATGCAGGACTGGACGCCGCGTGAACACTATACGGCGGAGGACCTCGTGGAGATCATCCGCATCCTGCGGGACAGGGACACCGGCTGTCCGTGGGACAAGGTGCAGACCCATGCCTCCATCCGGAAAAACTTTCTGGAGGAGACCTGCGAGGCGCTGGAAGCCATCGACGCCGACGACCCGGCCATGATGCAGGAAGAGCTGGGCGACGTCCTGATGCAGGTGGTGTTCCACACCGTCATCGAGGAGGAGCGGGGCCGCTTCGATATGGAGAAGGTCTGCCGCGAGGTGTGCGAGAAGCTCGTCTTCCGCCACCCGAACATCTTCGCTTCCTCGGCGGCGGAAAATGCTGGTATAAACGGCTGGGATGCGCTCAAGAATAAGGAAAAGGGCCGCACCACGCTGGCCGACGAGCTGGACACCGTGCCGCTGACCCTGCCCGCCCTGATGCGCGCCCAGAAGCTCCAGAAGCGGGCCGCGCGGTTCGGCTGCGGGCCGGAGGATGCCGCCGGGGCAGCCAGAGCGCTGGACAGCGCCAAAGCCGGGTGGGACGAGGCACAGACGCAGGAGAGCGCCGGTGAGCTGCTGCTTGCCGCTGCAGATGCCATGCGGCTGGCCGGTGTGGACGCCGAGGAGGCCCTGACCTTCGCGGCCAAGCGGTTCACCCAGAGGCTGGAAGCAGACGAAACGGAAACGGGTACCAGACGGATACACCGTCTGCTCGAATAGAAAATGTTGAGAATATTGTGGAGGCTTTTATTATGACCAAGACCGATCTGATCGCACAGGTTGCGGCAAACACTGAGATGAGCAAGAAGAGCGCCGAGATGGCTGTCAACGCCGCATTCGAGGCACTGGGCAAGGCGATGGCCGAGGGCGAGAAGATCTCCATCTCCGGCTTCGGCACCTTCGAGGTGCGTGAGCGCGCAGAGCGTCAGGGCATCAACCCCCGCACCCGCGAGCCGATCACTATCGCTGCTTCCAAGAGCATCGTGTTCAAGCCGGGCAAGTCTCTGAAGGACACCCTGTAAGAGAGGCCCCACCGCCGCCGGAACCTTTAGGCCCGGCGGTTTTTTTGTAGGAGAGGTTGATAAGGAGTTTAGAATGCGCTTAGATAAATATCTGAAGGTTTCGCGGCTCATCAAGCGTCGCACTGTGGCAAATGAGGTGGCCGATGCGGGCCGCATCCTCATCAATGGAAAGACAGCCAAGGCCAGCCAGGCCGTCAAGGCCGGGGACATCATCGAGGTGACGTTCGGCAACCGGCCCATCAAGGTCAAAGTCCTCTCCGATGTGGAGCCGCGCACCAAGGACGTGGCCCGGGAAATGTACGAGATCATCGAGCAGGACAGCGTCCTCGCTGTCGCCCACGACCCGGCACAGGCCGAGTAAAACGGCATAAGCAGGCTCCTCCCCGCATAGGATGACAGAAAAGGGGAGGGGTGTGCCATGAAACAGCAGGACGCAAAGCCGGAGCAGGCCCTGCCGCATGACCTCATCTTGGAGGGGCGGAACAGGCTGACCGCCACCGGCGTGCGGCGGGTCCTCCGCTGCGATGCAGAGGGCGCGGCCCTCCTGACCTCGAAGGGCACGCTGGAGCTGACCGGGGCAGAGCTGAGCATCACCAGCCTCGACCTCGACAAGGGCGAGGTAAAGCTTGCAGGCCGGGTGGACACGCTGGAATATACCGCAGAGCACACGCCGGGCGGTTTTCTGCGCCGCCTCGTCCGATGATGGGGCCAGCCCTCCCGCCCGGTGCGGTGGGGCAGGAGATGCTGGCCTGCGGGCTGCTGGGCGGTGTGCTCGGCGCGGCCCGGGCCGTCCTGCCCACCCGGGGGCGGGCGGCCTTTTTGCCCGACCTGCTCTTTGTGGGCTGTGTGCTGATGGCCCTGCAGGGCTATGCCGTCTCCCAGAGTCAGGCCGGGCAGCTGCGGGGCTATATGGCGCTGGCGGCGTTCTGCACCGCCGGTGCGGTGCAGGCGGTGCTCCGGCCTCTGTTTGCGGAGGCAGAAGCCTTGGCGGGCCGGGTGCTGCTGGGGCCGGTAAAGTTTGCGGCCCGGTGCATCGCTCCGTGGAAAGCCGCCCGTGCCGCCGCCAAAGTACGGCGGAACGAAAAAAGACTTGCAAAAAAACCGAAAAAGAGCTTGCCAACACCGCCGCGTATGTTGTATAATTCAAACGTATCAAAGTAAGAGTACAGGCGCATTGGGCCTGCTGTTGAAAACGGGGGCACTGTGTTATGGCAAATCCGAGCCGGAGAAAGCGGAAAAGAAAGGCATCCGTCGTGGGTGCTGTGCTGAAGCTGCTGTTCGCTCTGTTTTTGTTGAGTATGCTGGCGGCATACATCGCAAATCAGGTGGCGCTCAGCTCCAAGAAAGCGGAGCTGGACACCCTGCAGGAGCAGATCGAGCAGCAGAAGACCCAGAACGAGGAGATGCAGCGCATCCTCAGCGGCGATTCGGATGACGTGACCGAGTGGGTCGCCCGGGACTCTTATAATTATGCGGCGGCCAATGAGCGCATCTTCGTGGATGTGACGGGCAACTGATGCCGCGCCCCCGGCGGCTTGCGGCCGGAGGAAAACATATTAGTCAACAAGGAGTATTGAGTTTTGGCGATTGAGGTAGGGAATATTTTTGAAGGCCGTGTCACCGGCGTAAAGCCGTTTGGCGCATTCGTTGCGCTGCCGGAGGGCCGCGTGGGCATGGTCCACATTTCTGAGGTGTCCAACGAGTATGTGCAGGACATTGCAACGGTGCTGCACGACGGCGACACCGTGAAGGTGCAGGTCATCAATGTGGCACCGGATGGCAAGATCGCACTGTCCATCAAGCGGCTGCTGCCTCCGGCACCCCGCGCCCCGCGGGAGGGCCGAGGCCCCCGCCCCAACAGTAACGGCCCGCGGGAGGGCGGCTTCCGCCGCAACGGCCCCGGCAGCCGTCCGCAGGGCGGACGCGGCCCGGCCCGGGACGCTGCGCCCCGGGTATGGCAGCCCAAGGCCCCGGCCAAGAGCGATAACCTGAGCTTCGAGGACATGATGAGCCGCTTCAAGAGCCAGAGCGAGGAGAAGATGGCAGACCTCGACCACGAGACCAACAACCGCCGGGGCGGCGGCTATGCTCCCCGGGGACGCCGCGGCAGCCGCTGAGCCGTCCGCACAAGACGAAGAAGCTTTGGGCCTGCCCCCAGCGGGGCGGGCCTGTTTTTTGGTGCGGCAGCTGCTGCACCCGACAGGAAAGGAAACCAGAATGCCTGCAAAATTTGAACTCATCGCCCCCTGCTTTTTCGGGTGCGAATCCACGGCCAACTTTGAGCTGCGCCGCATCGGTGCCGAGGACATCCGGGTCAGCGACGGTCGTCTGACCTTCAAAGGCGGTGCGGAGATGATCGCCGCCGCCAACCTCAACCTCCGCACGGTGGAGCGGGTCATGCTGCTCCTCAACACCTATACGGCCACCACCTTCGACGAGCTGTTCGATGGAGTCTACTCCATCCACTGGGAGGAGCTTCTGCCTGCCGATGCGGCTTTCCCGGTCACTGGTTCCTCGCTGAACAGCCAGCTGTCCAGCGTGCCGGCCTGCCAGAGCATCATCAAGAAGGCGGTCGTCAAGCGCCTGATGCAGGGCCACCGCACCACCAGCCTGCCCGAGACCGGTGCAGAGTATAAGATCCGTTTCATGCTCCGCAAGAATGTCTGCGAGATCATGCTGGACACCACCGGCGACGGCCTCCATAAGCGCGGTTACCGCCGCAACTCCATGGAGGCCCCCATCCGCGAGACGCTGGCTGCGACCATCGCCGACCTTGGCCGTGTCCGCCGCGACAGCCTCGTGGAGGATCCCTTCTGCGGCAGCGGCACCCTCCTCATCGAGGCTGCTCAGAAGGCCATGAACATCGCCCCCGGCCTCAAGCGCCGGTTTGCCGCCGAGCGGTACAGCTTTGTGCCCGCCGCCGTCTGGGCCGAGCAGCGTCAGAAGGCTCTGGCGGAATCCAAGCTGGACGTGGGCTTCGAGGCTTTCGGCTACGACATCGACCCCGCCGCAGTGGCTCTCGCCAACGCCAACGCCAAGCTGGCCGGTGTGGAGAAGCGCTGCCACTTCGAGGTGGCTGACGTGGCCGACTTCGCAGCCCGAAGCGAGGCCATCGTCCTGACCAATCCCCCGTATGGCGAGCGGATGAGCACCATCGAGGGCGCTGCCAAGCTGGCCCGTACCCTCGGCCAGCAGATGGAGCTTCACCCCTGCGCAGGCGTCTACGCCATCACCGCTGATATGGACTTTGAGCACCACTACGGCAAGCGGGCCAACAAGCGCCGCAAGATGTACAACGGCATGATCCCCTGTCAGCTGTATATGTACTACAACGCCCCCAAGTCGGAGCAGGCCCGTCCCGCAAAGCCGATGCCCAAGAGCGGCTTTGACGGCAAGCGCACCCAGCCCGGCCACACGGGCCGTTTCGAAAAGAAATAAAATGTCCCGGAAGACCGCACGGCAAATGAGCAGCGTGCGGTCTTTTTTCTGCTTATCGCAGGCCGGGAAAACAAGCGCAGCACGAAAACAGTATCGCTGCTGCCGTCGCAGGAGATGTTGAATTGCTGTAAATTTACAAGAGAATGGTTGAACGCAGGCGAAAAATAGATTATACTAATATCTATGGCTGTGGGAGGCGTAGGCCTCCGAAAAAGAGGCTGCGCCCAGCTCGTCGGCGCGGCGGACGAAAGGAAAGATCAGAATGAGAGGACGTATGCGGCCCTATCTGCCGGAGCTGACCATCCGGGACTACAACACCTATCAGTGGTATCTGCGGGGCGTACGCCGTCAGCTTTACACCACCTATGGGATCTATCCCTGTTATTATGGCCTGCGCTACAACGGCGTGCTGTTTGCACTGCTGGCCGATAGTCTTGCAGGCCGCCCGGCGACCTGCAAGCGGATGCGGGTGCCCGGCACACTGCTCTGGCAGAATATGATGTGTCAGACGCAGGGCATCCGGCTGGCCGCACAGGTGGAAATCCTGCTCAGCTGGCACCGCATTCAGGATGCCCAATGGGCGGATCTTCCGGTCGGCAAAAAGGTGCGCCGGGTGGTGGACACCGTGCTGCTGCGCAGAGCCTATAAAAAGGCTGCGGCAGAAAATCCGGCGCTGGAGCGTATCTTCGCGCAGGAGCGCGATCAGGCCAACGTCCAGATGGCCCTGAACGCCAAGAACTACCTGCTGGCCGCAGAGCCGAAGGGCAACCTCTACGGTGCGCTCTACTCGGTTCTGGCCACGGACGACCCCAACCAGCGCAAGAGTATGCACTATATCGGCAGCTGCATCGGCCGTGCGGCCTACCTGTTGGACAAAGCCGAGAGCTTTTCCCGGGACAAGGACAAGAAACGCTACAACATCTTCCTCGTGAACGGCATCGATGACCGGAACGCCGCCCGGGAAAACGCCCGGCGGCAGGCCCTTGCCATCGCCAACGACCTCGTCCGGGCCTATGGGATGCTGGACGTCAAGCTCAACCGCACCCTGCTGGACAACATCATGCTCCTCGGCCTCCGACACGCCATTGAGCCGCTGGACGCCGAGAACCAGCCGGTGCGCTGGGAGCTGCCGTGAAGGGCCGCAGGAGCAAGAGCTGGGCAATGGCCTACTGCGGCATGGCCGCAGCGCTCAGCGTGGCCATGATGCTGATGGGAGCGGTCTTTCCCATCGCAATGTTCATCGCCCCGGCGGTGGCCAGCTTCCTCATCGCCACGGTCTGCGTGGAGTGCGGCCGGACGATGGCCCTGACGGCCTACGGCGCGGTGAGCCTGCTGAGCCTGCTCTTCGTGCCGGACAAGGAGGTGGCGCTGACCTTCGTGTTCCTGCTGGGGTACTATCCGCTGGCAAAGCCTTATTTCGAGAAAATACGCCCCGCTCTGCTGCGGACCGTCTGCAAGCTGCTGCTCTGCAATGGCGCTGTGCTGGCGATGTACGGGCTGGTGCTGCTGTTGGTGCCGGCAGGCAGCATCGCCGAGGAGCTGCGCACTACGGCGCTGGCCGTCTCGCTGGTGACGCTGGCGATGGGCAATGTGGCCTTTCTGCTCTACGACCGCGCACTGCACAATATGCTGATGCTCTACCATCTGGTCTGGCAGCCGAAGCTTCACAAAATGCTGGGCGTCCATTGACGAGCGGTCCATTTTATGATATAAATAAAACCGACCTTTTCTGTCGGCTTCTGACAGCTCCGGAAGGAGCTGTTTTTTGTTTTTGGAAGTCGGCGGAATGAGACAGAAAGAGGGGATAAGACTACTTCAGTTGACGAGAAAGCGCCGGGCCACGCGGGTGACAGCCGTGAGGGTGACGAGGAGAGGGATCATCGAAAGTTTCGGCGGGTGTCCCTCCGGTTGAAAGAAGGGGCTTTCATCGTCAGAGCGTGCCGGATAGACGGTATGCTATGGCAATGAAAGTCGTTTCTAAGGCTGCCAGCCGCAGAAAAAGGAGAAAAAACGGCAGCAATACCGCAACAGACTCCTTTCAAAGAAAGCCATACAAGAACATAAACTTATCGTAAGAGGCTGACAGCCGCAGTGCGCGTTCGCGCCGGGCTGTCGGCATGGAGGTGTTTTGTATGTGTGGCATCGTAGGTTATTCGGGAAAGCGCAGTGCGCAGGAAGTGCTGCTGAACGGGCTGGAAAAGCTGGAATATCGTGGGTATGACTCCGCAGGCGTTGCGCTGGCGCTGGAGGGCGGCATCCACGTCGTCAAGAGCAAGGGACGGCTGGAGGTGCTCCGCTGCAAGCTGGAGGCAGAGAGCCTGCCCAAGAGCTTCTGCGGCATCGGACACACCCGCTGGGCCACCCACGGCGAACCCAGCGATGTGAACAGCCATCCCCACTCCACCCCCCGCGTGAGCATCGTCCACAATGGCATCATCGAGAATTACGGCCCGCTGAAGGCCGACCTGATGGCCAAGGGTGTCACCTTTGAGAGCGAGACGGACACCGAGGTGCTGGTCAGGCTCATCGACTATTTCTGCTGCACCCAGCCCAAGGCAAGCCCGCTGACGGCTCTGCGGGAGGCGCTTGGGATGGTGCGCGGCAGCTATGCGCTGGGCGTGCTGTTCCGGGCCGAGCCGGACACCATCTACGCCGTCAAGAAGGAAAGCCCCCTCATCGTGGGCTGGGGCAAGGGCGAGAACTTCGTGGCCTCCGACATCCCGGCCCTGCTCAAGTATACCCGCCGCTACAGCGTCCTCGAGGAGGGCGACATGGCGGTGGTCAAGGCCGACGGCATTCGGTTCTATGATGCCTTTGGCAAGCCGGTGGAGCGGGAAGTGCTGACCGCCGACTGGGACGAGGAGGCTGCGGAGAAGGGTGGCTATCCCCACTTCATGCTCAAGGAGATCCACGAGCAGCCCGCCGCCATTACCGCCACCGTCAGCCCCCGTGTGGAGGACGGTATGCCCGACCTCCGCCTCCCGGAGCTGACCGACGAGCGGCTGCGGAAGATCCGAAACATCCACCTCGTAGCCTGCGGCACGGCCATGCACGCCGGTATGGTGGGCAAGACCGCCATCGAGCGGCTGGCCCGCGTCCATGCCGAAGTGGACATCGCCAGTGAGTTCCGCTACCGTGACCCCATCCTCGACCCCGAGGACCTCGTCATCATCATCAGCCAGTCGGGGGAGACCAGCGATACGCTGGCGGCTCTCCGCCTCGCCAAGAGCCGGGGCGTCCCGGTGCTGGCCATCGTCAATGTGGTGGGCAGCTCCATCGCCCGCGCGGCGGACTACGTCCTCTACACCTATGCCGGCCCGGAGATCGCTGTGGCGTCTACCAAGGCCTATATGGTGCAGCTGTGCACCCTCTACCTCTTCGCGTTCCGTCTGGCCTACGCCAAGGGCCGTCTGAGCGAGGCCGAGACCAAGCGCCTGACTGCCGAGCTGCTGCGGGCCGGGGAGGTCATCCAGCCCCGTCTGGCGGACTGCGAGCAGATCAAATACCTCGCCAGCCGCTTTGTCAACACCCAGAGCTGCTTCTTCATCGGACGCGGCTTCGACTACGCCCTCTCGCTGGAGGGCAGCCTGAAGCTCAAGGAGATCAGCTACGTCCACTCGGACGCCTACGCTGCCGGTGAGCTGAAGCACGGCACCATCAGCCTCATCACCGAGGGCGTGCCGGTCATCGCACTGGCGACCCAGAAGCAGGTGTACGAGAAGACCATCTCCAACGCCAAAGAGACCAAAAGCCGGGGAGCACGGGTCATCCTCTTCACCACCAAGGACGCCGTCGTTCCCGACGGCGTGGCCGACTATGTGGTGCGTCTGGACGACTACGAAGAGCTGCTGATGCCCCTGCAGCTCATCGTGCCGCTGCAGCTGTTCGCCTACTATATGGCCGTCCTGCGCGGATGTGACGTCGATAAGCCCCGCAATCTGGCAAAGAGCGTGACGGTGGAATAAACCTCTCTGTCTGCCTGCGGCAGCCAGATCCCCGGCAACGGCATGCCCTCTCAGTCACCTTCGGTGACAGCTCCCCCAAGGGGGGAGCCGCTGGCGTGCCGGGCAACTCTGCGCTGACCGCTGGAAGCTCAATATAACGTAAAAGATAGTGCCCTGCTACAGAGATTCACAGCAGCTTGACAAGGAATATGTTCTGAAGCTGCTGCCCTCTATAGCAGGGCACTATTTTTATGGAATATCAGAGACTTTAGGTGGTCAGCAGGATATTTCCCGTCCTGCCAATGGCTCTCCCTCTGGGAGAGCTGGCGCAAAGCGCCTGAGAGGGTATTACCAGAACCAATAGCGTTTCTTGATGGCGATATAGGCGATGATGATGCCCACGATGACCACAAGACCCGCGATGAAGAAGGTAAAGTCCACATGGACGAAGCGGAGATTCTGGGTGGTCAGCAGATATTCACCCGCCGTGTCTGCCTCGAGGACATGATCCCTGTAGCTGTTGAGGAACTGCCACTTGCCCTTGACGGCGTTGTGGAGGTAGACGCGGGTGTAGGCGGCGTTGTCGCCGGTCATCTCGACCTGAACGACGCCGGGCAGAGCTGCGCCGCCGTTGAGGGTGAAGGTGACGCCGTACTCAGAGGGGGCAAAGCTCAGGGCAGTGCTCACCTGTGCGGCGGTGTTCTTCACGCCGGTGCCTGCGATGCGGATGGTGTAGCCGTCGGCCTCCACCGCGAGGGTCTTGCCACTGAGGCGGAGGGCGTTCAGCATCTCGCTGGTGACGACGGGCACTTCGCGCTGTGCGAAGGCTACCTCATCGCCTTCGGCAGCCTCGATGGCCTCCACGACGGGGTCGATGAGGGCCTCCCCGCTGCCGTCGCCGCTGTTGTCACCGCTGCCGGAGCCGCCGCTGGATGCGCTGCGGTTGACGATGACCGTCACCGAGGCGGACGCCGTGCCGTTGGACACGACCACAGAGGTCGCGCCCGTGCCCACAGCGGTGATGACGCCCTTGGCGCTCACAGAAGCCACCTTGGAGTCGTTCGACTTGAAGGTAAGGGACTGGGAGGCCGAGGAGGGAGTCACTTTTCCGGTGATGGTGCGGCTTGCGCCCGGCTTCAGGACGACGTAACTGGTGTTCAGGTCGATGGACTGACGATCCACGCCGCTGTTGACGACCTTGATGGTGGCCGAGGCGGTCACATCGCCGCTGGTGGCGGTGATGGTGGCGGTGCCGGGGGCAACGCCGGTGACTTTGCCAAAGTTGTTGACGGTGGCCACAGCCGGATTCGAGGAGCTGAGGCTCACGCTGGCGTAATTCGATGCACTGGTGGGCAGCACGCCCAGCGACAGGGAAGTGGTGTCGCCGACGGAGATGGTGTTCGAAGCCAGCGTGATGTCCATCTCCTTGACGATCATGGAGTCGTCCAGCTCGGTGGTGATGGTGTAGACGCAGCTGACGCCGTTCGCGCTGGCGACGACCTGCGCCGTGCCGACGCCCACAGCCTGTGCCACGCCCTCAGACGTCACGGACACGATGGTGGGGTCATTGGACAGGAAAGTCACCGTGGCGGTGCGTGCGGCCTTGGCGGGCAGGATGACGGGCGAGAGCTGCTGCGCCGTGCCCACCGTCATGGTGGAGGCGTAGCTGCCGGTCTCGACGCTCTCCACCTCCGCAGCAAGCCACGGCAGAGAGATGGCAGCCGGGGCGGCCGCAAAGGGGCTGGCGGCTCCGGCCGGAAGCGCAGCGCCGCCGGCCAGCAGACCCAGCAGAGCGGCGCTCACGGCCAGCATTTTCGGGTTCAGTTTCATTCTTTCGTACCTCTTTGGGCGTTGGTGTGCGCTCAGCGGAACAGGACGCCCAGAGCCTCCATCGCGTATTCGAAATAGGTCAGCTTGTCGTACTCCACACGGGCGGTGACGCTCATGCCGTTGGACAGATCGACCTTGTCGCCGCTGTTGCTGATGACATAGGTGCTGTCCGGGGTGATGGTCATTTTGTAGTAGGAGCCGGAGGAGCTGGCGGTCACATCGCTGTCGATGGAGGTCACGGTACCGGTCAGGGTGCCGTAGGAGTACTCCGACAGGCCGGTGATGGCGATCTTGCAGGGGTCGCCCACATGGAGGAGGGGCCGGTCGCTGAGGGTGACGTAGGCCACCACCTCGAGGTCGCTGTTCTCGCTGGCGACGGTGGCCAGCGGGGTGCCGGCGCTCAGCACCATGCCCACCTTATAGGGCGTGTCCATGTGGATGACGCCGGAGGTGGGGGCGTAGATGTAATAGTCGTTGGCGCCGGTGTTCAGGGCGTCCAGCTGGCTCTGCAGATTGTCGATGTTGCTCTGCACGCTGGTCAGGCTGGCGGAGATGGACTGCAAGGTGGAGTAATACAGCGCCTCCACTTCGCTCTGGTTCTGCTCCATCAGGGCTTTGATCTGCTCGTCGGAGTAGCCTGCGGCCTGATAGGGCGAGGCGTCGAAAGCCTTCTGTGCCACCTGACTCTTGTAAGTCTCATACTGGTAGTAGTAGGGCTGATCGTCGATGTCCGTCTCGCTGAAATAGTTCTTGTCGTCCTGAATGGACTTTACCAGCTTCTCGTACTGGGACTTCTGCTTTTTGTAGATGTCCAGCTGGCTCTGGATGCTGTCCTGCTGCATATCGAGGTCGGTGCTCTTGATGTGGGCGATGAGGTCGCCCTCGTTGACGTAGGTGCCCTCAGAGACATTCAGCTCAGTGATGGAGCCGGAGTAGCTGGACATGATGTAGGTCTTGTTGGCGGCCTGCACCGTGCCGCTGGACTGGCTGACGTAGGTGCGGTAGTTTTTGGTGCTCCACACCACGAGGAAAAGCATCAGGGCGGCCGTCAGGAGGATGAGCGCATACCCGAAGGGGGGCAGCTTCTTCTCCATCATGATGCGGCGGTCCTGCAGCTCGGTGATGTCGCGGATGGTCGTCGTCATAATCACTTCGTCTCCATAAAGGTATCGACCACGCCCTCGTCGTCGTCCTGATTGACGAAGACGGTGTAGACGGTGCCGGTCAGCTCCAGCTCATGTTCGAAAGCCATGATGTTCAGCTTCTGGGAGGCAAGGCCGCTCTGGCTCATGGGGCCGACGTAGTGGGCGTACAGGCAGTTGCGCACCCGCAGCACGGCGTCCATGGTGTAGCCGGCCTCCATGCGGGGGATGAGCTGGGTAGCCTGCTGCATCATGTAGACCTCGGGCTGGGGGTTGGGGCCAGCAGGGATCTTGACGCACTGAATGATGGGGCCGAGGGGCTGCGCGCCGCTGCTCTTGATGAAGTTGTGCAGCTGGGTCAGCACGATCTGCATATTGTTGAACTCCTCGGGCTGGATGCGGCGGCTGACCACGTTGGTCAGCTTGAGGGTCTTGTTTTCTGCGGTCTGGATCTCTCTCATGATTTTATACCACCTGTTCTTGGTTTCATTGCTTGTAATAGGCAATAGCAAAAGGTAGAATCTTATTCTGTAGAGTCATTTCATGACGGAGAGGTTTCTACATTTTGCTATCACCTATTACTCATCCGATGATGAATATTAGGCATCACTTTATTATAACGGTTTGGCGGTGTGGAATAAAGGGCCAAACTGTAAATTTTATAAAAAAATAAGATATGCCCGGAGGCAGGTGCCTCCGGGCATACCATTACGAGGCATTGTCATCCGGCGGCCCGAGAGCCGCCGGACGAAATACACTTCAGATTTTAGGGGTTACTGATTACTTCAGCTTAGTCTCGAAAGAGGTGACCTTGTCGTTGAAGTCAACCTTGGCAGAAGTGGTGCCCAGGGTGTAAACGACAGAAGCCAGACCCAGAGTACGCATGACCTTGTTGCCGAAGCCCATGTCGTCATCGCCGTACAGAGCCAGCTTCAGGGTGCCCTCGTCGCCGAACAGCTTCTTGCCGTCGTCGCCGCCCCAGTTGCCGCTGAACATGGTACCCAGAACACTGTCAACGAAGATCTTCTGGAAAGAGTTGCTGACCAGAGTGATCACGTTGGTGTTGAACTGCTTGACGTTAGCAGCGTTCCAGATAGGAGCGGTGGTGTCAGCCAGAACGGAGAACAGGTCAGCGCCGCCGTAGACGACCTCAGAGTTAACAGCAGTAAAGTTTGCAGGCATCATCATAATGAATTACTCCCTTCAAATGAATGAAAAACAAATTTAGTCGGCCCAGTTCCCAGATGCGCATCCGGAAAAAAGCCATTTATGTAACCGCGTGCGCACGCGGCTGCAACGAATTAGTAGGTGATGGACTCGCCATCGTCCTCGTCCTCCACCACTTTCGCGGCGGCGGTAGGTGCGGGCTGTTCCGCTTTTTTCTTGTTGCGGAAAATGCCCTGCTGCAGGCTCCAAAGCTCGTAGTACTTGCCCTGCTTTGCCAGCAGCTCTTCGTGGGTGCCCCGCTCCACGATCTCGCCGTGGTCCATGACCAGAATGAGGTCACAATCCCGGATGGTCGAGAGGCGGTGGGCGACGATCAGCATCGAGCGGTCTGCAAGCTGGTTATAGATCATATCAAAGATGGTATTCTCTGTGCCAAAGTCCAGACTGCTGGTGGATTCGTCCAAGATATAGAGGTTCGCATCCTTCAGGAAGGCCCGGGCCAGCGCCAGACGCTGCTTCTCGCCGCCCGAGAGGCCGTTACCGGCTTCCTCGAGGTAGGTGTTGTACTGCAGCGGCAGCTTCCAGATGAACTCGTGGGCATCTGCCTTTTTGGCAGCGGCCTTGACCTCATCGAGGCTTGCCTCCGGTCGGGAAATGCGGATGTTGTCGTAGATGGTCTTGCTGAACAGCTCGACATTCTGGGGGACATAGGCGATGGCGCGGCGGACAGAGGCATTGCTGTACTCGTCCAGATCGACGCCGCCTACGCTGATGGTACCGCTTTCCGGCTCATAATACTTGAGCAGGAGCTTGGTGATGGTGGATTTGCCGCTGCCGCTGCTGCCCACGAGGGCCACCTTCTTGCCATAGGGGATGGTGAAGGAGACGTGGCTCAGGGCCGGAGAACGGCTGCCGTAGCGGAAGGAGACATCCTTGAACTCAATATCACCGTCGATCTTTTCCATCTCGGTGTATTCCCGGGTCTCGTCCTGCTCGGACTCGTAATCCATGATCTCGGTCAGACGCTTGATGGAGATCTGTGCCTGCTGGATGGACATCTGCAGGCTGACCAGCTCGCTGACCGGAGAAGTAAAGTAAGAGGAAAGGGTGCTGAACGCCATATAGCTGCCCAGCGTCATCTCACCATTCAGCACCTGCATGATACCGACGTAGGACGTCACCATGCCGAGGATGGTGGTGATGAGGGTGGAGACAAGGGACTGCACCGTGCTGATCTTGCTGGAGCGCAGGCTTATCTTCAGGCTCTTGATGTACTCCCGCTCCAGAGCTTCCAGCTCCCGGTCTTCCTCTGCATTGCACTTGACCGTCTCGATACCGCGCAGACTTTCGATCATCTGGCTGTTCAGGATGGCCGACTGCTGCATCGTCTCCTCGTTGATCCGCTTGAAGGGCTGCTTGAAGATGAAGACGAGCAGGATGCTCAGCAGGGTGGTAAAGATGGAGATGGAGAAGAGGGTGGCATTCATCCGGAAGAGGATGACGCCGGTAACGCAGGCCATCACAATATCCATCGCAACGCTCAGTGCGATGCTGGTGAACACCGATTTGATGGTGCTGGCGTCGGAGTAGCGGGTCGTAATTTCGCCGGTCTTGCGGGTGGCGAAGAACTTCATGGGCAGCTTGAAGACGTGCCCGAAGTAGCCCAGCATCAGCGGGATGTCGATCTTGATGGACAGATAGATGAGCACCCACTGCCGTACCATGCTGATGAGGGCGCTGGTGACGCTGACTAAGCTGAACACCAGAATCATCGAGATCAGCAGACTCTTCAGACCGTAAGGGAGGATCTCATCCATCAATATCTTGTTGAACATCGAGGATGCGATTCCCAGAACCGTCATGATGACCGAGCTGAGGATAGCGTAGAAGAATAACTTTTTCTGGGGGAGCAGCAGGTCGAGGAAACGCTTGACCATACTGCCCTGTTCCTGCTTGCCTGCCTTGAACTCCGAGGTGGGGGTCAGCAGGAGCAGGACGCCGGTAAAGTTCTTGTAGAACTCATCGAGAGAGATCTTCTTCAGTTCTTTCGCCGGGTCGCCGATGATGACGTAATCCCGACACTTGAACTTCTTTCCCTCGTCGGCGCATTTTTTCCGTGCCTCCTCTTCCTTGAGGACGTGCCGCCGGCGCTCGCCGTCGTCCTTGATGGTCGTCTTTTTAAAGACGGTCACAAAGTGGGCGAGGCCCTCGTCGGTGATGACCTGCGCGATGCAGGGGACGGAAAACTCACTGAGGAAATTTTCGCGGTCTACGCGGACGGCGGCGGTGCTGAACCCCAGCTCCTCCGCGGCCTTCTGCAGACCGGTCAGGTTTGTGCCTTTCAGGTCCGTACCCATCATGTCCCGCAGGCGGGTGATGGTGATCTCCTTTTTGTAATGGAGGCACACCATTGCGAGACAGGCGGCAGCGCAGTCCGTAGTGTCGTGCTGCCGGACGTAGGTATAACGCATAGATGCTTCCTTTTTGGTTTCTATCTCAAAACGCCCCTGCGCCAGCTGGCGGACGGACGGTTTGGCGAAGAAGAAAGGGCTTCTGACTGCTGCGCCCTACACACTTCCCGATAAAAGCAGCATACAGCTCTCTGCCTCGCCCCGCCCTGCGGCCAAGCGGAGCAGAGAGCAGCTGCTATCAAAAGAAGGGAGCGCCTACCCTTTGATCATTTTGGTCGGCCCGGAGAGGGTATTTTGACGTATCATCTCCTGAACCTTGGGCATAGTATAACACATTCTGTCGGCTTGTTCAAGAGGACAATTTTTAATAAACCCTTAATTTTTGAAAAAAATGTGAAAAAGGTCTCAGTTTGGTAACAAAAGAAATGCACAAAAAGCGCGGCGGACCACGAAAGTCCGCCGCGTTTTTTTACAGATCGTGCAGAATGATAAAGCAATTACAGATCGATCTTGGTGATGGAGACGACATCCTTGTTGAAGCCGACCTTAGCAGAAGCGGTGCCCAGAGTGTAGACGAAAGAAGCCAGACCCAGAGTACGCATGGTCTTGTTCAGGAAGGACATATCGCCAGCGTCAGCGCCGTACAGGAAAGTCTTCAGGGTACCGTCAGAGCCGAACAGCTTGAGGCCGTCGTCGCCGCCCCAGTTGCCACCGAACATGGTGCCCAGAGTTGCGTCGATAATACCCTTCTGGAAGCTGTTGCTGACCAGAGTGATGACGTTGGTGGAGAACTGCTTCACGCTAGCAGCAGTCCAAGCGTTGGGCAGGTAATCAGCCACGGCACCGCCGTAGACGACCTCTGCGTTGACAGCAGAGAAGTTTGCAGGCATCATCATAATGAATTACTCCCTTCAAATGAAAAAACGAATATAATCGGTCTCCTCCCGGTTGCGCAACCGGGAAAACCTATGCAACCGAGTGCGCACTCGGCAACATCACGAGTTAAGTGGGCTGTAGTGCCTTTTTGGAGACACCTCTATTACATTTTACCATACTTCCCCATCTGCCACAAGGCCAAACGGCCAAGAAAACAGCCAAAACAGGGAAAAAGTAGAAAAAATGCGTGGAAAGTACGCTGCCGCCTGCCCCTCACAGCCGCTCGGCTGGGGCAAAAACGCCAGAATCTCCAAAAAATCCATTACAGCTTGGATGTAGTGTAACACAAATACGCCATTTCTTCAAGAGGACTTTTTTTAATTTACCCTTAATTTTTGAAAATAATGTGAAAAAGGCTACAGTTTGGTTACACGAGAGGGACGAAATCTACCGGTTTTGCAAAGCCTCTCCCTCTGGGAGAGGTGTCACCGCAGGTGACGGAGAGGGCAAGCCCGTGGCGATAGAGCCGCAGACATAGCGATAGGCAGGCCCTTTGCCAGAGGGATGTTATCGCCGCGCAGCAGTTTCGCTGTGAGCGTCCTTGCCCTCTCAGGCGCTTCGCGCCAGCTCTCCCAAAGGGAGAGCCTTTGAGAAACAAAAAGCGGCAGGGAAAGCTCCCCGCCGCAAAAGCGCCTCTTGCCTGACTCGAACAGGCGACACCCTGATTAACAGTCAGGTGCTCTAACCGACTGAGCTAAAGAGGCAGATATTCATTTCTCTGCGGCCTTGCCGCGAGAAGTATTATACCGCATCTCGGGAGAGTTTGCAAGGGGTTTTTGTGATTTTTTGCACACTTATTGGTTTTGCAGTGCTCCCGTAAGGCTCTCCCCTTGGGAGAGCCTTTGTCCCCCCTCCCGACTCTTTTCCCCCTCCCGCTCTGCTACCATAGAGAGAGGGGGGTGGGGCTTGTGCGGACGGTCATCTATCTGGACGTGCTGCTTTTGGTGAATTTCGTGGTGGGGGCGGCGTTCCTGCTGGCGGCGGGGCTGCTGTGCGGGGCGTGCTGTTCGCCGCTGCGGCTGGTGGGCGGCGCGGGGACGGCGGCGGTGTCGTCGCTGGTCCTTTTGGCCCCCACCGCGCCGTGGCCGCTGGCCCTTACTTATAGAGGTACGACTGCCGCCCTCTGCGTGGCTGCGGCCTACGGCTGGCAGGGCGTGCGGAATACCGCCCGGCTGACGGCATGGTTCATCCTGCTCAACCTGACCCTCACGGGGGCGCTGCTCCTGCCCGGTGCGGCCTGCAACAACCTCAGCTTCTACCTGCCGGTGTCGCCGGGGCTGCTGCTGGCGTCCACGGCGGGTGTCTGCGGCGGGGTGCAGGGGGTGATGCACCTTCTGGGGCGCAGCGGCCCGGCCTGCTTCGAGGCCCGGCTCCGTGTGGCGGGGCAGAGCGTGGAGCTGAAAGCCCTCTGCGACACCGGTTTCCACGTGCAGGAGCCGCTTTCGGGCCGGGCTGTAGTGCTGGTGCGGCTGGGGGCGGTGCGTCTGCCCGAGGCGCTGCAAACCTATCTGGAACGCTGCCTCGCGGGCGGCGGGGGAGAGCCGAGGCCGGAATGGGGCGTGCGGTTCGTGCCCTGCCAGACCGTCGCGGGCCACTGTCTGCTGCCCGCCCTGCCCGCTGCGCTTTCCTGCGGCGGCAGGGCGCAGGAGGGCATCTATGCGGCCTTCTGCGATACGCCGCCCCCGCAGGGCGGCTGGACGGCCCTCGTCAGCGCAGAGACGGCGTCGCTGTTGGGGAAATGAGGATACGATGGGAGGAAATCTGCCTGTGTTTCAACGATTTGTAAAGTTTTTGCAGGGCCTTTGGGCCAGACTCAGCTGGACGGGCGGCGCGCACTACCTCAGCGGCGGGCCGGGGCTGCCCCCGCCCCTGACCCCGGAGGAGGAAAAAGACCTTCTGGCCCGGATGGCCGACGGTGACCCCGCCGCCCGGGATGCGCTGATCACCCACAATCTGCGGCTGGTGGTCTACCTTGCCAAGAAGTATGAGGGCAGCGGCGTCCCCTCGGAGGATATGGTGTCCATCGGGACGATCGGCCTCATCAAGGCCGTGAACACCTTCACCCCAGAGCGGAGCATCAAGCTGGCCACCTACGCCAGCCGCTGCATCGGCAACGAGATTCTGATGTACCTGCGCAAAAGCTCCAACCGTCGGCAGGAGGCCAGCATCGACGAGCCGCTGAACATCGACGGCGATGGCAACGAGCTGCTGCTGTCGGACGTGCTGAGCAGCGAGGAAAATCAGGTGGGCCAGCGCCTTGAGCAGGACGCCGAGCGGGCCAGCCTCCGCCGCTCGGTGGAGCAGCTCTCGCCCCGGGAGCGGCAGATCATGGAGCTGCGCTTCGGCCTGCTGGACGGCGTGGAGCGGACCCAGAAGGAGGTGGCCGATGCCATCGGCATCAGCCAGAGCTACATCTCCCGACTGGAAAAGCGCATCATACGGCAGCTGAGGGAGCAGCTGGGGGAGTAGCCCTCTCAGGCGCTTTGCGCCAGCTCCCCCAAAGGGGGAGCCATTGGCAAGCCGGGTCACTTTCTGCTGACTGCTGGAAGTGCAATTTTGCACAAAAGACCGGGCCTTGCTATAGAGGCCAACAAAATTTGGAATGAATGCCGCCCCGCCCCTGCGGCCATACTTCCGGTAAAACTAAGACACCGGAGGCTAGAGAGGATGTACAACAAGGTGGAACTGTGCGGTGTGAACACCGCCGAGCTGCCGATCCTGTCCGAGCAGGAGAAGCGCGACCTGCTCACCCGGGCGCGGGCAGGGGACAAGGCGGCCCGTCAAAGCATGATCGAGGGCAACCTGCGGCTGGTGCTCAGCGTCGTGCAGCGCTTTTCGCAGCGGGGCGAGAACATGGACGACCTCTTTCAGGTGGGGTGCATCGGCCTCATCAAGGCCATCGACAACTTCGACCCGGCCCAACAGGTGCGGTTCTCCACCTACGGTGTGCCGATGATCATCGGCGAGATACGGCGATTCCTGCGGGACAACAACGCCCTGCGGGTGAGCCGCAGCCTCCGGGACACGGCCTACCGGGCCATGCAGTCCCGCGAGGAGCTGGAAAAGCAGCTGGGCCGTGAGCCGACCGTGGAGGAGATCGCCCAGAAGACCGGCCTGCCCCGCCGGGAGGTATCGGCGGCGCTGGAATCGGTGGTGGAGCCGTTGAGCCTCGAGGAGCCGGTCTACGCCGACGGCGGGGATGCCGTCTACGTCATCGATCAGGTGCGCGACCCCGACGGCGAGGACAGCTGGATCAGCGGGCTGCAGTTCCGCCAGACTGTGGCGGGCCTCACCCCGCGGGAGAAGCGTATCATGGAGCTGCGGTATCTCAAGGGTAAGACGCAGATGGAGGTGGCGCAGGAGATCGGCATCAGTCAGGCGCAGGTGAGCCGTCTGGAAAAGGCGGCGCTGGAGCAGTTCCACCAGCAGACATGACAAAAGCGGCGGTACACAGTGCACCGCCGCTCTTGTTATCGGGGCTTATGGTACTTCTCCCGGGTGGCCGCGCCGCCCCGCAGGTGGCGCTCGGCTTTGTTCCGGGCCAGCACCATCTGCACCTGCCGGAACAGCTCCGGCCCTACCGTCCGCAGCCGCACCGACACGTCCTTGTGGACGGTGGATTTGCTGCATCCGAAGGCCCGCGCCGCCGCCCGCACGGTGGCTCCATGCTCCACGATGTACTCTCCCAGCAGCAGCGCCCGCTGTTCCGGATCACCTTTCATGACTGCTCCCTCCCGCCAAAATGTGCTTGTTCCAGAATATGTGTCCGGCTGGCCCGATATGCTGCCGGGGGCTTGACTTTTGACGCAGAGCGGCTATACTGAAAGTGGACATGAAAACAGGGGCGCCGTGAGGCTGAGATCTGCTGTAGGCAGAGACCCTTGAACCTGATCCGGGTAATGCCGGCGTAGGTAGTTTGCGGAAAGGTCCCGATTTTCACAAACAGCCCGTGCGCCTGCCAGAAAAGCAGGCGCATTTTGTTTTTGTGTACTATTGTTATGAGAAGAGGAATCCTCATGTCGAAATCTTACTCCAAGACCCGGGTGCTGGTGGAGTGCGCGCTGATGATCGCCATCGGCACCGTGCTGTCCAACATCAAAATTTTTACCATGCCCAACGGCGGCAGCGTCACTCTGCTGAGTATGCTGCCCTTTGTGCTCGTCTCCTTCCGCCACGGCGTCAAGTGGGGTCTGTTCACCGGTCTGGTGAACGGCTGCCTGCAGATGCTTCTGGGCTTCTGGGCACCCCCGACGCCCACCTTCCTCTATTTCCTCGGCGAGATCCTGCTGGACTATCTGGTGGCGTTCATGGCGCTGGGCACGGCGGAGTTCTTTGCCCGCCCCTTCAAGAACCGGATGGTCGGCGTGGCCGTCGGTACGGCTGTTGCAGGCTTCCTGCGCTTTATGTGCAGCTTTTTGTCCGGCGTCCTCGTCTGGGGCAACCTGAATGAGGGCCTGAGCGCATGGACCTACAGCCTCGGGTACAATGCCAGCTATATGCTGCCGGAGACTCTCCTGACCGTGGTGGGTGCTGTGCTGCTCATCAAGGCGGCTCCCCAGATCTTCGACCGCCAGTATGCTAAGGCCTGAATGATACCGGAATAAGAGTCCCGCCGGAGCCTAAAAAGCCCCGGCGGGATTTTTTTGCACGATTTTGAAAAAAGATGTTGACAACTGCTCTTTTGACTGGTATAATAAACCACGTCGTCAGGGACGACACACCAGCTCTGGGGGATTAGCTCAGCTGGGAGAGCGCTTGCATGGCATGCAAGAGGTCAGCGGTTCGATCCCGCTATTCTCCACCAAAAAAGCACTGTATTTCGCAGGAAGTACGGTGCTTTTCTTTTTGCTGAAGCCGATTTTTGGGGGCTGTATTGCTTCGCCTGCACCGTTTTCGGCCCAGTGACACCCCGAAAAAAATATGCTGCCCCGGAGCAGACCGGGCAAAGCAAAGCCTCGGAAAGCTCTGGGGGCAGCATCTCTCATTTATGGTTCGGTCAGGTGTGGGTGCAGAGGTACTCTACCCATGCGTCATACCCGGCGGGCAGCAGATGGTAGCCGTCTGGCTGGGCGTATTCGGCGATCAGGTCGCCGTTCTCGTCGGCCAGTGCCTCCCAGAGGTTCAGGAAGGTGCAGCCTTTTTCCAGTGCGATGGCCGAGAGCGCGTCGTTGATCTCACACAGGCGCTGTTTGTAGAGGCCGGGGGACTTCTGGCTCACTTCAGGCCGGACGGGGGTGATGGACTGGACGTAGATCTTCGTGTTGGGCAGCGCCTGCGAGATCATGTCCAGCATCAGCCGGTAGTAGGTGAGGAAGCTGGAATAGTCGTTGTCGGCGGTGAGCACATTGGTGCCCAGCAAGACGTAGAGCGCCCGGGGCTGCTGGGAGGCCAGCGCCTCCATCGGGATCTCCTTTTCGCCGTCGGCCCGGCGGCAGGTGGTGTTGTTGACGACGGCGTTGGGGCCGACACCCTTGTAGGCGCAGAAATGGGCGTTGGGCAGGCCGGTGTCGTACAGCTGCATCCCCTGCGTCAGGCTGTCGCCCAAGAAGCTGACGTCCGAAAAGCTGCTCCGCTCCACGGCGGGGCTGGCGGTCTGGGCTGCAAGGCGGAAATCCATCGCGGTCATGCCGTTGTCGAGGGTCTGGACGTTGAGGCGGCGGGCCGGAGTGTAGCTGATGGTGTTCCATTCGCTGCCGGTCAGCTCCTGCTGCAGGATGGTGGGGCCTTGCTGGGCGGTATTGGGGGACGGCTCACGGTGGAGACGTTTCCAGAGGATGCCCACAGCGGCCAGAAGCACCAAAAGGATGAGCAGCGCGGCGGTGATGAACACCCTGCGCCAGCGCCGGTGAAGGATGCGGCGGCGATATTCCTGATAATCTGCCATAATGTCCTCCTGTGGCGGAACGATAGCTTTCACCCCTATTATACAGCACCGCTCCGGCCCGTGCAACCTGTGAGGAAAAATTCCCATATTCAGGGGGCCTGCCCTTGCGTTTCCTATTATAAATATGATATACTAAAGTGAATCAAATATGATAGGGAGGCTTTCACGATGCCATTTACTCCGAAATTGACTTATAAAGGCAAGCCCCTCGTCCGCAAGGACAATGAGCTGTATTATGGCTGTATGACCGACCCGTATGTGCTTTATCTGCAGATCCAGTCCACCAAGACGGTGGGCGGCGTGGATGTGGCAGACAAGGTCCATCTGCAGCTGCTCTCTACCGATGAATCCAAGCCCCGTGAGGCCCGCGTGGCCCGTCAGACCACCAAGAACGGCCTGTACAATGCGCTGGACATCGGCAGCATCTGGCTGCAGAAGGCAAACGAGAACGTCTGAACCCAAATCGCAAGCTGCTGAAAGGGGCTGCCCCGCAAGGGGGCGGCCCCTTTTTTGCTGCACGAATATTTTGCGTTCTGCGGAACTTCGTGGTATACTTAATCTGATATTTTATGCACAAAAGGCAGGAATGAAATTATGCTGCAAAATCCAGAACTGCATTATCTGGACAACGCCGCCACCACCATCGTCGCTCCCGAGGTGGCAGACGTGATAGACAAGGCCATGCGGGAGCACTGGGCCAATCCGTCCAGCCTCTACGCCCCGGGAGCGCGGAGCGAAGAGGCCCTGAACGCGGCCCGCGCTGCTGTGGCCCGCACGCTGGGCTGCAGGTCGAAGGAGCTGTACTTCACCTCCTGCGGCAGCGAGGGCAACAATCTGGCCCTTCTGGGCGCGGCCCAGACCCGCACCTTCGGCAAGGGCATCGTGGTGTCGGGCTTCGAGCACCCCAGCGTCCAGCGCCCGCTGGAGCGTCTGGCCGCGCAGGGCTATCATGTCACTGTGGTGGCCCCGCAGCCTGACGGTACGCTGGACATGGGCAGGATGCTGGAAGCGGTAGACAAGAACACCATCCTCGTGGCCTGCATGATGGTCAACAACGAGATCGGCACCCGCAACGATGTGGAGCGTCTGGCCGCGGAGGTCAAGCGCCGCAACAGCCGCACCATCGTCCATGTGGACGCGGTGCAGGCGTGGATGCGGGTGCCCATCAAGCTGGACAACATCGACACGATGGCGGTCAGCGGCCACAAGATCCACGCGCCCAAGGGCGTCGGTGCCCTCTATCTGAGCGACCGGCTGGTGCAGGCGTTCCAGCCGCCTTACCTCGGCGGCGAGCAGGAGCGCGGCCTCCGCCCCGGCACCGAGAACCTGCCCTACGCGATGGGCCTCGCCGCCGCGGCCACCCGCCTTGCGGGCAGCATCCGGAGCCGCGACAAGGCCATGCGTGCCCTCAACGACCGTCTGCGCGCCGGCCTATCCATCTTCCCGGAGGTGGAGATCAACAGCCCGGCGGGGGCGGTGCCTGAGGTGCTGAACTTCAGTGAGAACTGCATCAAGAGCGAGACCATGCTGGCGTGGCTGTCGGAGAAGCAGATCTATGTCTCGTCGGCCAGCGCCTGCGGCAGGGGACAGCCCAGCCACACGCTGGCGGCGATGGGCCGTGACCCGCTGGCCATTGATACGGCCATCCGAGTGTCCTTCTGTGCCGACAACACCCCGGAGGATGTGGATGCCTTCCTCGAGCGCTTTGAGGACGGCATGAAGCATTTGCAGAGAATCAGAAAGTAAGGGGCGCGTTCCGGGAGTTTTCTCCTCGGACACGAATCGGGCCATTCCATCGCCCGCCCTATTGCCTTCGGCAACAGGGTCCCACCCCAGCGGACGGTCCTCGGAGAAACTCCCGGAACACCGACGAACGCACAACATAATATCAGGAGTAACTACTATGCGAGAAGTCATTATGGGCTATCAGGGCGAGATGTCCCTGAAGGGCCTCAACCGCAACCAGTTCGAATCGACGATGATGAAGATCCTGCGCTACCGTCTCAAGACGGTGGGCAAGTTCCGCGTCTACTGCACCCAGTCCACCTTCTACATGGAGCCGGAGGAGGACGACATCGACATGGACCTCGCCTTTGAGCGGGTGAGCAAGGTGTTCGGTCTCGCCGCGCTCAGCCGCGCCGTGGTCTGCGAGAAGGACTTTGACACCATTTGCCAGACCGCCGAGGACTATCTGGGCGACAGTCTCCATGGCATCAAGACCTTCAAGGTGGAGGCCCGCCGCTCGGACAAGACTTTCCCTATGACCAGCCCTGAGCTGATGCGGGAGATGGGCGCTTACCTGCTGGGCAAGCACAACTACCTGCGGGTGGACGTCAAGAACCCGCAGTTCAAGGTCATCGTGGAGATCCGCGATTACGGTGCGTATATCCACGGCCCGAAAATACAGGGTGAGGGCGGCCTGCCGGTGGGAACCTCCGGCCGCGCCCTCAATATGCTCTCCGGCGGCATCGACAGCCCGGTGGCGGCGTACCGGATGGCAAAGCGCGGTCTCGGCCTCGACCACATCCATTTTGCGTCCCCTCCGTATACTTCGGAGCGTGCAAAACTGAAAGTCAAGGCGCTGGCCCAGCTGATCACCCCCTATACCGGCAGCACCAACCTCTTTGTGGTGCCCTACACCAAGCCGCAGGAGTACATCCGTGACAACGCTCCGGACGTCCTCTTTACCGTCCTGATGCGCCGCAGCATGATGCGCATTGCCAACATCATCGCCAAGAAGCAGGGCTGTGAGGCCCTCGTCACCGGTGAGAGCCTTGCGCAGGTGGCCAGCCAGACCGTCAAGGCCCTGCAGTGCACCGATGCCGCGCAGGACCTGCCCATCCTCCGCCCCCTGATCGGCATGGACAAGACTGAGATCGTCGAGACGGCCCGCCACATCAATACTTTTGAGACGAGCATCCTGCCCTACGAGGACTGCTGCACCATCTTCACCCCGCCGCACCCGAAGATCCGCCCCGAGCTGGAAGAGATCCTTGAGGCCGAGGCCGGGATGCCCGGTCTGGCCCAGCTGGAAGCCGAAGCTGCCGAGGCCACCGAGCGCATCCGTCTGCGCATCACCGACAACGTGGAATTCGAGGGCTGAGCCATGACAGCAGAGATCATCAGTGTGGGCACCGAGCTTCTTCTCGGCAATATCCTCAACACCAACGCGCAGTACCTCAGCCGGGAGCTGGCCGATTTGGGCATCACCGTCCAGCGGGAGAGCACCATCGGCGACAACCATGACCGTCTGGCCGACTTTGTCAACGAGGCCAAGAGCCGCTGCGGCCTGCTGGTCTTCACCGGCGGCCTCGGCCCCACGGCGGACGACCTGACCAAAGAGACCGTCGCCGCCTGCTTCGGCGACGAGCTGGTCTTCGATGCGTCCGAGTGGGAGAAGATCACCGGCTACTTTGCCCGTACTGGCCGTGAGACGACCCCCAACAACCGCAAGCAGGCGATGGTGCCCGCCAAGGGCTATAAGATCATCAACAACCATGGGACTGCGCCCGGTGCATGGTTCGAGCAGGATGGCCGCTGTGCTGTCCTCATGCCCGGCGTGCCCCACGAGATGAAAGCCATGTGGACTGAGAGCGTCCGCCCCCTGCTGATGGAGCGCCAGAACTGCACCCTCCACTCCGTCACCCTCCGGGTGCTGGGCGGCGAGAGCGACATCGAGTATAGAGTCCGTGACCTGCTGGAAAACCCGAATCCCACCGCCGCCATCTACTGCAAGACCGGCGAGTGCGAGATCCGGATCACGGCCCGCGCCCGCTCCGACGAGGACGGCGAAAAAATGTGCCGCGCATATGCCAAAAAGTTCTATGATACGCTGGGCGATGCGGTGTATGATGAGGATGTGGCCGGGCTGGAAGAGACGGTGGTGGATACCCTGAAGAAAAAGGGGCTGACCATCTCCACCGCTGAGAGCTGCACCGGCGGACTCATCGCCCAGCGGCTGACCTCCGTGTCCGGCTCCAGCGAGGTGTTCGGCTATGGCTTCGTGACCTACTGGGAACAGGCCAAGACCAAGCTCGTGGGTGTAGACCCGGCGGTCATCGGGAAATACAACGTCGTGTCCGCTCCCGTGGCGGCACAGATGGCGCTGGGCGCGGCAGCGGCCTCGGGAGCCGACATCGCCCTGAGCGTCACCGGCGTGGCCGGCCCGACCGGCGGCGATGAGGTCCGCCCTGTGGGCACCGTCTATCTCGGCGCTGCCCGGGATGGCGTGGCCTATGTCAAAAAGCTCTTCGTCTCCCGGCCCGACCGTGCGCTGGTGCGTGCCCGGGCCGCACAGGCGGCACTGGAGCTGGGTCTGCGACTGGCGCAGGGCAAAGTCCCCGAAGGGACGCAGGCCCTCACCGCCGCCCAGCAGTCGGACAACGCGGCGCTGGCCGCGCTGGACAGGGCTTTCGTCCGGGAAACATCATAATAAGGGGTTGATGGGATTTGGCAGAGGAGACCCGCTGTGTGCTGCGCCTGTACGGTGCGCCGCAGGGACGGCTGGCAGCTGCGGTGGCGCGGTTTGCGCCCCAGTGGAGGGCAGAGGCCCAGTGGAAGTGCCGGGGCGCAGAGACGCTGCTGGCTGTCCATGCAGACACGCCTTCTGGGCTGAAGAAAGCGGCCCAGAGCCTGCGCAGCAGCTTCGGTGCAGATGTGTATGGGGCAGGGGATACCAGTCTGGCGGCTGCCGCCGTGCAGGCGCTGGAAGCCCATGACCGGCTGCTGGCCTGCGGCGATGCCGCCGCCGGTGCTCTGCTGGAAGCCCGGCTCGAGAAGGTGCCCGGCGCGGAGAAGGTCTACGACTTCGGCACCATGAGCTACGCCGACGCCAAGACCGGCCCCCAGATCGAAAAGCGTGCCCGGGCCAAGCTCGGCGGGGAGGGGGACAAGCCCGAACCCGTCCGTCTGGCCCTTGCCCGGGCGCAGGCGGCCCGCCGCATCGTGGGCACAGAGCTGGCTGTGGCCTGCGCGGAGCGGGAGAGCGACCATGTTCTGGTGCTCAGTGCGAAAAAGGGCTGCTGGCTCCGCACGGTCCCCGCAGCGGACAACGCCGCGCTTTGGCTGCTGGACATGATACGCCGCGCCGCCGCCGGTCTGCCGCAGGCAGAGGGGACGGGCTTCCTCCCCGCCGGACAGGCCGCCCAGAACCACGCCGAAACCCCGCCGCAAAAGAAGAAGCACCCTCTCCGCGTCCTGCTGGCAGTGCTCTTGCTGCTGGCGCTGGCGGCTCTGGGCGGTGGGTGGTATCTCACCGGCGGCGACCTTGCCGCCCTTCCGGAGCGGCTGAAGGCCCTGCGCCTGCCCGAGTGGATCACCCTCTGGCAGGCCCACGAGCCGAAGCCCGGTGCAAGACTGATATAAAACACAACGAGGCCGCTTCCCGGCGCAGAGTCGGGAGGCGGCCTCGTTTTTCTACAGCACAAAACCCCGCCGCAAAAGGGAGATTCCCAATGCGGCGGGGCGTTTGTGTTAAAATACAGTCAAGTGACCGTGCTTAGAGCTGGCTCTGGTATTCCTTGCGGTAGCCTTCCAACTCCTTCTGGTTGCCATAGACGAAGTGGCCGTTTGCGATCTCTTCCCAGACCGGCTTGTCCACGCTGTAATCGTGGCAGGAGGGGTCGTAGACCAGAAGCTTCTTCTTCTTTTCCAGACCCGGGTCGGGGATGGGGACGGCGCTCAGCAGAGCCTTGGTGTAGGGGTGCAGGGGATGGAGGAACAGCTCTTCAGCCTCTGCAAGCTCCACGATGCGGCCCTTGCTGATGACGGCGATGCGGTCGGAGATGAACCGGACGACCGACAGGTCGTGCGCGATGAACAGGTAAGTCAGACCGCGGGACTTCTTCATGCTGTTCAGCAGGTTCAGCACCTGTGCACGGATGGAGACGTCCAGTGCGGAGATCGGCTCGTCGGCCACGATGAACTCCGGCTCCATGACCAGCGCACGGGCGATGCCGATGCGCTGGCGCTGGCCGCCCGAGAACTCATGGGGGAAGCGGGAGGCAAACTCCGGCAGCAGACCGACCTCGTGCAGAGCGTTCATGACCTTTTCGTGCAGGTCATCCTGATCTTTGTACAGGTGGTGGTTCAGCAGACCTTCCGCCACGATGTACTCGACCTTGGCGCGCTCGTTCAGAGAGGCCATGGGGTCCTGAAAGATCATCTGCACCTTGCGGATGACCTCGCGGTCCAGCTCCTTGGGGATCTTGCCGTTGATCTTCTGGCCCTTGAAGAAGATGTCGCCGCCCGAGGTCGGGTTGATGCGGCAGATGGCACGGCCAATGGTGGTCTTGCCGGAGCCGGACTCGCCGACCAGCGAGAAGGTCTCGCCCTTGTAGATGTCAAAATTGACGTGGTCCACGGCCACGAACTTCTTTTTGCCGGAGCCAAAGGTGATCTGAAGGTCTTTCAGCTCAATCAGCTTTTCGCGTTCAGCCATTTAAGTTGGAACCTCCCATCTTTCCCATTTTTTCACGCAGGTTCTGGATGGAGTGCGGACGCTCGATCTTGGGAGCGCGCGGGTCCAGATACCAAGTCTTTGCCGCGTGGGTCTCGGACACCTGAAAGAACGGAGGTTCTGCCACGAAGTCGATAGCCAGCGCGTGCTTGTTGCGGGGCGCAAATGCGTCACCCTTGATCTCATTGAACAGGTTCGGCGGCGTGCCGTCGATGGTGGGCAGAGCCTCGCCCTTGGTGCCCAGCTGAGGCAGAGCCTGCAGCAGCGCCCAAGTGTAGGGATGCCATGCATCGTAGAAGATCTCCTCCACGGTGCCGTACTCGACGATCTGGCCGGCGTACATGACGGCCACGCGGTCGGCCACGTTGGCCACAACACCCAAGTCATGGGTGATGTAGATGACCGACATGCCCAGCTCTTTCTGCAGGTCGCGGATGAGCTGCAGGATCTGTGCCTGAATGGTCACGTCCAGAGCGGTGGTCGGCTCGTCGCAGATGAGCACCTGCGGACGGCAGGCAGCAGCGATGGCGATGACCACGCGCTGACGCATACCGCCGGAGAACTCATGAGGATACTGCTCGTAGCGGCGCTCCGGGTCGGGGATGCCGACCTTGGCCAGCATCTCGATGGCGGCTTTCTTGGCGGCCTCGCCCTTCAGGCCCTGATGGTGCTCGATGCTCTCCTGGATCTGCTTGCCGATTTTCTTCAGCGGGTTCAGGCTGGTCATCGGGTCCTGCATGACCATGGCGATCTTCTTGCCGCGCACGCCCAGCCAGTCCTTCTCGGTGAACTTGGTCATGTCGCGGCCCTCGTACAGGATGGAGCCGCCGGTGATCTTACCGTTGACATCCAGCATACCCACGAAGGTCTTGGTGAATACGGACTTGCCCGAGCCGGACTCGCCCACGATGGCCAGTGTCTCGCCGTCGTACAGGTCCAGCGAGCACTTGCGGATCGCGTTCAGCTTTTTGCCGCGCAGGCTAAAGGTGATCTCCACGTCTTTGGCAGAGATGATCGGTTGTCTATCCATTTTTGTGATTTTCTCTCCCATCTGTTAAACGTGGTTGCGCGGGTCAGCAGCATCCGAGAAAGCGTTGCCCATGATATAGAAGGAAATGGAGATGATGGACACGATGGATGCGGGGAAGACCAGCAGGTAGGGGTAGTCGAGGAAGAAGCCGCGCACCTTGCTCAGGATGAGGCCCAGCGACGGGGTCTCGATGCCCAGACCGATGCCCAGATAGGACAGGGTGGACTCGAGGTTGATGGTGGCGGGGATGCTCAGCGCCATGCGCAGGATGATGACGGAGACCAGATACGGCAGGATGTTCTTGGTCAGGACGCGCCACAGCGGGGTGCCAAGGCAGCGGGACGCGAGGTTGTACTCGCGGTCGCGGAACATGAACACCATGTTGCGGACGCGGCGGGCCATGACCAGCCAGCCGATGGCGATCATCGAGACGGCCATGATGGTGAAGCTCTGGCCGACGACCAGTGCGATCAGGGTCATGTAGATGATGTAGGGCACATTGTCGATGAGGTTGTACAGCTCCGTGAAGAAGCGGTCCAGCTCACGGACATAGCCCCAGATCAGGCCGATGACGACGCCGAGGATGCTCTCGCCCACGGCGACGATGAGGGCCAGACGGATGGACACCTGCGTGGCGTACCACACCTGACACCAGTAGTCGCGGCCGAGGTTGTCGGTGCCGAACCAGTATTCACCGTTGGGCTTCTGGAACGCCAGAGAGGAATCCGTCACCAGCGTCTGATAATCGTACTTGCCGATGGCCAGTGCGATGAAGGAGAAGACCACGAGGAACAGGAACAGGAACAGGCAGACGACAGCAGCCTTGTGCTTGAGGAAGTTCTGGACGACAGAACCCCAGTAGCTGTAGTTGGAGTAGCCGACACGCTCGGCTTCCTCCGGAGAGTACTCGACGAAGTAGAACAGTTCGTCCTGCTTCTTGCCCTCAAAATCCGATGCTTTTGCCATCAGCGTGCGGCCTCCTTTCCGGTCAGAGTAATGCGCGGGTCAACGAGCATCATCAGCACGTCGCCCATAAAAACACCCACGATGCCCAGCACAGCGTAGAGGATGACCAGCGTCTGCACGACGTTCAGGTCATAGCGCTGGATGGCGTCGGTCAGCAGGGGGCCCATGCCGGGGACGGAGAAGAACCGCTCCATCAGCAGAGAGCCGCCCACCGTCAGCAGGATGGACTGGGGGATATACTGCACCATGGGGACCATGGCGTTGCGCAGGACGTGCTTGAACATGATCTCGCTGGAGCTGAGGCCCTTGACGCGGGCCAGCTTGATATAGTCGCGGGTCAGCTCATCCACCATGTAGCGGCGGGTCCACAGGGCATAGCCTGCGATGGAAGCCAGCGACAGGCAGACGATGGGCAGCACGCTGGACGGGCCGACGTTGCGGGTCGAGTACAGCGTGGGGAAGCCCAGATATTTGGAGCCGAACACCAGCACCAGCGAATAGGAGACCAGAGAGGGCACCGCGTTGACGAAAACGGTGTAGGCAGTGCCGATCCAGTCAAAGACCTTGTCCTTGAAGGCGGTCTGCAGGATGCCCAGCAGGACGCCCACCACCAACGAGATGCCGGCAGAGATCAGGCCGAGGCGCATGGAGACGCCGAACTTCTTGCCGATGACCTTCACGACAGAGGCACCGTTCTGGATGCGGCGGGAAGTGCCGAAGTCCAGATGGAGCAGGTCGTTGTAGAAGTGCAGCAGCTGGGTGCCGATGGGGTCGGTCAGACCGGCGGCTTCCAGTGCAGCGTATTTCTGCTCTTCGGTAAACTTCATGAGCTGTTCTTCCGTGAAGTAGTAGTCCGTAGGCAGGCAGCGCATCAGCAGAAAGACGATGGTTGCGATCAATAAAATTGTGACGAGCGACTGAGCCAGCCGCTTGACGGTGTATTTTAACATGATAACCAAACCTTTATAAAATAATCATCAGGCCTTGGTTGCTGCATCGAATGCAGCGGAGAAAGCCTCGTACTCCTCGGTGGTGTAGCCGTCGCCCTGACGGGTCTCCCAGTTGACGGCCTTGTAGTTGCAGGGACCGTACATGGCGTTGATCTTGGTGTACTCGTTGACGTGAGTCAGGCACCAGAACACCTCGAACAGGCAGGGGATGCACAGTGCGTTGTTCAGCATGGAAGCCTCAGCCTTTGCGAATGCGGCATAGCGTGCATCGATATCGGTGACGATGGCCTTTGCCTCAGTGACCAGATCGGTGAACTCCTGATAATCTGCCAGCAGCTCCTTCTGGTAATCCTTCGGGTCGGCCTCGACGGCTGCGATCCAGGAGGTGGTCTGAGCGTAGTAAGCGTTGTCGTCGCTCAGGACTTCCTGACCGAGGAAGTTGACGGGATCGCCGAAGTCAGCGCCCCAGCCGTTCTGCAGGATGGAGTGCAGCTGGACGTTACGGACTTCCTTATAGATGGAAGAGACGTAGGTGCCGATGTCCAGCACGACGAAGTCATCGCCGAGGCTCTCGGAGAAGCACTGCTTCAGGACGGTCGCGGTATCCAGAGCAGTGGTGTCGCCGCTCTTGATGTAGTGGTGGCAGTGGACGGGGAAGGTGACGCCGATGGCGCTCAGCTCTTCCATGGCCTGCTTCTTCAGGTCGGCGATGTCGCCGCCGTTGTCGCGGTGGCGGATCATGGTCTTGCCGTCGTAAGCCTGACCGTCGAAGCCCATCTCCTTGGCGACCAGAGTGGTGTACTCCTCACCCTTGGTGTTGTAGCAGACACCGGGCATGGTGTAGTAGTCGTTCTCGCACTTCAGGGGGTTGATCTTGTTGGTGCGGGCGTAGTAGTTGGTGAAGTCGATGCCCTTGTAGAAGCACTGACGGAACGCGCGGTTGGAAACAGCCTTGTTCCAGTTCTCGTCCAGATTGCCGTTCTCATCCTTGCGCTGGAAGTTCAGGTGCATCTGGAAGCTGTACTTGGTGGGGCGCTTCTCGCACAGGAACTTGTTGTGCTCGTTGTTGGAGTCAGAGGTGATGGTGGTCAGGTTGGACTCGGTCAGGTCGATGTTATCGACTTCGCCGTTCTCGTACAGCTGCAGGCCCATGGACAGGTCGGGGATCATGGTGATGGTGTGATGCTCGAAACGGGTGCAGTCGTTTGCAGCGTAGTAGTTGGGGTTGGGGATGAAGCTCTTGGTGTTCTGCTGGATGTACTCCTCGATGAGGTACGGACCATTGTACCACATGGTGGAGTAATCGCAGGCACGGAAGCCATCGATGCCCAGCTCATTGATGAGGTCCTCAGAGGCGGGGTAGAAGCTGTTATAGGCAGCGACAGTGTCGAAGTAGGGGCAGGGGTCCTTGCAGGTAAAGACCAGAGTGTAGTCGTCCGGTGCCTCGACGCCGACACCGGCAGCCAGCATATCCTCGTAGGTCATGTCAGCAGCAGCGTCGCCCTTGTCCTTGGTCAGGTCGTAGTACTCAGCAGCGCCCACGACGGTCTCAGAGGGCATGGAGGTGTTGAAGGCCTCGTTCTTGAGGGCGTTCAGGACCCACTCGAAGCCCACGAGGAAGTCCTTGGAGGTCAGGTGAGACTTGACCTCGCCGTTGACGTCGCACCAATCGACATTGTCGCGCAGGTGGAAGGTCCAGACGGTGGAGTCCTCGTTGTGCTCCCAGCTGGATGCGATGGCGGGGACTGCCTTGCCGTAGCAGTCGAAGCTCAGCAGACCGTCCCAGCAGTTGGTGGTGACGTTCAGGTCGGAAGCGGACTGGCTGTACAGGAAGTTCCAAGTCTCCAGCTCACGGTTAGCGGTCTCGAAGGAGACGTAATCGGTGATGGCGTCGGCTGCGGGTGCGGCTGCGCCGGAGGCAGCACCGGAGGTGCTGGCAGCAGTGCTGCTGGAAGAACCACCGCAAGCGGCCAGGATGCTTGCAGCGCCCACGACGCCGGAAGCCTTGAGGAAGCTGCGGCGGCTGATGGAATGAGACTCAAAATTTGCGTTCATTGTGTTTTCCTCCCAATTATTCTTTCGTGTCTCGGCTCTATGGCGCAGGGTACAGTGCCCTGCCGATTTCCCACTCTTTTACGAGATCATCTGCCCTCCCTGTATTGCCAGAGAATACAAAAGAGCGCAGAAACAGACCCCTCTGTCTGTGCCTGTGCTCCTCCCGTAAAATCCTTAACACGACATATATTGTACCATCGAAATAAATGGTTGTCAATGGAATGGAAATCGCTTTTTCTTCTAAAAGAAAGGAATACGCCGTATATACATGAAATAAATTTACTTTACCGCAATGAAGGGTGACGAAAATAAGACAAAGCGGCCAAAAAACAAAACAGCGGGAGCTGTTCTCGAGATGAGAACAGCTCCCGCTGTGTGGGATATAGGCTGGGGACAGGAGATCCCGGCAGGGAAAAAGTTCAGAAAAAGTTAAGCTTTTGCTGCGTCGAATGCCTTGGCGAACTCCTCGTACTGGGCCGTGGTGTAGGCGTCCTCGCTGGTCTCCCAGTTGATGTACTTGTAGTTGCAGGGGCCGTACATGGCGTTGATCTTGGTGTATTCGTTGACGTGGGTGAGGCACCAGTGGACGTCGTAGTAGCAGGGGACGGCCAGCGAGTTGTTGATCATGTAGGCCTCGGCCTTTGCGAAGGCCTCGTAGCGGGCATCGGTGTCGTCCACGATGGCGTTGGCGGCGTTGACGAGGTCGGTGAACTGCTCGAACTCCTCTACCAGCTCCTTCTGGTAGTCGGCGGGATTCTCCGCCACGAGGGGGATGTTGGAGTAGTTGACGGCATAGTAGGCGTTGGAGTCATGCAGGATCTCCTGACCCACGAAGTTGATGGGGTCGCCGAAGTCTGCGCCCCAGCCGTTGATGACGAAGCCGTGCAGCTTGGGGATGCGGACCTCCTTGGCGAGGCTGGAGACGTAGGTGCCAAGCTCCAGCTGGATGAAGTCGTCGCCGAAGCTGTCGGTGAAGCACTGCTTGAGGACGGTGGCGTTGTCCTGCTGGACGGTGTTGCCGGCTACGAAGAAGAAGGGGACTTTCACCGGGAAGGTGACGCCGACGGCGGAAAGCTCGTCCATGGCCTGTTTCTTGAGGGCGGCGATGGAGTCGGCGGTGGACTTGCGCAGGTGGATCATGGTCTTGCCGTCGTACTTCTCGCCGTCGATGCCCAGCTCCTTGGCAACCAGATCAACGTAGTCGGTGCCTTTGGAGTTATAGCAGATGCCCTTCATGGTGTAGAAGCTGTTTTCGCACTTGAGGGGGTTGATCTTGTTGAAGCGTGCGTAGTAGGGGATGAGGTTCAGGCCCTCTTGGAAGCAGCGGCGGAACGCCCGGTTGGCCACGGCCTTGTTCCAGTTCTCGTTGGGGGTGCCGTCGGAGTTGAGGCAGTTGAAGTTGAAGTGGAAGTCGTAGGCGTACTTGGTGGGGCGCTTCTCGCAGAGCTGGTCATTGTAGGCGTTGGAGCTGTCGGAGGTGATGGTGGTCAGGGTGCTCTCGCTCAGCTCCAGCTCGTCCAGCTCGCGGTTCTGGTACAGCTGATAGCCCACGGTCAGGTCGGTGATCATGCTCAGGGACACGCGCTCGAAGCGGGTGCACTCGTCTGCCGCATAATAGTGGGGGTTCGGAATGAAGCGCTTGGAGTTGTCGGCCACAAATTCCTCGATGAGGTAGGGGCCGCAGCACCACTGCTGGGTGTAGTCCACGCCGCGGAAGCCCTCGACGCCCAGCTTTTCCACCAGAGCCGGAGGGGCCGGGTAGCAGCAGACGTAGGAAGCCACGGTGTCGAAGTAGGGGCAGGGGTTCAGGCAGGTAAAGACGACGGTGTAGTCGTCCGGTGCATCGATGCCGACGCCTGCGGCCAGCATATCGTCGTAGGTCAGGGCCGCGGCGGCTGCGTCGTCCATCGCATAGGTCTTGTCATAGTAGTCGGCTGCGCCCACGACGGTGGTGGAGGGCATGGAGGTGTTGGAGGCCTGATTCTTCTTGGCGTTCAGCACCCACTCGAAGCCGGTGAGGAAGTCCTTGCTGGTCAGATGATCCTGCACCTCGCCGTTGATGTCCACCCAGTCCACGTCATCCCGCAGGTGGAAGGTCCAGACGGTGGAGTCTTCGTTGTGCTCCCAGCTCTTGGCGATGGCGGGGACGGGCTTGCCGTAGTTGTCGAAGCCGATGAGGCCGTCGATGAGGTTGGTGGTGACGTTGAAGTCGATGGCCTGCTGGCTGTAGAGCATATTCCAGCTCTCGATCTCGCGGCCGGAGGTCTCGTAGGTGAACAGCTCGCTCAGGCCCTTGCCGGAGGCCGCTGCACCGGAGGATGCAGAGGAGGCGCTGGCAGCAGTGCTGGAAGAGGAGCTGCCGCCGCAGGCGGCCAGCAGACCGGCTGCGCCCACAGCGCCTGCGCCCTTGAGGAAGCTGCGGCGGGTGATGGCGTGAGACTCAAAATCGTGGTACATATTCTTTCCCTCCTGTAATTGCTGGTACGGCTCTACGCGCTCCGTTTCTCTATCCCGATAGTGCCAGTTTACTCTCCCACAGAGTAAAAATGGGTACAAAAAGGGCGCAGAGACAGATTTTTAATGACCTGTTTCTGCGCCTTTGCAGAATCCGTATCGGTTGCAAGTATTCTATCATCCCATCGCCGGGAAGTCAAGAAAAACCATTCTGGTACGGATTGAATCTTATTGACTCAGCAGACATATGAAAATGAAAATGTTTCATGTGAAAGCTGAAATTGTATGACTTTTCGCGCCGGATCAGCCCTGAGAAGCCTGATCGAATGCCTTGGCGAACTGCTCGTACTGGACGGTGGTGTAGGCCTCTTCGCTGGTCTCCCAGTTGACGGCCTTGTAGTTGCAGCCGCCGTACATGGCGTTGATCTTGCTGTACTCGTTGGCGT
>OKTM01000059.1_pt1 | contig 80240 bp, 58 predicted proteins | sample 1606401 | NCBI WGS metagenome assembly OKTM01 (sample SAMEA3879583, study PRJEB24766) | human gut metagenome | biome: human-associated habitat; feature: feces | place: USA | collected 1985/1987 | reverse complement strand
GTAGCCGCTGTTCTTTTCTACCCGAAAAACTGCCATTTCACGGATGCCTCCTTTCTGTTTTTGTGCAAAGAAAAAGCCGCAGGCTTTTTGTGAAAGTCTGCGGCTATGCCGATTGTTAGATATTCAATTCTTTGTGTTTCCGCACTCCATATCAATTACCACCGAAACAGTAATGTGATTTTCAATGCGTTTGTTGCGGAGTTTATCGCCCTCGCCATCGAACACAACGTGACGAGAAAATAACGTAAAACGGAGGATTTCTACTAGATTTCTCTTTGTAGCGAAACTATCGCTTCGACGTGCTTCGTTCGCGGAAACAGATCCACGGGCTGCACCTTCTCGGCGCGATACCCATGCTGTCCGAGCCACGCGGCGTCGCGGGCGGCGGTGGAGGGATTGCAGCTGACGTAGACCACCCGGCGGGGGGACATCTGGACGACGGCGGAAAGGGTCGTCTCATCGCAGCCCTTGCGGGGCGGGTCGAGCATAATGACGTCAGGCCGCAGGCCCTCAGCGGCGAGGCGGGCAGCGGCCTCGCCGGCATCGGCACAGAAGAAGCGGCTCTTGGCGGCGACGGCATCGCCCATCCGGGCGGCATTGGCCTTGGCACTGTCGATGGCCTCGGGAATGATCTCCACGCCGATCAGCTCACGGCAGTGGCCGGCCATCGAGAGGCCGATGGTGCCCATGCCGCAGTAGAGGTCGAGCAGGACATCGTCCGGCTCAAGCTGGGCGTATTCGGCAGCGACGCCGTAGAGGCGCTCGGCAGCCAGCGTGTTGACCTGATAGAAGGAGAGGGGGCCGAGGCGGACGGGCACGCCGCAGAGGGTGTCCTCGATGAAGCCCGGGCCATAGAGGGTCACGCTCTCCTCACCGAGGATGACGTTGGTCTTTTTGGCGTTGACATTGATGAGGATGGTGGCAATATCGCGGAACTTTTCCCGGAGCAGGGCTACCAACTCATCGCTGTGGGGGAGCTTCGGGCGGGTGCAGACGAGGCAGACCATGATCTGGCCGCTGTGTGCGCCCCGGCGCAGGAAGATGTGCCGCACGAGGCCCTTGCCGCGCTCTTCGTCATAGGGCTGGATGCCGTGGGCAGCGAAGAAGGCGCAGAGAGTGTTGCCGATGTCGTTCAGGACGCCGGGCTGCAGCTTGCAGTCGGGGCAGGGGACGATGCGGTGGGTGCGCCCGGCGTAAAAACCGATGCAGGGTGCGCCGTCTTTATCGCGGCCCACCGGGAACTGGACTTTGTTGCGGTAGCGGTCTACCTCAGGGGAGGGGAGGGCGTCCAGCACAGGCACATCCAGCCCGCCGATGCGGCGGAAGGCGTCGGCGACGCTCTCCTGCTTGGCACGCAGTTCGGCAGCATAATCCAGATGCCGCAGGCTGCAGCCGCCGCAGGGGCCGGCTACCGCGCAGTCCACCGGGATGCGGTCCGGCGAAGGGGTGAGCAGCTTGTCCAGAATGCCGAAGGCGTACCGGCCGCAGTCCTTGACGATGCGCACCTGCGCCTCGTCGCCGGGGGCAGTGCCCGGGACAAAGACGGCCTCGCCCTCCGACGAGTGGGCCACGCCGCTGCCGTCGTTGGAAAGGCGCTCGATGCGCAGGGTGAGAAGCTGATTTTTTTGTAAGGGCATGGATGAATTTCTCCTTATGTCTCGTCAGGGGCGGGCTGGACGTCTGCGTCAGCCTGCGAGGTCATATACTTGCTGGGCGGCACACCCTTGGCGCGCTTGAACACCCGCGAAAAATAGAACTGGTCGAGGAAGCCCACGGACGCCGCCACCTCGGCGATGGACAGGGTGCCGCCCCGCAGCAGCTTGCAGGCCTCGTTGACCCGGTATTCGGTCAGGTAATCAATGGGGCTTTTGCCCACGTTGAGCATGAACACCCGGTAGAGGTGGCTGCGGGAGACGCCGACGCTCTTGGCGACGTCGTCGATGGAGATGTCGTGGGAGTAGTTGAACTGGATGTACTTGATGGCGTTCAAGACGTACTGGCTGGAGGAAGAGGTGCTGTGGGGGCGGCTCTCGCTGGTCTCCCGCATCAGGGCGGAGATGAACAGGTAGAGGTAGCCCACCATTGCGGCCTCATCCTGCGGCTGCAATCCGCGAGAGGAGTAGATGCTGCTCAGGGCAGTCCGCATTCCCTCGAGATCCTGCGTATGGTGGACGGGGGCAGTGTCCGTAAAGGGCAGCTGCGCGGCCAGCTTATGGGCGCAGGCTCCGTTGAAGCCGACCCAGCTGTACTCCCAGGGCTGGGTCTCGTCGGCCGTATAGCGGATGAGCTGGCTGGGGCGGGCGAAGAACAGATCGCCCGGCGTCACCTCGTAGGTGCGCCCGCCGACCTCGAATACCCCCTTGCCGGAGACGACCAGATGGATGAGGTAGTGGTCCCGGATGCCGGGTCCCCATGTCTGCCCCGGAGCGCAGCGCTCCAGACCGCAGTTGAAGATGGACAGCTCGATGTTGTTGGTGTAATTCTGTTTGAAGGACTGTTTGTAGACGTCTGCCATTGCGGTTCCCTCCTGCCTGTTGGCTCTATAGCCAAAGTATACCACATTTGCCCCTGCAAATTCAACAAAAGTACATCTTATTCTTTGGGCTGGACACCAAAAATTACTTTTTTTGCGGGTTGAAATTGAAAAATGGCACCGGATGCATTACAATAGCGGTAACAAACCGAACATCTCAGAGAGCGCAGGGGGAGGGGTTCTGGATGGCAACCAGCAGACAGCTCAGAGACGAGATCGCAGCGGGAAGGCGGGACGCCGCGCTGGCCGCGCTCTACGGCGGCAGCGAGAGCGTGCTTGTCCGTCAGCGCAGCCGCTACTGCGCGGCACTCGACCAGTTCGAACTTTACTATGGGCCGGGGCGGCAGGTGCGGGTCTATTCTGCCCCCGGGCGCACCGAGCTGGGCGGCAACCACACCGACCACCAGCACGGCTACGGCCTTGCGGGCGCTGTCACCCTTGACCTCGTGGCGGTGGCGTCCCGGAACGAGGACGGCTTCATCCGGGTCAAGTCCCGGGGCTTCAACAAACTGGACGTCATCGATTTGACCGAGGCCGAGCCGCAGCAGGGCGAGAGCACCCACTCGGCAAGCCTCATCCGGGGCATCGCCGATGGCTTCCGCACCAAGGGGTTCGGCATCGGCGGCTTCGATGCCTACACAGCCAGCGATGTGCTCCGCGGCTCGGGGCTTTCCAGCTCGGCGGCCTTTGAGATGGGGATGGCGGTCATCCTCAACACGGAGTATGGCTGCGGCCTTGATGCCCCGGCGCTGGCCCGGATCTGCCAGTTTGCGGAGAATGCCTATTTCGGAAAGCCCAGCGGCCTGCTGGACCAGCTGACCAGCGCCGTGGGCGGCGTGCTTTTTGCCGATTTTGCCGACCCGGCTGCGCCGAAGATCGAGAAGATCCACGCCGACGGTGTCCTGCCGGAGGGGATGACCCTCTGCGTCACCGACACCCGGGCCAGCCACAGCGAGCTGACCGGCGAGTTCGCGGCCATCCGGAAGGAGATGGAGGCAGTAGCGGCCTGTCTGGGCGGGAAGGTGCTGGGCGAGGTCAGCGAGGCTCGCTTCTGGCAGGAGCTGCCCCGGCTGCGGGCGTGCTGCGGTGACCGCGCCGTGCTGCGGGCCATCCACTATTTTGAGGAGAACGCCCGCACCCTTGCCCAGAGAGAAGCGCTCACGGCGGGGGACTTCGCCGCCTTTGTCCGGCTGGTGGAGGCGAGCGGCCACTCCTCCTTTGAACTCTGTCAGAACGTCTACTGCGCCGCCTCGCCCCAATGTCAGGGCCTGTCGGCGGCGCTGGCCCTCAGCCAGAGCATCCTCGCAGGGAGCGGGGGCGCATGGCGGATGCAGGGCGGCGGCTTTGCCGGGACGATACAGGCCTTTGTGCCGGATGCACTGGTGGGGCGCTACTGTGCCGCAATGAAATCCATCTTCGGCCCGGGCTGCTGCTATCTGCTTTGTCTGCGGGAGCAGGGGGCGATGCAGGTCCTGTGAACACAAAGAAAATGCCCTGCGGCATGGTGGAGACCCACCGCTGCAGGGCATCGTTTCGTTTGGGGGAAGCTCACAGGTGCTGGGCTTTCATGTCCTCGCGCAGAGCGTGCATATCATTTCTGTAGTTCTCGATGTCCGTCGCTGCCTTGCTGGGGCCGCCGAACAGGAAGGTGTGGACGTTTTCTGCCACATGGAATCCGGCTTTGACCACATTGAACAGCAGCATCGGGATGAACGAAATGGAAAGGGACAGCAGCCCGCCTCTAAAGAAGAAATCATTGAGGCGGAGGTGGTCCGTAAATGAGTCCCAAGCGTCGCGGAAGGCTCCGCCGCCGCCCAGAAGCTCCTTTTCTTCTTCCGTCACAACAGCATAGGAAGAAGGCATCTGGATACGTTTCATACAACGACTCCTTTCTATCGCTCCATCGGGTCAGGCAGAAGCGCTTATGCAGCCGCCAGAACGCCGGCCTGTGCCGCTGCGCGGTTGGCCTTGGTCTGCTCGTAAGCGTTCTTCAGCTCGATGTAGAGGGACTTTGCCGTGTTATAGATCTGGATGCCCTTGAGGACGCCGTACCAGCCTGCGAGACCGCCGACGACCACGGTGCCGACCTTACCGGCCTTGCTCTGGCCGTCCCAGTAATAGGAGACGGACTGGGATAGGGTCAGGCCGTCCTCGTGCATCAGAAGCAGGCCGCCCACGGCTGCCGTAAGGGCAGCCTTGCCCATCAGCTGGGCGAAGTTGACCGTGAAGTTCACAGCGGCAGTGAGAAGGTTCTCGGGGTGAAATTCGATGAGGTAAGAACCGATCTGAAGGGCACCGCCGTCGATGTAGGTCATCTCGTCGGCAGAGATGACGGCATAAGCAGCCGGCATCATCGGACTCTGATATGTAAGTTCCATAGGGGGAATGCTCCTTTCACACATACGCTCCGCCGGAGACGGAGACTAAACTATCTGGATTATAGCATAACTGCCGAAAAACAACAAGAGAGCGCAGAAACAGAATCGGAACGGGATTTGGGACACCAAAGCATAAAAATCAAGTGAAACGGACGGAAAAACGCTAAAATATAAAGAAGATGCCCCGGTAAAGGCTCCGAAAAAATGTTGTGTTAAAATTTCGGCGAAAACACAGAAAACAGCAGCGCCCCATCTGCGTTCCGGTAAGGGAGAGGCAGGCGGGGCGCTGCTGCTATCAGGATGAAGCGGAGAATGGGGAAAGCTCAGAGTTCCTCGCCCGGTACGCGGTGGTACAGCGCGGTCAGCGCGGCGATGTGGGCACTGAGGGCCGGGGTGAGCGGCTGGGTGAGCCGCCACTGCCAGTTCGCACCCTGCGTACTGGGGGTGTTGATGCGGGCCTCGGCGTCCAGATGGAGCCAGTCGGCCAGCGGGATGATGGCCATATCCGACACGCAGGAGAGGCAGGCGCAGATCATGGCTTCGGTGAGGTCTTCCGGCGTACAGCGCAGGTAACGGCAGGCGTAGGCCACGTCCTCGGGGCTGGCGCTCTGACGCCAGCCCTCGGTGGTCACGTTGTCGTGGGTGCCGGTGTAGACCACGCTGTTGCGGGGGTAGGTGTAGGGCAGATAATTGCCCGGCTCGCGGCTGTCGAAGGCGAACTGCATGATCTTCATGCCCGGGTAGCCGCTGGCGGCCAGCATGGTCTTGACCTCGGGGGTAAGGTAGCCGAGGTCCTCGGCGATGATGCCGCCCTCGCCCAGCGCCTTGTGCATGGCGTCGATGAAGGCCCGGTCAGGCCCCTTCTCCCAGTGGCCGCCCGCAGCGGTCTTGTTCCCGGCGGGGATGGAATAATAGCTCTCGAAGCCCCGGAAATGGTCGATGCGGACGACATCGTAGATGGAGGTGGCGTGCTTGATACGCCGTTTCCACCAGCGGAAATCCTCGGCCTCATGGCGGGGCCAGTCGTAGAGCGGGTTGCCCCAGAGCTGGCCGTCGGCGGCAAAGGCGTCGGGCGGGCACCCGGCCACATTGGTCAGATGGACGGCTCCATCGGTCTGGAACAATTCCGGACGTGTCCAAAGGTCGCTGGAGTCCGGGCTGACGTAGATGGGGATGTCGCCCACCAGCTGGATGCCGTGGCCGTTGGCGTAGGCCTTGAGGGCATTCCACTGGGTGTAGAAGAAGAACTGCACGGCCTTGTGGTAGTCCACCTCAGCGGCCAGCCGTGCCTTGGCGGCGGCGAGAGCCGCAGGCTCCCGGGTGCGCAGGTCATCGGGCCAGTCGGAAAGTCCGGCCTGATGCTGCTCGGCCTTGACGGCCATGAAGAGGGCATAGTCCTCAAGCCAGTCGCTCTGGGCCTCGCAGAAGGCCTTGTAGGCCGGAGTGGGGGCTGCCAGCAGACGCTCCGCCGCCTTGCGAAGGACGACGGGCCGCTGCTGGTAGAGCGCGCCATAATCGATGCGCTCTGCGGGCTGAGGGGAGGGAAGCTCGTCCTCCGTCAGCAGACCATCTGCTGCCAGCAGCCGGTAATCAATGAAGTAGGGGTTGCCTGCAAAGGCAGAGAAGCTCTGGTAGGGGCTGTCCCCGTAGCCTGTGGGGCCGATGGGTAAGATCTGCCAGTAGGTCTGCTTTGCAGCCGCAAGGAAATCGACAAAGGCGAAGGCTTCGTCTCCCAGCGTGCCGATGCCGTAAGGCCCCGGCAGGCTGAAGACGGGCATCAGAATGCCGCTCGCACGCATGGATGAAACCTCCTTGTCTTAGCCCTTGACTGCACCTGCCACGACACCCTCGATGATGTACTTCTGGCAGGTCATGTAAAGGATGATGATGGGGATGATGGCGATGATGATGCAGGCCATCATGGGAGCCAGCTCCACGCGGCCATAGCCGCCGCGGAAGTACTGGATGGCCATGGGGATGGTGCGGTACTTCTTGATGTCCAGCACCAGCGTGGGCAGCAGGTAGTCGTTCCAGACCCACATCGTCTCAAGGATGGCGGTGGAGATCATGGTGGGCTTGAGGATGGGGAAGACGACCTTGAAGAAGATCTGGATGGGGTTGCAGCCGTCGATCATGGCGGCTTCCTCGATCTCCATGGGGACGCTCTTCATGAAGCCGGTGAACATGAAGACGGCCAGACCGGCACCGAAGCCCAGATAGATGATGCAGATGTTCCACGGGGTGTTCAGATTGAGGGTATCAGCGGTCTTGGAAAGGGTGAACATGACCATCTGGAAGGGGACGACCATCGAGAAGACGATGAGCAGGTTCATGAACTTGCTGAGCTTGTTGTTCACGCGGGTGAGATACCAGCCGGTCATGGAGCAGCACAGCAGGATGAGGGCCACGCTGGACACGGTGATGACGAGGCTGTAGCCGAGGCTGGACAGGAAGCCCATCTTGGTGACGCCGTAGATGTAGTTGGACAGGCCTGCGAAGGTCTCCGCAGTGGGCAGCTTAAAGACCGTGGAGGTGGTGAAGGTGCCCTCCTTCTTCAGGCTGTTCAGCAGGATAAGGACGATGGGGTAGATCCAGAGCAGGCACAGCAGGCTCATGATGACGGTGAGGACGTTGTCCCACATTTTTTTCTCTTTCGGCATTACTGCTGCACCTCCTTGGAGCGGGTAAATTTAAGCTGGATGAGCGAGATGACCACGACGACGAGGAAGAACACCACGGCCTTTGCCTGACCGATGCCCTTCCACTGAGCGCCGGAGCGGCCGTAGAAGGTGTTGTAGATGTTCAGGGCCAGCATCTCACTGGCGTTTGCAGGCTCACCGGCGGTCAGAGCCACGTTCTGGTCGAAGAGCTTGAAGCTGTTGGTCAGGGTAAGGAAGGTGCAGATGGTGACGCTGGGCATGACCATCGGGATCTTGATCTTGAAGAGGATCTCACGGTCGTTGGCACCGTCGATCTTGGCTGCCTCGATGAGGTCGCCGGGGACACTCTGCAGGCCCGCGACGTAGATGATCATCATGTAGCCGATCTGCTGCCAGCACATCAGGATGACCAGACCCACGAAGCCCGCCTTGGCATCCAGCGCCAGCAGAGGCTTCTGGAGGTTGGCCAGCACGCCGTTCAGCAGGATCTGCCAGATGTAGCCCAGCAGGATGCCGCCGATGAGGTTCGGCATGAAGTAGACGGTGCGGAAGAGGTTGGTGCCCCGGATGCCCCGGGTGAGCACCAGTGCGATGGCGAATGCGCAGACGTTGATGAGGACGGTGGACACCACGGTGAACGCCGCCGTGAAGCCGAAGGCGTGAAGGAAGGTGGAGTCCGAGAAGACGCTGAAGTAGTTCTGCAAGCCCACGAAGGTGGTCTTGCTGACGGTGGTAAACCGCTGGAAGGACAGGTAGACGCCCCAGATGAAGGGCCAGATGAAGCCGATGATGAACGCCAGCAGGGTGGGCAGGACGAACACCGGCCAATATTTGCTGATGGCCTTTTGCATGATATACCTCCCGAAAAAGAAGGGGGCGGGCGAACCGATCGCCCGCCCCCGTTAGTCAAACTGTTGCGGAAGAAAGAGAGTGCTTAGCCGTTGGCCAGCTTGTACTCCTTGGCCCAGCCATCCACGAAGGCGGTGACGACAGCATTCCAGTCGCCGGTGCCTGCGGCGTAAGCGGTCAAAGCGGAGCCGACGCCATTCTTCCACTCCTCGGAAGGCATGGTGGAGAAGCACCAGTCCACACTGGTCTTGCCGTCGGCCACATACTGGTTTGCAATGGTGATCAGGGGGTTGGTGGAGTCCTTAGCCTTCTTGAAGGGGATGACGAAGCCCATCTTGTCAGCCATCGCGCTGGTGCCGGCCTCAGAGGTGACACACCAGTACAGGAAGTCCAGAGTGGCCTGAATATCTTCCTCAGAAGAGGTGTTGTTGACACACCAGAAGTTCTCGGAACCGGTGCACAGGCCCTGGTTCTCCTCGCCCTCAACGCCGATGTAGATGGGCAGCATACCGAGGTTGTCGTCGCCCAGATCCTTCACGTCATTGTAAGCCCAGGTGCCGTTCTGATAGAAGACGGCCTTCTTGCCCACGAACTCAGCAACAGCGTCGTTGCCGGTCTTGGAAGCCAGCAGCTTGGGGTCGCAGGTGGAGTCGGTGATGTACAGATCCCAGATCTGCTTGTAGTTGTCGAGGTAGGTGCCCTTGATGGCGTCGGTGGAGCCGATGCCGTCAGCCTTGTACTCGTAGTAGATGGGCAGGTTTGCCAGATGGGTCTTGAAGCGCCAGTCGGAAGAGCCATCCATACCGGCGGAGGTGAATGCACCATCGACGCCCAGCTCAGCCTTGCGGGCCTGAATGTCGTCGGCGACCTTCTTCAGGTCAGCGAAGCCCTTGATGTCGTCCTGCGTGTAACCGGCGGCAGTCAGCAGCTCCTTGTTGTAGATGATGCCGTAGGTCTCGATGACGTAGGCGATGCTGGTGACGGCGTCGCCGTCCTTCAGGGCGAAGGAGTCGCTGGTCAGCTCACCGTACAGCTGGCTGCCGGACAGGTCGTAGCAGTAATCCTTCCAGTTTGCCAGACCCACAGGGCCGTTGACCTGAAACAGGGTAGGAGCTTCGCTCTTCTCCATCTCGCTCATCAGGGTGGTCTCGTACTGGCCGGAAGCTGCGGTCACGACGGTGACAGGCACGCCGGTCTCCTTGGTGTACTCAGCGGCCAGATCCTGCCAATCCTGATCCTGCTCCGGCTTGAAGTTCAGGTAGTAGACCTTACCGGAAGCAGTGGGAGCGGCAGAGGCGGCGGTGGAACTGGCCGTGGAGCCAGCAGTGCTGCTGGAAGAGCCGCCGCAGGCAGCCAGACCCAGAGCAGCGGCAGAAACGCCAGCGGCCTTCAGGAAGTTACGACGAGAGATCATCTTTTTCATAATTGTTCTCCTTCTTCATCATGTGATATATACATTCCGCCCCGCGGCGGAAATGAGACGAAATAACTCAGATGGCCCGGACGCTCTCGCCGAATTGAAGCTCGGGCTGGAGCGTGATCTTCTGGGCCGGGGCACCATGCTCGATCTGCCGCATCAGCAGCTCGACGCTCTGGAGGGCGATCTGCTCGCTGGGCTGGACGATGGTGGTCATCACCGGCACGCAGTAGCGGGACATCGTGATGCCGTCGAAGCCGATGACCGAGACATCTTCCGGCACCCGAAGCCCGGCGCTTACCAGCGCCCGGATGGCACCGAAGGCAATGACATCGCTCATGGCGAACAGGGCAGTGAACTCGGCCCGGCGGGCCAGCAGACTGTTCATGGCGTGATAGGCGGACTCAAAATCGTAGTTTGACAGGCCATAGAGCCGGTCGTCGAAGGCCAGCCCGGCGTCCTCCATCGCCTCCTGTGCGCCGAGGCGGCGCATCCGGCTGGGGTAGCTGGTGGCCGGGCCGCCCAGCACGGCGATCTTCCGGTGTCCCTGTGCGAGGAGGTGGGAGACGGCCGTGCGGGCCGCAGCCCGGTCGTCCACTCCCACCATCGAGAGGTTCGGGAAGTCCAGCTCGTCAGAGACCAGCGTGGCCAGCACCGAGGGCACCGTGATGTTCGAGAAGCCCTGCCGGAAGTTCGCCACACTGCCGCCGAGGAAGATCATCCCTTTCGGCTTGATCTCCCGGAGGATCTTTTCGGCGGCGTCGATCTCGTTGGCGTTCTCGTCCAGATAGGAGACGATGCCGTTGTACCCGTAGAGGGTCGCGGCCCGCTGCAGCTGGACGAGAAAGTCGGAGAAGAAGAGGTTCCGGGTGCCCTTGACCACGAAGACGAGGCTGCGGGACTGCTGGATCTTCAGCTGACGGGCGTTGGTGTTGGGCACGAAGCCCGACTCCCGCATCACTTGGAGCACCTTCTCCTTCGTTTCGGGCCGCACATCGGGCCGGTCGTTGATGACCCGGGAGATGGTGCTCACCGAGCAGCCGCTCAGCCGTGCGATGTCTTTGATGGTCAGATTCGGCATTCCGGGAGACCCCTCTCTTTTTGTAGAAAACGGTTCTTTTACTGAAACTGTGTGGGAACAATGTCGGGAACGATTTCAGTGACTATAGTATGGCATATTTTGTGGAATAAATCAATAACCCTGAAACACTTTTGGCAGAAGTGCATAACGAATCAACCCTCTTTTGTGCAGGTTGATCTGCCCACAGAGCAAAATGGAAACGGATTTCCGGGAGTTTCCGGGAATTACCGGAAACTCCCGGCGCGACCGTACATTTTTGTAACTTTTAAGACCAAAAATACGTTCTCATGTGAGATGGATACAAGCTGACGGATGTGCACAGAGGGAAAACAGGCAAAAAATCCCGGTATCCCTGCCGCCGGAGCGGAAAGGATACCGGGAATGGAATCTGGGGAGATTTACTCGGAGCGCAGGGCCTTGACGGGGTTGCTCTTGGCTGCGCCGCGGGCCGGGATGATGCCGGCCAGAATGGTCAGCAGGGTGGCCAGCGCCACGAGGAAGAGGGCCGCGTCCACAGGCAGGGCGGCCACGAGGGTCGAGGTGCCCGAGACTTTCTGGATGATGATATTGCCGGGGATGAGGAGGATCTCGCTGAGGACGATGCCCATGATGCCCGAGCAGAGGCCGATGATGAAGGTCTCTGCGTTGAACACCTCGGAGATGTTCCGCTTGGAGGCACCGATGGCCCGGAGGATGCCGATCTCTTTCCGGCGCTCAAGGACGCTGATATAGGTGATGACACCGATCATGATGGAGGAGACGGCCAGTGAGATGGAGACGAAGGCCACCATCATGCTGCTGATCATGTTCACGATCTCGGTCACGCTGGTCATCAGGGTGCCCACGAGGTCGGTGTACTGCACCACTTTTTCGTCCTCGCCCTTCGCAGACATCCCTGCGTTGTAGGCGTCCAGCTTTTCCAGAATGACCGCCTTGCTGGCGAAGTCCTTCGGATAGATCTTGATCTGGCTGGGGGCGTCCTCATCTGCATAGCCGAAGGCCGTCAGGTTGGCTTCGTAGGTGGCCGAGGAGGAGCGGAGGGTGGAGCGCATCAGCTCCGTCAGCTCGGCGGTGGTCATGTTGAGCTGGATGGCTTTCTGGAAGGCCGACGAGTCGATCTTGATGGCACCCTCCATCTGGCTGCTCAGCTTGCCGATGTTCTGCTGGATGGCCGTCTTGAGCTGGGTCTGGATCTGATCCTGGAAGGTGGCGATGCCCTTCTGGAGGGCGGCGTCGAGCTGCTCTTTCAGCACAGCGGTGATCTGGTCGGAGTAGGTGTCCATCACGGTCCGGATGGTGGCCTGCAGCGCCTCCGAAAGCTGGCCCTGCAGCTTGTCCGGGTCCACCAGCTCCTTCATGGATTCGGCCAGCAGCTTCTGGAACCGCTCGGTCTTGAGGTAGGCAGAGAAGCTCCAATTCTTGAAGTTGAGGATGCCGTTGCCGATGATATATTTTTTATAGTCCTTGAAGATCTTCTGCACGAGGTCCTGCAGCGCCTCCGGCGAGACGGAGAGGTCAAGCCCGGAGAGGGCTTCGCTGAGGTCGATGTCGGGCAGCTCGTCGATGTTGAGGGAGAAGTCGGAGAAGTCCAGCAGACTGCTCAGGTCGAAGCTGCCGCTGCTGAGGTCGAAAGCCCCGTTCAGGTCGAAATCGAGGGCAGCGGCGTCGAACTGGAACGCATCCTTCAGTGCATTGGTGTCGATGGAGAAGAGGCTTGCGAGGTCGAAGTCGCGGATGCTCTCGGCTTTGCCGAAGCTCTCGCCGGTGAGGACGTTGGTGGTGGGGTCAGCCATCTGCTGCTTCACGATGTCGCTGTCGGCAGCGTCTTTCATGACCTTCTCGGTGAGGGAGGCGGGGTAGGCGATGCCGGAGGTGAGCATAGAGGCCGAGGCGGTGTAGTCCGGCTGGACGATGCCCACGATGGTGATGTCCTCGCCATTTTCCACCAGCTGCCGCATATACTCCTTGTCGTCGGCCTTGCTCTTCCAGACCTTGTAGGTTTCATCGTAGACATAGGTGTCGGCACTGTTCACCAGCTTGAACTTGAGGCCCATCAGCTCGTCGTAGCTGTAGGTGCGAAAATCGCTGGGCACATCGACGCTCTGGTTCTGGGCAAACTGCTGGATCATCTTGTCCAGCTCGGCAGAATCCCGCAGGCCCATGGAGTAGAGGGCGTAATCGGTGACGGTGCCGTATTTGCTCAGGACCATGACGCACTCGGTGGGCTTTTCGGGCCAGCGCCCGGCCTTGACCTCATACTGCGAGCGGTAGAGATCGCTGTTGGCGGGCAGCTGGTAAAAGACGCTGGTGTTGCTGCCCACGCTGTTCATGAGGCTGCTGGTGACGGAGGTGGAGCTGGAGCCGGAATTGCCCAGACCCAGCATCGAGAGGGTGGAGTCCGGGTTGACCTGATGCACGCTGCCGTCGGCGTCCTGCCGGTAGATCTGGGGCTGGGCGCTGTAGGAATACTCGATGGAGGTGGCGTCCTCCGCGATGGTGGACTCGTCGCTCTCGAGGTACTTCTTCAGGGAGGTGAGGTCGTTGGAGGTCAGGCCCGATACCATCTTGGTGATGAGCTGGCGCACCGAGACCATCCCCTCTACGCCGCCGGAGGTGTCCTTTTTGCCGTCCTCATCGGTGGGCAGGCCGGTGGCGGTGGTGCCGTCGCTGCTGCCCGAGGACAGAAAGCTCGTGATGTCCACGCCGCTGCTCAGGATCTGGAGCGGGTATTCGCTCAGGGTGGAGCGCTCCATGTCGGCGATGTAGGCGTTGACGCCGGCGGACAGGGAGATGATGAGGGCGATGCCGATGATGCCGATGCTGCCCGCAAAGGCGGTGAGGAGGGTGCGGGCCTTTTTGGTGCGCAGGTTGTTGAAGCTCAGGGCCAGCGAGGTGAGCAGGGACATGGAGGAGCGGCCCATGTTTTTGTGGATGGGCGGGGCAAGCTTGGTGTCGTCCGGCTCGAAGGGGCGGGTGTCGTCGGTGATGAGGCCGTCCCGCAGGCGGACGATGCGGTTGGCGTACTGCTCGGCCAGCTCGGGGTTGTGGGTGACCATGACCACGAGACGGTCTTTGGCGACGTCTTTCAGCAGCTCCATGACCTGAATGCTGGTCTCACTGTCCAGTGCGCCGGTCGGCTCGTCGGCCAGCAGGATGTCGGGGTTGTTGACAAGGGCGCGGGCGATGGCCACGCGCTGCATCTGTCCGCCTGACATCTCGGTGGGGCGCTTGTGGAGCTGGTCGCCCAGACCCACCTGCCGCAGCGCTTCGGCCGCACGGCGGCGGCGCTCGGCCCCCGACACGCCCGAGATGGTCAGGGCCAGCTCGACGTTGGCGAGGACGGTCTGGTGGGGGATGAGGTTGTAGCTCTGGAACACGAAGCCGACGGTGTGGTTGCGGTAGGAGTCCCAGTCCCGGTCAGTGTAGCGGCGGGTGGAGATGCCGTTGATGATAAGTTCGCCGCTGTCGTAGCGGTCAAGGCCGCCGATGATGTTGAGCAGGGTGGTCTTGCCCGAGCCGCTGGGGCCGAGGATGGCGACAAATTCACTGTCGCGGAGGTTGAGGCTGACCCCGTTGAGCGCTGCCTGTGTCAGATCGCCGGTGGTGTATTTCTTTTCGATGTTGATAAGCTGAAGCATTGGCCTGCCTTTCCGGCAGCAGGACGGGGAGCGTCTGCGGCCTATTCCGCCCGGCGTCTGTGGACGGAGCGGGAAAACGTAGTATCTGTATGATTTTATCAGAATAATGTGAACAAAGTATGTCGTAACGGGTGCCAAGTTCTGTGATTTCTGCCGAAGGATGGAAATGCGCCGCGCACGGAGCAGAAAAGCGTTGAAATGCGGAAAATGAGCCGGAAATCTCTTGATTTTTGGCCTTGTGGATGGTATCCTTGGTATAGCGTTGAATTTTAAACTTGAATTTCGTCAGGGTTCGACGAAATATGACGCAAAGTAAAAGTTGAATCTCCTTTTTGCCCTTCCTACAATATTATATTAGGAGAATGTGTAAAAATTTGTCCGGCGGAAGAATGGGCCGGGCAGACGGGGCAAGGAGGAAGCAGAATGGAACAAAATGTCCCATTGGTCAGAAGATTTTCGGAACTGGAGCCATATCAGGAGGCATATACTCTCGTCTGCTCTCTGGAGCCGACAGGGTCGGGCTGCTGGCTGAGCGTGAGCCGGACGATGGCAAGGGACGGCTCGGCGGACGCCGCCCGTGCATGGGTCCCGGCCCCACAGGAAGAATGTGCGCGGCTGCTGCGATTTTTATACGAGAATTCCGTCCAGCCGGAGCTGTGGCGGGATGCCATTTCCAACTGGTATCCACAGACAGCAGCGGCAGAAGTCCTGCGGGAAGGGGGCGCGTCGTGTGAGCTTTGAGGAACAACAGGAAGCTGTCTGGCGCGTCGCTCTGGCCAGCTATGACCCGCGGGAGATGCGGGTCTGGATGCGCTATCTTGAGGAGTGCAACCCGGCCATCCGCTGCACCGGCTACCGCACCAGCCAGACGCTGCTGCGTCGGCTCGAGCAGGGCGATGTGGATGTTCTTGTGCTGGGCGGCAGGCTCGAGGATGTGGACAGCATCCAGTTCCTGCCCCGGCTGCGGGGTCTGGCCCGCAAGCCTCTGGTGCTTCTGCGGGACGACGGACGGAATGAGAAGGCCGCCGTGGAGAGCCTGAGTCAGGAGGATGCATGTTACCTCATCCGTCAGGCCACACTGGAGGATATGCTGCGGGAGCTGCGTGCCCCGGCCCACAGCCCGGCGGAGAGTCTGGAAAAGCGCTGCGAGCGCATCTACCGCAGCTGGGGTCTGAACACCAGCGACGCCAACAAGCGCTACCTGACCGGTGCCGTCCGGGTGATGATGGCTTCCGACCACCGTCTGGCCATCCGTAAGGAGATCCTCGGGGCGGTGGCGCAGGAGCATCACCTGACCATCGCGGCGGTGGATAGTGCGCTCCGGCGGCTGCTGGATACGCTGGACGCGACCGGCACGCAGGCATGGCTGGATTTTCGGAAAGAGTATGGTCTGGAGCGCAAGCGGGTGACCATCGGCCGCCTGATCTATGCGCTGGAAAGTAAACTGAGTCAGCAGGAAGGCTGACCACACGACGCGGAGGTAGAGCAGAATGCGCAGGCGAAACGATGGAGCAGGCAGCTCCCCCCAAGGAGAGTTTGAGGATGTGTGCTTTCATGCCCTCGGCATCATCGACCAGAACCGGGAATATCTTCAGATGCATCTGCTGGCGTCGGCCGACCTGCCCACCCGGCAGGCGCTTTCGGACATCCAGATAGAGTCTGCCCGGGTGAGCCGCACTGTACACAACGCCATGCTGCTCTATCGGCTGGAAAATGGAGAGCCGTGCGAACTGCAGCCCTTCGATGTGAGCGAGTTGCTGGAAAAGGCAGAACGGATGGCCCCGGACATCGAGAAGTCCTTGGAGATCCAGCTCATGACCGAGCGGGAGGGCGTCGGGCGCTGCGTCGTCATGGGAGCACCCGACGAGGCAGAGCAGCTGCTGCTCCACCTCATCTCCAACGCCCTATGCGCCTGTGACCCGGGCGGAAGGGTCTGGGTGAGTCTGAAGCAGAGAAAGACCGGTGCTGTGCTCCGGGTGGAGGATGACGGCTGCGGCCTGATGGAAGAAGACCCCATCGAGAACAACCGGCGCTTCCTCAGCGGCGCAAAGCTGGGCCTGCGTATTTGCAGGCTCATCTGCCGCCGCGCCGGCTGGAAGCTGACCCTGATCGCCCGCCCCGGCGGCGGCACCCGGGCGCAGGTGGCTTTTCCTCTGGCCTCCGGCGAGGCCATCCCGCCGGAGCTGGTGCTGCACTCCGGTGAGGGAGAGGCCATCCGGGCGGCGCGATTCGCCAGCCGGGCAGCGCAGGAGATCCTCCTGCTGCGGAGATACTGAACGAAAAAAGGCATCTGTACTGCTGCCGGTAGGGCAGAGGACAGATGCCTTTTGCGTTGTGCGGGAGAGTGGGAGGGGAGCGCTGTAAAATTGACGGACGGTAAAGAATCTTAGCGGAAATGGCGAAAAATCCCCAGAAAAGTTTGCAGATTTAACAAAATGTTTAACTTTAGAAGAAGAATTTACTGTTTTTAAGGTGTAAAATAATCCCGAATGATTGATTGTCGGACGGATTTGGACTATAATATCTGTGTATGCGGGTCAAGTATTTGATTCGTTAGCAAACAACTTCTGCCCGGGCAGGAACGCTTTGCGCGCAGAGGGAGAGTGCATTGTCCTTCAGGAGGAAAAACAACTGTGAGAGTAGGTCTTGACATCGGCAGCACTACCATCAAGTGCGTGGTGCTGGATGAAAACGATACCCTTTTATATTCGACATATGAGCGCCACTACAGCCATATTCTGGAGAAGGCGCAGGAGCTGCTGCGCCGCATCGACGCAGAGCAGCTGCACGGACGGAAAGCGCTGCTCAGCATCTCCGGCTCGGCAGGCATGGGTCTGGCCGACAGCTGCGGCGTGCCCTTCGTGCAGGAGGTGTTCTCCACCCGGGTGGCGGTCAAAAAGTTCGTCCCGGCGACGGACTGCGTCATCGAGCTGGGCGGTGAGGATGCGAAGATCCTGTTCCTGACCAACGGCACCGAAGTCCGGATGAACGGCAGCTGTGCCGGCGGTACGGGTGCTTTTATCGACCAGATGGCGACCCTGCTCAAGATGAGCGCAGATGAGATGAACAAGGCGGCGGAACAGGCCACCCGTACATACACCATCGCCTCCCGCTGCGGCGTCTTTGCCAAGAGCGACGTGCAGCCCCTTATCAATCAGGGCGCGAGGACCGAGGACGTCGCCGCCAGCATCTACAAGGCTGTGGTCAACCAGACCATCGCCGGTCTGGCACAGGGCCGACCCATTCAGGGCAACATCCTCTATCTGGGCGGGCCGCTGACCTTCAGCACCGTGCTGCGCAAGAGCTTCGATGAGGCGCTGGGCGTCACCGGCACCTGCCCCGAGCATAGCCTGCTCTATGTCGCGCTGGGCGCTGCCCTCTACGCCGACAAGGAGTTCGTCCTGTCGGACGTGGCCGCCGCGCTGGACGAGTACGCCGCCACGGCCACCTATGCCAGCGAGCCGCCGCTGTTCGCCAGCAAGGAGGAGTATGAGGCTTTCCACGCCCGCCATATGTCCCACAGCGTGCCCCGGGTGGCATTCAGCGCCCAGTGCGGCCCGGTGCACATCGGCATCGACTCCGGCTCGACGACCGTCAAGCTGGTGGTCGTGGACGAGCAGAGTCAGATCCTCTACACCAACTATCAGCCCAACCTCGGCAACCCGCTTCCCCTCATCCGGGAGCAGCTGCTGAAGCTCTATAAAGAGCACTCCGGCCTCAAGGTGGCCAGCGTGACCACCACCGGCTACGGCGAAGAGCTGGTGAAGAACGCATTCCGCTGCGACTTCGGCCTCGTGGAGACGGTGGCCCACTTCACGGCGGCGAAATACTTCATGCCGGACGTGGACTTCATCATCGACATCGGCGGTCAGGACATGAAGTGCTTCAAGATCGAGGACGGTGCCATCAGCAACATCTTCCTGAACGAGGCGTGCTCCTCCGGCTGCGGCAGCTTTTTGCAGACCTTTGCGCAGGCGCTGGGCTACGACGTCAAGGAGTTTGCGGCCCTCGGCCTCTTTGCCGACCGTCCTGTGGATCTCGGCAGCCGCTGCACCGTGTTCATGAACAGCTCGGTCAAGCAGGCCCAGAAGGATGGCGCATCCATCGAGAACATCTCGGCGGGCCTGTCCATCAGCGTCGTCAAGAATGCGCTGTATAAGGTCATCCGCGCCTCCAGCCCTGAGGAGCTGGGCCGGAAGATCGTCGTGCAGGGCGGCACCTTCTACAACGAAGCCGTCCTCCGCGCCTTCGAGAAGGAGATGGGCGTCGAGGTCATCCGCCCCGACATCGCCGGCCTGATGGGCGCTTACGGCGCGGCCCTCTTCGGCCTGCGCCAGTGCCGCAAGAACGGCCAGACCACCTCCGCCATGATGAGCGAGGAGGAGCTGGAACGCTTCGACCAGAAGGTGGTCAGCGTCAAGTGCGGCGGCTGCGGCAACCACTGCCAGCTCACCGTCAACACCTTCGCCGACGGCCGCAAGTTCATCTCCGGCAACCGCTGCGATAAGCCCGTCACCGGCAAGAGCGAGGACAACAGCCTCAACCTCTACGCCTACAAGCAGCAGCTTCTGGCAGGCTATAAGCCTGTGCCCGGTAAGCGCGGCTCCATCGGCATCCCGCTCTGCCTGAATATGTACGAGCTGCTGCCCTTCTGGCACGCTTTCTGGACAAAGCTGGGCTTTGCCGTCCACACCAGCCCGGTGTCCAGCCGCGGCCTCTATCTGGCCGGTCAGGCCACCATCCCCAGCGACACCGCCTGTTTCCCGGCCAAGCTCAGCCACGGCCACATCAAGGCCCTGACCCAGATGCATCTGGATGCCATCTTCTACCCCTGCCTGACCTACAACATCGACGAGGGGCTGGGCGACAACCACTACAACTGCCCCGTCGTGGCCTACTACCCCGAGGTGCTGGCCGGGAACTGCCCCGAGCTGGAGGGCCAGAAGTTCATCTACGACTACGTCGGCATCCACCGTCCGAAGGACTTCGTCCATAAGATGGCGAAGGAGATCCTGCCCAAGTATTTCGGCGGCATCTCCGAGAAGGAGGTGCAGGAGGCTGCCAACGCCGCCTACGCCGAGTACGAGGCCCATATGGCACAGATCCGGGTCAAGGGCAGCGAGATCATCGACGAAGCCCGCCGTCAGGGCAGGCGCATCATCGTGCTGGCCGGGCGTCCCTACCATGTGGACCCGGAGGTCAACCACGGCATCGACCACCTCATCACCCGCCACGGCGCGGCGGTCGTCACCGAGGACAGCATCTCCAACCGGGTGGAGAAGTTCCCCACCAGCGTGCTGAACCAGTGGACCTACCACAGCCGCCTCTATGCCGCCGCCAAGTACTGCACCACCCAGAAGGATATGGATCTTGTGCAGCTGGTGTCCTTCGGCTGCGGCGTGGACGCCATCACCACCGATGAGACCCGCGAGATCTTACAGGAGGGCGGCAAGCTCTACACCCAGCTCAAGATCGATGAGATCACCAATCTGGGTGCGGTCAATATCCGCCTGCGCAGCCTGTTCGCCGCGCTGGACGAGCGGGACGAAGATAAGAAGTAACCTCATAGGAGGAACCTATGGAATACAATTACCCTAAATTTACCCCGGAGATGAAGAAGACCCACACCATCCTCATCCCCAACATGGCCATTACCCAGTTCCGTCTGCTGGGATACGCCCTGCGCTACGACGGCTACAAGTGCGAGATACTAGGCAACTGCGGCAGCGCTGTGGCGCAGCTGGGCCTGAAATACGTCCACAACGACACCTGCTATCCGGCGCTGCTGGTCATCGGCCAGTTCCTCGATGCGCTGAACAGCGGCAAATATGACCTCGAGCATACGGCCCTGCTCATCACCCAGACGGGCGGCGGCTGCCGTGCCTCCAACTACATCCATCTGCTCCGCAAGGCGCTGGTCAAGGCAGGCTACCCCAATATCCCGGTGGCCAGCCTCAACTTCTCGGGCCTCGAGAAGGACAGCGGCTTCCAGATGACCCTGCCGCTGGCCCGCCGTGCCATCGCCAGCGTCTTCTACGGCGATATGCTCTGCGCCCTCCGCAATCAGGTGGCCCCCTACGAGAACGAGAAGGGCGCTGCCGACAGGATGGTAGACCTCTGGGTGGAGCGTCTGGGCCGGGTGCTGCTGGCGGGCAAGGGCTTCACCTCCCGCGAGATGAAGCACACCTTCCCCCTCATCGCCAAGGACTTCGCCTCCGTCCCCGTCACCCGCGTGCCGAAGGTCAAGGTGGGCGTCGTGGGCGAGATCTACGTCAAGTACAGCCCGCTGGGCAACAACGATCTGCAGAAGTTCCTCGAAAGTCAGGACTGCGAGGTCAACTTCCCGGGCCTGATGGGCTTTGTGCAGTACTGCATCTTCAACATGGGCGAGGATCACGTCCTCTACGGCGGCAAGCTGGCCATGAAGATGGGCACCGACCAGCTGCTCAACTGGCTGGACAGCGTGGAGCGCTCCATGCTCAAGGCGGAATCGGAGGCCGGATTCTACGCCCCCGGCCCCTTCAAGGAGCTGGTGGAAAAGCCTGAGGGGGTCATCTCTCTGGGTGCGAAGATGGGCGAGGGCTGGCTGCTGACCGCCGAGATGATCGAGCTGGTGCAGGGCGGCTACGGCAATATCGTCTGCGCCCAGCCCTTCGGCTGCCTGCCGAACCACATCGTGGGCAAGGGCATGGTGAATAAGATCCGCGCCCTGTACCCCAGCGCCAACATCACCCCCATCGACTACGACCCCAGCGCCACCAAGGTCAATCAGGAGAACCGCATCAAGCTGATGCTGGCGGTGGCAAAGGAGCGTCTGACCGCCCCCGCTGCGCCGAAGCCTCTGACGGCTGAGGAGATCGCGGGCGGTGCGCCCAGCCTCTCCCACGTCTGAGAGGCGTCCCGAGCAAAAGAAAGAGCCGCTCTGTACTGCGAAAAACGGTACAGAGCGGCTTTTGTCATGCGCAGAGGCGCTTACAGCTTGTGGTACTTGCGGTCCTCCTGCTCATAGGCAGGCTCGCAGGTGAGGTACATCCCCAGACGCTTGAGGGTGTCGGTGTCCACGCTGGACAGGATGACGGTGGAGTGCATATCGCAGCCCTTGAGCTTGGAGAGCTGCCGCAGCGCGATGGCGGCAGTCTCATTCTCGGCGGCAGAGCTGGACAGCGCGATGAGGATCTCATCGGTGTGCAGGCGGGGATTGCGGCTGCCGAGGTAGTTGGTCTTGAGGGTCTGGATCGGCTCGATGGCACGGGCGGAGACGAGGTCGATCTCCTGATCGATGCCGGCCAGCTTCTTGAGGGCGTTCAGGAGGGCAGAGGAGGCCGCGCCCAGCAGGGGGCCGGTCTTGCCGGTGACGACGGTGCCGTCCGGCAGCTCGATGGCGGCGGCGGGCGCGCCGTCGGTGCGCTCGGCCACGGCATGGGCCTGCTTCTCCACCGGGCGCTCGCCGACGGCCAGACCGGCCTGATTCAGCAGCAGCTCCAGCTTGAACAGCTCGCCGTCCACGTTCTTGCCGGTCTTCTGGTCGCAGAGGGCCTTGAAGTAGCGGCGGACGATCTCGTTGCGGGATGCCTCGCGGCAGACCTCGTCGTCCACGATGCAGTTGCCTGCCATGTTCACGCCCATGTCGGTGGGGGACTTGTAGGGGCTTTTGCCTGCGATCAGCTCGAACATCGCATTGACCACCGGGAAGATCTCGATGTCGCGGTTGTAGTTGACGGTGGTGACGCCGTAGGCCTCCAGATGGAAGGGGTCGATCATGTTCACGTCGTTCAGGTCGGCGGTAGCGGCCTCATAGGCGAGGTTGACCGGGTGCTTGAGGGGCAGGTTCCAGATGGGGAAGGTCTCGAACTTGGCGTAGCCCGCCTTGATGCCCCGCTTGTGCTCATGGTAGAGCTGGGACAGGCAGGTGGCCATCTTGCCGCTGCCGGGGCCGGGGGCCGTGATGACGACGAGAGGACGCTGGGTCTCGATGTAGTCGTTCTTGCCGTAGCCCTCGTCGCTGACGATGCGGGCCACATCGTTGGGGTAGCCCGGGATCTTGTAGTGGCGGAAGGTGCGCACGCCCACGCTGTTCAGCTTGTGCTCAAAGGCTTCGACTTCGGGGGCGGCGGTGTACATGGTCACGCAGACGCTGCCCACGAACAGGCCCATGCCCTGAAAAGCGTCGATGAGGCGGAGGACATCGAGGTCGTAGGTGATGCCGTAGTCGCCGCGCACCTTGCTGCTGATGATGTCCTGTGCGCTGATGACGATGACGATCTCGGCCTGCTCCTTGAGCTGCAGCAGCATCTGCAGCTTGGAGTCCGGCTCAAAGCCCGGCAGCACACGGGAGGCGTGGTAGTCGTCGAACAGCTTGCCGCCAAACTCGAGGTAGAGCTTGTTGTCGAACTGTGCGATGCGCTCCCGGATGTGCTGGGACTGCATCTGAAGATATTTCGCGTTGTCAAAGCCTATTTTCATGGAATGCTCCTCTTCCTGTTTTTACAACTTCAACTCCGGCACCCCGGTGGTGCGGCAGGCCGGAGAGTCACACAAACACTTTATAGTATAGCATACGAGGGGCCCCGGCGCAATTATTTTTTGTGGGCTTCCATCTGTTCCAGCTGCTCCAGCTCCTCGATGTCCTCCTTGAGGAACATGAGGCAGAAGCTCACGCCCAGCAGCAGGCAGGACAGCCAGATGGCCCGGCCTGCCATGGGGAGCAGGGCCACGCTGCCGATGCCTGCACCCAGCGCGAACAGGAAGATGATGGCGAAGTAGTGCACCGCCTTGCCGAAGGCCTTGGCGTTGCCACCCACCAGCCACGCACAGAGAGAGTCCATGCCGCTGCGCAGGTTGCCGATGCACATGGTGCTGGCGAAGGCGTAGCCGTTCACCTTGCGGAAGGCCTGCACCTGCATCGCGCAGGAGAAGGAGACGATGGAATTGGCCAGCAGGTTCAGCTCCTGCGGCAGAAAGCCCACGACGAAGAGCAGCAGGATCTCGAACAGCACCACCAGCTGACGCCAGTGGAGCCACTGCATCTCCCTCAGCTTGAGGCGGATGAACTCGGCGGCGAAGATGCCCAGCGCAAAGGCGCACAGGGGGACCAGATACCGCAGGGCCTCGCCCCACTCGCCCGCAAAGGCATGGACCGACATCAGCACGATGTTGCCGGTCTGGGCGTTGGCAAAGACCTTGCCGCGGAAGAGATAAGTATAAACGTCCTGCAGACCGCCCGAGACGGAGAGAAAAAGGGCGGTGATGAAGGCTTCGGACATCTGTCCGTGATGTTTGAGAGATGGCATAAAAGCTTCCTCCTTATATCCAGAATAACTCCATGCCATACTATAACGCAAAATTGGCGTTTTGTCAAAAACTGTGGGATATTTTTTATCAATAATGACGATTCCGGGCGGGTATCGCAGGATGCACGATGCTTTGCAATGCGGCGCAGACTGTGGTATAATATCGCTAACGCGATATTATAGTTTTATGCGCAGCGCCTCGCCGCTTGCTCCTGCGGAGCTGCGTGGCAACCGGCTTTGGATGCGCAATTATACCATTTCACTGCGTTCATGGTATAATACACAGAAAACAGCATTTGCAGGAGAAGGAGGGGCTGTCTGTATGCCCAACATCATCGAGATCACGGATTTCCACGCGCCGGAGCTGGACCCCTATGCCCGGCTGACCCAGAACCAGCTGCGCAATCGCCTCGAACCGGAGAAAGGCATCTTCATCGCCGAAAGCCCGAAGGTCATCGACCGGGCGCTGGACGCAGGCTATGAGCCGGTGTCCCTGCTGATGGAGCGCCGACAGATCACCGGCCCGGCGGCGGGCATCCTGAGCCGCTGCGGCGATGCGCCGGTATATACCGCCGATCGGGAGCTGCTGGCGGCGCTGACCGGCTTTGAGCTGACCCGGGGCGTGCTCTGCGCATTCCGCCGTCCCGCGCCCCGCCCGGTGGAAGAGCTGTGCCGGGACGCCCGCCGGGTGGCGGTGCTGGAGGGCATCGTGGACTCCACCAATGTGGGGGCGATCTTCCGCTCGGCGGCGGCGCTGAACATGGACGCCGTCCTCATCAATCCCTCCTGCTGCGACCCGCTCTGCCGCCGCGCTGTCCGGGTCAGCATGGGCACGGTGTTTCAGGTGCCTTGGGGGCAGCTGGGCGACAGCCCGGCAGACTGGCCGGAGAAGGGGATGGACGTCCTCCACGCCCTCGGCTTCAAGACGGCGGCGATGGCCCTCAGCGACCGCTCGGTGAGCATCGACGACGAGCAGCTGGCCAGAGAGCCGAAGCTTGCCATCGTGCTGGGTACCGAGGGCGACGGTCTGGCCGCCAGCACCATCGCGTCCTGCGACTATACCGTGAAGATCCCCATGTCCCACGGCGTCGATTCGCTGAACGTCGCCGCCGCCAGCGCCGTGGCGTTCTGGCAATTAGGCAGGCAGTAAAAAGTTATAAAGAAAAAGGCTGTTGCGGCAAAAGCAACAGCCTTTTTTGCTGGATCAAATCGTAGAAAGGAACCGCTCGAAGCCTGCACGGCCAGCCTCGTCCATCTTGTAGACGCCGGCGTCCTCGAGCACCTGCTCGAAGACGTGACCGACCTCGTCTTGTACGATGCTGTGGACGTTTTCGGCGTTCAGCTCCGGGTGACGGGCGAGGATGTCCATCGCCCACTCGGCGTGCTTCTGGATGCTCTCGCCGTACTCGGCGGCGGGAGTGCGGGCCGCAAGAGCGGTCTCCACATCAGCCATCTCTGCCTTCAGGCGGCTGGGCAGGACGGCGAGACCCATGACCTCGATGAGGCCGATGTTTTCTTTTTTGATATGGTGGAGCTTTGCGTGGGGGTGGTAGACACCCAGCGGATGCTCCGGCGTGGTGATGTTGTTGCGCAGCACCAGATCGAGCTGGAACCGGCCATCCCGCATCCGGGCGATGGGGGTGATGGTGTTGTGCGGCTCGCCGTCGGTCTCGGCGTAGACAAAGCAGCTCTCGTCGGTGTAGCCCCGCCATGCGGTCAGGATCTTGTCGGCCAGCTCCACGAGGCGCTCGTCATCGGCGCAGGTCAGCCGGATGCAGCTCATGGGCCAGTGGACGATGCCGGCCTCCACATCCTCAAAGCCGGGGAAGACCCATGCCTTCTCGATGGGGGCTTTGGCCATGGCGAACTCGTAGTGGCCGCCCTGAAAGTGGTCGTGGCTCAGGATGCTGCCGCCCACGATGGGCAGGTCGGCATTGCTGCCCACGAAGTAGTGGGGGAAGAGGGCCACGAAGTCCAGCAGCTTGCGGAAGGTGGCACGCTCGATCTTCATGGGGGTGTGCTGGCTGTTGAAGACGATGCAGTGCTCGTTGTAGTAGACGTAGGGGCTGTACTGGAAATTCCACGCGCTGTCGTTGATGGTCAGCGGGATGATGCGGTGGTTCTCGCGGGCGGGATGGTTCAGCCGGCCGGCATAGCCCTCGTTCTCCACGCAGAGCTGGCACTTGGGGTAGGCGCTCTGGGGGGCGAGCTTTGCCGCCGCGATGGCCTTGGGGTCCTTTTCGGGCTTCGAGAGGTTGATGGTGATGTCAAGGTCGCCGTAAGGGGTCTTGGTGACCCATTTGAGGTCCCGCTTGATGCGGTAGCGGCGGATGTAGTCGGTGTCCTGACTGAACTGGTAGAACCAGTCGGTGGCGGCCTGCGGGCCGTCCGTCTCATACCGCTCCTCAAAGTTGGCCCGCACGATGCTGGGGCGGGGAGTCAGCACGCCCATGAGCTTGGTGTCGAAGAGGTCGCGGGCCGTGGGGCTGTCGTCGCAGACGCCCCGGGCCACGGCATCGTCCACCAGCGCCTTCAGGATGCTCTCGAGGTCGGCGTAGCAGACCTCACCCTCCGGCTCGGTGAAGCTGTCGAGCTGCATGGTCATGAGGAGCTGGTTGCGGATGTAGATCTCGTCGTCGGGCAGGATAAGCCCGGTGTCCAGACCATAGTTGACGAGCTGCTGGATGGCGGTGGAGATCACAGGACAGCGCCTCCCTCCGGACGGATGGAGAGGACGTGGCAGCGGCCCTCGCCGAGGATGGCTTCCATGCCGGCCTTGAACTCGGCCAGCATCTCGACGGGCACAAAGGCCTGCACCGTACCGGCGAAGCCGCCGCCGTGGACGCGGACTGCACCCTTGCCGCCCAGCAGATGCTTTGCGGCGGCGATGGTGACGCCCACCTCCTGATGCTCCTTGTAGCCTGCGGGGATGACGTTCTGCAGGTACTCCCAGCTGCTGCGGCCCGACTCGTTCACGAGGCGGAGGAAGGTGTCGAAGTCGTCGTCGCGGAGAGCAGCCACCTGCTTTGCCACCCGGTCGTTGTCGGCGTAGATATGGAAGGCGCGGAGGACGGCCCGGTCGCCGCACTGTCTGCGGCATTCGGGCAGCTTTGCGAGGAAGGTCTCGAAGGGCACGTCCCGCAGCACCTCACCGCCGCAGACAGCGGCTACGGCGCGGCACTCGGCGGGGATGGCGGCGTACTCATCGGTCAGGTCGGCGTGGTCTGCGCCGGAGTCGAGGATGCAGAGGGCAAGGCCCGCCTTAGAGAAGTCTACGGCCACCGGCTCGACGACCGGCTTGGCGGGGCTGGCGAAGTCGATGGTGATGATGTTGCCCACGCTGGAGGCCATCTGGTCCATCAGGCCGCAGGGCTTGCCGAAGTAGACGTTCTCGGCCCACTGGCCGATCTGGGCGATGACGATGGGGGAGACCTTCTCGGCCATGAAGCAGTCGTTCAGGATGACGCCGATGAGGACCTCGAAAGCGGCAGAAGAGGAGACGCCGCTGCCCTTGGGCACGTTGGAGGAGATGTAGACATCCAGACCGGTGAGCGCTGCGCCCCGCTGGGTGAAGGCGGCGCACTCGCCGCGCAGCAGGGAGGCGGTGGTGTTCTCCTCCTCCTTGCGGGCCTCGAGGTCATCGAGGTCGATGATGCACAGGTCGTAGCCCTCGCTCTGGACCCGGAGCTGGCCCTTGTCGTTGGGGGCGGCGGCAGCGATCATATCGATGTTCACGCTGCCGGCCAGCACACGGCCATGCTGGTGGTCGGTGTGGTTGCCGCCGATCTCGGTGCGGCCGGGGGCGCTGTAAAGACCGGCCTCGGCGTGGGGGCCGAAGGTCTTTTCCAGACCGTCCAGCACGGCGGCGTAGCGGGCGGCCTCGGAGGCCGTCTCGGCGGGTGCGCAGCAATACAGGGAGGCGAGGCGCGCGGCGTGGGTGCCGCCGGACAGCTCCTGCTTCCATACGGGAATGGACTTCATCATGGAATCTTCCTCCTGACAGACAGATACATTTTACTTTCTGGATGGTGCGGGAAACACCCGCTTCTATCCCTATAGTAAAGGATTTGCCCCCAAAAAACCATGTCTTATTGTTGCATCTGAATGAAAAGTTGCAAAAAAGCCCTGCTGGGGCTGCCCGACGGGGGAGCGGAGCGAAGCTCCGGGATAAAATGCAACTGAGACAAAAGTTTTTTAGAAACCGAAAAAGCATTGTGTAACTGCACAAAAAACCTCTGCCCGCTGCGCCCCGACGGAGGCGGAGGGATGATATGGAGAAAAAATAAAGGCCGCGTTCCGTCGGCAGGGCGGAACACGGCACTTTGGTGAAAGGATAGTAAGGGAAGAGAGTATGATGTCGGGCGGAGAGCAAGGGAGCAAAGCCCTCCGGCCGGAAACGCATTACTGCATCAGGCTGCACACAGCCTCGGCATAGGCGGCGGGGTCATCCACGGGCAGGCCCTCGATGAGCTGTGCCTGTGCGTAGAGCAGGGCGCTGTACTTCTTGAGCTTGTCGGTATCGCCGGCCTCCTGTGCGGCTTTCAGCACAGCGAAGACGGGGTGGTTGACGTTCAGCTCCAGAACTTTGTCGCTCTTGACGCCCTCGCTGCCGGGCTGCTTGGAGAGGACTTTCTCCATCTCGATGGACAGCGGGCCGTCGGCAGACAGGCAGACGGGGTGATCCTTCAGGCGGGTGGAGACCTTGACCTCCTTGACCTTGCCGTCCAGAGCGTCCTTCATGGCGTCGAACAGGGCCTTGTTGGCGGTGTTGGCCTCCTCGGCGGCCTTCTTCTCGTCCTCGGTCTCGAGGCCGAGGTCGCCGCTGTTGACATTCTTGAACTCCACGGTGCCGTCCTTGCCCTCGGCATCCTTGCGGGGATAGGTGCGCATGATCTGCAGGCAGAACTCGTCCACATCCTCGGTCAGCAGCAGGACATCATAGCCCTTGTCCATGACCAGCTCAGCGGCGGGCAGCTTGGCCAGACGGTCGGTGGAGTCGCCGGCGGCAAAGTAGATGTACTTCTGCTCGGCGGGCATCTTCTCGACGTACTCCTGCAGCGTGACCATCTTCTGCTCCTTGGCAGACCAGAACAGCAGCAGGTCGCGCAGAAGCTCGGCGTGCATCCCGTAGTCGGAGTAAGCGCCGAACTTCAGCTGACGGCCAAACTCCTTCCAGAAGCTCTCGTATTTTTCGCGGTCGTTGGCCAGCATGGCGTGCAGCTCGTTCTTGATCTTCTTTTCCAGCGCGTTGTGGATGAGCTTGAGCTGGCTGTCCTTCTGCAGCATCTCGCGGCTGATGTTCAGGCTCAGGTCCTGACTGTCCACGATGCCCTTGACGAAACTGAAGTAGTCGGGCAGCAGGTCGCCGCACTTCTCCATGATGAGGACGCCGGAGGCGTAGAGGGCCAGACCCTTCTCGTAGTCCTTGGTGTAGAAGTCGTAGGGGCGGTGGCTGGGCACGAAGAGCAGGGCGTTGTAGTTCGCGGTGCCCTCGGTGCGGCTGACGATGACCCGGGCGGGGTCGGCGTAGTCGTTGAACTTATCCTTATAGAAGCTGGCGTACTCCTCGTCGGTGACTTCACTCTTCTGCTTCTTCCAGATGGGCACCATGCTGTTCAGGGTCTCCAGCTCGGTGTAAGTCTCCCACTCGGGCTTGTAGTCCTCGGGCTTGGGGTCGGGTTCGGGCTTCTGACGGCTCTTCTCCCGCTCCATCTGGATGGGGTAGCGGACATAGTCGCTGTACTTCTTGACGATGGCCACGATGCCATACTCGTCGAGGAAGTTGTCGTAGTGGTCGGTCTCGGTGTCGGGCTTGATGTGGAGGATGATGTCGGTGCCCGCCGTCTCCTTCTGGGCAGGCTCCAGCTCATAGCCGTCCGCACCGCTGGACTCCCACTGCCATGCCTCGTCGGAGCCGTAGGCCTTGGAGATGACCGTCACCTTGTCGGCCACCATGAAGGCGGAGTAGAAGCCGACGCCGAACTGGCCGATGATGTCGATGTTCTCGTCCTTGTTGTCCTTCTTGAAGTCGAGGGAGCCGGAGTGGGCGATGGTGCCGAGGTTCTGCTCCAGCTCCTCCTTCGTCATGCCGATGCCGTTATCGGAGATGGTAAGGGTGCGGCTGTCCTTGTCGCGGGTGAGCAGGATGCGGAAATCGCCTTTGTTCATGCCGACGGAGGGGTCGGTCAGGCTCTTATAATACAGCTTGTCGATGGCGTCCGAAGCGTTGGAGATCAGCTCCCGCAGGAAGATCTCCTTGTTGGTGTAGATGGAGTTGATCATCATGTCCATCAGCTTTTTGCTTTCGGCCTGAAATTCTTTTTTCGCCATAATACAAAACCTCTTTTTATCAGATTCAATGCCAGCACCCGGAGCGGTTGACTGCTCACGACGACTTAGCACTCATAACTTTCGAGTGCTAATATACACCGGCGGGAGATAAAAATCAAGGGCTTTCATAAAAAGTTCAAAAAACTTTCCCGGCGGGGCGGCGTTTGGCTTTACTTTGCCCTGCCGAAGCCGTATAATGGGCCGGAGTGATCTGTATAAAAGAGGAGGAAAATGGAACGATGCAGCAGATACAGCTGGAACTTGAGGGCGGCGGGACACTGACCGTCTGCCTGCGGGCGTCGCTGGACGCCATGCCTACGGTGAAGCAGCGGCCTCTGGTGCTGGTGGTGCCCGGCGGAGGATACAGCCACGTCAGCCCCCGGGAGGGCGACCCGGTGGCCCTGCAGTTCGCGGCGGCGGGCTATCACACCGCCGTGCTGACCTACAGCGTAGGGGAAGGGGCGCGGGACTACCGGCCTCTCCGCCAGCTCAGCGAGGCGCTGAGGCTGCTGCGGCAGCACGCGGAGGAATGGCATATACTGCCGGATAAAATAGCGGTCTGCGGCTTCTCGGCGGGCGGGCATCTGGCCCTGTCCGGCGCAGTGTTGGACATCCCGGGCGAGACGGCGCAGCAGCGGCCCGACGCGGTCATTCTGGGCTACCCGGTCATCACGGCGGGGGAGTATGCCCACCGGGGCAGCTTCGTCCAGCTGGCGGGCAGTGAGGACACCGCCGCACAGAGAGCCTTCGGTCTGGAGGACAAGATCACCCCCGACACACCGCCGGTCTTCGTCTGGCATACGATGGAGGACAGGACCGTCCCGGTGGAGAACACGCTGCTGCTGCTCTCGGCCCTGCGGCGGGCGGGCGTGGCCTGCGAGGCGCATCTCTTTGAGCAGGGGGTCCACGGCACCAGCATCAGCACCGCCGAGGTGGACGCCGCCGACCGGCACCGCGCCCGCTGGGTGACGCTCTGCCTCGAGTGGCTGGGGCGGACGTTCGGGTTCGACCTGCGGTGAATTGGACATTCCTACAAAAAATTCATAATTTTATGGTTGACCTGCCCAAGATTTAAGGGTATACTGGTCGGCGGAAACAAACGAGGAAGAAGGAAACGTACATGGAAAAGAAGATCTCGGTCAAAGACCTGCTGATGCAGGCATTCCTGACGGGCTGGGAGCTGTCCGACAAGAGCATCTCGCAGGACGAGTACCTCCAGAGCGCCATTCAGGTCATCGAAGTGCTGCAGGTGGAGCCGGAAAATGTCTACGCCGAAGAGGGCCTCGGCCTGACCGACGGCGACGAGGTGGACCATCTGGACGACCTGCTCCGCGCCGACGGCCAGTGGCTCTATTATGGTGTGGAGGCGGAGAATTTCTTCCTCATCCAGTGGTATCCGGATGAGGCCTCCGCCAAGGCTAAGCTGGCGCAGCTCGAAGAGCTGGGCGACGGCAAGCAGTACCTCGTGGACCTGAACCTCCGGCGCTCGAACCCCACCGAGGCTGAGAACTTCGGAAATTCGAACCCGGTACAGCTGAGGTCTTAATGGGATGACCTCTCCGTCTGCTTCGCTCGACAGCTTTCCCAAAGGGAGAGCCTTTTGCAGAGAAAGGAATCGAACCAATGCAGCTTTCTGATCTGGAGCGTCAGCGCCTTGCCGCCATCCTGATGCGATACGACCAGCACCCCGAGGTGCAGCGGATGCGGGAGTTTATCCAGCACGGCGATGTGACCACCTACCAGCACTGCAAGAACGTGGTGCTGGTGAGCTTCTGGCTCAACCGCCGCTTCCATCTGGGTGCGGACGAGACATCGCTGGCCGTGGGGGCCTTCCTCCACGACTTCTATCTCTACGACTGGCACAAGCGCAGCTCCTTCCACGGCCTGCGCCGTCTGTTCGAGATGCACGGCTTCGCTCACCCCGGCTCTGCCTGCGTCAACGCGGAGCGCTGCTTCGCCATCACCAAGAAGGAGCAGAACATCATCTCGAGCCATATGTGGCCCCTGACCTTCCGCCATGTGCCCACCTGCCGGGAGGCCATCATCGTCTGTCTGGCCGACAAATACTGTGCCGTGCTGGAGAGTATGTTCCAGCGTACCCGCGTGGCCGATGCCGACGCAGGGGAGAATGAGTGGTAAAGGGCTTATTTCATACGAAAAAGAGCTGCTGTACGTCATATACAGCAGCTCTTTTCTTATAATTTCTTATACCCTGCAGGCTCATCGGCTCTGGCGCGGCGCTCCATCAGGTAGGTGTCCAGCCAGCGGCCATGACAGTCCCGGGCGATCCGCTCCCGCCGCCCCACGACCCGGAACCCGCACTTGGTGTGGAGGCCGAGGCTGGCGGTGTTGTCCTGCAAGACGGTGGAGTGGAGCGTCCAGTAGCCCTCCTGCTCCGACGCCTCGCAGAGGGCCGTCAGCAGCCGGGAGCCGAGGCCCCGGCCCCGGAACTTCTCGCCGACGTAGATGCTCACCTCGGCCACGCCCCGGTAGCACCAGCGGGGGTCGATGCGGCGCAGCGCGGCCCAGCCCGCCAGCTCGCCGCCGTCCAGAATGACGAGGCGGCATTCCTTGATGTGGAAGGCGTCCCACGCCGTGTAGGGCGGGCAGGTGGTCTGGAAGGTGGCGTGCTCGGTGGCGATGCCCTCCAAGTAGATCTCGGACACAGTGGCCCAGTCCTCCGGCGTCATCGGCCGGACAGTGATATTGCTCATGATACGTTTCCCCGGCAGAGCGCCCCAATGCGCCCTGCACCATTCCTCTTATCCCAGTTTATCCCAGTATAGCAGATGCGGCCCGTCTGTGCAATGGCTTCTCATTCCAGCCCCGGCAGGGTGTCCAGCACCGGGATGCCAAGCCCCTGCAGAAAGGCCCTCTTCTCCTCGATGAGAGGGACGATGTCCAGCTCCGAGGGGGCGTGGGCGTCGCAGCCCACGATGGCCCTGACCGGATACTCCGCCGCGATGCGCCAGAACTCGTCCCGGGTGTAGCCCAGCGAGCCGTCGGGGCGGCGCTGGAGCGTCAGGCCCGCCATGTTGTACTCGAGGGGGATGTCCAGCCGCGCCGCTGCGGCACAGACCTCCCGGCAGGCCTTCTCGGCCTCGGCGTCGAAGGCCGTCATCCGGTTCAGGAAGAGGTCGGGGTGGGCCAGATACCGGTACAGCCCCGTTTCCAGCGCCCGTTCCACCTGCTCGGCGTACCGTCTGCCGTGGGCCGGGGAGGCGCTGCCGCCGAAGCGCCGGGCCTTGGCGTCCTGCTCGTCGGTGGTGTCGTAGTGACAGCCGAGGATGAGGTACTCGATGCCCAGCCGCTCGGTCTCCTCCTTCAGCCAGCCCAGATAGGCCGGGAAATACTCGGCCTCGAGGCCGATGTGGAGATGGAGCCGGTCGGCGTACTTCTCCCGCAGGCTTCGCAGCGTCAGGACATAGTCGTCCAGCTGGGCGGGCAGCATCCGGATATGGCTGACGAAGCCGGGCGTGGCGTAGGCCCATGGGGTGTGGTCGGAAAAGCCCAGCACCTTGTAGCCGCAGCGCAGGGCCGTGAGGATGTACTCTTCCTCGGTGCCCTCGGCGTGGCCGCAGCGGGTGGTGTGGGTGTGGTAATTGGTCAGCATGGAAAAAAGCCCCTCCCGGGCAGAAATCTTTTTGACAATCATCATGGTTGTGATACAATAGAGAAAATACCCGTTCGGGGCAGGAACTATTATAGACCTCTTTGCCGCAAAATGCAATTCGGCTGCTCCGAAAAAAGGAGACAAGAAGATGGATTGGAAACGACTCACTGCTTCTGCGCTGATGCTCGGCCTCCTCGCTCTCCCGGCCTCTGCGGCCAGCATCACGCCCCAGACCACCATGAAAGAGATCCGCAACGACCCCGACATCCGGGCCAGCGGCCTCTACACCTATACCTATGTATGGGAGCGGGACTGCGAAAAGCTCTCCACCAGCCGGGACGATGAGACGCTGGCCGAGGTGGTGGACGACACATCGGCGGAGGCCTGCGCGGCGGGGCTGAACTATCTGGCGCAGGTGTACCACGACGGGGTGCAGGTGACGTACCCGCTCTATTCGGAGGAGGAGATCGCCGCCATGCCCTCCCGCGCCCACGCGGAGCTGTATTACTTCCCGGCAGAGCAGCCGGGGGCAAAGTTCGCCATCGTGCTGTCGGGCAACTCGCTCTACTACAGCGGCGAGCTGCGGGGCGGCGTGTCCACGGCGTGGGAGCTGCACCAGCAGGGGTACGCCGTCTTCTCCCTGCGCTACCGCATCGGCCTCGAGGCCGGGGACGACGCCCCGATGGAAGACCTTGCCCGGACCATCCGCCTCGTGCTGGCGAACGCAGACACCTTCGGCGTCTCCACCGAGGATTACGCCCTGCTGGGCTACTCCTCCGGCGGGCAGATCGCGGGCGTCTTCGGCAATGAGGAAAAGGGCTGGGGCCGCTACGGCGTCCCGAAGCCCGGTGCCCTGCTGCTGGCCTACCCCATCAACAACTTTCTGGAGGCAAAGCCCGCCTACCATCTCCTGATGGACACCGACCGGCTGGAAAGGCGCTACTACTCCTACACGGTCTCGAAGCTGGTGACGCCGGGCTACCCGCCCACCTTCCTGTGGTATGGCCGGAACGACAAGATGCTCATGGCCTTCGTCTACCCGCTGCAGGGGCCGGCCCTTGCCAAGGCCCTGCGGGACAACGGCGTGCCCAACCGGGTGCAGGTCTACGACGACGCCAAGCATGGCGTCGGCATCGGCGTGGGCACCGACGCGGAGGGCTGGGTAGCCGACGCCGCCGCATTCTGGAAGAGCGTTTCGGAAGAATAAAGAAAAGAGGGAAAGGATATGTACGATTTGAATGAATGCATCCGCAGCCTGAACGTGGGCCTGCCCGACGACATCGCCCGGCTGAAGGCAGCCGGATACTACAAGGAGGCCATCGCCCGCATCGACCGGCTGCTGGCCGAGGACTGGATCAAGACCCAGAACAGCCCCGCCACCAACGGCAGCGCTGCGCCGGAGGGATACGTCCCGCCCGAGAACCCCACGCCCCACGGCGTGGACGCCCTGCGGGAGGCGCTGACCGTCCAGAAGGAGATCATGCGCCGTCTGCCCGGGGAATACTGCTGGACGGAGGCCGAGGCCATCGCCCGGATGCAGGAGCGGGTGAAGGGGTTCACGGCGGAGGAGTTCCGCGCCCTCGACTGGGAGGGCCGGATGGACTGGCGGTTCGTGGAGGGGGAAAAGCGGTATCAGGAGCGGTTCGCCGAGACCCTGCTGGCCACCCACGCCGACCTCGCCGCCCGGAAAAAGACCCCGGACGCCCCCAACAATAAAAACGAGGAGCGTCACCGCCTCTGCGAAAAGATGATGCAGGAGGGGAGCGCCAGCGCCGACATCACCCTCCGCACCAGCATCCGGATGTCGGATGAGGCCTTCGCCGCCGCGCTGGAAAAGGCGAGAGCCGAGGGCCGGGACACCGTCCATGTCCGGGCGTGGCTGGCCCTGCCTGCCGCCTGCCCGTCCCAGAGCCATATCACGCTGGACGCCTTCACCGAGACGCCCGGCCACATCGCCGCCGAGGACGCGCCCCAGCGCACCGTGTACTGGGAGGCCGACCTTGCCGAGAACCGCACCTTCGGCGCAGAGTACAGCTACCGCGAAACGGCGGTCTACGCCGACCCGCTCTCCTTCACGCCCGACCCGGAGCAGCCGGACTTCTACACCGGTGAGGAAGCGCCCCACATCGTCTTTACGCCCTATCTGCGGGCGCTGGCGGCCCAGCTCACCGAGGGCGTCACCAGCCCGGCGGAGAAGGCGAAGCGCATCTACGATTACGTCACCCTGAACGTCCGGTATCACTTCCAGCCCTCTTATTTCGTCCATGAGTCCATCGCCGAGAACTGCGCCCGCAGCCGCCGGGGCGACTGCGGCATCATGGCCCTCACCTTCATCACCCTCTGCCGCATCGCGGGCATCCCGGCCCGCTGGGAGAGCGGCCTTGCGGTGGCCCCGGGGGATGCAGGCTGCCACGACTGGGCACGGTTCTACATCGCGCCCAAGGGCTGGATGTACGCCGACTGCTCCTATGGTGCCTCCATGGCACGCCGGGGCGATGAAATGCTCCGCCGCCACTATTTCGGCAGTCTGGACACAGGCCGGATGGTGGCCAACAGCGCCTTCGAGGCCCCCTTCGACCCGCCGATGACGGGCTTCCGCAGCGACCCCTACGACAACCAGAGCGGGGAGATGGAGGCCGACGGCGTGGGCCTTGCCGGGGAGGAAAGGGTCACCACCAAAGAAGTTTTGAGATTTGAGGAAGTAAAGTAAATGGAATATCTTGCGTTCGTGTATACCCTGCTGCTCGTCGCCATCTGTCTGATGATGGCGGTGCTGCTGGCGCGCACCAGCCGCCTGCTGAAGGAGCCGAAGGACGACGAGGCCCTGAAGAGCTGGCTGGAGCAGCAGCTTGCCGCACAGGCCAAGGACTTCAGCGCCCGGCAGGACGCCGTGGCCCAGCAGAACTACGCCGCCATCCGCAGCGTCAGCGAGACGCTCCAGACCGCCGTGCAGGGGATGAGCACCACGCTGGGGCAGGGGCAGGACAGCCAGCAGCGCATCCTTGAGCAGCGGCTGCGCAGCCTCGAGCAGGCCAACACCCAGCAGATGGAGCAGCTGCGTCAGGCCGTCACCCAGAGCATGGCGACGCTTCAGGCCGAGAACGCCCGCAAGCTGGATGAGATCCGCCACACGGTGGACGAGCAGCTTCAGGACGCCCTGCAGAAGCGGGTCACCGAGAGCTTCAAGGCCGTCAACCAGCAGCTCGAGCAGGTGTACAAGGGTCTGGGCGAGATGCAGTCCCTTGCCGCCGATGTGGGCGGCCTGAAGCAGGTGCTCTCGGGCGTCAAGACCCGCGGCATCCTCGGCGAGATCCAGCTGGGGGCCATCCTCGAAGAAATTCTGGCCCCCGAGCAGTACGACACCAACGTCGCCACCATCCCGGGCAGCACCCAGCGGGTGGAATACGCCATCAAGATGCCCGGCGCGGACGGCGGCAGCGTCTGGCTCCCCATCGACTCCAAGTTCCCCGGCGACACCTACGGCCACCTGCAGGACGCCTACGCCTCCGGCGACGCACAGGCCGTGGAGAACGCCCGCCACGCGCTGGAAATGGTCCTCCGCAGCGAGGCAAAGGACATCCGGGAAAAGTACGTCGAGCCGCCCTATACCACGGCCTTCGGCATCCTGTTCCTGCCCTTTGAGGGCCTGTATGCCGAGGTGGTGAACGCCGGGCTGCTGGAGGTCTTGCAGCGGGATTATCAGGTCAACGTGGCAGGCCCCAGCACCATGGCGGCCCTGCTGAACAGCTTACAGATGGGCTTCAAGACCCTCGCCATCCAGAAGCGCTCGGGCGAGGTGTGGCAGCTGCTGGGCGCGGTGAAGACCGAGTTCGACAAGTTCGGGCAGGGCCTCACCAAGATGCAGCAGCGCCTGCGCCAGACCGACGAGGAGCTGGACAAGCTCATCGGCGTCCGCAGCCGCGCCATCAGCCGGAAGCTGTGCAGCGTCCAGAGCCTCGATGAGGCCAGCGCCAGCGCCCTCCTCGAGATCGACGACATGAACGAGCTGCCGGGTGCGCTCTCCGAGACAGGCGGGGTATCTGACCAAGTTGGAAATTAACGTCGGTGCATCGCCGAAAATCGAACTTGGCCAAGGAGACCAACTTCGACGGAGGTGACCAAGTTGGAACTTGGCCAGCAAAGGCAAGTTGGCCAAACTGACCAACATGGAATATATAACATAGATACGTTATTATATTGGAACTTGGTCTTATATTCCACAGGAGTAGAGCCTCGGCCTGATAAATAGTTGACGAAGGGGGCAGGCTGTGCTATACTAAGAAGGATTCTTGAAAAATACTGCCGACTGCGGTATGTCATACACAAAACAGCAGAGAGGAAATGTGCTTATGAGCGTAAAGAATATCAGCAGCGCCATCCTTGGCGTGGGTGTGGACGATACCACCATTGACCTGTTCGAGAGCCAGTACCCGGTGCCCACCGGCGTCAGCTACAACTCCTATATCATCCGGGACGAGAAGACCGCCATCCTCGACACGGTGGACGTGCGTGCCACCGACGAGTGGATGGCAAACGTCACCGAGGCGCTGGCAGGGGAGAAGCCCGCCTACCTCGTCGTCCACCACATGGAGCCGGACCACGGCGCAAATGTGGCCCGCCTCGCCGCCCTCTACCCCGAGATGCAGGTGGTGGGCAACGCCAAGACCTTCCAGTATATGGAGCAGTTCTTCGGCCCGGAGGCCATCGCCAAGGAGCGCCGCGTCGTCGTGAAGGACGGCGAGAGCCTCTCGCTGGGCGCACACACCCTCACCTTCGTCTTTGCGCCGATGGTCCACTGGCCCGAGGTCATGGTGAGCTATGAGTCCACCGAAAAAGTCCTCTTCTCTGCCGACGGCTTCGGCCGCTTCGGCGCTGTGGCAAAGTTCGACGAAAAGGCCGACTGGGCCAGCGAGGCCCGCCGCTACTACCTGAACATCGTGGGCAAGTACGGCCCGCAGGTGCAGGCCCTGCTGAAAAAGGCCGCTGCGCTGGACATCGCCACCATCTGCCCGCTGCACGGCCCCGTCCTCACCGGCGACCTCAGCAAATACCTGAACTACTACGATATGTGGTCCAGCTACAGGGCCGAGGAGCCGGAGAAGATCCTGGTGGCCAGCGCCTCCATCCACGGCCACACCCGCGCCGCCGCCCACACTCTGGCCGACAAGCTCCGGGCCAAGGGGGCGAAGGTGGTGGAGATCGACCTGACCCGGGTCGATGTCTCCTACGCCGTCACGGAGGCCTTCCGCTGCGGCAAGACCGTGCTGGCCTGCGCCACCTACGACGGCTTCCTCTTCCCGCCGATGGAGAACCTGCTGACCCACCTGAAGACCAAGGCCTTCCAGAGCCGCACCATCGCCCTGATGGAGAACGGCACTTGGGCACCCATGGCCGCAAAGCTCATGCGCGCCGAGCTGGAGGGCATGAAGAACATCACCGTCTGTGACACCGTCGTCACCCTCCGCTCTGCCTCCAACCCCGCCGCCGAGGCGCAGATGGATGCGCTGGCGGAGGAGCTGCTGGCGAAGTAAAAAATCACGAACATGAGAAAATCCCCCACAAATGTGGGGGATTTTCTTGTTTTCTGTCAGCGTTTATGATACACTGATACTGCCGCCGCAAGGCGGTAAGGCACTGTACATACGGCAGGCGGTTTGGTCTCTCACTTCCGAAAGGAGGTGAAAAGATGCCGATTACTTTGACGTTTCATCTGTTTGGACTCACGTTCACACTGCGAATCAAAAAGTAAAACCGCCACCTCTGCCAAGGTGACGGTTTTGATTTAACCCGATCTTCAGAAAGAGGCCAAACCGCTTGTCACAGTGCCTTTTCTATGGATATTATAGCGCATTGCCGGGCGGCTGTCAAGGAACCCGGCAGTGCGTTTTTTATCAAGAGGCGCGCGGTTTTTTGCCAAGAGCCGCCACACAGCGATAAGCAGGCTCTTTGTCAGAGCGATACCATCGCTGCGTCCGCGCTTTGTGGTCAGCATCCTTGCCCTCTCAGTCATCGCTTTGCGATGCCACAGCCCGGGTTGCGGCACCCAGCGTCTGCTACGCTGTCGCTTGCATCCTGCTGGCCGCTGCCCCAACAGCTCCTCCCTGTTTCCGCTACTGGCGGCGGTCGTCGCCGTTGCCCCAAAGGGGGAGCCACTGGCGTGCCGGGCCACTTTTCGCTGGATGCCTAAGGCCCGACAGGGCGCAAAAGAGCGGGCCTCGCTTACGGGGGCAGCGGCTTCTGAACAAGAGCGCCTTGTCAAGCTGCTGTGAATCCAGACCGCAGGGCACTACTGTTTCCGGATAGAGTAAACTTTGCTCGTCCCGCGTGGGCCTGACCGGTACGCCAGTGCCTCTCCCTATGGGAGAGGTGTCACCAAAGGTGACGGAGAGGGCCTGCCTCTGCCAGCAAAAAAATCCCCCAGCAAAACGCAAGAAAAACGCGGATATTCCCCGAAATCTGCCTGCGCCGCTTGCAAACCGGCCCGAAATGTGGTAAGATGATTCATGGTTATTTGATGACCACGACCTGAATACTCCAAACGCAGCGACGGAGAGAGTAGGCGGGCGCACCGCAGCAAAGAGAGAGGCTTCACCGGCTGAGAGGGCTTCCGTGCGGGCGCTGGCTGAAGTTCGCTCCCGAGCGGCCGGCCTGAACCTTGCAGTAGGGCCGGACGGTGCGCCCCGTTACGGCGTTTTGAGCGCCGCACGGCTCCCGAGTGGGCCGGGCGGAAACCGGGTGGTACCGCGGAGCTGTAAATTTTTGAAGCTTCGTCCCTTTTGCCGGGCCTTACGAGAGGCCCCGGCAGGGGACGGAGCTTTTTTGCTGTCCGCTGAACAACACGAATGAGAAGGAGAGAACATCCATGCAAGCAATGATCGACGAGCTGGCAAAGCAGGCGGAAGAGAGCCTCGGTCAGGTCTCTTCCAAGGAGACGCTGGCAACTTTCTGGCAGGAATATCTGAGCAAGAACGGCAAGATCCCCGCCCTGATGAAGAATCTGCGCTCGGTCGCCCCCGAGGAGCGTCCGGCCATGGGCAAGATCATCAACGAACTGAAGACCAAGGTGCAGGCGGAGTATGACGCCGCCGCCGAGCAGGTCAAGCAGGCCGAGCTTGCCGCCCGCAACGCCGCCGAGACGGTGGACATCACTCTGCCCGCCAAGACCCGCGCCGTGGGCGGTCTGCACCCGTTGACCCTCGTGACCAACCAGATCATCGACGTCTTCTCGGGCATGGGCTTTGCGGTGGCAGACGCCCCCGAGATCGAGGACGACGACCACAACTTCACCCGCCTGAACGTCCCGAAGGACCACCCCGCCCGCGATATGCAGGACACCTTCTACCTGTCCGACGAGTTCCTGCTCCGCACCCAGACCTCCGGCGGCCAGATCCGCACCATGGACAGCCAGAAGCCGCCCATCAAGGTGCTCATCCCGGGCCGCGTCTTCCGCTCCGACTCCGACGCCACCCACAGCCCCATGTTCCATCAGATGGAGGGTCTGGTGGTGGATAAGGGCATCACGCTGGGCGACCTGCAGGGCGCGCTGAACACCTTCGTGCAGAAGCTGTTCGGTGCCGACACCCGCACCCGCCTGCGCCCCTCCTACTTCCCCTTCACTGAGCCGAGCGTCGAGGTGGACGTGAGCTGCTTCGAGTGCCACGGCAAGGGCTGCCCCCTGTGCAAGCACACCGGCTGGATCGAGGTGCTGGGCGGCGGCGTCGTCAACCGCAAGGTGCTGGAGAACTGCAACATCGACCCGGACGAGTACTCGGGCTTTGCCTTCGGCATCGGCATCGAGCGTATCGCCATGCTGAAGTACGGCATCAACAACATCGGCCTGATGTTTGAGAACAACCTGCAGTTCCTCAAGCAGTTCCACGAATAAGAGGGGAGAGAGCAAACAATGAAAGTACCTTTCAGTTGGTTAAAAGAACTCGTCGATATTGACGTTACCGCACAGGAGCTTGAAGAGAAGCTCTTCTCCTGCGGCTTTGAGGTCGAGGAGCTGATCCCGCTGGACGCCGGCATCAGCAAGGTGGTCGTCGGTAAGATCGTGGAGATGGAGCCTCAGGAGGGCACCCATCTGACCAAGTGCGTCGTGGACTGCGGCAGCTACGGCCACGACATCCGCATCAGCACCGGCGCTTCGAACATGAAGCTGGGCGACTGTGTGCCCGCCGCGCTGGACGGCTCCACCCTGCCCGGCGGCATCAAGATCAAGGCCCGCAAGATGCAGGGCGTCGAGTCCAACGGAATGCTCTGCTCCGGCGAGGAGCTGGGCCTGAACGACGACCTGTTCCCGGGCTCTGAGGTCTACGGCCTGCTCATCCTGCCCGAGGACTCCGTCCCCGGCACCGACATCGCCCCCGTGGTGGGTCTGGATGACTACATCTTCGACATCTCCATCACCGCCAACCGCCCCGATTGCCAGTCGGTGCTGGGCATCGCCCGCGAGGTGTCCGCCATCCTCGGCAAGCCCCTGCACATGCCGGCTATGGACTACAAGGCCGTCTGCGACGCCGACGCGCCGGTGAGCGTGAAGGTGGAGGCTCCCGACCTCTGCCCCCGCTACATGGCACACTACGTCCGCAACATCCGGATGGGCGAGTCTCCCCGCTGGATGAAGCGCCATCTGGCCCTCTGCGGCCTGCGCTCCATCAGCAACGTGGTGGACATCACCAACCACACCCTGCTGGAGATGGGCCAGCCCATGCACGCCTTCGACCTGAATAAGGTGGCGGGCCGCAGCATCACCGTCCGCCGCGCTGCGGAGGGCGAGAAGATCACCACCCTCGACGAGAAGGAGTTCACCCTGAACCCCAACAATCTGGTCATCTGCGACGCCGAGAAGCCGGTGGCGCTGGCCGGCATCATGGGCGGCGCAAACTCCGGCATGGACGACGCCACCACCAGCCTGCTCTTCGAGTGCGCGACCTTCGCCCGCGACTCGGTCCGCAAGACCAGCCGCGCTCTGGGCCAGAACAGCGACTCCTCCGCCCGCTACGAGAAGGGCGTGGACCGTCACTCCCCCGAGATGGGCCTTGCCCGCGCCCTGCACCTCATTCAGGAGCTGGACTGCGGCGACATTACCACGCTGGAATACGACCTGACCGATGGCCGCCCGCTGGAGCGCAGGCACATCGTCACCACCCCGGCCAAGATCTGCGGCGTGCTGGGCATCACCGTGCCCGACCAGACCATGATCGATATCCTCGAGCGCCTCGAGTTCACCGTGGATGTGCAGGCCGACGGCAGCTGGGACGTCTCGGCACCGCTCTACCGCGAGGACGTGGAGAGCTTCCCCGATCTGGCCGAGGAGGTCATCCGCGAGTACGGCTATGACCACATCGTGCCCACCTTCCTGAACACCGCCTCCGTCACCAACGGCGGCCTGAACTACGACCAGAAGCAGCAGCTCAAGACCAAGCGGCTGCTGGCGGCACAGGGCTTCTATGAGGCCTCCACGCTGGCCTTCTACTCCAACGCCGAGTTCGATATGCTCCATATCCCGGAGGACGACGAGGCCCGCAAGGCCATCCGCATCCTGAACCCCATCAGCGAGAATCTGTCCGTCATGCGCACCCTGCTGGCCCCCTCCATGCTGAACGTCATCGTGGACAACCTGAAGAAGGGCAACGCCGAGGGCCGCCTGTTTGAGATGGCACCGGTCTACCTCGCCAAGGAGCTGCCCATTCAGGAGCACCCCCACGAGCGCCAGACCCTCTGCCTCGGCGCGTTCGGCCCGGCGGAGGACTTCTTCACCGTCAAGGGCGCTCTGGAGGCGCTGGCCGCAGGCTTCGACCTGACCTTCACCTACCAGCGGGAGACCACCAGCTGGCTCCACCCCGGCATCAGCGCCGCCGTCTACTGCAACGGCAAGCGTTTGGGCGTCTTTGGCAAGCTGGCCAACGAGATCAACGCTGAGCTGGAGATCGCCAAGGAGCAGAAGGACAGCCAGAACATCTATCTGGGCGAGCTGGACTACGAGGCCCTGATGTCCTGCGTCGAGGGCGGGCTGCGCTACAAGCCCCTCAGCCCCTATGCCGCCGTCAAGCGCGATCTGGCGCTGGTCTGCGACGAGGCTGTGGCCTGCGGCGACATCGAGGAGGCCATCAAAAAGGCCAGCCCCCTCATCACCGAGGTCAAGCTGTTCGATATTTACCGGGGCGCGAACCTCGGCGAGGGCAAGAAGAGCATGGCCTTCTCCCTGACCCTGTCCGACCCCGCTGCCGAAGTCTCCGCCGAGCAGGTGGAGCGCACCGTCAAGAAGGTGCTGGGCAACCTGAAGTTCAAGCTGGGCATCGAGATCCGCTGAACCTGACATGAAAAATGAGTCCGTCTGTGCCGCTGGCACGGGCGGGCTTTTTCTTTGGGGCGGTTTATGCTATACTTATCTCATTGATGAAAAGCAGGAGGAACCAGCGTGGAGGATTACCGCACCATCCGAGGCACGGCCATCGGAGAATACGAAGAGAAGAAGAGCCGTTTCATCGCGCAGCTCTCCTTTGTAGACAGCGAGGAAAAGGCTGTGGCCTTTCTGGAACAGGTGCGTGCAGCCAACCGCACCGCCCGCCACAACGTCTATGCCTACCGTCTGCGGGAGGGCAGCCGGGAGCGCTACTCCGACGACGGCGAACCGGCCAAGACGGCGGGGACGCCTGCGCTGGAGGTCTTGCAGCACAGCGGCCTGACCGACCTCATCGTGGTCGTCACCCGGTACTTCGGCGGTGTGCTTCTGGGCACAGGGGGCCTCGTCCGGGCCTACACCACAGCCACCGCCCGGGCGCTGGAAGCCGCCGAGGTGGTCACGGTGCGCAGCGTGGTGGCGCTGGAGGTGACGGTGGACTACGGGCTTTATGAGCGGGCCGACCTCCTCATCCGGGCGGCAGGGGGCAAGCTGGCCGAGCCGGAGTTCACCGACCGGGTCACCCTCCGCTGGCAGATGCCGGAACACACCGAGGGGCCGCTGCTCACCCAGCTGCAGGAGCTGACACGGGGCACGGCCAATGTCACCGTGAGTGCGCCGTTTTATGCGGCGTTCTGAGGGGCATGCCGCTGACAAAGAACGAAAAACAGCAGCAACTGGCGAAAGAGGCTGAAATACCAAAAATTCCCAGCAAACCCATCGAAACATTTTTTGGACGAAGAGTCATGGATTTTCCCCCTTCGACAGCGCAAATCGGTTACAATAGCCGCAGACGCGGCACTGGGATCGGCCGCGCACGGAGAGGAGGGGGAACGAGAGAAAAAGAAGCGGCAGATCTGCCGTCCGCACCTTCGAGGACGTCTTTGTGCCCCGCAGGCGGCACGTTTTGGAGAAAAAGGAGCGCCGAATATCGTTATGATCCCACACGAATATATTGAAGAGCTGACCCGCCGCACCGACATCGTGGAGCTGGTGGGCAATTATGTCCAGCTCAAGCGGAAGGGCCGGCTCTACGGCGGGCTGTGCCCCTTCCACAGCGAGAAGACCCCCTCGTTCTACGTCTACCCGGACACCCAGAGCTTCTACTGCTTTGGCTGCGGCGCGGGCGGCGACGCGGTGAGCTTTACCAAGAGGATCAACAGCATCGACTACATCGAGGCCGTCAAGCTGCTGGCCCAGCGGGCCGGGATGCCCGAACCCACCGAGGACGACAAAACGGGCCGTCTGCGCAGCCGCATCCTGACCATGAACAAGGACGCGGCCCGCTTCTTCCACGCCTGCCTCAACTCCACGGTGGAGGAGGCCCGGCAGGCCCGGGCCTACTGGCGGCGGCGGGGCCTCGACGACAAGACCATCAACCGCTTCGGGCTGGGCTATGCCCCCGACGACGGGCAGGCGCTCTACCAGTACCTCCGGGATAAGGGATACAACCAGCAGGAGCTGGACACCAGCGGCCTGTTCAAGCGCAGCCAGTCGGGCCGCATCTACTGCCTGTTCTGGCGGCGGGTCATGACCCCCATCTTCGACCTGCGGGGCAACATCATCGCCTTCGGCGGCCGGGTGCTGGACGATTCCAAGCCCAAATACGTCAACAGCCCCGAAACGCTGGTCTACCACAAGTCGGATACGGTGTTTGCGCTCCAGATCGCCAAGCGGAGCGCCTCCCGCAGGTATGTCCTCTGTGAGGGCTACATGGACGTCATCTCCATGCATCAGGCGGGCATCGACACCGCCGTCTGCGCCTGCGGCACGGCCCTGACGCCCGATCAGGTCAAGCTCATCAGCCAGTACGCCGAGGAGGTCATCCTCAGCTACGACTCCGATGAGGCGGGCCAGAAGGCCACCCTCCGCTCGCTGGAGCTGTTTCGCAACAGCCCGGTGCGGGTGGGCGTCTTACAGATCCCGGGGGCGAAGGACCCGGACGAGTACATCAAGAAATACGGTGCCGACCGCTTCAAGGCCCTGCTGGACGGCGTGGGCAACGCGCTGGACTTCCGGATGAAGCGGCTGCGGGACCAGTACGACCTCAAGCAGGACGCCCAGCGCCTCGAGTACGTCAAGGAGGCCGTGGAGATGCTGGCCCAGCGCTCCAACCCCACCGAGCAGGAGGTCTACGCAGGCCGTCTGGCCGAGGAGACCAACATCTCCAAGACCGCCATCATGGCCCAGCTGGCCGACGCCGTGAAAAGGGCCGGCAGCAAGCGCCGCTGGGAGCGGAGCCGCGCCCGTCTGCGGGAGGGCGAGATGGACCAGATCAAGGTGCCCTACGGCGCAGGCCGGGGCGCACTGGGGATGGCCAGCGCCGAACAGCGGCTTCTGGCCGCCATGCTGCGGGAGCCGGGCTACATCGACAAGGTGAGCGCCCGACTCAGGCCGGAGCAGTTTTTGCAGCCCCAGCAGAAGGAGCTGTACGAGGCCATGCTCCGCTGCAGGGAGCAGGGGGTGGACGTGAGCCTCGCCACCCTGCGGGCCTTCGTCAGCGAGGAGGCCCTGAATGAATTGAGCCGTCTTGCGGCACAATACAGCGATGTGAACTGTACGCCGGAGGACATCCAGCTCTATCTGGAACGCATCGCCCGGGGCACCCCCGTGGCCAGCCGCGCCGCCAGTATGTCAACCAACGATATTGAACAGTATCTCCAGTCGATGCGGGAACAAAAGCAGGGAACTGCTGACGCAGAAGATTCGGTCTGATCTCTCCACCGGCTGGGGCCGGAAGGAGAAGAGCAGATGCAGAAAATGTCACAGACGGAAGAAATGGCAAAACTGCTGGCGGGACGTGCCCGCCGCCATGTCCTGACGCCCGAGCAGGTGAGCCGTGCGATGGAGGAACAGGACTTCGACCCGGCAGGGCTGGACGAGCTGTATGCCGCACTGGAGATGCGGGGCGTGCAGGTGGCTGAGGAGGAGACAGAGCTGCCGCTTCTGGACGAAGAGCAGATCGGCAGGCTCGAGGATGAGCTTTCTGCCGAGGGGGTGGCTCTGGACGACCCGGTAAAGACCTATCTGAAGGAGATCGGCCGGGTGCCCCTGCTGGCCGCGGAGGAGGAGGCTGCCCTCGCCCGTGCCGCGCAGGCCGGGGACGAGGACGCCCGCCGCCGTCTCAGCGAAGCGAACCTCCGCCTCGTGGTCTCGGTGGCAAAGCGGTACGCCGGGCGGGGCCTGCCCTTCCTCGACCTCATTCAGGAGGGGAACCTCGGCCTGATGAAGGCAGCGGAGAAGTTTGAGCCGGACCGGGGCTTCAAGTTTTCCACCTACGCCACGTGGTGGATCCGGCAGTCCATCACCCGGGCCATCGCCGATCAGGGCCGCACCATCCGCATCCCGGTGCATCTGGTGGAGAGCATCAACCGGGTGAAGAAGACGGCGGGGGAGCTGCTGCGCCGCACAGGCCGGGAGCCGACCGTCGAGGAGATCGCCGCCCAGCTGGACATGGAGGCGGCCCGGGTGCGGGAGCTGCTGCAGCTGTCGCAGGACCCCATCAGTCTCGAAACGCCGGTGGGGGAGGAGGAGGACGCCCACCTTGAGGACTTTATCCGGGACGATGAGGCGGGCATCCCCGCCGACGAGGCCGGGCGGCAGCTGCTCCGCCGGGAGCTGATGACGGTGCTCAAGAGCCTCACGCCCCGGGAGGAGCGGGTCATCGCCCTTCGCTTCGGCCTTGAGGATGGCCGCGCCCGGACGCTGGAAGAGCTGGGCCGGGAGTTCAACGTCACCCGCGAGCGGGTGCGCCAGATCGAAGCCAAGGCCCTGCGCAAGCTGCGCCACCCCAGCCGGGCCAAGCGCCTGCGGGATTATCTGGACGAGTAGAGCAGGATGCAAGAGCAAATGGTGACAAAATGCACAAGGGTGTTTTTGTCTGGAACGTAAAAAACAAAAAAATCAACCCCAAAATCGCGCAAAGCGTACACGTACCCGGGCGTCCCATAAAAGAGGGCGCTCGGGAATTTTTTTGCCTCAAAACGGAAAAATGGCTTGACAACAGGGGTTTTAGGGTGTATACTGCATTAGTATCACATAATGGCCTAGTGCGCCAAAAAGGGAGTTTGTGCAGTGCGAGCCGGACGGGTCTCACCGAAAAGTTTGTGCAAAACGCCGGACTTCTGCGCGCGGTGCAGGCCGAATTATGTGTGTCTGCTCAAATTCGACCTGCATTTTGCAACATCCGTAGAGTATAAAAGTAAGGAGTGGTTGATTTTATGATGAAAGTCAAGCCCGTCAAGCTCGGCAAGACCGAGCGCATGAGCTTCTCCCACATCGACGAAGTCATCAGTATGCCGAACCTCATCGAGGTCCAGAAGAACTCGTACCAGTGGTTTCTGGACGAGGGCCTGAAAGAGGTCTTCCACGACATCGGCACCATTGAGGACTATACCGGCAATCTGGCACTGAGCTTTGTGGACTTCCGCCTCGACAAGGAGCCGAAGTACAGCATCAAAGAGTGCAAAGAGCGCGACGTGACCTATGCAGCGCCCCTGCGCGTCACCGCCCGTCTGCTGAACAAGGAGACCGGCGAGGTGAAGGATCAGGAGATCTTCATGGGCGACTTCCCCCTGATGACCGACGCAGGCACCTTTGTCATCAACGGTGCAGAGCGCGCCATCGTCAGCCAGCTGGTCCGTTCTCCCGGCGTATTCTACGGTGATGCCAAGGATAAGGTGGGCAACGACCTGTACAGCGCCACCATGAACCCCAACCGCGGCGCATGGCTGGAGTACGAGACCGACGCTTCCAACGTGTTCTATGTCCGCATCGACAAGAACCGCAAGCTGCCCGTCACTGTCCTCTGCCGCGCACTGGGCCTGTCCTCCAACGAGGACATCCTGAACTACTTCGGCGAGGATGAGCGCATCCTTGCCACGCTGGAGAAGGACACCACCAAGAACACCGAGGAGGGCCTGCTGGAAGTCTACCGCAAGCTGCGCCCCGGTGAGCCTCCCACGGTGGAGTCCGCCACCAGCCAGATCAATATGCTCTTCTTCGACCCCCGCCGCTACGATCTGTCCCGGTTCGGTCGTTATAAGATGAACAAGAAGCTGTCTCTGGCACGCCGCATCATGAACCACGTCGCCGCCGAGAACGTCGTCGCTCCTCTGACCGGCGAACTGCTCATCGAGAAGGATGCCAAGATCACCCGTCAGATGGCGGAGGCCGCAGATGCAGCCGGCGTCAACATCGTCGTGCTGAACGTCGAGGGCAAGAAGGTCAAGGTCATCACCAACGGCTGTGTGGATGCACAGGGCTTCTTCTCCTTCGACGTCAAGGAATGCGGCATCAACGAGCGCTGCTCCTTCGAGGAGATCAAGAAGATCCTCGACACCACCTCCGATGTGGAGGAGCAGAAGGAGATGCTGCGCCGCAACCACGACCAGCTCATCGGCCGCACCGTCACCGTGACCGACATCCTCTCCTCCATCAACTACCTGAACGGTCTGGGCCACGGCATCGGCACCACCGATGACATCGACCATCTGGGCAACCGCCGCATCCGCAGCGTCGGTGAGCTGCTGCAGAACCAGTTCCGCATCGGTTTCTCCCGCATGGAGCGCGTCATCCGTGAGCGGATGACCCTCCAGAGCCAGGACCAGAGCGTCATCACCCCGCAGGCCCTCATCAACATCCGCCCTGTGGTGGCCGCCATCAAGGAGTTCTTCGGCTCCTCTCCGCTGTCTCAGTTCATGGACCAGAACAACCCTCTGGCTGAGCTGACCCACAAGCGCCGTCTGTCTGCTCTGGGCCCCGGCGGTCTGAGCCGTGACCGCGCAGGCTTCGAAGTCCGCGACGTCCACTACAGCCACTATGGCCGTATGTGCCCCATCGAGACTCCTGAAGGCCCCAACATCGGTCTGATCTCCTATCTGGCATCCTACGCCAAGATCAACGAGTACGGCTTCGTCGAGGCTCCCTACCGCAAGGTCAAGAAGACCTACGACGAGAACGGCAACCTCATCGATCAGGTCGTCACCGACGAGGTCGAGTATATGACCGCTGACGTTGAGGACGAGTACGTCGTGGCACAGGCCAATGAGCCGCTGGACGAGACCAAGCACTTCAAGCGTGCCCGCGTCTCCGCCCGCCGCCGCGACGACATCCTCGAGATCGACGCCGAGAAGGTCGATTATATGGACGTCTCGCCCCGAATGATGGTCTCTGTCGCTACCGCCTGCATCCCCTTCCTTGAGAACGATGACTGTAACCGTGCTCTGATGGGCTCCAACATGCAGCGTCAGGCCGTGCCTCTGATGGTCACGCAGCAGCCCATCGTTGCCACCGGCATGGAGTACAAGGCTGCGACCGACTCCGGCACCGCTGTTCTGGCCAAGGCCGACGGCATCGTCGAGAAGGTGGACGCAGACCACATTGAGGTGCGCAACGCACAGGGTGCAGTGGACAACTACGCTCTGATCAAGTTCGCCCGCTCCAACGCAGGCACCTGCATCAACCAGCGCCCCATCGTCGAGGTGGGCGAGACCGTCAAGGCCGGTCAGGTGCTGGCCGACGGCCCTGCAATGCGCAACGGCGAGATCTCTCTGGGCAAGAACGCTCTGATCGGCTTCATGACCTGGGAGGGCTACAACTACGAGGACGCCGTCCTGCTGAACGAGAAGATCGTCCGTGAGGACGTTTACACCTCGATCCACATCGAGGAATATGAGACCGAGTCCCGCGACACCAAGCTGGGACCCGAAGAGATCACCCGCGACATCCCCAACGTCTCGGAGGATGCCCTGAAGGATCTGGACGAGCGCGGCATCATCCGCATCGGCGCAGAGGTCAAGAGCGGCGACATTCTGGTCGGCAAAGTTACTCCGAAGGGCGAGACCGAGCTGACCGCTGAGGAGCGCCTGCTCCGCGCCATCTTCGGCGAGAAGGCCCGCGAGGTGCGTGACACCTCTCTGCGCGTGCCCCACGGCGAGTACGGCATCATCGTGGACGTCAAGGTCTTTACCCCGGAGAACAGCGACGAGCTGCAGCCCGGCGTGCGCGAGGTCGTCCGCTGCTACATCGCTCAGAAGCGCAAGATCAGCGTCGGCGATAAGATGGCAGGCCGTCACGGCAACAAGGGTGTCGTTTCCCGCATCCTGCCGCAGGAGGATATGCCCTACCTGCCCGACGGCACCCCGCTGGACATCGTGCTGAACCCGCTGGGCGTTCCTTCCCGTATGAACATCGGTCAGGTGCTGGAAGTCAACCTCGGCTACGCAGCCAAGGCCTGCGGCATCAAGGTCATGACCCCGGTCTTCGACTCCGCCCGCGAGGCTGACATCGGCGATACCTTCGATACCGCCCGCGAGATGTGGCACGGCGAGAACGCCCCCGCTTACCCCACCAAGCTGCCGAAGCTGATGGGCGAGAAGGGCCACATCATCGACTTCTCCAAGATCGAGCTGGACCGCGACGGCAAGACCACCGTTTACGATGGCCGCACCGGTGAGAAGTTCGACAACCGCGTCACCGTCGGCTATATGTACTACCTCAAGCTGCATCACCTCGTTGACGATAAGATTCACGCCCGTTCCACCGGCCCCTACTCTCTGGTCACTCAGCAGCCTCTGGGCGGCAAGGCCCAGTTCGGCGGCCAGCGCTTCGGCGAGATGGAGGTCTGGGCTCTGGAGGCTTACGGCGCTGCCTACACCCTGCAGGAGATCCTGACCGTCAAGTCCGATGACGTCGAGGGCCGTGTCAAGACCTACGAGGCCATCGTCAAGGGCGAGCCGATCCCGCAGCCGGGCATCCCCGAATCCTTCCGCGTCATGCTCAAGGAGCTGCAGGCTCTGGGTCTGGACGTCATCGTTCAGGACAAGGACGGCAACGAGATCGATATGCGCCAGAACTTCGACGACGAAGAGACCGGCTTTGATATGCGCGATGTTGCCGGCACCGAGACCGTCGCCAACGAGAACGAGCTGCTGAACGATTACACCATCAAGGACGCCGATGCTGGTTTCGATGATCCCTCCGTGCTGGAGGATGACAGCTCTGCCGCTGCAGAGCCCGCTTCTGACGAAGTGAACATCGACGAATAAGACCCCCCTATGAGAAAGCTGCGACCCCCTGCGCGGTGCGCGTGCTGCCGCCGCAGGACAGGGGAGGGCAGCGGGTCTTCCAACGTCAACTGTTATCATCGAGACTATAAAGATTAAGAAAGGGTTCGTTTCATGGAAAACAACGTCTTCGATTCGATCAAAATCGGCCTTGCCTCTCCGGACCAGATCCGCAACTGGAGCTACGGCGAGGTGAAGAAGCCTGAGACCATCAACTACCGCACCCTGAAGCCGGAGCGCGACGGTCTGTACTGCGAGCGCATTTTTGGACCTACCAAGGACTGGGAGTGCCACTGCGGCAAGTATAAGCGCATCCGCTACAAGGGCAAGATCTGCGACCGCTGCGGCGTCGAGGTCACCAAGGCCAAGGTCCGCCGTGAGCGCATGGGCCACATCGAGCTGGCCGCTCCTGTGAGCCATATCTGGTATTTCAAGGGCATCCCCAGCCGCATCGGCCTGATGCTGGACATCAGCCCCCGCCTGCTGGAGAAGGTGCTGTACTTTGCAAGCTATATCGTCACCGACCCCGGCCTGACCCCGCTGGAAAAGAAGCAGCTGCTGACTGAGAAAGAGTACCGCGAGATGCGGGAGCGCTACGGTGATGAGTTCGAGGCTGCAATGGGCGCTGAGGCCATTCAGGACCTGCTGAAGGAGATCGACCTCGACCAGCTCAGCGCTGAGCTGACGGCTGAGGTGGAGAAGTCCTCCGGCCAGAAGCGGGTGCGCATCCTGAAGCGTCTGGAGGCCGTCGAGGCCTTCCGCGTTTCCGGCAACCGCCCCGAGTGGATGGTCATGGATGTGCTGCCTGTGCTGCCGCCTGACCTGCGCCCCATGGTCCAGCTGGACGGCGGCCGCTTCGCCACCTCCGACCTGAATGACCTGTACCGCCGCGTCATCAACCGCAACAACCGTCTGCGCCGTCTGCTGGAGCTGGGCGCTCCCGACATCATCGTGCGCAACGAGAAGCGGATGCTGCAGGAGGCAGTTGACAGCCTGATCGACAACGGCCGCCGCGGCCGTCCGGTCACCGGCCCCAACAACCGCGCACTGAAGAGCCTTTCCGATCTGCTGAAGGGCAAGCAGGGCCGCTTCCGCCAGAACCTGCTGGGCAAGCGTGTTGACTACTCCGGCCGTTCCGTTATCGTCGTCGGCCCTGAGCTGAAGATGGACCAGTGCGGTCTGCCCAAGGAGATGGCGCTGGAGCTGTTCAAGCCCTTCGTCATGAAGGATCTGGTCGAGAAGGGCGTGGCCAACAACATCAAGTCTGCCCGCAAGATGGTCGAGCGCACCAAGCCCGAGGTCTGGGACAGCCTTGAGACGGTCATCAAGGGCCACCCCGTCCTGCTGAACCGTGCACCTACCCTGCACCGTCTGGGCATTCAGGCCTTCAACCCCGTGCTGGTCGAGGGCCGTGCCATCAAGCTGCACCCGCTGGCCTGTACCGCATTCAACGCCGACTTCGACGGTGACCAGATGGCAGTCCATCTGCCTCTGGGCGAGGATGCCTGCCGTGAGGCCAAGATGCTGATGCTGGCTTCCGGCAACCTGCTGAAGCCTTCGGATGGCGCACCTGTCACCGTGCCGACGCAGGATATGATCCTGGGCAGCTACTACCTGACCACCGTTCGTGAGAACGAGGAGGGCGCAGGCAAGGTGTTCCGCGACGAGAACGAGGTTCTGATGGCCTACGCCGAGCACGTCATCACCCTGCACGCACCCATCAAGGTGCGCCGCACCATGGTCATCGACGGCGTGGAGCGCACCGGTCTGGTGGACGCCACCGCCGGCCGCATCATCTTCAACAACCCCGTGCCCCAGAATCTGGGCTATATCGACCGCACCGACCCGGAGCACTGGCTGGAGTATGAGGTCAGCTTCCGCGTGACCAAGAAGACTCTGCCCGACATCATCTCCCGCTGCATGACCCGCAACGGCACCCGCACGTGTGCAAAGATGCTGGACGCCATCAAGGCACAGGGCTACAAGTACTCCACCCTGTCTGCCATCTCCGTCGCTGTCTGCGACGCAGTCATCCCGCCCCAGAAGGACGAGCTGATCGCCGACGCTGACAAGCAGGTCTCTCAGGTCAGCAAGCTTTTCAACCGCGGCCTGATCTCCGAGAACGAGCGCTATGCCCAGACCATCAACATCTGGCAGGCCACCACTGACAAGGTCTCCAAGGCTCTGGCTGCAAACCTGCCCGAGGACAACGAGATCTTCATGATGGCAGACTCCGGCGCCCGTGGTTCTATGAACCAGATCAAGCAGCTGGCCGGTATGCGCGGCCTGCTGGCAAACACCGCCGGTAAGACCATCGAGATGCCCATTCGTGCCAACTACCGCGAAGGTCTGAATATTCTGGAATACTTCGTTTCTGCCCGTGGTGCTCGTAAGGGTCTGGCCGATACCGCTCTGCGTACCGCTGACTCTGGCTACCTGACCCGCCGCATGGTCGATGTCTCTCAGGAGGTCATCGTCCGCGAGATCGACTGCGGCACCACCGACGGCCTCTGGGTCTCCGAGATCCACGAGGGCAAGGAGAAGATCGAGAGCTTCCGGGAGCGCATCATCGGCCGTTACGCCGTGGGCGATGTCATCGACCCCGTCACCGGCAAGGTCATCGTTCCCGAGGGCAAGATGATCGACCTCTACGATGCCAACGACATCGAAGCTGCAGGCATCACCAAGCTGAAGATCCGCAGCCTGCTGACCTGCCGCGCCAAGATCGGCGTCTGCGCACACTGCTACGGCAGCGATATGGCAAACGGTGAGCCGGTCCAGCTGGGCGAGTCCATCGGCGTCATCGCTGCAGAGTCCATCGGCGAGCCGGGCACTCAGCTGACCATGCGTACCTTCCATACCGGCGGTATCGCATCGGCTGAGGATATTACGCAGGGTCTTCCCCGTGTCGAGGAGCTGTTCGAGAGCCGCCGTCCCAAGAGCATGGCCATCATGAGCGAGATCTCCGGTGTCGTCTCTCACGACGATACCAAGAAGAACGTCGTCATCAAGGTCACGGGCAAGGACGAGACCGGCGCCGAGGTCGTTAAGAGCTACTCCATCCCCTTCACCCAGCACGCACGCGTCATGCCGGGCGACCGCGTGGAGAAGGGCGACATCATCACCCGCGAGGGCGTCCTGTATCCGCAGGATATTCTGGCCATCAAGGGTCTGAGCGACGTCCAGAACTACCTCATCAGCGAGGTCCAGAAGGTCTACCGTCTGCAGGGCGTTGAGATCAACGATAAGCATATCGAGGTCATCGTCCGTCAGATGTGCCGCAAGGTCCGCGTGACCGACTCCGGTTCTTCCGACCTCATCGGCGGCGCTCTGGCAAACCGTCTGGAAGTCGAGAACATCAACGCCGAGCTGCAGAAGCGGATCGACGCAGGCGAGCAGGGCATCAAGCTGGTCGAGTATCAGCAGGTGCTGCTGGGCATCACCAAGGCTGCTCTGGCCAACGAGTCCTTCCTGTCCGCCGCCTCCTTCCAGGAGACCACCCGCGTGCTGACCGAGGCCGCCATCAAGGGCAAGGTCGATCCGCTGGCCGGTCTGAAGGAGAATGTCATCATCGGTAAGCTCATCCCCGCAGGTACCGGTCTCCCGGAGGTGCGTGAGGATTTGGCCCGCCGTGAGGCAGAGCGTGACGCCGAGGTCGCCGCTGAGCAGGCAGCTGCTGCGCAGCAGTAATGTTCCGTCACAGCATTCTGTAAAGTAAATACGAAGAGCCGTCTTTGCGGAGCGCATCCGCAGGGGCGGCTCTTTTTGTGTAAGCCAAAGGCTCCCCCTTTGGGGGAGCTGGCGCGAAGCGCCTGAGAGGGCAAGGACGCTGCCGGAAAATTACAGGAGCTGCGATAGTATCGCTCTGACAAAAGCCAATGCATATCGCTGTGCGGATGCTCTTTGGAAACAGGCTTGCCCTCTCCGTCATCGCTGACGCGATGCCACCTCTCCCAAGGGGAGAGGCTGGAAGGAACGGGCATTTTGCCCTAAAAAATGAGCCAAGAATTATTTCGGCGAATAAAACAAAAAAATATTGGAAAAACTGTTGACATTCCTGATGAAAACGGGTATTATATAACTGTTGCGCGTCCCACACAGGGATAGTGCGGCAAAAAAGTCGGAAAATATCCGATGTTCATCATTAAGAAAGGAGAAAACCAATGCCTACTTTTAACCAGCTTGTACGCAAAGGCCGTCAGGTCCTGGCTACGAAGAGCACTGCTCCCGCCCTGCTGAAGAGCTACAATTCTCAGAAGAAACAGTATTCTGATCTGAACAGCCCCCAGAAGCGCGGTGTCTGCACTGCAGTCCGTACCATGACCCCCAAGAAGCCTAACTCTGCTCTGCGTAAGGTCGCCCGTGTCCGCCTCACGAATGGTATCGAGGTCACCTCTTACATTCCCGGTATCGGCCATAACCTGCAGGAGCACTCCGTCGTGCTGATCCGTGGCGGTCGTGTTAAGGACCTGCCCGGTGTGCGTTACCACATCATCCGTGGTACTCTGGATACTCAGGGTGTTGCAGGCCGTAATCAGGCCCGCTCCAAGTACGGCGCAAAGCGTCCTAAGGCCGGTGCTGCAAAGAAGTAATTGAGGAACGAACCGCCATAAACGGCTTTCCATTATATAAATAACAAGTCCGCAGAAAGTGCGGAGGGCAACAGTTTATGTAAGGTCAGCTCTTTGTGACACAACGGGAGTTTTATTACTTTCGAGTACCGATGATATCATTCTGTGAAGGAGGGAAGAAAGATGCCTAGAAGAGGTAACATTGCTAAGCGCGATGTCTTAGCTGATCCTATTTACAATTCCAAGATGGTCACCCGTCTGGTCAACAGCGTCATGCTGGACGGCAAGAAGGGCGTCGCTCAGAAGATCGTTTACGAGGCTTTCTCCATGATTCAGGAGAAGACCGGCAACGATCCTCTCGAGACTTTCGAGAAGGCGATGGAGAACATCATGCCCAGCCTCGAGTGCAAGACCCGCCGCGTTGGCGGTGCTAACTACCAGGTTCCTCTGGAAGTCAGCCCTGCCCGCCGCGAGACTCTGGGCCTGCGCTGGCTGACTGCTTACAGCCGCAGCCGTGGTGAGAAGACCATGGCACAGCGTCTGGCTGCTGAGATCATGGATGCTGCCAACAACACCGGCAACGCCGTGAAGAAGCGCGAGGATACCCACAAGATGGCCGAGGCCAACAAGGCTTTCGCTCATTTCCGTTATTGATCTGTTCTGTAGGAGGTTAATTTCATGGCTACTCCCAGAGAAGTTTCTCTTCAGATGACGAGAAATATCGGCATTATGGCCCACATCGATGCTGGTAAGACGACCACTACCGAGCGTATTCTGTACTACACCGGCATCAACCACAAGATCGGCGAGGTTCACGACGGCGGCGCTACCATGGACTGGATGGTTCAGGAGCAGGAGCGTGGTATCACCATCACCTCCGCAGCTACCACTTGCTACTGGAGTCACTCTGAGACTCAGAAGGATCCCGTTGCATTCAAGAAGAATCGTCACCGCATCAACATCATCGACACCCCGGGCCACGTTGACTTCACCGTTGAGGTCCAGCGTTCCCTGCGCGTTCTGGACGGTTCTGTGACCGTTCTGGCTGCTAAGGGCGGTGTCGAGCCTCAGTCTGAGACCGTTTGGCGTCAGGCTGATGAGTACAAAGTCCCCCGCATGGTGTACGTCAACAAGATGGATACCATGGGTGCTGACTTCTTCCGCTGCATCAAGATGCTGCACGATCGTCTGCACGCCAACGGCGTGGCCATCCAGCTGCCTATCGGTCAGGAGGATACCTTCCGTGGTATCGTTGACCTGGTCGATATGAACGCTGAGGTCTACTACGACGATATGGGCAACGATATGCGCACCGAGCCTATCCCTGAGGATATGCGCGAGCAGGCCGAGGAGTACCGCAACATCCTCGTTGAGGCTGTTGCTGAGAACGACGAGGCTCTGATGGAGAAGTACCTCGAGGGTGAGGAGATCACCCGTGAGGAACTGAAGGCTGCCATCCGCAAGGAGACCATCGCTAATACGCTGGTTCCCGTCGTCTGCGGCTCTTCCTACAAGAACCGCGGCGTGCAGAAGCTGCTGGACGCTATCGTTGACTATATGCCCGCACCTACCGATGTCGAGGACATCAAGGGTGTGAATCCTGAGACCGAAGAGCAGGAGACCCGTCCGTCTTCCGACGACGCTCCCTTCGCAGCTCTGGCCTTCAAGATCGCTACCGACCCCTTCGTTGGTAAGCTGGCATACTTCCGCGTCTATTCCGGTAAGGTCGAGGCAGGTACTACTGTCTACAACTCTGTGAAGGACAACAAGGAGCGTATGGGCCGCATCCTGCAGATGCACTCCAACCACCGCAAGGACATCGACTGCTGCTACGCAGGCGATATTGCTGCTGTCGTTGGTCTGAAGAACACCACCACCGGTGATACCCTGTGTGATGAGAATCATCCCATCATTCTGGAGTCCATGAAGTTCCCCGAGCCTGTTATCCGCGTCGCCATTGAGCCTAAGACCAAGGCCGGCAACGAGAAGATGGGCATCGCGCTGGCAAAGCTGGCCGAAGAGGATCCTACCTTCAAGACCTACACCGATGAGGAGACTGGTCAGACCATCATCGCCGGCATGGGCGAGCTTCATCTGGAGATCATCGTCGATCGTCTGCTCCGTGAGTTCAAGGTCGAGGCTAACGTCGGCGCACCTCAGGTCGCTTACCGTGAGACCATCCGCAAGGAGGCCAATCAGGAGACCAAGTACGCTCGTCAGTCTGGTGGTAAGGGCCAGTACGGTCACGTCAAGATCAAGATCGAGCCGAACGAGCCCGGTAAGGGTTATGAGTTCGTCAACGCCATCGTTGGCGGCGCTATCCCGAAGGAATACATCCCGGCTATCGACAACGGTATTCAGGGTGCTATGAAGTCCGGCGTTCTGGCAGGTTATCCTGTCGTTGACGTCAAGGTCACCCTGTGGGATGGTTCTTATCATGAGGTCGACTCCTCTGAGATGGCCTTCTCCATCGCAGGTTCTATGGCCTTCAAGGATGCTATGCGCAAGGCTGATCCTATCATCACCGAGCCTATCATGAAAGTCGCTGTCATCGTTCCCGATGAGTATCTGGGCGATGTCATCGGCGATCTGAATGCTCGCCGTGGTCAGATCCAGGGCATGGAGGCAATGGCTGGCACCCAGCGTGTCAACGCCTTCGTTCCTCTGGCTCAGATGTTCGGTTACGCCACCGACCTGCGCTCCAAGACGCAGGGCCGTGGCCAGTATGTCATGGAGCCGTCTCACTACGAGCCGGTGCCCAAGAACATCGCCGACCAGATCATTGCTGGCCGCACCAAGGGCTGATCGTTGAAAAACGGATAAAGATTTTGCCGGGGTAGTATAGCTCCGGCAAAATTTCCTGTAAAAACACTTGATTTTACAGGTGGAATTTAGTAGAATAGTTTTGCAATGCAATTCTGTATTAGCAGGACTGTTGTAACCAATATCAAAACCTAATTTAAGGGAGGATATTCCAATGGCTGAAAAGGCAAAGTTCGACCGTTCTAAGCCGCATGTTAACATCGGCACCATCGGTCACGTTGACCACGGCAAGACCACTCTGACTGCCGCCATCACCAAGTACCTGGCTCTGAAGGGCGACGCAGACTTCATGGACTACGCCAACATCGATAAGGCTCCTGAGGAGCGTGCTCGTGGTATCACGATCAACTCCGCTCACGTTGAGTATCAGACCGACGCTCGTCACTATGCTCACGTTGACTGCCCGGGCCATGCTGACTACGTCAAGAACATGATCACTGGTGCTGCTCAGATGGACGGCGCTATTCTGGTCGTTGCTGCTACCGACGGTCCCATGCCCCAGACCCGTGAGCACATCCTGCTGGCTCGTCAGGTCGGCGTGCCCTATATCGTTGTCTTCATGAACAAGTGCGATATGGTCGACGACGAGGAGCTGCTGGATCTGGTCGAGATGGAGATCCGTGAGCTGCTGAGCGAGTACGACTTCCCGGGCGATGACACCCCGATCATTCGTGGTTCCGCTCTGAAGGCTCTGGAGTCTGACTCCAAGGATCCCGATGCTCCCGAGTATGCTTGCATCAAGGAGCTGATGGATGCTGTTGACTCCTACATCCCCAACCCGGATCGTGAGGAGGACAAGCCCTTCCTGATGCCCATCGAGGATGTCATGACCATCTCTGGCCGTGGTACTGTTGCTACCGGTCGTGTTGAGCGTGGTATGGCCAAGGTTGGCGATGCAATGGAGATCGTCGGCATCAAGCCCGATCGTCTGAGCACTACCATCACCGGTCTGGAGATGTTCCGTAAGTCTCTGGACTTCGCTGAGGCTGGCGATAACATCGGCGCTCTGCTGCGTGGTGTTGATCGTACCCAGATCGAGCGTGGTCAGGTTCTGGCTAAGCCCGGTTCTGTGCACCCCCACAAGGTCTTCGAGTCTCAGGTCTACGTTCTGACCAAGGACGAAGGCGGCCGTCACACCCCGTTCTTCTCCAACTATCGTCCCCAGTTCTACTTCCGTACCACCGACGTGACCGGCATCATCACCCTGCCGGAAGGCACCGAGATGTGCATGCCTGGCGATAACGTCATGATGCACGTTGAGCTGCTGACCCCCGTCGCTATGGAAGAGGGCCTGCGTTTCGCTATCCGTGAGGGTGGCCGTACCGTTGGTTCCGGCGTCGTCGGCAAGATCATTGAGTGATTTTGTCCTTGAACGTCAGTTCTAAGGCGAACTAAGCACTTATAAAGTCCTTCCCATTCCGGAGAGTGGGAAGGACTTTTTTGTTTGTATCCTCTCCGACCCCAACCGCACCCTGCCGGAAAAACGGAAGACCATCCTCCGGCATCCGCTCCAAAAAGCCCCTTGTCATCCGTCTGCCGGGCCGCTATAATAAAAGAAAAAGCCGCTGTCTGGCGGCGGAAAACGAGGAATGGATATGAAGCTTCCCGAGAAGAAACAGCGTTGGGTCTACCATGCAGAGGCCCTGCCGCAGGCGGCAGGCGAGGGCGTCACCCGCCGGGTGCTGGCCTATACCGACGGCCTGATGTGCGTGGAGAATACCTTCGAGAAGGGGGCTGTGGGCGCGCTCCACCATCATCCCCACACCCAGATCACCTATGTGGTGTCGGGTGCGTTCGAGTTCACGGTGGACGGCGTGACTCACACCGTGCGGGCCGGTGATACCATCCTGAAGGAGGACGGCGTGGAGCACGGCTGTGTCTGCACTGAGGCTGGTATCCTGCTGGACATCTTCACCCCCATGCGGGAAGACTTCGTGTGAAATAAAATGGGCCGCAGCCCACCCCGCGAGGGGAAAGGCTGCGGCCCATTTTTGTGCGAGAAATCAGGCGGCAGTGGAAGAAGCGACCTCAGAGGAAGCAGCCTCAGAAGATGCAGCCTCGCTGGAGACCTCGGATGCGGCCTCAGAAGAGGAAGCCTCGCTTGCAGCCTCGGAGGAAGCGCTGTTCTCCTCAGCGACAGCGGAGGAAGCGGAGGTCTCGGACTGAGCAGAAGCAGCCTCAGAGGTGGAAGCAGCGGTAGAAGAAGAGCTGCCGCAGGCAGTCATGCTGACAGCCAGAACCAGAGCAGCAACGGTAACAGCAACATTCTTGAGTTTCATATGAAAAATCTCCTCATATTTAAAAATAGTTTTGCGGGAGGGCCGTACAGGCAAGGCCCTTCTGCAAAAAGATATTCTAGTCCGTTTTCGAAAAAAATCAAGCCCTTTTTGGGCAAAGATTCTATTTGCCAGAGAGATTCTACACTTTTGTTATAACTTTTCGATAAAAGTCAAAGATTTTTGACGTTCAAAAATAAAACGCAACGAGCTTTTCTGGAAGGGGAAAGCGTGGTATAATAGCTTCATGATATGCAGCGGGTGGAGGCTGTGTCCGGTAAGGGCTGTGCCGTCAAGCCGTCGGCCCGCTATTCGACCTTGCAGGATCTGGACGCCGGATGCCACACCGAGATCGATATGTTCTCGGGCGCACTCATCCGGATGGGCAGGGAGCTTGGCATCCCGACGCCCTACAATGAGTTCGCTTACCACATGATAAAGGCGCTGGAAGAAAAGAACGACGGCAGATTTGACTACAGCGGCCCGAATCAGGAAATGACATGGGCAAGATGAGGGGAGAAAAAAGGAATGAATATCACAGTCTATCTGGGGGCGAACGAGGGCAATGACCCGGCCCTGAAGCAGGCCGTCGAGGAGCTGGGCCGGTGGATCGGCGAGAGCGGGAACGCTCTGGTCTATGGTGGCTCCCGCAGCGGCCTGATGGGCCGCCTCGCCCACAGCGTCCTGACGGCGGGCGGCGAAGTGACCGGGGTAGAGCCGCAGTTCTTCATCGACTCGGAGGTGCAGTACGACGGCCTAACAAAGCTCATCGTCACGAAGGACATGACCGAGCGGAAGACCCGGATGATCGAGCTGGGCGACGCCTTTATCGCCTTTCCGGGCGGCACCGGCACGCTGGAAGAGATCGCCGAGGTGATGTCCAAGGTCTCGCTGGGCCATCTCGATGCGCCCTGCATCCTCTACGACCTCGACGACTACTACGCCGGACTGAAGGCCCTGCTGGCTCATATGGTCGAGACAGGCCTGTCCAGCCCCGCGCGGCAGAAGGGCATCTGCTTCGCAAAGAACTTGGACGAGATAAAAAGTCTCCTGCAAGCATAAAGAAAAAGCGCTGGAAGCCGTTAGACCGCTTCCAGCGCTTTGTTTTTGCTGTTTACATGGAGATGACGCCGAGGGCGTTGGCCACCGAGCTGACAAGGATGATGGCCGCGAAGATGGGGCAGAGATACTTTATCATAAAGTTGAAGATGCGTCTGCGGCGGAAGGACTTGCCGTCCAGCGTGACCTCCTCTTCGATCTTCTCCACACCGATGACCCGAGACACCAGCAGGCAGGTGGTGATGGCCGCAATGGGCATCATGACGGAGTTGGTGAGGAAGTCGAAGAAGTCGAGGAACTGCATCCCGAAGACCGTGAACCGGGCCAGCGGGCCGTAACCCAGAGCCGACAGACTGCCCAGCACCAGCATGATGATGCCGATGAGGATGGTGGCCTGTTTGCGGTCCCAGCCCAGCTCGTCCTCGAAGGTGGAGACGGCGCTCTCGGTCAGGGCGATGGAGCTGGTGACAGCGGCGAAAAGCACCAGCGTAAAGAAGAGGATGCCCACCACCGTGCCGAGGCCCATGCTCTCGAACACCTTGGGGATGGTGATGAACATGAGGGCCGGGCCGGCCTGCAGAGTGTCCGGGTCGCCGCCGGAGAAGGAGAAGACCGCCGGAATGATCATCAGGCCCGCCATGATGGCGATGGCGGTATCAAAGACCTCCACGTTTTCGGTGGACTCCTCGATGGAGACGTCCTTCTTCATATAGGAGCCGAAGGTGACGAGGATGCCCATAGCGATGGAGAGGGAGTAGAACATCTGCCCCATTGCGGTCACGACGGTCATCCACGAGAAGTTGGCGATGTTGGGCACGAGGAAGTATTTCACACCCTCCAGCGCGCCCGGGCGTGTGACGGAGTAGCCTGCGATGACGACGGAGAGCACCACGAGGATGGGCATCATCACCTTGGACACCCGCTCTACGCCGTTGCGCACGCCCGCAAAGATGATGGAGAGGGTAAAGACGGTAAAGATGGCGAAGCAGATCTCCGCCGACGGACCGCTGGAAATGAAGGCGGAGAAATAGCCGTCCGCCGCCAGCTCGCTGCCGTGGCCGCCGATGTAGTCGGCCAGATACCGGATGACCCAGCCGCCGATGACCGAGTAGTAGGGGACGATGAGGATGGGGATGATGGCGTTGATCCAGCCGCCGAAGGAAAGCCCGCCCTTTTTGCCGAAGGAGGCGAACGCGCCCACCGGGCTTTTCTTGGTCATCCGGCCCAGCGCCGTCTCGGCCACGATCATGGTGTAGCCGAAGGTAAAGGCGAGGATGATGTAGATGAGCAGGAAGATGCCACCGCCGTACTTGGCCGCAAGATAGGGGAAGCGCCAGATGTTGCCGAGGCCCACCGACGCGCCTGCAGCGGAGAGAACGAATCCGATCTTGCCCGAAAAGGCGCTCCGCTTGTGCTGTTTTTGATTCATTGGATTTTCCTCTTTTCACAAATTCAATACCCCCAGTGTATCACAGCCGGGGAGGGGATTCAACCGATTTTCCGATAAGAAGCAGAAGACCCATCGAAGGAATCGAAGGGTCGTATCAAAAAATGAGCACAGAAGCAGAAGCTCCTGTGCTCAGAGGGAGGCAGCGTCAGTCCACCACCGGTACATCCAGCCCGAATTCCAGCGGGCGGAAGCGGGGGCAGACGTTTTCAGTGATGCAGATGACCGAGGCGGCGAGGCGGCTGCCGATCTCGCAGGACTGGGCCAGATTCTTGCCGTAGGTCAGGCCGATGACCGTCCCTGCAAAGAAGGCATCGCCTGCACCGGTGGTGTCGATGACATCCACCTTCTTGGCGGGCACGACGCCGCAGGCCCCGTCGTGCTGGGCGTAGACGGCCCCCAGACCGCCCATCGTCACCACCATGCTGGTCATGTTGGCGCTGTGGACGTTCCGGGCCAGCACCTGAGCCATCTGGGTGGGGGAGAGGTGGCCGTAGTCGTCCGAGAAGAGCAGCCCGGCCTCCTGCTGGTTGCAGACGAAGCAGTCGATCTGCTGCAGATAGTCGCGGCGCTCCATGGCGATGCTCATGTTGGAGACGGCGGCAAAGACCTTCTTTTTGTATTTCTTGGCGTAGTGGAGCACCTGCTTGACGGTCTCTTTCTCGAGGTCCAGCTCGATGGCGATGCTGTCGCAGTCCCGGAAGATCTCGTCGCCCTTCTCTTCCAGCAGGGTGGTCAGAGGGGTGGTGTCGGGCCGCTTGGAGATGGCCGCGTGGACGTCGCCGTCGTTGTCGAAGATGGCCAGCCATGTGCCCATGCCGTCGGGGACTTTCTGGATGTATCGGGTGTTGACCTTGTGGTTGTCCAGCTTGTCGATGACGTCCTGCCCCATGCCGCTGTCATCCACAAGGCTCACGAAGGTGGGGCGCAGCTCCACGTTGGCAATGTCCTCCGCCACGTTCCGGCTCACGCCGCCGTGCACCTGCTCTATCCGCCCGGCGTTCCGTCCGCCGGGGATGTAGGTGGAGAGAGGATAGCCCTTGATGTCCACAAAAACTGCGCCGATGACTACGATTCCCATAGTTTTGATTCCTTTCCGAAGTAAATGCTCTTTGGGTCTTTCTTTGGGTCTTATTATACTGTATTTTACAGGGAGAATCCATCTTTTTACCATTTCTTTGTCCGAAAAGCAGAAAATCGACCGCTCCGGCGGGATTCGAGCCAAAAAGCTGTTGACAAAACCGCCGCCCTTTGCTACAATAAACAGGTAAACGCAGGGTTAGCTCATCCGGTAGAGCGACTGCTTCCCAAGCAGTAGGCGGCGGGTTCGAGTCCCGTATCCTGCTCCACAAAAAGAGCGCTGATTCGTCAAGAATTGGCGCTCTTATCATTTCGGCGAAAGAAAACGGAGAGGGACGCCATGATCTTTGTACCCCTTTTGCACTATTTCAAGTGCAAGAACCAATACAGCGGCAACGAGGACGGGATGCGCTACCTGCTCTCGCCCGGCAAGCGCAGCGTGCCCGACCCGGACGGCGGCGAGGGCGCACAGAAGGAGGAGGCCGTCCTCACGGTGGACATCTGGCCCGACCCGTGGGCGCTGGACCGCACCGACCCGGCCCTGCGGCGGCAGAAGGTCTTTCCCCTGACGGAGGAGGGCCGGGCGGAGGCGGGGGAGTATCTGTCCTCCACCTACAGCGCCGACACCGCGTACTGGAAGCAGCGGCCCTCCATTCTGGACTCGGAGCCGTGGTCGCCGCCGAAGGATGAGGAAGCAGAAAGCGAAGGAGACAAATGATCTACCGCATCAAGGAACTCAAGGGCGACACCATCCCGGTGCCGCAGCTCATCTTTTCCAAGCTGGGCATCGCCGAGGAGTATAACGTCCGGGTGGCGCTGTATGTGCTGGCCACCGGCATCACCGACCCGGACAAGCTCTGCGCAGACCTGAAGCTGCGCAGCCGCATCTCTGCCGAGAGCGCCCTCTCCTTCTGGGCCGGCGCGGGGCTGCTGGAGCGCTACGACGAGAACGCCGCCCCGGGCGCAGAGCCTTCGGCCCCCGCCCCCATGACGTGGGCAGAGATCGCCGCCGCAAGCCGCACCGACCCCATGATCTCCAGCCTCATCGACTGCGCCCAGACGGGCTTTGCCCGCCCGCTGACCCACAGCGAAATGGAAAAGCTGGTCAACCTCTATGTGCAGGAGGGCTATGCCCCCGAGACGGTCATGCTCTGCGTGGCCTATGTGGCCAGCCGGGGCAAGCGGACCATGGCCGCCGTCCTCCACGAGCTGAAGGTCTGGCGGGCCGAGGGAGTGGAGACCGGCGAACAGGCCGACGCCCACCTCAAGCTGCTGGCCCTCCGCCAGACCCGGGAGCAGTACGTCGCCTCTCTGCTGGGCATCCCGGACAGCGAGCTTACCCTCGGCGGGCGGAAGGCCATCGCCCGGTGGTATGAGGTGTACGGCTACGATGACGCCATGGTGCAGGAGGCAGCGGTGCAGGCCGGGCCGAAGCGGGACCTGTGGTACTGGAACAGCATCCTCAAGACATGGAACGCCAAGGGCCTGCGGAACATCCACGATGTGCGCAGCCCGGTGGCGTCCATCGGCGCCAGCCGGAACATCCGGGTGGACCGCGAAACCCCCAGCGGCAACGACTTCCTCAAGAATGCCGCTCGCCGCCGCTCCCTCAAGAAAAAGCCCGAGTGACACCCGGCATAAGGAGACACTATGCGTACCAAGAACGAACTGTATCAGGAGGCCCTGCGCACCGTCGCCCGGCGGCGTCAGACGGCCCGGGCGCGGGCAGAGGATGCCCGCGCAGAGGCCGAAGCAGCCCTGCCCGGGCTGCGCCACGCCGAGGAAGAGGTGCGGGTGCGGGGCATCCGCTGCGCACTGGCCGGTGCGGCGGGCAAGGACCGCACCGAGGCCGCCGCCGCCCTTGCGGACGCCCGCAGGAAGCTCTCGGAGCTGCTGGCGTCCAGCGGCCGCCCGGCTGACGCGCTGGAACCTCGCTTCACCTGCAAGCTCTGCGAGGACACCGGCGTGGTGAAGGGGCGCACCTGTGAATGCGTCCACAAGGTGATGCAGCAGCTCCGCCGGGAGGAAATCGAGGCCCTGTCCAGCCTCTCCATTTCCAGCTTCGACACCATGGAGCTGCGCTATTACCCCGACGAGAAGGACGCCGAGGTCGGCGAGTCGGCGCGCAGGTACATGGCCGGACAGCTGGCCGAGCTGAAGGGCTATGCCGACGAGTTTGACCGCACCAGCCCCAGTCTGGTGCTTCTGGGCAACGCCGGTCTGGGCAAGACCCACGCCGCGCTGGCCATCGCCGGAGAGGTGCTGGAAAAGGGCTTCGATGTCATCTATGTGTCCAGTCCCGATTTCTTCTCGAGGCTGGAAGCCCTGCACTTCGGGCAAGACCCCGCCGGGGAAGAGGAGACGCTCCTGCGCACCGCTGCCGGGGCCGACCTGCTCATCCTCGACGACCTCGGCTCGGAGTTCAACTCCAGCTTCCTCATCAGCACCCTCTACAGCCTGTTGAACAACCGTCTGGGCGCAAAGCTGCCCACCATCGTCACCACCAACATCACCGAAAGCGCGCTGCTGGAACGGCTCTATACCGAGAAGATCTCCAGCCGCCTCGCTTCCTTCCTGCCCTGCCTCTTTGTCGGAAAGGACATCCGGGCACAGAAGGCGGCGGAATCCTGAACCATATATCCGGAACACACCGGAGAAGCAGCTGAGCTTTTGTCAGCTGCTTCTTTTTTTGTGCAGGCCGCTCCTGCGCTTTACCCAATTTTTTGGAAGCGTTGGAATAAAAAGAAAACGAAATGCCGCAAAGGGGCTGCTGTTTGTCGATGTTTTTGAAAAAATGTTAAAATTCCTTGAAACCCCGGCGTTATAATGATAGAATATTCTTGTATCGTCATTTTGCTGTGGACGTGCCTTTCCAATGGCGTTGTGGTATTGGGGCATAAAACAGGATGCACACAAAGAGAGACTGCGGCGTCCTTTCCGTGAGTCGTGATGGAACAGACAAGAAGACCGAAGCAGCCTGCCGGGCGACGGCAGGCTGTCGTCGGGTCATGAGGTGAATCGTTTGATGAAGAAGAAAACACTGCGCAGCCTTTTTTCCCTGCTTATGGCACTGGTGCTGGGGGTATCCCTGCTGACCGGATGCAGCGGAAAGGCGGCAGAACGGGCGGAGATGCAGGAAGACGCTGAGACCATTCAGGTGTATCTGTGGACGAATAGCCTGTACGAGACCTATGCCCCCTATGTCCAGGCGCAGCTGCCGGACGTGAATATCGAGTTCATCGTGGGCAACAACGATCTGGACTTTTACAAATTCTTGCAGGAGAACGGCGGCCTGCCGGACATCATCACCAGCTGCCGCTTCTCGCTGCACGATGCAGCTCCCCTGAAGGACAGCCTGATGAACCTTGCTACCACCAACGAGGCGGGCGCGGTCTACAACGCCTACCTCAACAGCTTCAAAAATGAGGACGGCAGCGTGAACTGGCTGCCGGTGTGCGCCGACGCCCACGGATTCGTGGTCAACCGCAGCCTGTTCGAGCAGTACGACATCCCGCTGCCTACCGATTACGACAGCTTTGTGGCGGCCTGTCAGGCCTTCGAGAAGGTAGGCATCCGCGGCTTTACCGCCGATTATGCCTACGACTACACCTGCATGGAGACGCTGCAGGGGCTTTCGGCTACCGAGCTTACCACTACGGAGGGGCGCAAGTGGCGCACCGCCTACAGCGACCCCGCCAACAGCGAGCGGGTGGGTCTGGACGACACTGTCTGGCCGGGGGCATTCGAGCGGATGGCCCAGTTCATTCAAGATACCCACCTCACGGCGGACGACCTTGGGCTGACTTACGATGACGTGATGAACCTGTTCCGGAACGGGGAAGTGGCCATGTACTTTGGCAGCTCCGCCGGCGTGAAGATGTTTCAGGAGGAGGGCATCGACACGACCTTCCTGCCTTTCTTCGGCCAGAACGGCGAAAAGTGGATCATGACCACCCCCTATTTCCAGATCGCCCTGAACCGTGATTTGGAGAAGGACAGCGCACGCCGCGAAAAGGCTATGAAGGTGCTGAACGTCATGCTCTCCGAGGGGGGACAGAACCACATCATCTCCGACGGACAGGATCTGCTGAGCTACAGCCAGAACGTCAGCCTCCGCCTGACCGAATACATGAAGGACATCCGCCCGGTGGTGGAAGAGAACCATATGTACATCCGCATCGCCTCCAACGATTTCTTCTCCATCTCCAAGGATGTGGTCTCCCGGATGATCGCGGGCAAGCTTACGGCAAAGCAGGCGTATCAGGACTTCAACGCCCAGCTCCTCACGGAAAAGACCACCACGGACGAGACGGTGCTGACCTCCGGGAAGAGCTATTCCAATGTCTTCCACAAAAACGGCGGCAGCGCCTCCTTCTCCGTCATGGCGAACACGCTGCGCGGCGTGTATGGCACGGATGTGCTCATCGCCGCCGCAAACAGCTTTACCGGCAGTGTGCTGCGGGCGGATTATACCAAGAAGATGGCCGTCTCCATGATCATGCCGAACGGCCTGATGGCCTACCAGCGCACCATGACCGGCGCAGAGCTGAAGGAGACCCTCCGCGCCTTTGTGGAGGGCTGTGAGGGCGGCTTTGTGCCCTTCAACCGCGGCTCTCTGCCGGTGGCCAGCGGCATCACCATGGAGGTAAAAGAGAACAATGGCAGCTATACCCTGACCGGCATCACCCGGAACGGCCAGCCGCTCCGGGAGGATGACACCCTCACCGTGACCTGTCTGGCCACGACAAAGCAGATGACCGCGGTGTTTGCAGACGAAAGCCGCGCCGTCACGGACGAAGGTACGTGGGTAAAGGACGCATGGCGCGATTATGTTTCCGGCGGCGGCGCAGCGCTTGCAGAGCCGGAAAACTACATGACACTGAGGTGAGCGGAATGGCAGACGAAATGCGTGAACCCAAACGAAAAGGCCGCTCCCGGCAGAAATGGCTCCCTGCCGCCGCCGTCACCCTCCTGCTGCTGGGGCTGCTGGTCGGCGTCAGCTGCCAGTACATCTCGTATGTGTCGCAGACGGTCTATCAGGAGAGCACGTCGCATCTGGAAGAGGTCCTGCATAAATCCAACAATATGCTGAAGGAGCTGGTGCGCAAGAACCTGACCTATCTGCATCTGTACAACGGATTTCTGGAAAATACCTCAGACGAAGGCGAAATTCAGGCGTATGTCGAGAAGGCACAGCAGGACACCGGATTTGCCGACTTTTACTTTCTTTCCTACGACGGAAACTATATGACCGTGTCTGGCGAAACGGGCTACCTCGGCTTGCAGACCAATCTGGACGAAAAGCTCTCCGATGGCGAGGATATCGTCATGAATGCGGTACTGCCCGGCAAACCCCAGATGCTCGTGTTCATCTGTCCCGAAATACAGGGCAGCTACCGGAACTTCGACTACGATGCCATCGCCATCGCGTACTATAACGATGCTGTGCTGAAAGCGCTGGACAATTCTGCTTTTCAGGGGAGCGCCAGCAACTATGTGGTCTACTCGGACGGGCGGGTGGTCATCGACAATTCTGTAAACGCCACAGAACCGGTCTACAACTTTATCGCGGTGCTGCGCGACCACTCCGACCTTTCGGAGGAGCAGATCCTTGCCCTCTCGGATGCGTTTGAGCAGGGCAGCAGCGGAAACATGAAAGTAAAGCTGGGTGACACCAGTTATTATCTGGTCTACGAGGGCACAGCCGTCCAGAGCTGGACGATGCTGGGCCTTGTCCCGGTCAAGGTCGTCAATGCCAATCTGGACAAGCTCTGGTTCCGGACGGTGCAGATCGTGACAGGCATCGCCCTCTGCCTTGCAGTGACGGTCATCCTGCTCCTCCTGCGCAAGAACCACGCCACGCTGCGCCGGAAGAACACCGAGATCCTGTACCGGGACGAGCTGTTCCAGAAGCTCTCGCTGAACGTGGACGACGTCTTCCTGATGCTGGACACAAAGACCTCCAAAGTGGATTACGTCAGCCCGAACATTGAGCGTCTGCTGGGCGTGTCGGAAGGGGAAGTCCGGCAGAACATCCATGTTCTGGATAAGCTGCGCACGAAAAACGCCCCGAAAAACGACGAAGTCTGTCTGGATGGGCTTCGCAGCGGGGGACAGCGCGAATGGGATTTTGAGTATCTGCATCAGCAGACCGGGGAGCAGCGCTGGTTCCACATCATCGCCATGGGCAGCGAGGTGGAGGGCAGAGCCAAATACATCCTCGTCATGTCCGACCGCACAGCCGACAAGCAGGTGAATCAGGCGCTTTCAGATGCAGTGGCTGCCGCCGAGACCGCCAATCGCGCCAAGAGCACCTTCCTTTCCAATATGTCCCACGACATCCGCACCCCCATGAACGCCATCATCGGCTTTACCACGCTGGCGGTCAGCAACATTGACGACAAGGAGCGGGTGAAGGATTATCTCTCCAAGACCCTTGCCTCCAGCAAGCACCTGCTCTCCCTCATCAACGACGTGCTGGACATGAGCCGCATCGAAAGCGGAAAGCTCCATCTGGAAGAGGTGGAGGTCAACCTGTCCGATGTGCTGCACGACCTGAAAACCATCGTCAGCGGGCAGATCTACGCCAAGCAGCTGGAACTCTACATGGATGCCATGGATGTGACCGACGAGGATGTCTATTGCGACAAGACCCGGCTGAATCAGGTCCTGCTGAACCTGCTGTCCAACGCCATCAAGTTTACCCCGGCGGGCGGCACGGTCTCGGTACGCATCCGGCAGTTTGCCGGAAAGGTGCGCGGCTGCGGGCAGTACGAGTTTCGCATCAAGGACAACGGCATCGGCATGAGCCCGGAGTTTGCCCAGAAGATCTTCGAGCCGTTTGAGCGGGAGCGCACCTCCACAGTAAGCAGGATACAGGGCACCGGACTTGGCATGGCCATCACCAAAAACATCGTGGATATGATGGGCGGCACCATCGAAGTCCAGACGGAGCAGGGCAAGGGTACCGAGTTTATCATCCGTGTGCCGCTGCGCCCGCAGGCGGAGCACCGTCCGGTGGAAAAGATCACCGAGCTGGAAGGCCTGAAGGCACTGGTGGTGGACGACGACTTCAACACCTGCGACAGCGTGACGAAGATGCTGGTCAAGGTGGGGATGCGCGCGGAGTGGACGCTCTCCGGCAAGGAGGCAGTGCTGCGCGCACGGCAGTCCATCGAGATGAGCGACGCCTACCATGCCTATATCATCGACTGGCGGCTGCCGGACATGAACGGCATCGAAGTCACCCGCCAGATCCGCAGCCTGAACGACGATACGCCTATCATCATCCTGACCGCCTACGACTGGTCGGACATCGAGGTGGAGGCAAAGGCGGCCGGTGTGACCGCCTTCTGCTCCAAGCCCATGTTCATGTCCGACCTGCGGGAGACCCTGATGAGCGCCCTCGGCCAGAAGCAGACGGATGCAGAGCAGGAACTCTTGCCCGAAGAGAATGCGGATTTCAAGGACAAGCACATCCTGCTGGTGGAGGACAATGAGCTGAACCGTGAGATCGCGCAGGAGATCCTGCGGGAGTACGGCTTCCGGGTCGATACAGCTGAAAACGGCGCAGTGGCGGTGGAAAAGGTCAGCGCTGCTGCGCCGGGCAGCTATGATCTGATTCTAATGGACGTGCAGATGCCGGTGATGGATGGCTATACCGCAACCCGGACAATCCGCGCACTGGATGACCCGGACCGGGCAAAGCTCCCGATCCTCGCCATGACGGCCAATGCATTTGACGAGGACCGCCGCAACGCATTGGAGAGCGGCATGAACGGCTTTTTGTCCAAGCCCATTGTGATCGGCGACCTTGTGCAGGAGCTGCATAAGATTTTGTGAGCCTGTCCAGCCTTCATGTGGACGAAGAACCCGGCGACTGCGCCTCCGACTGCGGCGGCATCATGGAGCCGGTGGCCGTCTGGGTACGCAAAGGCGGCGATGGACGGATGTGGTAAGCCGCAGCCAAAAACGAAAAGGCCGCTGTGTCGGAGAATCGCTCTGCGACACAGCGGCTTTTTGCAACTTATGGGGATGATTCGGATTATATCCCCTGTGCAATAAAATTGACGAGAAACAGTTGGATTTTTTCTGGCTGTTTCTTTTTTTATTGCACAAATCGGCAAAAACAGCGCCGAAAGCTACGCACCCAACAAAGATGAAAATGCCCCAAAAAGCTATCAAATATTGCCTTACTCTATACAAAATATAGCAATCGGTACACGCATCACAAAACATATGCGATATAGCGTTGATTTTTTGTGCATATCCCATCTGAAAAACTGGGGGTGAGTTTTCAAAATGCCTGTTATTTATGTTGCAAAAAAATCTACCCACATACGAAGAATCACGTTCATTTTAGGACAGGCGGTTGAAAAACAGCATGATCCTTGATTATTTCTATGGGGGATTCCATCAAGGTTGCAAAAGCGAGGTTGACGAAAATTGCCGTGCTAAAAACCCACATCATCAACTATGCCAAGACCCGTGAGGTGTACACTGCTTATCGGAAAACTGGGTACAGCAAAGCCTTTCTGGAGGCTCACCGGGAGGAGAACACTCTGCACAAGGCGGCAAAAGATGCCTTTGACGAAGCCGGACTGCAAAAGCTGCCGAAGGTCAAGGTGTTGGATTTGGGGGATATTACGAAGGTGGACGGCGGGAAAATCCCGCCGGTCCATGTGATAACCTTCGGCTCTCCCTGTCAGAACCTTTCTCTGATCGGCAACCGCTCCGGCCTTGCCGGGGCAAAATCAAGCCTGTTCTATCAGGCGTTTCGTATCATACAGGAAATGAGGGATGCTACTGATAACCTATATCCAGCTATCGCTGTTTGGGAAAACGTCATGGGAGCGTTTTCTACAAATGACCGGATGGACTTTAGAGCCGTCCTATCCGCCTTCTCGGACACCGAAGTTCCAATGCCTCCTTCGGGGAGATGGGGAAACGCCGGAATGGTGCGAGGGGGAACGCCTGATGTGTGCTGGCGGCTCATGGACGCCCAGTATTGGGCAGGCACCCGAAGGCTGGCACGAAGGCAGCGGATTTTCGTCGTGGCGGATTTTGGAGGCAGACGTGCCGCAGACATACTATTTAAGCCCCGTCCAATGCTCCCACTTCCTCCGCCTTGCGGAGAGGGCGGGCGGGCCGCCGCCGAAGGAGATCGAACAGCTTCTTTTGAAACAGGGCGGCAGATACCAGTCATCCACCCCTTTCAGTGCTTCCGTATGCGGGGAGCGGCAAAAAGGCAGGAAGAAACGGCCTTCCGAAACAGCTTCGGATTACCAACTGACCCTTTTCCCACTCTTTTAGCCAGTGATGTAACGCCCTTTGCCTTCTGGTATGAGGGCGACCCGGAGGGCGGCTGTATCCGTTTTCTGACGGAAACGGAAAGCGAACGGCTGATGGGGCTGCCGGAGGGCTGGACAAAGTACGGGGCGGACGGCGTGGAGATCCGGCCTCTGCAACGCTACAAGGCACTGGGAAATGCGATTGCCCTCCCTTGTGCCGATTACATTATGGCCGGGATTTATGAGGTGCTGGCTGACCGGGCCGGAAAGGAGGAATAAGCCCATGTTTGAAGCCTATATAACCAATACAGCCCTGTACCCCTTAATGGGGATCGAGGTAGGGACAACGGTACATTTCCCCATGACGACACAGGAGTTGCAGGCCGCCCTTGCCAAAATCGGGATAGACGGGAAACGGTACAGCGAAGTGTTCTTTACCAGCTTTGACAGTGATGTGCTGGGGCTCTACGATCATCTCTACGAATGTGAGAACATCGACGAGCTGAACGAGCTGGGCCACGCCCTGCTGGAAGTACGGGATAAGGGCGGCCTGGAAACCTTTGAAGCCGCTCTTGTCTTAGGAAACCACACAAGGAGCGTGAAGGATTTGATAAACCTGACGCAGAACCTTGACCTGTACCGCTTTTACCCGGATATTTCTGATGATGAAGGGCTGGGCCGTCTTTACGCCGACGAGCTTGGGACCATCGACATACCGGAGCACATTCAGAACTACTTCGATTATGAAGCCTACGGACGGGATGTGCGTATCAACGAGGGCGGCGTATTCGCTCCCGGTGGGTATGTGTCGGCAGTCCCGGAGGGCTTCAAGGAGTATTACCACGGACCGCAGGACATCCCGCCGGAACACCGGATATTTGTCTATCCCGAAAAGGCCGAGCCTGTCCACTCCATTCTCGCCGCACTCAAACGGTTTCAAGAAGCCCCGCCCGCTCCGAAAAAGGACAAGGCGGGGCCTTCCCATGAAGAACGGTAGGACTTCGGGCCAGCATGGCCCGAAGCATGAAGGAGGTGCATACCATCAACTATTACTCTATCAATGAAGGGGCCGCCCGCCGGGCAAAGGAAATGAACAGCTTTTCCGACTATAAGGAAGGGAGCGCAACGGCGGAGTACCGGGCAATGGTAGACAAGGCCGCCGCCATAGCGGAACAGCAGAAATCGCGGGTGGACCCCATGTACCATGAGAAGATCGACCATCTGTTAGACACCTACGCCCGCAAGCTGGCCGAAAACATGAACCAGGGCTTTGCCATTGACGCAAGGGTTCCCTCTATGATGATCGCCGGACCTGCCAATTTCCCGGTGGGAAAGAAGGAAAAACAGAACCGGGCCCGGGACAGCAACATGGAGGAATGGCGGTATATTCAAGGGCTGCTGGATAAGATACGCAGTACCGGCATGGGCGGGATCAGCGCCGATGACCCAGCAGCGATTGAAAAGCTCCAGAAGAAGCTGGACGGGCTGGAACGCTCCCAGCTCATTATGAAGGAGGTCAACGCCTATTACCGCAAGCATGGCAAGCTGGATGGCTGTGCGCTGCTGTCGCCGGACCAGATCGAAAAGCTGAAAGCAAGCATGGCGGCAAGCTGGCGGAGCGACCCGAGGCCCTTTGAAAGCTACCAGCTTACCAACAACAATGCGGAGATCCACCGGGTAAAGGCCCGTATCGAACAGCTTTCCAAACAGGCACAGCAGGAATTTTCCGGCTGGGAGTTCGATGGGGGTCGTGTAGAGATGAACCGGGAGGACAACCGCTTGCAGGTATTCTTTGATGGAAAGCCTGACGCAGACACCCGGGCCGAGCTGAAAAGCAGCGGCTTTCGTTGGGCTCCCAGCGTGGGCGCATGGCAGAGGCAGCTCACGGACAACGCCATCCGGGCGGCTGACCGCTTGGAATGTATCAAGCCGCTGTCCGGCGAAAAGCCTTCCCAGCTTCAAAAGAAGCCCTCTATCTTGCAGATCATGCGGGAACAGGGCGAAAAAGTCCAGACGGAGCCGGAAAAGAAAGCTCCGTCCGGCAGAGATGCCGAGCGGTAAGCCTCGGGCCACATTGGCCCGAGGTTTTCTGTTCCCCGAGACTGTACGGGGGCCTCCCGGATAACGGGACCCCGACGGAAAGGAGGTTTTATGCAGGAAGAAGTAAACCAAAAAACAGTTGCCCTTTCGATCAGGACAACGAAGCTCACAGGAAAAGTGCTGGCTGCCGCTCTTGGGAAGGTGGTTCGGGCGCTACAAAAGCACCACCAGAAGGCGCTGACCCCGCAGGGACGTCAGAGCGTGAAAAAGCTGATGAACCACTATGGCGGCAAAAGTGCCATGCCCTATGTGGGAGCTCCAAAGGATTTTGACCGGATCGCGAAGGAGTTCCATGTGGACTACGCTTTCCATAAAGTGAGCCCCGGTCATTACCTGCTGTTTTTCAAAGCCAATCAGGCGGACGCTATCACGGCGGCCTTCCAGAAGTACAGCGCAAAGGTGCTGAACAAAGAGCAGGACAAGGCTTCCATCCTCGGTCAGCTTCGGAAATTCACGGAGCAAATCAGGACGCAGGCAAAGGAAAAGCAGCGGACCAGAGAGGCGGTGAAGGACGGACGTTGAGTGACAAGATCAGAAAATATGTGCTCCCGAACCTGCCGTACCTCTTTGTGTTCTGGTTTTTCTCCAAAATCGGGACGGCCTACCGGATCGCCCCCGGCACAGACTTCGGGACAAAGCTCATGGGGATGCTTGATACCTTCCCCAAAGCCTTTGAAACCTACTGGCCGGGGTTTGGCGGTATTGACCTGCTGGTGGGCCTTGCCGGTGCGGCTGGGATGTATCTGCTGATACAGTCAAAGATCAGGCAGGCGAAAAAATTCCGGCGGGATGCGGAGTACGGCACCGCCCGCTTTGGAACAAAGGAAGATATAAAGCCATTTGTTGACCCTAAATTTCAGAACAATGTCATTCTGACCGGGACGGAGTTCCTTACCATGAACACCCGTCCGAAGATACCCGCCAATGCCCGGAACCTAAACGCCTGTGTCATCGGATCGTCCGGCTCGGGAAAGACAAGGTTCTGGTTGACCCCGCAGCTCCTTCAAGCCCATTCCTCGTATGTGGTGGTAGACCCGAAGGGCGGCACCCTCGATCAGTGCGGGCGGTTCCTGCAACGGGAGAAATACAGGGTGCGGGTGTTCAACAGTATCGACTTTTCAAAATCCATGCACTATAATCCGCTGGCCTATATCAAGACGGAAAGCGATGTTTTGAAATTTGTTACCGCCCTGATTGCCAACACCAAAGGCGACGGCAAGGAGGGCGACGAGTTCTGGACTAAAGCTGAAACCCTCTTGTACTGCGCCCTTGTGTCCTACATCGTCTTTGAGGGGCCGGAGGAAGAACGCAACATGAATACGCTGGTGGAAATGATAAACAGCATGGAAGTCCGGGAGGATGACGAAACCTTCAAAAACGCGGTGGACTATATGTTTGACGGGCTGGAACGCCGCAGCCCCCAGCACTTCGCCGTGAGGCAGTATAAGAAATACAAGCTCGCCAGCGGCAAGACGGCAAAAAGCATTTTGATTTCCTGCGGTGCGCGACTGGCTCCCTTTGATATTCCCCAACTTCGGGAGATCATGTCTTATGACGAGCTGGAGCTGGATAAGCTGGGGGATGAAAAATCGGCGCTGTTCTTTCTTATCAGCGACACGGACACCACCTACAATTTTTTGGTTGCCCTCGCTTTTTCGCAGATGTTCAACCTTCTGTGTGAACGGGCTGACAACACCTATGGCGGGCGTCTGCCCTACCATGTGCGGGTGCTGTGGGACGAGGCAGCCAATACCGGACAGGTGCCGGGGCTGGAAAAGATCGTGGCCGTCATCCGCTCCCGTGAGATCAGCCTGACACTTTTTTATCAGGCAATGAGCCAGTGCAAGGCATTGTACAAAGACCATTCCGAAACCATCATGGGAAACATGGACAGTATCGTGTTCCTCGGAGGCCGGGAGGCTTCCACCCTAAAGGATATTTCGGAAAACTGGCTGGGCAAGGCCACCATTTCCATGCAGACCGAGGGTCGCAGCCGTGGACAGTCTGAAAGTTACAGCCAGAATATGCAGCGGCTTGGCCGGGAGCTGATGACCACCAGCGAGATCACCACCATGCCCGGAGATAAATGTATCTTGCAGCTTCGGGGGCTCCCGCCTTTCCTGTCCCCGAAGTATGACTTGAAAAAGCACCCGAATTACAAGTACACAGCCGAATTTGATAAAAAGAAAAACGCCTTCCGCTTGGAAAGCCTGTTCCGCCACCGGCCATTGAGACTAAAGCCGGAGGACGAATACACGGTGTACGAAGTGGACGGCTCCGACACGGACGAAGAAGCTGACCTGTTGAATTTCGATGATCTGGACAGCGACGAGTTTGTGTAACTTCGGGCCATGATGACCCGAAGCGCCGCCGATGTGGGCGGCTTTTTTTGTACCCAAAACCATCAAACAAACAAAATGGAGGAACGTATATGGAATTTTTCAATCAGGCAATCGACATTCTTAAAATTCTGGTCATGGCTCTTGGCGCTGGTCTGGCGGTATGGGGCGTCATCAACCTTCTGGAAGGTTACGGGTCGGATAACCCTGCGGCAAAATCACAGGGCATTAAGCAGCTCATGGCGGGCGGCGGTGTCGTTCTGATCGGTCTTCAGCTTATCCCTCTGCTGTCCGGCCTGTTCAGCTAAGTGTCACCCGTTGTCTCTTTTCCAGAAAAGGAGCTGATGTATGGACTTTATCATCGACGCAATCGTTGAATGGCTGAAAGGTCTGCTCGTCGATGGTATCATGGGAAATCTGGATGGCCTTTTCGATAACGTCAATCAGAGCGTTGGCGAGATCGCCACACAGGTAGGCACGACCCCGGCGGACTGGAACGCCGGGGTCTTTTCCATGATACGACAGATCTCTGAAACTGCCATCCTGCCAATCGCCGGGGTCATCCTCACTTTTGTAATGACTTATGAGCTGATACAGATGCTCATAGAACGCAACAACCTCCATGAAGTTGACACATGGATGTTTTTTAAGTGGGTGTTCAAAACCTTTGTGGCTGTGATGATCCTGACGAACACCTTCAATATCGTGCTGGCGGTCTTTGATGTGAGCCAGCATGTGATACAGCAGTCAGCGGGCATTATCCAGAACGGGACAGAGATCACGCCGGATGTGCTGGACAGTTTGCGGACAGAGCTTGAGGCGATGGAGTTAGGTCCTCTGTTCGGACTCTGGCTACAATCCTTCCTGATCCAGCTTACCATGATTGCCTTAAACATCGTGATCTTCGTCATCGTATATGGCCGTATGATTGAAATTTATTGCGCGTCCAGAAGCGCCGCTTTTCATCCAAAGGCGGTGTGCGGGCATTTTGGGAA